>Ga0065720_1005884_pt1 | contig 11170 bp, 11 predicted proteins | sample Thericmetagenome_FD_59107 | JGI IMG/M metagenome (GOLD analysis project Ga0065720, IMG submission 59107) | Thermophilic microbial communities from the Joint Bioenergy Institute, California, USA of rice/straw/compost enrichment - eDNA_2 v2... | ecosystem: Engineered > Solid waste > Grass >... | reverse complement strand
ACCCGTGCTCGCGCACGTATGCGCGGGGGCCGGAAATGTGCTGCTGCTCGTGCTCGGTCCCTATTTCATAAATGCGCACGGACCCGCGGACAGCCATTGGATCGGCGTCTACATCGGTGTCTGCAGCCTGCTCTGGATCGTTCAGGGCATCGTGTGGCGCATGGGATTGTTCCATTTTTGCGGCTGGATCGGCCTGGTGCTCGTTTACGCCTGGAGCGTGCAGGTGTCGTTCACGGACCTGCTCTGGATTCACGCGCAGTTGATGTGGATTCCGCTGGCGGTGCTGTTCGCCTGGTTCGCCTGGCTGTTCCATCGTAAAAACAAGGGCGTTTCGCGCATTTTCATGGCCGTTGCCGCCGTCCAGTGGTTCGTGCCCGACGTGCTGGCCTTTGTGTTGCACGGGGCGGGCGCTTGGGAACAGGTCGGGTTGGTCATCAAAATCGTTGCCGCCGGAGCGCTGTTGTATGTGTCAAGGAAGCATTGGGTGGTGTGGATCGCTTGACGGTGACGTTATCGGAAAGGCTTGGCGCCGTAGCCGCCTGCGTCCCCCGGGGCAGCCGGCTGGCGGACATCGGCTCCGATCACGCGCTCCTGCCGGTATGGCTGGCGGCACACGGCATCATCGTGTCCGCGGTGGCCGGCGAACTGAATCGGGGACCTTGGGAAGCGGCGCGCCGGCAGGTGGAGACGTCGGGCTTTAGCCGGCTGATCGACGTTCGCCAGGGGGACGGACTGTCGGTGCTTCGTCCGGGAGAGGCGGACACCGTGGTGATCGCCGGCATGGGCGGCGCGCTCATTACGCGGATTTTGACGGAAGGAGCGGACCGGCTGGCCGGCGTAAAACGGCTCGTGCTCCAACCGAATGTGGCCGAGGATAAAGTGCGGGAATGGATGCTGGAACGCGGCTGGTATCTCGACCATGAGCAAATCGTGGAAGAAGACGGTCATTTCTATGTCATCTTGAGCGCGGTGCCCGAATCGCCGTCTTGCCGCAACGCCGAGTTGTACGCCCCGTATTCGCTGAATGGCGTCGCCGTCGGTCGCGAACTTCTGCTCCGGATGGGACCGCGCCTGGTGAAGCGGCCGTGCGCGGCCTTTTTCCGGAAATGGGAGCGCGAACGGGAACAGATGAGGCGCATCGTCGACAGTCTGCGCCGCTCCGACACGGAGGAAGCGGCGGCGAAGCGGGCGGAACTGGAAAGGCAGATCGGGCAAATCGGGGAGGTTTTGCGATGTTTGTCAACGGACATACCGTAATGCGCTGGATGGAAACGTTCGCCCCGGCCCGCCTGGCCGTTCCCGACGATCGGATCGGACTCCAATTGGGGACGGCGGACAAGGAAGTCAGGGCGATTTTGGTCGCGCTGGACGTGACGGAGGAAGTGGCGGACGAGGCGATCGCGGCGGGGGCGAACTGGATCGTCGCGCATCACGCCATCATTTACCGGCCGCTCAAAAACTTGCGCACCGACACGCCGGCGGGACGGCTGTATGAAAAGCTGATCAAGCACGACATCGCCGTTTACATCGCGCACACCAATCTGGATGCCGCCGAAGGCGGCGTGAACGATTTGATGGCCCGGGCGCTGGGGCTTCACAACTGCCGTGTCCTGGAAACCGTGTACGAGGAACCGCTGTACAAATTGGTCGTTTTCGTACCGGAAACCCATCTCGAGCCGGTGATGGACGCGGTGTTCGACGCGGGGGCGGGAGCGATCGGCGAATACAGCCGCTGCGGGTTTTACGCGGCGGGCACCGGCACGTTCCTGCCGGGAGAAGCGGCGAATCCGTTCATCGGCGAAGCGGGACGGACGGAGCGGGTGGCGGAGTACCGCCTGGAAACGATCGTTCCGGAACCGCTGGTCGCGGATGTGGAGCGGGCGATGCGACAAGCCCATCCGTATGAAGAACCGGCGTTCGACTGGATTTCGCTGCGGCAGACCGGCCGCCGGTACGGTCTCGGGCAGTGCGGCGACCTGCCCGGGGAAGTTACCCTCGCGGAACTGGCGGAGCAGGTGAAGAAGGCGCTCGACGTCGACCGCGTCAGGGTCGTCGGGCCGCTGGACCGCCGAGTGCGCCGGGCTGCCGTTCTCGGAGGATCCGGATCCAGATACATCGGCCGCGCGCTGTCCGCCGGCGCCGACGTGCTGATCACCGGCGACATCGACTATCACTCCGCCCACGACGCGCTGGCCGCGGGTTTGTGCCTGATCGATCCGGGGCATAACGCGGAAAAAATCGTCAAACGCGCGCTGGCGGACTATTTGCGAAAACAGGCGGAAGCGGCCGCGAGTTCCACGAAAGTGCTGGCTTCGGAAGTCGATACGGATCCGTTCGCAGTCCTGTAAGACACCGCGCACACCGGCCGCGCATGGGCCGGCCGCGCGCTCGTGTTTTGCGATCGCCATTTGTGCGCGAGCATTTGCATGTCCACTTTGCAGCATTATTTGCTCGAATCGGCAATTTGTACCACGGTATCCTTTTGTGCGGCACCGTTTGTGCGTCATTTGTTCGTCAACCCTAACGCGGCAGCATGTGGACACCGCCGTTTTTTTTTGGTGGTCCACATTTGCTCAACAGGAATGTGCGAGTCAACCTTCATCGGTCCACATTTGCGCATTCGGCCATTTCACGTCGCCATTTGCCGCTCCGCATTTGCGCAGCGGCATTCGCGCGTCAACATTTGCCGGTTGAGAATTCGGACGGGTGGCGGTATACTATTAGGCGCGGGAAGTTTGACAGACAATCGCTGGCGGCGCATGGCGCCGCGGGAGGAAAGTCCGGGCTCCACAGGGCAAGGATGCTGGATAACGTCCAGTCAGCGCGAGCTGAAGGATAGTGCCACAGAAACGGACCGCCGATGGCGCGGCTCGTCCGCGCACAGGCAAGGGTGGAACCGTGGTGTAAGAGACCACGAGGACATTTGGCGACTTATGTCCTGGTAAACCCCATCCGGAGCAAGACCTAATGGAACGCGGCGCCGGTAACGGCGCAACCCTGGCCCGGGGGCGTTCAGGTTGGTCGCTTGAGCCTTGCAGCAATGCATGGCCTAGATAGATGATTGTCGCTTCCGTGACGTGGGAGGGCGAAAGCCCGTTCGTACCACGGGAAGAACAGAACCCGGCTTATGGCAAACTTCTCGGCGATCCATATGCTTTTCACAAAATCAGGTGCGCGTCGCGCAAGACGGCACCTGATTTTTGCATTTCCGGATATTTGCGCTGAGTCGGACGACTGCGCCAGAGCCGTATTCATCCACGGGTGTGCGTTCCGTCCCGTCTGTACGAAAGGTTTTCGATCAAAGATGCCGAGCCGTGAGGAATCCATCAGGCCGAGACGGGTGCGGCACCAAAGAGCGAACCGACAGGGCGGACGGAAGCGGTGATGCGCGGCCGTTCACAAAACCAGCGCCGCGCAATCGGCGACGGCGCCAATTTCGTTACTCTTTGAACAGACTTCGCAGCGACTCGAGAAATTCCTGCCAAGCGGATTTTTTTGTCGCTTCGGAAAAACCCTCCGGCTTGAGGGCGTATTCCAGTGCGGTCCTCACGTTGATAAGGCCGTAGCCGTAATAAGGATCTTTTCCCGGCGCGCCCAAATCGTCCGCGCTTTTTCGCATGATGTCCATCACTTCTTCATTGGTCAGATCCGGATTCAGCGACCGGATCATCGCCGCCAGCGCCGCGGCGTGGGGGCTGGCCATGGACGTTCCGGACAGCGCCGCGTACTGGTTCTCGAAATACGTGCTGGCAATCGTTTCTCCCGGGGCGACCACATCGAGATAATCGCCGTAATTGGAAAACACCGACCGGCGCTTGGAGCTGTCGGTGGCCGAAACGGCCAGCACTTCCGGATAAGCGGCCGGATAACCGGGATCCTCGGTGTTGTCGTTGCCGGTGGCGGCGATGAGGACGACGTCCCGGTCGTAGGCGTAGCGAATGGCGTCATGCAAAAATTCGGCGTCCACATAGTTGCCCAGGCTCAGATTGATCACACTCGCGCCGTTATCGGTCGCCCAAATGATGCCGCGGGCGACGTCATAGGTGCTTCCCGCGCCGGTATGATCGAGCACTTTGATCGGCATGACCTGATTGTACCAGCTCATGCCGGCGACGCCTTCGTAATTGTCCACGGTGGCGGCAATGATGCCGGCGACATGGGTTCCGTGTCCGACGTCGTCCTCGGGCGGCGCATTTTCGTCGACCAGATTGATTCCTTCCGCCAGCCTTCCCGCAAGATCCGGGTGGTCGAGGTCCACGCCGGTGTCGATCACGGCGACTTTGACCGCCTCGCTGCCTTTGCCCAACTGCCATCCTTTCAGCGTGCCGATGTTCGGCAAGTTCCATTGATAGGCGGCGAACAGCTCATCATTCGGGGCGAACGTCGACTCCTCGTCGGACTGCGCCCGCGACTGTCCGCTCGTCCGCTTTATGCCGTTGGTCAAATAAATGTAGTGCGGTTCCACATACTCCGGGTTCCAGCGGTCGCGGAAATAATCCATCATCTGTTTGGCGTTCAGCCTCTCGGATTCGAACACGTACGTGTACCCGAGCCGGCGTACGCGGCGGCATCCGATGTCTTCCTGTATTTGTGCGAGCTGCTGTTCCGTCGGTTCGCCGCGAAATTTGACCACCACATGATCGACCAAATAATGGCTCGTTCCTTCGTTTTGTTCGGGATGACGCACTTTTTTGTCGCGCAAGGTGTCCGAATCGACGGATTCGATGTTGAAGCGTTTGTCGCTCGGATACGGGACGATGCGCAGGTTTTTTCGCTGTTCCTTCATGATCCGGTCGGACAGCTCATGGCTGGCGACGGCGGTGACGGTGCCGAGTTGTTGATCCGGAGACGACGCGTGGATGACGATATAAGCGCGCTTTCCGGCGCGGATCGTGCCGGAGATGCGCGTCATTCCCGGGCCGGCAGGGACTGTCTTGGCGTCGAGCCGGGAACGGATCGCTTCGCCGGCATCGGTGGGCAGCGAGCCGAAGCGGACCGGCTCATCGCGGGAGTCTATCCCCGCGCCGGCCGGCGGCTGCCAGGCCGCATACACGAAATGGCGGTTGTGGTCCATCATTTGACGCAGCCGGCGCCTTACGTCGTCGGCGGATTTCGATTGCGCGAACACCCGCCGCACATCGGCCGCACAGGCGGCCCTGAACAGCTGTTCCGTATGTTCCGCGTCTCGCTCCATGATCGTCCGCTTCATCGCCAATTCCTTCTCCCGCGGCATCGTTTCCGGATCGTCCGTCCGCCGGTTGTCATATGTTGAAAACAGAAACAAGGCGGCGGCCACAATGGCCGTGCCCGCAATCCATTTCCACCTCATGGATCGACCCCTCCGGTAACGTTTTTGGTTAGAGTGCCACTTCCATAGAAGCGGTATACCTTTTGTCCGCCATTTGTGGTACGATGGGGGAGAACATGCTTGAGGAGGTTTCGCCGGATGGCTGCGCACAATGTCAAAGCGCTTTGCGAATCGACTAGAAGCAGTCTGAAAGAAGCGGTGGCCTTGATGGAATCGTTTCTGAACAGCACGACGATTGAATCGCTCAACCCGGTTGCGGATGAACAGACGCAGGAATTTTACCGGGACTTTTTGTCCGACCTGCGCCGGTTGTGCGTGTACACGGAAGACGGCTACGAAAAACTCGGCGTTGCCCTGCGCCGCAAAACGTTCCCCGTCGATTATGCCGAGAAGGTGCTGCATGAAGTGTTCCATCAGTGCGTCAACCAGTTTTTCTTTCCAAAACACGAGTGTTACTCCGAAGAAGGCCGCTACGCGTATACCGGGCAGGATGCGATCCGCTTTCGCAAGAAGCCGGCGCGCGCCGTTCGCGACATCACGCTGCAGCTGTCCAAAATTTTCGAAGTACTGCGGGAAGAACTCGCTTATTACGAAACCGATTATGTGACGAAGCGAAAAATGCAGGAGCATCAAGTTTGAGCCGAGCCGGGGAAATCCGCCGGCAGTCCGACCGCCTGGAAAGGCGGTTTTTTTGTTGGAAGGAAGGCATTCAATGCCAAAGTTTGCGTCCGAAAGTCTTTTTGCCAAAAGATCATGGGGAAATGGCGGGGCGGCCGGTTGGAAGCATTGGCGAAAGCTAAAAGGGATAGTCCGCGCGCGACGGGGGAAAGCTTGAACCGGAGGTGATATCCGTGCCCGAAGTCAAATGCAGCGTTTCCGACTGCCATTATTGGAAGGAAGGCAACAACTGCGCGGCGGATTTGATTATGATCGAAATTGACAAGCACGCCAACGCCCAGTTTAAAGAGGAGTACGCCGGGGAAAGTTTTTCGAGCGGCCACAAGGACGCCGCAGGTGAGGCCGCCAAGACATGCTGTCATACGTTCCGTCCGAAACGGGCATAATACGCCCGCGGGCGCGCAACAACACGGAATCCGGCAGTGTCAACACTCTGCACGGAGGTGGATGGCATGGATACAGAGCGGCGGTCGGACGAAGGGCAGCATGAACGCCGGCAACCGTCGGCATTCCAATCGGGCATTGCCGATAGCGGCAGCGAGCCGAGTGCTGTCGGCTCGGTGAACACAACGGACGCCGACGGCGGCGATCATGAGCCGAACAAGGGCGGTTCGGACCGTGCATCGCGCGCAAACGGCGGGGAAGACGAGGAGTTTGCCGCGGAAGTGGCGGTTCCGGATCCCCCGGCCGCATATCGCGGCGCGGAGCGGAACGAGCCCGCAAAACCGGCTGCGGAAAGCGACGCCCGGGATGATCAGGGAGCCGGAGAACAGGGCGGCGTCGCCGTCGGATGGTTTGCGCTTGCCCTGGCCATCGCATCGTTGTTCGTATGGCCTGCGCTGCTGGGGCCGGCGGCGGTGCTGTTCGGTTTCGTATCCTGGATGCAGGGAAGCCGGGCTCTCGGCATTTGGTCCATCGTCCTCGGCATCATTTCCTTTATCGCCTATTTGGCGCTGGCTCCGTTGTACCGGTAGGCCGAAGAGGGCGGAAGTCGGGCGAGAGCACCCCATCGGGGTGCTCTTTTCCTGTTGGGGAACAAATGGCCTTCGATCAGCAAGAGTGAAATAAGACGATCGAATGTTTGTTATTTTAGAAGCGCGTGGCGGTTCGGGCTGGATAGCGATGTTGAAATAACGTTATTTTTTTCAGAAAACGGTTACATCGGGTGTCGTGGAGAAAATAGAGTGGACGGATGCGTCTTAATCGGCGGTTTTGCGGGGAAGGAGCAAAAATAAGAAAGTTTCGATAGCGTTATTTGGCAGCAAGGGCAAGGAATGAGATTCGTCGGCTTTGCGGCGGCTTTGTCCAGGAAGTATCATCCGGCATCGGGGCCAAAGCCGTGTTCGGTCGGCAACCCTCGATCGCATGGCCGTCGATTACCCGACGACACCCGCATGCGTCCCATACCTGCCACCCACAAAATTCCTGTCTCATCGTGACATGATCTCGAAACCGTCACACCACGACATGATTACGGACGAACAACATTGAAGTTTTTCCAATATTGGAATCATGACGTTCTAGGTGTACAATGGTGTTCATAAGAGGAGTTGGAGGGAACGGCATGCTGCTGTATTTCGACCACGCCGCTTCCACGCCGCCCGATCCGGACGTGGTGGAATCGGTGTCCAAAACGATGCAAACCTACTTCGGCAATCCTTCCGCGCTGCACCGAATGGGGGTCGAGGCGGAACGCCTGCTGCAGCAAGCAAGACACGTGGTGGCGCAGGCGCTGCAGGCCGAACCGCAGGAAATCGTCTTTACGTCCGGAGGGACGGAGAGCATCAATCTCGCGCTGAAAGGTGCGGCGATGCAATACAAATCGCGCGGCCGTCACATCGTGACGACGCAGATCGAACATTCCGCCGGATTGGAAAGCTGCCGCCAGCTGGAACAGCTCGGGTTTGAAGTGACGTATGTTTCCCCCGATGCGACGGGAGCGGTCAGGGCGGAGGATGTGATCGCGGCCGTGCGCGACGACACGATTCTGGTCAGCGTCATGCACGTCAACAACGAAACCGGGCGCATTCAACCGGTGGAGGAAATCGGGCGGGCGCTTCGCCGGCGGTCCGGCGTGCTTTTCCACGTCGACGCGGTGCAAAGTTTGGGCAAAATCCCGGTCCTCCCCAAATCCTGGGGGGTGGATCTGATGAGCGTTTCCGCCCATAAGCTGAACGGTCCGCGCGGCGCCGGATTTTTGTTTTGCCGCGAGGGCGTGCAGCTGTTCCCGCTGATCGCCGGCGGCGGCCAGGAGCGAGGCCTGCGTTCCGGCACCGAATCGCTGCCGTTGATCGCCGGAATGGCGAAGGCGGTGCGTCTCGCCGTGGAACGGCAGCCGGATCAGTGGAAGCGATGGCACGAATGGCGCGAATGGATCGCCGATACCGTCGCTTCGCTGCCCGGTCTGCATTTGACCGGCACCCGCAGCGCGGATGAGATGGCGCCGCATATTGTCCATTTCACGTTTCCGGGCATGAAAGCGGAAGTGGTCATCCACGCGCTGGAGGAAGCGGGCATCCTGATTTCGACGCAGTCGGCTTGTTCATCCCGCGCGGGACGTCCGAGCCGCGTGCTGAAAGCGATGGGAATGCCGGACAGCTTCTGCCGCTCGGGATTGCGCATCAGCCTCGGACGCGAGCATACGGCGGACGACATCCGGACATTGTGCGACCGGCTGCGTAACGTCGTTCACCAACTGAAGCCGCTGGCTGCCAAGGGGGATCCAAGTTGAAGGCGGACATGATCTTGATCCGGTACGGGGAGCTGACGCTCAAGGGCAAAAACCGCAGCCATTTTGAAAAGACGGTGGTGGACCACATTCGCCGCGCGCTGCAGCCGTACCCCGCCGCCGCGCTGATCCGTACCCATGGAAGACTGTTTGTGGAACTGAACGGCGAACCCTACGAACCGATCGCCGAAAGGCTGGGCAAAATTTTCGGCCTTTCTTCCTTCAGCCCGGTCGTGAGAGCGGAGGCGGATCTTGCGGCCATGCGCGCGGCGGCGCTGCGGGCGATGAAAGATATCCAACCCTCGCCCGCCACCTTTAAAGTGAACGTGCGCAGGGCGGACAAACGGTTTCCTTACGACTCCCGGGAGCTGAACCATCTGATCGCGAGCCATGTGCTGCGCCATATGGACGGTCTGAAGGTGGACGTGCACAATCCCGAGGTGGAGCTTCGCGTGGAAGTGCGCGAAGAAGGGGCGTACATCTTTTCCGAAGTGGTGCGGGGGCTGGGGGGATTTCCGCTCGGCACCAGCGGCAAGGCGATGCTGATGCTGTCCGGCGGCATCGACAGTCCGGTGGCGGGCTGGATGGCGATGCGCCGCGGCATACGTCTGGAGGCGGTGCATTTCCACAGCTATCCGTTTACGAGTGAGCGCGCCAAGCAGAAAGTCATCGACCTCGCCTACAAGCTGGCCGAATACGCGGACGAAATCCGGCTTCATCTCGTTCCGTTCACCGACATTCAGACGAGATTGAAGCAGGAATGTCCGGATCACCTGTTGATCACGCTGATGCGGCGGGCGATGGTGAGAATTACCGAAAAGCTCGCGGAAAAACACCGCGCGCTGGCGATCGTCACCGGGGAAAATCTCGGCCAGGTCGCGAGCCAGACGCTGGCGAGCCTGAACGTGATCGGCAGGGCGGCGCGGCTGCCGATTTTGCAGCCGCTGATCGCCATGGACAAGGACGACATTATCCGGATGGCGGAGAAGATCGGCACCTTCGACATTTCCATACTGCCCTACGAGGATTGCTGCACGATCTTTGTGCCGAAACACCCGAGCACGAATCCGAATTTGCGCGTGGTGGAGCGCTTCGAGCAGCGGTGTTCCTGGCTGGAAGAGGCGATGCAGGCCGCAGCGGACGCGGCGGAAGTCATGACGTTGCAAGAAGGCGGCGCCGGCCGGACTCCGGTCGCGGCGGCGTTCAACGAATTGTTGTAACGAAAAAAAGCAGCGGCGGACATATCCCCGGCAGCCTGGACATAGAAGATGTACAGGGGGGATCGGATGGAAACGCTGCTGCTTTTTTTGCAAATTTTGATGGTCAATGTCGTGCTCAGCGGAGACAATGCGCTGGTCATCGCCATGGCGTCGCGATCGCTGCCCGAACGCCAGCGCAAGGCCGCGGTGTGGTGGGGCGCGACGGGCGCGGTGGCGCTGCGCGTCATCCTGACCTGGCTGGCCGTGCTCGTACTGAGCGTCCCGTACGTACGCGGCGCAGGCGCCTTGCTGCTTCTCTATATCTCCGTCAAACTGCTGTCCGATGAAGGAAAGCCCTCCGACGACGACGCCGCGGACAAGGTCCGACCGGCGTCCGGACTGCTTTCGGCGGTCAAAACGATCCTGATCGCGGATTTCGTCATGAGTCTGGACAACGTGCTCGCCGTCGCCGCCATTGCCCGGGACCGCACCGAGCTGTTGGTGGCGGGCATTGCGATGAGCATTCCGATCGTGATTTGGGGAAGCTCGCTGATTGCCGCGGCGCTGAAAAAGCTGCCCGTGCTCGTGTATGCCGGAGCGGCCGTACTGGGGTACACCGCCGGAGAACTGCTCGTGCACGAACCGATGCTGATCCGGTGGCTTACGCGCGCGCATTCGTCCTACGAATGGGTGGTGCCTCTAATGTGCGCGCTCGTGGCGGTCGTCGGAGGCCGGGTCGCAAAGGGAAGGAGATGAAAGCCGGCCGCGAGACGGTCCGGCAGGACGCTCCGCATGTTTCGTCCGCCGCCTTCCGCCGGCTCACACCCTGCCCAGTTTGCGCGCATAGCGATAAATTTTGCGAAACACCCGCGGGTCTTTCAGTTTTTTGAAGATGTAGGGATCCGGGTTCGTGTTGACTTCGAGAATCCACGGATGCAGGCGCCGGTCCAGCGCGACATCGATGCCGATCGTGTTCAGCCGGGGAAACGACCTGCCCAGCGCGTGGGCGACTTCGGTTCCGAACCGGTTCAGGAAACGCACCATTTCCTGCGTCTGCGCGGGGCTGAGATGCGGCTTCAACAGCGTTTCCACAGGCATCGGTTTGCCGCCGCTGTGGTAGTTGGTCACGATTTTTCCCGGTTGGGCCAGACGCCCGATGATCCCCGTCGTTTCCCAGCGGCCGCTCGGATTTTTCTGGACCATGACGCGGAGATCGAACCGGCGTCGCCGGTAACGCAGCAGTTCGATCCCCTGCTG
>Ga0065720_1021230_pt1 | contig 11172 bp, 8 predicted proteins | sample Thericmetagenome_FD_59107 | JGI IMG/M metagenome (GOLD analysis project Ga0065720, IMG submission 59107) | Thermophilic microbial communities from the Joint Bioenergy Institute, California, USA of rice/straw/compost enrichment - eDNA_2 v2... | ecosystem: Engineered > Solid waste > Grass >... | reverse complement strand
GGAAGCCGGCGACGCAACGCTGCCTTGCTTTTTTTTTTTTTTGCTGCGCTGGTCTTGCGTTTCTCGTTGTAATTTGGTTACAGTATGTTACGCCACAACAACACTTTCCACAGTGTTGGAACGGGGCGTCTCCGCTGAACGGCTGGCTCGTGCCCTCGATTTGCGGGGAATGGTACCCTCGCGAAGCCAATCAAAAACAGTCCCTCCCCCCCTTCTCTCTCCAACTGCTCCGTGCTCCATGTCCAGCGCGGATCCGCAGCTTAGCGGCTCTCTCCTGCACCGATGCTCCATCCATGGCCTGACACAGGTGTGATCACACCCGTCGGCCATCACCAAAGAAGCGTTCTTGTTGACCTCGAAATGCCGGCCATTTCCGCAGCCGTGGTTTGGCTTGGGACATATGTCAAGTCTATCTGTGTCGTGCATTGGCATCTTGACATGTCTCTTGAGATGAACACGGAAAATTTCTCAGTGTTGCTGCGGATTGGCATGCGGCTGCGATAAGTTTGATGAGCGTGGCGTTTTGGGCAAAGCTTCACTCTCAAAGACTTTGAAAAGTGTCTTGATGAAGAAGAGGTTGATGAGCGGGGTTGCAGCCAATCGCCACATGCAAGCCACCGTCTCCCAATTCAGCCACGGACGGCTCCCCTCAATTTCTGAGCATTTTCTGCCCGCGGTCACGCGCACGTCTTCTCCAGACCCAAGACGTCGCCCAGCGTTACCCTGTGTTGCGCAGCGCGCTCCAATTTCCGCTGTTCTCTCTCCTCCAATGTCACGTTGCTTGTTTGCTTGTTTGGTTGGTTAACCCCCGGTTCTTCTCCTGGTTGTTCCCCAGGCCTGCGCGCAGCGCTCCCCTTTGGGCTTAGGTACTTTCAGTGCTACCCAGCCTGATGGATGATGCCCCAGCCTGACCGAACTACTTCGACTTTTGAGGTTTAATTCTGGATGCGATACTTCATGCTGACATCTCGTCAGCGCTTCCGCGGTCACGCATATGGCTTTCTTTCCGCAGTTCCTGCGACCATGAAAGCTAATGAGGCCCGGCGAGAGTTGTACGGTCGCACTATGGGGAAGCTCCGTCAGCTCACCAGCACTTCGCCGACACTGCTCCTCCGTTTCCGTCCTCCAAGTCCATGTCCGTGATGGTTGTATATCCGACCGCCGCACCATATCTCACGCAGGCTGTCCTCTTGCCTGCTTGACCGCCTGGAGAATATGCTGCTGCGTCGTGAGAAATTGATGCTGCTGCACATCGACGATAGTAACAGCAGTCAGCTATGTTCCCGACCGACAATAAGCAAAGACGTGTCCTACCGTCTTGCGGTCTGCAGCAAAACAGCCTGGGCGACGCATCATAGATAAATTCTTCATTAGCATGTATGCAACTACCTTAACCTGGTGCCTCGTCTGTCTGGCAGCTGAACTATTCGCAGCTCGGAAGTGCAGTCTAACGATGCTGTGCGAGCTGCCTGACGTATTCATCCAGATGAAGGTGATCTATCTTTACAGCCTTCCGACTTTCGGATCTTAGCTTCCTACTCTAGTCCAGTCGTCATCAAATATCCAAGTGGAGTCTTTCGGTTGGCTCGGCGTCGGGAGAGATACTCCCGACGGACGGTATGTCGTCGTCTGCTCCAAGGCTCACCGCTTGCGTCATTGACGTTGACAGCATAAACTTCCCAGCTAGCTGGACACTCGTGCTGCTGGAAATAGCATCCTTGGAAGACGGAAGCACAAATACACACACGCACACACACACGCATCCACACGCTCTGTGGACCGTAGTTTGGTTGACCAACCATCCAGATTTTGAGGTTTGAGAAGCAGACAAGCAATTGGTTATCTAACGGTCAAGCTACACTGCCTACCCTCCACCGTTGCACCGAGAGCCAATACCGGCTTCTAGCTCCTAGCTACCGGAGTTCGAGGAGAATGGTTCGCTTGCCGTTGTTGTATGTAAAATGTATGCTGGATGAATGCCAGCCAGGCTGTCCTGTACCGCTGCGGAGCTCTCTACATTACTTGGACGTTGGTTCGGAGCAGTTAAGGTAGGGCCAAGAGTAAGGCTTCAATATACATTCATCAAATGGGCGGGGCCGGGCAATTTACGAAAACCGACCCCTTCCAAACCGACACTCGTCTGCTCCGTAGTTGAGACCCAGCGTCGCGGCACTGTCTTACTTTGTTCCGTTCTCGGTGAGAACCAAAGCGGAATCAACCGAGCCATTGGGACACCGACGCTGTTTCTGGTCGCCGATTCCGGGAACTTTTTTCTCAACAAGCGCTTCAGATCCTAGCGTTCTGCATGTAGCCCAATGGGTCGGTTGCCCTGCTGGCCAGCAGTCTGTAGAATACTGCTGTTGGTCCACTAGAATAGATGTGTCGCCCTCCTGCTGAATAGGATGCAATGCAAGATTGCAAATCTTGACAGCCTTGCCCTCCTCCCAACCTGAAACTACAGATACGTAGCCTGTCGGCGGTCACCGACAAGCTGGACGGATGGATGGATAGATGGGTTTACAGCTTCGCTCAGGCCGAAGGAGTGTTCGCAGAGGAGGGGGAGCTTCAAGCTACGAAGGTACATATGCGTCTGTAAAGGAGGATGGAGGGGAGGGGGGCGCCCCACATTTGTACTACCGCCGCACTTAGCTTCTGGTGTTGGCAAGGTTCTGCAAGGTGGGGGTCATCCCCTCCTTCATGTGTTGAGTTCGCTGCAGCATCTTTCGGTTTCGCTAACTCGCTTGTGAGCGCCCCGTCTTGTTGCCGTTGGAGGGAGGAGGTGTTGGGATTGGGCGGTTGAAGGGAAGTAGGAGTGGGAAGCTCCGTTTGAGTGGGATTAGAAGACTTAAGACGGTTGGTTGGTTGCTGGGCGATCTACCAGTCTTATTGATTTTTATATTATGTAGCAACGACTTGATAAAGGCTGCAGTTTACTTGGCTCTATGAAGTTATGATAGACATATAGGGGAAGCTGACATCATTGGCCTGCATTGTATAAGTTGCTTGAGTCGATGTCCTGGGTTTGTATTGCTACTTGAAATTTTCTCTCCGTGTCTTGACGACGGCCCCGGGCCTCAAATGTCCTTTAGTGCTTAAAATGAGGGTCGACAAGCTTCTTTGCAAGAAACACGATGCTCGTATGGAACTTCCCAAGCTGTTCTGCTGAAACAGGACTTGCCTTCAAGGTCGGAGTATGAGATCCAAGTTTGATGTTCTCTCATATTTTGAGAGTGCATCAAAGGTTTGGCCTCAGTGTAGGTATGTGTGCTGTCTTCACAACCCTGTGCCAGCGACCCTCATGACAGCAACTCGCCAGCTCTGTAGAGAAAAGTGCACATCGCCAGCTTCTCTAACTGGTGTCTTTCTTTGGTTTGAGGTTACCTGGAAGATCTCTATCCATATGATATCACTTACCCTTTATAATCTTATCACTTATCACCAAGCCTTTCTCTGGAATGGTCACATGGGGCAATACCTCGGCATCCACCCTGCCCCGCCCCACCGGGTAGTCTCAGACTCCTAATAAATCGGGTTACCGTGGCCCGGAAGTGGGGCCACCAGCCGAGTCCCGAATGCCGAGGTGTGTGGTTCCGCGCCGTTGAACGCGTCGTCGTTCTGAGAAAGGTAGGATCACCGCGTTGCGGGTCATAGCAGACTAAAGTGAAAGAGTGGAATTCCGGGTCCGGGGCTGTAGCCGGGTGATGAGATCCGTAATCCCGGAGGGGTTTTGAGGCAGGCGCTTTATTGTATCACAGCGGCTGTTCTTTTTTTTCGTTGCATATGATTGTGTCTAGGTCGTTCTTGAGATTTGGGAGATTAGTGATACCCCCAATCGCGATCACTTCGACTCCGCTGCTGCTTTACGGGCCGGACTTGTTACGTCGTTCCCCTGCCGCTGCCGACTGCAACGCCGGGCCGTGAGCGCCGATCCGGGCCGCAGATGGAGACGACACTCTGTGACGGACAACCACCTGCTATACTTGAGTTTCCTCGACTGTGATTCCATTGTCGCGGCAGCCGGTTCTACCACCCACCTTCGCAATACGAATCCTCCATTCAAGCCAACCAGCTGCAGACAACTCCAATCCTAATTCTTTCCCAACCAACTACCATCACAATGGCAACCCCCTCGGAGCCCGCTGCCCTCTCCCAGACCCGCAAATCCAAACTTCCCCCCGAACCCCTCCAACAAAACCTCGACCTCATTCCTCTCCCCCGCCAAGGCGAGACCCGCCGTTTCATGGCCGCGCGCGCGGCCTACTTGCCGGGATCTGACATCGAAATCGATGGCGAACTGCCGATGAACAGGGCCAATGCCTTCGGTGGACATGTGTATGGGCAATCTGCGCTGGCGGCGGCGTGGACATGGAGGGAGATTGAGCGGGAACGGGGGGCTAAGCCTGAGGAGAGGTTGGATCTCCACGTGAGTTCCCCCGAGACCGTCGAACTGAGAGAGAATGGTGCTGACAGAGTTCAAGACAATCCACGGCTTTTTCACCCGTCCCGGCGCGCGTGACCGTCCCTTCCTCTACGACGTAACCCCTCTCACCTCGACCCGAACTTTCGCCTCGCTCAGCGTCATCGCCCGCCAACCAACCCAGTCCTCAACCGCCGGCCCGGCCGCCATCAACCAAGGGTTCCCCCTCGCCGACGCCTCCCTTCCGCTCGCCCAGCCCGCTTTCACAGCCATGATCTCGTTAAAACAACCGGAGCATGATAGTGCAGGGGTTGAGACACAGGAAGAGCCGCCACAGGTGAGATTCAAGGAGATTTTAGAGTCTAGGAGGCCGGAGGAGTGGCCCCCTGCTCCTCCGGTCGATCTTTCGGCTATTGTGGCCTTCGTCGGGGCGCATCAGGAGGGACGGTTCCCGGTTGCCATAATGAAAAAGGTTGATATGCGGGCTTGGAATAGGGGAAAGCCTCTTCATGAGAGGAGGGAGTTGGTTTTGTATAAGCTGCACGCCCCTTTGCCTGTGGAAGATGAGGGGAAGTGGGATGCGAATGCTCATGTCGTGGCTCACGCGTACGTCGCGGACCGCAACGGGCTGCTCATGGTGGCGAATAATATGGGTTTCGGGTTCACTTTGGAAAAGGCGGCGAGTCTGAGCTATTCATTTGTGATGCATGTGGGCGCGAAGGAGGCAGTGATGAGGGAGGAGGAAGGGTGGTGGGTGCAGGAGTTGTGGTTTCCTAGGACGGGGAGGGGCAGGGGCATTGTGGAAAGTAAGATTTGGAGTCCAAGGGGTGTGCATGTGGCGACAGAGTATCAGGATGGAATGATTAGGGGGTATGAGAGGGGATTTGTGGATGAGGGGGAGGAGAGGGAGGAGGGGGAGGCGAGGGAAAGCAAGTTGTAGGGGCAGTGAGGTTGTTTAAGTTCAGACCAAGCATAGGGGCTGTTGGTTAGAGACGAGGGCATAGATAAGAGGTCCAATTCGTTAAACTAGAAGATATCGTCTGTCAGCTAGATATACACCGGATGGATGAGGTAAACTATGGGGGGGGGGCATACATCTGTTTTTTTGCTCGAGTTAGAGTTTAGGGGGAGAGATATTAGCCCTTATTTGTGAATACATCGCAGACGTTCAATACTCATATCTCAACCTAAATTGCCAGATGAAGTATGACCTCTTCTCTCCAAGTTTTTTGCTTTCCCCGGGGAAAAGCCGGATGCTCAAGCCTCAAAGATCATCGATCGGAAGCTTAGGGGAGCTCCGGTGGGCTACAAAGGGTTAGGGTTAACCGTCTGATAGCTAGGGTTGTGATGATGTCAATGACGCAACCACAACGATGGTACTTCAAACATACCAGGTCATAAAGTAAAGCATAAAGTTTCTAGTTGATATCAGAGCCATTCAAGACAAAAAAAATCTCTTTAGGCCCTTCTTCGGGACGAGTTTTTTGCGTGTGCAGTGCTGGTCACGTGCTGACACACGTGCGCTCCAAGCCAACAGCTCAACGTCTTGGCAGGCAAAGCTCGGCTGCTGGAGCTCTCGCTGGGGCCAGATCAGACCATTTCTCACGCTGCAGGAGCCGGCTTCACCTTCCAACTCCTCGACCCGCCGCCCACTACAACCACCATCCTCACCGTTGTCGTCCCTCTCGATAACATACAATCAAGCAGCCAAAATGTTCCTCCAGCGCTCTGCCGTGGCCCTGGCCCGTCGCGCCGCTGTAGCCCCTGCCCTTCGCCGTACCCTGGCCACGACCGCCGTGCGCCGTAAGTTTTTTATGCCCTTGCTCTCCCTCACTTCGCCCAAGATTGGCTGCCCCTCCACGCGAGCGAAAAGAGCTGCTGCCAAAACCCGAAATTTCCCACTGGGCCGACCGAGCTCCGGAAATCTCGCGCAGCTCGACGACAGCACACAACGCAGCGCAACGCAACGCAAAGACAACTAAATTTATTCCCCCCTCGACGTCGAAACACCGCATCACTTCCAAATGAGAGTCAATTAGTCGGCCACAATGCAAGGCTAACACGCGATTTGTTACTACTGCAGGCAACCAGGTTCCGGAGCGCAAGTTCAAGTCTCTGAGCGGTACGAATTGACTACGCCCTGCTTGTTCAACTCGAAGTGTTTTTTTCTTGGCTAGCTTTACAAGTGTTACGACCCCGCGGCTGCCAGCTTCTGACGTCAGTTGCTGGTATGCTGAGCCGAGCTGCGTCAATTGGCGCCGCGGGTGCGGATCAGTCGGAATTTGTTGCTGCTCAGTTGGGAGCTTGAATAAGCTTCATTGAGCTGCAGCATAGAAACGACAGTTGGGGAGATAGATTAGAGCTAACATCTGACAGAGGTCAAGACCGATGAGGACCTGATCGGCCCAGGTGCCCAGCCTGGCACCGTCCCTACCGATCTCGAGCAGGCCACTGGTCTCGAGCGTCTCGAGATTCTCGGCAAGACTGAGGGTGTCGATGTCTTCGATATGCGCCCTCTGGATGCCTCTCGCAAGGGTATAATTCCCACAACTCTGGAGTCAATTGAGACCGCCGACTGATCAGATTCCCGCAGGCACCCTCGACAACCCGATCCCTGTCCGCGGCGTCGGCCAGGAGCAGTACGCCGGCTGCACTGGCTACCCTGCTGACTCGCACATCGTCGTCTGGCTTCGCGTAAGTCTCTTCCTCCCCATTGATCTTGCTCAATTGCGCCTCCTAACAAACTCAGATGACCCGCGATGACCCCATTGAGCGCTGCCCCGAGTGCGGCAGCGTCTACAAGTACAACTACGTCGGCCCCGAGGACGACGGCCACCACCACCACCACCACGTCGAGCCTGAGTACCCCGAGCCCAAGACCTGGGCTGATTACCTCAAGCCTGAGTACAAGTGGGCTTAAACGCTCGTGCGCTTAAACCTTTTTAAAAATGAGGGGGGCTTGGTTCGGCATTATACAGGGGGAGTTGGTGAGCTCGTTGTAGATTAAAGATACCGTCAGGTGAGGTGTGTATAGACGATTTTATCTATGACTTGATTCCCAAGAGGGGAGTGGCCGGTGTGATGACCCTGTGTCTGGAATCATGATCGAGGGGAGACGGAAGCTAAAAGAGGCATTGGAATTGCTCTGATGCCTTTTGGGCAGCTTTGAATTTGACGCAAGTAATGAGCTGGCTGAAGGCTCAGACATATCTCGGGACTGTGAGCCCTGGGATATGCATGCAACGTCGCCTTCTTCAGCCTTGCCGTCCCAGTATCCTAGTAAGATGCCGAGCTTCCCGACCATAGCCCATGAGCTTTGCTGCAAGCTCCATGGGCAGGCTTTGTACTGCCTGGTAGAATTGCTCGCGGTTGCCGTGCCAGAGCCCCGTCTTCCTCCAACCCCTTCAGCCGTAAACCGTCAACCGCGTCCCAGCTCATCCCTCATCCTCACCAAAGCTCAGCTTAATCTTCTTTGCCTTCTTCATCTTGGCCGGTTTTGCTGTCCCAACTTCAGACTTTGCGCCCTCCTCATCCGCCTTCTCACTCGTCTTCCCAGTCTTAACCTCCCTCTTCTTGTTATCCCCATCCCCCCGTTTGTCATCTTTGTCCCCCTCGTCATCGACACCCCCCCCTACAACCCTAGCCTTCCTCTTCTTCCCCGCCCGTCCAGCCCCAATACTCGCCACCACTCCCTTTTTCTCCCCCATATTCCCCTCCCCTTCCCCCTGCCCTTCAACCCTTTCCCTTGATTTCATGTCCACCTCCCCTTTATCCTCGCCTTTCATCCCCTTAAAATCCCCATCCTTCCCCACAACAACCCCCTCCACGACCTCTCCCCTCTCGTCAACCACCACAGGCAGGTCCTCTGCCTCTTCGCTTGCAGAACGGGGTTTTGCTGCACGCCGGTTGGATACAAGTATTGGGTCAGGACGCGAGGGGTCGTAAATGCAAGAGGCTTCACCTTTGAGACGGGCAAGGAAGGGAGGTGGTGCGGAGTGGTACTGGAGGTTTTTGGCATTGAAATTGGACATATTATAACCGTACGTATATGGGGATACGTATATAGAAGGGGGTTGTAAGCTGGGGTTGATGTGGGGGTGGCGAAGTTGTGTCAGGGAGGTTGTCGGATGCTTGGTGTTCAGAGTGTGTTGCAGAGAGGAATTCTCAATGCGTACACGATGCGATCGCGTGGGAAAGGAGTTCGGTTACTTGCCGTTGGGAGTATCTCGATTTGTTTGGGCGTTTGGAGTCGAGTGGTGGGGTGGATACAAGCTCGATGAGAGAGTCAATGCTTCGAAAGTACTGGTATGATCCGTGGCATGCCAGCGGCTGGGATGCGAGTCACAGGTGTTAGGCGACTTTGGCTTAATGATCTGTTTTGCTTTGCGTGGATAGCGACTGGTGCTGTCGTTACGATGGGTTGCGTATTGGAGGCGGCGAGTGCCAAGGAAATTTCTTGGTGGGCTCGCCGCTTGGTCCGTGTGTCTATACAACGACGATTGATAATGTACGGAGGAGTGCCAGTCCGCTTCCACATAGAGGCGAACTTCTCCAGCGGTATCACCCAAAGGAACTCAACATATTGTTGGCAATTGCGCAATCAAGTCCAACGAAACAGAGCAATTCTTGATCATGTCATAATCAAATGCCCTGTAATTAATCGCCACATCCAATTACTATATATATATATATATATCTGTAATTACCGTAATGATCCCGTAAGGCTCTGGGGGCCCGTGCTTCTACGAGGAGCGCACGGATCATATGCCAAGCAGATCTGGAGAATCAGGCTGGCCGCCTTGCAGGCGTTGACGACCACGATGAATGAATGGTCCGCGGGAAACTGCGCGTCATCGCAGCAGCGTCTCCTCACTGGTGTCGTTTGCATGGAAACGGTTTTCAGGGCCTCCTTTCCGATTGAGTGCCAGTCCTATATACAGCGCCAGCTTTTGTTGTTCAGGCCATTCCGCTCAACGACAAGGATTCATGAAAGGACTCAAGAACAATTTACCTACTTGTACTTCCGGGTTCCTATTGTTTTCAAATTGGCAATTCGGTTGCCTTGTTGCTTGGCCAACAACTTCCATTTCTTGTCACGTCTACTGAAAGTGAAATTAAGGGTGTTGCAGAATTCCAGAGAAAAAAAAATTGGGCAGATTCTCTCTTGGTAATTCCGGGCATAGCCTCTCTCTGAGCTCCCCTGCCAACCTCTCGGGTTCTGTTCCGCGAGCCCCAACCCTCTCTGCAACTGCACGTGGCCCAAAACTTCCACCTCAACTTACCAGCCGGTATCTTGTACTCACACGTGGGCAGTTACAGGTATAACTCGAGCAAGCAATTAACTTGACTCCGCTTCTTCCAGGTTCCTGTCTCAACACCCTGGCTCCAGCTCACCCCTCCCCCGCTTTCTTCCCCACCATGTGCCTGTTTGCTGGGCTGAATTCAAGCTCGCGAGGACTTTTGCCGCCTAGGCCCTGGTGACGATCCCCCGGAAAGATAGCCGCAAACAAAGCAACCTTGGCAGAAGGAGGATGGGAGAAGCACGGGAGAGACCGAGGTGGCTGTTATCCCCGGAAGCTGTACCGGAGTTGATGTGGCCGAAACGATATGCATACTAAAGAAAACAGCTGACGCTGATGATTGCCAACTCAACATATCCAAGCGCAATCCAACTCAACCGGGGCAGTCTCCCAACATCCCCGGGTTTCACAATAACACCCTTCCAAGCGTGCCGCCCCTCTTCGTTGACGTTCGGCTGCACTCAAGATTCGCTGGAAACCACGATCATGACATGAGGCGCGGCTGCTATTCTCCTTTGACTTCGCCTTATCGCGGCGTTTTCACGCTTCACCGAATCGTCGCCGGAAGAGTAGGACAGCATCAGGGCTCAAGTCAGCCCGCCGCTTGCGTCAAGTGGCTTCTAAACTCTTCCAAAATCGCAACCTTATCTTGTAATCACACAAGGCTCCGTGAAGTATAGTACAAAGCGGCAGCGCAGGGCTGCAGCTTGGAGTATCCAGATTCGACATATTGAGAGCTTAATCCCTTCCAACCTCTCTCCTCCACACGTCTCGGCTGTTTTGTCCGATCAAATGGGACATCTACCGTCGGGTCGCTATGCTGCTCTCGATCCGACGTTCTGCTCATCGGCAAGGTTCATGATACCGTCGCCGGCCCTTCTTCAGACTCTTCCCATGCCATTTCTCTTCAACCATTCGAGATTGTTCCCCCCACCCCACTTCCCTTGAGCCTACTTATGGCGGTGTGCAATATGCTCTGCTCACTCAGCCCCAGACTCAACCCAAAGAAGCGTATTGGCTTATCTCAGAGCCTTTTGACAATCACCCACACAAACAAGCATCGAGTTCGGCTGGACTCTACGTCCGGGACGAGTTCCGCGGGTCCAACATGCCTCCACTTGTGACACAAAGACTCCATTCATTGCCCCCGATCGCCCTGTCATGCTCTTATGGTCTCTCGGCGCTTGATATTACTTACTTCCTCACTGGTTGACTGGTTGACAACCAGATATTGTCCAGTCATAGCGTCTGCCAGTCTTGCAGTGTGACCTTAAGCCCAATCAGGTATCCCAAAGCCACATCGAGAAACAAGTAGTTGTCGTTGAATGGCTCGGGATCCCGAAATTGTCCGCAATCAAGACGATGCGGTCTGTCCAATTTGCAGCTATCAACCTCACTTGCCGGTCGAACTTCTCGGGCCCGTGCCCCGCCCTACCCCCCCCCCAACCTTTGTTT
>Ga0065720_1002267_pt1 | contig 11174 bp, 11 predicted proteins | sample Thericmetagenome_FD_59107 | JGI IMG/M metagenome (GOLD analysis project Ga0065720, IMG submission 59107) | Thermophilic microbial communities from the Joint Bioenergy Institute, California, USA of rice/straw/compost enrichment - eDNA_2 v2... | ecosystem: Engineered > Solid waste > Grass >... | reverse complement strand
CCGCGGCATCCGTACGGGTAGCTGCACGTGCACCTGCACCCGGTCTGACCTGCGATAACGCGCCGTCTGTCGCTTTCGTGTCTCGGTGGCGGGTCTGCCGAATAACGTCACCAAACTGTGACCCGGGTCGCTGGGTAGCGGGCCCTCCCACGGATGAACCAAGTGGCCCGGTCGGGTTAGGCTCGGTGTGACTCGGCCGCCACCTCTGTCCGGGAACGCGGTCAGTGGAGCCGATGTTGAGTGGTGAGTGGAGACCCCCCACGGACCACGACCAGCAGATGAGAAGGAGGAGGCGATGACCCCCACCCTCACGCCGCCTGAGGCCACGGCTCCCCCGGCGGCCGAGGAGCGGTGCGACCGCTGCAATGCTGCGGGCAAGCTGCGGGTCGTCCTCGCGGGCGGCGGTGAGCTTGTCTTCTGCGGTCACCACGCCAACAAGTACGCACCAGAGCTCGTCAAGATCGCGGTGGAAGCTGTCGCGGTACCGGACTTCCAGTGGCGCGGCACCGAGCTGACCCGCAACCCCGGCCCCCTGGCCGAGTAACCGAGGCAGTAACGACGACGTTCGGCGGGCGCCCCGAGGTGGGCGCCCGTCGTGTCTCTCGCCCTCGAGCCCAGGGTTCGGGACACCGCCCGTACGGCGGCGGCCCGGGGCCGGTCAGAGCGACTGGATGGCCGCGATACGGGCCTCGAGCTGCTCGATCGTGGCCTGAGCAATGGCCGGCCCACCGCAGATCCGACGCAGCTCCGCATGGATCTTGCCGTGCGGGATGCCCGTGCGGTGGTGGTGCGCCCCGACCAGGGCGTTGAGCTGCCGGCGCAGCATCAGGCGGCGTTCCCCGGGGCTGAGCGCCTGCGGCGGCGGTGTGGCTGCGGACGGCCCGGCCGAGGACCCGGCGGACGAGGCCCCGGACGCGGATGCCGCGGCCCGGCGACGGCGATCACGGGCGGCCTGCTCCGCCTGACGGCGGGCGAGCAGCATGGCCACCTGCTCGGGCGTGAGCAGGCCGGGCAGCCCCAGGTACTCCTCTTCCTCGGGCGTACCCGCCTGCACGGGCAGCCCAAAGGTCGCCCCGTCGAAGATCACCTGGTCCAGCTCGGCGGTGGCCGAGAGTGCCTCGAAGCCCTTGGTCAGCTCGTCGCTGGCCTGCTCCGTGCGCTGGGCCCGCTCCAGCGCGTCGTCGTCGAAGCCCTCCCGAGCCTTCTTGACCCCCAGCACGTGGTCGCGCTGGGCCTCCATCTCGCTGGCCAGCCCGAGCAGCTGCGGCACGCTGGGCAGGAACACGGTCGCGGTCTCTCCCGGCCGGCGCACCCGGACGAACCGCCCGATGGCCTGAGCGAAGAACAGCGGCGTCGAGGCGCTGGTGGCGTACACCCCCACCGCCAGCCGCGGGATGTCGACACCCTCGGACACCATGCGGACCGCGACCAGCCAGCGCTGATTCGACGCCGAGAAGTCGGCGATCTTCTGGGAAGCCCCGGCGTCGTCGGAGAGCACCACGACGGGCTTCTCCCCGGTGATCTCGGTGAGCAGCCGGGCGTACGCCCGGGCGGCCTTCTGGTCGGTGGCGATGACCAGACCGCCGGCGTCGGGGATGTCGCCCGAACGCAGCACGCGCAGGCGCGCGTCGGCCGCCCGCAGGACCTGCGGGATCCACTCACCGGACGGGTCCAGGGCGGTCCGCCACGCCTGGGCGATGACGTCCTGGGTGACCGGCTCCCCGAGCCGTACGGCCAGTTCCTCCCCGGCCGAGGTCCGCCACCGCGTCTCGCCCGAGTACGCCAAAAAGATCACCGGGCGCACCACGCCGTCGGCCAAGGCGTCGCCGTAGCCGTAGAACGAGTCGGCTTTGGAGCGCAGCAGGCCGTCGGGCCCACGCTCGTACGTGACGAACGGGATGGGGTTGTCGTCGGACCGGAACGGCGTACCGGTCAGCGACAGACGCCGGGTGGCGTGCTCGAACGCGACGCGCACCCCCTCGCCCCACGAACGGGAGTGGCCGGCGTGGTGGATCTCGTCGAGGATGACCAGGGTCGGGCGGGCCATGGTCCGCCGACGGTGCACCATCGGCGCCATACCGACCTGGGCGTAGGTGATCACCACGCCGCGGAAGTCGGAGGTGGTGTACCCGTCCGAGTTGCGGAAGGTCGGGTCCAGCGGGATGCCGACGGCCGCCGCCGCCTTGGCCCACTGGTTCTTCAGGTGCTCGGTCGGGGTGACGACCGTGACCGCCGTGACCGTGCCGTCGGCGAGCAACTCCGCCGCGATCCGCAGGGCGAACGTCGTCTTGCCGGCCCCGGGGGTGGCGACAGCCAGGAAGTCCGTGTCCTTGCGCCGTAGGTACTCGACGAGTGCGCGCCGTTGCCAGGCCCGCAGCGACGGGAACGAGGCAGACACGGGGAGTCAGCCTAAGCCCGCCACCGTCCCACCGGCCCCAACGACACGAGCACTTTGATCTAGACCCACCGGACCCGTCGGCCCAGACCCGCCCGGCGGGCGGTCACTCGCTGTTGGACGACGGACCGTCGTAGCAGAAGTCGTCGTTCTCGTAGATCTCTTTGCAGGTCGGGCAGATCGGGAAGCGACTCGGGTCGCGCGACGGCACCCAGACCTTGCCGCACAAGGCCCGGACGGGCGTCCCGTTCACCATCGCCTCCATGATCTTGTCGCGGTCGGCGTAGTGCGAGAAGCGCTCGTGGTCACCCTCCTGCACCCGGTACTCGGTGCGCTCCTCGGTGAGGGTGTCTTCGCGGATCAGCGGTGTCGTCACCCGGCCATTGTCGCAGGCAGCCTAGGGTGACGGCTATGGTGTCAGACCCGACCCCCAGCCCTTCCCCACCACTCCCGCCGACGGGCACCCTGCGGATCGCCGACGAGGTGGCCGACGCCCTGCGCCGCGGCGGAGCCGTGGTGGCCCTGGAGAGCACGCTGATCGCCCATGGGCTGCCCAGCCCGCGCAACGTCGAGGTGGCGGCCCGGATCGAACAGACCGTACGGTCGCACGGCGCCGTGCCGGCCACCATCGGCATGATCGCCGGGACGGTCGTGGTCGGTCTGGCCGCCGACGAGGTAGCGCTGCTGGCCACCACACCGGGGGTGGCGAAGCTGTCCGTCCGTGACCTGGCCGTCGCCGCCGCGACCGGCGCGCACGGTGCCACCACGGTGGCGAGCACGGCCGCGCTGGCGGCCCGCGCGGGCATCGCGGTCTTCGCCACCGGCGGCCTCGGTGGCGTCCACAGGGGAGCGTCGGAGTCGTACGACGAGTCAGCCGACCTCACGACCCTGTCCCGCACGCCGATCGTGGTCGTCTGCGCCGGGGTCAAGTCCATATTGGACGTTCCCGCCACGCTGGAGCGGCTGGAGACGCTCGGGGTGACCGTGCTCGGCTACCGGTCGAAGCGGTTCGCCGGCTTCTACCTGTCCGACAGCGGCGCGGACCTGGACTGGTCGGTGGAGTCGCCCGAGCAGGTGGCGCAGGTCATGCGGCGCCGCGACGAGCTGGGCCTGGCCCCGTCGGCCATCGTGGTCTCCAACCCGCTGCCGCCCGACGTGCAGCTCGACCCGGCGGTGCACGACTCGGTGCTCGCCGGCGGTCTGTCCGAAGTAGAGCGTCTGGGCATCACCGGTAAGGCGGTGACGCCGTACCTGCTGGCCCACTTCCACGAGGCCACCGGTGGCGCGAGCCTCGAGGTGAACGTCGAGGTGATCCTGCGCAACGCGGCCCTGGCCGCCCAGATCGCGGTCGCGCACGCCCAGGGTTGAGCGCTCGATGACCGGACGGATCCTGGTCGTCGGGGACATCATCACCGACATCGTCGCCGTCCCCTCGGGAACCATCGTCCCCGACTCGGACACCGAGGCCCGGATCACCACCACCGGTGGCGGCTCGGCCGCGAACACGGCCGCCTGGCTCGCCCACCTCGGCGTGGCGGTGGACCTGCTGGGCGCGGTGGGGGTCGACCTGGCCGGCGAGGAGCGCATCGCCGAGCTGACCGAGGCCGGCGTGGGGTGCCAGTCCGTGGTGTGGAGCCGCGCCGCCCCGACCGGCACGATCATCGTGCTCACCGACGGTCGGCACCGGACCTTCCTGACCGACCGGGGCGCCAACCGCGAGCTTCGACCCTCCGATGTGGACGATTCCCTGGCGGCGCTGCCCGACGTCGGGCACGTGCACCTCTCCGGCTACACGCTGCTGGACGACGCCAGCCGGCCCGCCGGCCTGCGGGCGCTGGCTGCGGCGGCCGAGCGTGGGCTGACGACCAGTGTGGACGCCGCCTCGGCCGAGCCGCTGCGCCGGACCGGGGCCGACCGCTTCCTCGACTGGGCGCGGGGGGCCGACCTGCTGCTGGCCAATGTGGACGAGGCCCGCATCCTGGCCGGGCTCCCGGCCCGCGCCAACGGTGCATCGGGTCCGCCGCTGGACGCTCGCCCCGGGACGCCTGATCGCGGGCCACGAGCCGACGACTCGCCGGAGGCGATCGCCCTGGCCCTCGCTCACGCCCTGGCCGGGCCTCCCGCAGCCGGCGACCGGGGTGGTCAGGACAACGGCCGAGTCGGGCCGGGCGACGGCGGGACCTCCAGCGACGGCCGCCGGGCACCGGAGGTGGTGGTCAAGCTCGGCCCGGACGGGGCGGTGTGGGCCCGGGGCGACAAGGTCCGGTCGGTGCCGGCGGTGTCCACCACGGTGATCGACACCACTGGCGCCGGGGACGCCTTCGCCGCCGGGCTGCTGGCCGCCCGCCTGGCCGGCGCGGACGTCGATGCCGCGCTCGCGGAGGCCGTACGGCTCGGCGCCGTCGCGGTCAGCCTGCTCGGCGGCCGCCCCCCGGTGCCAGGAAGGACGCCCTCCTGACACCCGGTGCGCAGGAAGGACGCCCTCCTGACACGGTGGCGGCGCGGAGCACATCGGTGCGGGTTGCGTGGGCGGTGGCCGCGCGGAGTGGCAGGATCGGGGGCGTGGCACGGAAGGGGCGCGTTACTCGCAGATTCCGCTCCGGCCAGCTGCGCGGAACTGACCCAGTCCTGATCACGGACGCGCCCGAGGACCCGGAGAAGGAGCTGCGTCGGCGAGAGATTCGCTACGTGGCGATGATGCTCACCCGGGCGGCGTGCCTGGTCGGCGCCGCGATCATCGTGGCGCAGCAGCCGTGGCTGTGGCAGGTGTGGGCGCTGCTGTGCGTGGCCGGGGCGGTGCTCCTGCCGTGGCTCGCGGTGCTCATCGCGAACGACCGGCCACCGAAGAAGCGGCGGGCGGCGACCCCACCCAGGGTCGTGGCGCCTCAGCCGGCCCTCGAACGCCGCGAGTACAAGATCATCGACGCCGAGGAGTAGCCCGCCAGGGCCGCCGGGTCAGGAAGGCGTCCTTCCTGGGCACCAGGCGTCGAGAGGGCGTCCTTCCTGACAACAGGACTCCCCCACAGTCAGGACGAGCGGGCCGCGGCCTTCATGGCTTGCTTGTACTCGCGGACCTTCGCCAGCGACTCGGCGTCGGTGATGTCCGCGACCGAGCGCAGCGCTCCCTCCTCGCCGTAGACCCCGGCCGCCTCGCGCCAGCCCTTGGGTCGCACGCCGAACTGCTTGCCGAGCAGCGCGACGAAGATCTGTGCCTTCTGCTTGCCGAACCCCGGCAGCTCGCTGACCCGCCGCAGCAACTCGGCGCCGGAGTCGACCCCGGTCCACAGCGCCGCCGCGTCACCGCCGTAACGATCGACGATCGCCTGACAGGCCTCCTGCACCCGCTTGGCGTTGGCGCGCGGGAACCGGTGCAGGGCCGGCGGCTGGGCGAAGATCGCCTCGAACTCGACCGGGTCGTAGGCCGCGATCTCGTGCGCGTCGAGGTCGCGGCCGAGGCGCTGCTGCAGGACGTACGGCGACGAGAACGCCTTCTCCATCGGAATCTGCTGATCCAGGATCATGCCGATCAGCAGCGCCAACGGGTTGTCGTACAGAAGCTTGGTGGCCTCCGGCTCGATTGGCAGCGCGAGTGGCACGCGACGTCTCCCATCACGTAGCTGGGCTCGTCCTGCATCGCAGGATGAGCACCAGGGTCCCACCTGACCATCGTCACCCTAACCCGGCGAGTTCCCGACAGCGTGCCGGCACGATCCGCGAGCACGTCGGCCCGGCACGGCCCGCTCGCCGCCCGGTACCCCAGCCCGCCCAGAAGGTGACCAACAGGGCAGACCCGCCGTCCCACCGGGGCAGGCCCGGCGCCACCCCAGGCCGCCCGCTGGAGACGACCGCGCGCCACGCCGCACGTGGACAGCGTTCGGTGGCGTGGGTGCCTACAGTGGTCTGCGGGAGGTCGACATGACGAGCGCAGTGGTCTGTGCCCACGACTGGGAACGCGAGACGGGCAGCAAGGGACCCACCAACGTGACCCTCGCCTGCCGCAACTGCGGCGCGGCCTCCGTGTCCCGGGGCAAGGTGAAGGGCCGTACGGTCACCACGTCGCTCGACCTGTACCCGCAGCGCGGCGCCACGATGCTCGACCCGTACCTCTACGAGTTCTTCATCCGGCAGTGGGAGGCCGAGATCAACGGCCTGACCCAGGCCGGCTACACGGTGACGCGACGCTCCCCCGTGGTGCACACGCGGGCCCGCGACGAGCGCCGGGGCGGCCGCAGCGACCGGCGGGAGTCGCGGTTCGTGACCGGACGCGACCTGGTCATCGGCACCGCGATCGTCCTGCTGGGCGGGGTCACCATGCTCGTGGCAGGCCTGCAGCTCGACATCGGCTGGCTGGCGACCGCCGGCGGTGTCTCCCTCGGCGTCCTCGTGCTGCTCGTGATGCTGGTCGTCGCCCTGTCCTCGTGACGGCGCCTGGCGAGAGGGTGCGGGCGCCCACCGCGTGAGACGCGGTCCGGGCCCGGTCGGTGACCGCGCCCTGTCCGTGACCGGACTCAGAGGGACGTCGGCACGACGCCATTGGGCAGCAGGGCCTGGGCCATCGCCGTGAGCGTCTGCGGGCCGTCGTCCGTGTACATCGACGGCGGCCCGGCCGCGAGCAGCGCCACCGCGTACCGGTCGTTGTCGATGTATCCCGTCGAATGCATACGGGTGAGCCCTTCCAGGCAGCACATCCAGCCCTGCTTGACCCGCCAACTCGCGGCGGCCGACGGGAGCCCGAAGTACTGGTAGTACCCGTCGGCGCCGACCGGCTCGGTCTGGGCCATCGCGTTCTTGAGCCACGGCCCGACGACCGGGTCGGCGGCCACGGCGGCATAGAAGTCCACTATGGACCGGGCGGTGATCCGGGTCAGGCCCCACCAGCCCGGCCGGTCGCTGGGGGCGAGCCCGGAGATGCCGTAGTGGTGGCCGATCCACAGCACGAGGCTCTCCGCTCCGGCCAGGCTGTAGAGCTCGTTCGCGGCCTCGTCGTCGGAGACGGTGATCATCCGCCACATGAGGTGCTGAACGTGGGGCGCGTCGGCCTGACCTTCGACGAGCAGGCGGGCGGCGATGAACACCTTCATCACCGAGGCGGCGGCGTACGACTCGTCGATGTCGCCGGCGCTGTACAGGGCGCCCGTCTGCAGGTCGAGCAGGGCGACCGCGGTGTGGGCGTCACGCGCGGCCCCGGCGGCCTGGGCGGCGGAGACCGCCCTGGCCGTGACCTCGTCCCGCTGGCCTTCCGCGTCCACGATCGCCTCGGCGTTGGCGTTCGCATTGGCATTGGCATTGGCGTTGGCGTTTGCGTTCGCGTTGGCCATCGGCGGATCCCCGGATGACGTCCCGTCGGAGCAACCCATCGCTGTTATGAGTGTACATACAGCGATGAATATGACGCGACGGAATCGCATGGCATCACACTCCGTTCCCCGTGACGCCGCCATCGGGCCGGCGGCGGACACTGGAAAGACGAGTTGGCGAGCCGAAAAGGTTGTCGGTGCGAACCACGTAACATCCGGCAACATCGGCTGGCCGTCCCCGTCGACGGATACACGCCTGTATGCCCCGCGCGGTTACATACGAATGGGTCGCCGCCGTGGGCCAGGACCAGACGGCGGTGGCCGGCACCGACGGACGGACTGGGCCAAGCCGCGCGGTCGGCCGAGCGACGGATGGGGGGGCCGGACCGGCCGGTACGACTACGGACGGAGACGGGACTCGCACCGGCGGCGCAGCGCCGCCACCTCGGTGTCGAGGATCGTGACCGAATCCAGCCGCACCGCGGCCTCGGTCAAATTGACCCAGAACGACTCACGGTCCGGCCACCGCTGCGCCCCGACCTCCTCCAGGCAGAACAGCGCCTCCCGCAGCTTGCCGGTCCGCAGCATCCGGTACATCTGGTTGGCGAAGCCGCTGGGCAGGTACTCGACCGCCCCCATGGCGGCCCGCAGGGCGAAGGCGATCGCGGCCTCGTCGGCGGTCAGCTCGACCTCGCGGTCGAAGTAGCCGTACAGCTCGAGCAAACCCCCCGCAGTCTCGGCCGATCCGTTGCCGAGGTTCGTCCAGATGTCGTCGTAGCTGACCATCCGCTCCTCGGCGACCTCCCAGGGCGTGCCGTTGGCGACGCAGACGGCGATCGCGGCGAGCCGCCGCTCCGTGCCGAGCTCGACGAGGTCGCAGAAGGCCTGCTCAGGGCGGCGTCCCTGGGCCAGCCGCCCGACCGCGAACGCCACGAGCGGACCCGCCACCGCCGGCTCGGCCGCGCGACGACCGGCGTCCGGCCCTGGCCCCGGGGTGGGCCCATCGATGTCCCACGTCGCCGGGCTCGACGGGGCCGCCGTCGATGGCTCGTCGGCCGCGCCGGCGGGGTGCGAACCCGCCGGTGGGTCGGAACTCGACCAGGCGAACCAGGGACTCGTGTCCATCGAGGGTCATTCTCCACCGCACCGCCGAAACGTGAAGGACCCTTACATTACCGGCGCGGTCACGGGCCCGGTCGCCAGCGGGCCGGCGCCGGAACGACGCCGGACGGGGTGGGTGCCGGGCCCGAAGCCGCGGCCACGGGCAGGATGGAGGCGTGAACCCACTGCTTCCGCCCGACGACCTGCTCCGCCTGCGTGAGGCGCTCTCCGCCGCCGACTACACCAGCACCGGGATCGCGGCCCGGATCGGTCCGGAGGCGGTCGCGGCGGTCAAGCGCGGCGACCTGCGCGGGCTGCTGCGGGCGACCAAGCCGCTGGACCCACGCGACCGCGACCCGCTGGCCACGCTGATCCGGCTGTTCCTGGCCGGGACGACCGAACCGGCCGAGACGGTGGCCCGGGCGCTCGCCCCGCTGTCGCTGGAGGCCGCGGTCACCGCCGGTCTGGTGGAGGCGTACGGCGACGGGCTGCACGCCGGGGTCGACCTCGACGTCTACACCGGACACACCGGCCGCGACTACTGGATACTGTCCGATGTAGACGTTGACGCGCGCCCCGGCCCGCTGCGCGCCGACCACGTGCTCGGAGTAGGCAACGCGGCGACGACGCTCGCACAGGCGACGGTTCGCCACCCGGTCGGGTCCGCGTTGGACATCGGTACGGGCTGCGGGGTGCAGGCCCTCGAGCTGTCCGGGCACGCCGGCACGGTGACCGCCACCGATGTGTCGGACCGGGCCCTGCGGTTCGCCGCGACCACGTCCATCCTCAATGGACTGTCCTGGGAGCTGCTGGCCGGCGACCTGGACGCCCCGGTGGCCGGGCGGCGGTTCGACCTCGTCGTGAGCAACCCGCCGTTCGTGATCGGACCCGGGACGACCCGCTACACCTACCGGGACTCCGGCCGGGCCGGGGACGCGGTCTGCGCGGAGCTGGCCGCGGCGGCGGGCCGACTGCTCGCGGAGGGCGGCACCATGCAGTTCCTGGCCAACTGGGTGCACGTTCGGGGCGAGGACTGGATGGAGCGGGTCACCGGCTGGGTGGCCGGCACCGGGTGCGACGCCTGGATCGTACAGCGCGAGCTGTCCGATCCAACCGAGTACGTCGATCTGTGGATGCGGGACGCCGGCGAACCGGCCGACCCGGCGCGGGCCCGGGCGTGGCTGGACTGGTTCGACGCGCAGCGCATCGAGGCGGTGGGCTACGGCCTGGTGACGCTGCGGCGCCACGATCGCCGGGACCCGATCGTCCGGGTGAGCGACCTGCGCGCGGCCCCGCGCCCGCCGACCGGGACGGACGTCGCCGCCTGGTTCGAGCGGCAGGAGTGGCTCGCCCACCACACCGATCCGCTGGCCGAGTGTTACACCCGCGCCCCCGGACTGCGGCTGACCCAGCACGCGACCCATGACGGCTCGGAGTGGTCGGTCGACACCCAGGTCCTGCAGCACGACCTCTGGTCGCAGGAGGTGGACCCCGTCACCCTCGCCCTCATCGACGGGGCGGACGGGACGGTCCCGATACGCGAGCAGATCGCGGTGCTCGCCGCCGCCTTCGACACCCCGGAGCCAACCCTGGCGGCCATGGCCGCGCCCGTCGTCACCCAACTCGTCGAGCGCGGCGTCCTCATCCCCGTGTCAGGAAGGACGCCCTCTTGACGCCTGGTGCCCAGGAGGGAGTCCCTCCTGACAGAGCGACATTTAGGGCGTACATCACATAGCTGGCAAAACACTGGCCGTACGGAGGGCTCGCCTTACCGGGACTTAACGCGGCACCCGGAACCCTGGTCAGCGTGAGTACCGACATCCAGCCGGGGAGGCGCCTGATGGCCACCACCACCTCACGCACTGCCAGCACCACCGCCCGTAACGCCGCCCGCGACGCCGCGCGGGCCGGCGAGTTCGAGCCGGTCGCGGCCGTCGACGTCGACCTCGAGCTGGACCTGGTCGACGACGAGCCGCAGGTCGAAGCGGACGAGCGCGGTGCCTCCGCCGACCTGGTCCGGGCCTACCTCAACGGCATTGGCCGCACCAAGCTGCTCACCGCCGAGCAGGAGGTGGAGCTGGCCAAGCGCATCGAGGCGGGCCTGTTCGCCGAGGAGGTCCTGACCCGGGCCGACGAGCGCGGCGAGGTGCTCGACCCGCAGTACCGGGCCGACCTGCGCACGGTCGTCGCCGAGGGCCGGGCCGCCAAGAACCACCTGCTGGAGGCGAACCTGCGGCTGGTGGTCAGCATCGCCAAGCGGTACACCGGCCGCGGCATGGCGTTCCTGGACCTGATCCAGGAAGGCAACCTCGGCCTCATCCGCGCGGTCGAGAAGTTCGACTACACCAAGGGCTACAAGTTCTCCACCTACGCCACCTGGT
>Ga0065720_1021232_pt1 | contig 11175 bp, 1 predicted proteins | sample Thericmetagenome_FD_59107 | JGI IMG/M metagenome (GOLD analysis project Ga0065720, IMG submission 59107) | Thermophilic microbial communities from the Joint Bioenergy Institute, California, USA of rice/straw/compost enrichment - eDNA_2 v2... | ecosystem: Engineered > Solid waste > Grass >... | reverse complement strand
TGCTAATGTAAGAAATACTTTTGGATATCAACGAGAGGAACTTCTTGGAAAGAATATCAATGTCTTGATGCCTACTTTCTTCCACCATATTCACAGGCAGCTTATCATGAATAAGCTAGAAAACAATGAAAAACTCTTCTCGATTAGTCATATACACTCTCATGCCAAAGATAACCAAGGATTTCTAGTTCCTATAAGAAATTTGGTTGTAATATATCCGAGATTTGACCAAGGTTTCTTGTTTGGATCCATTATAAGATCAATGAACTCGGATTTAGATTATTTGTTGGTGAGCGAAAACGGGAATATTGAGGGTTTTACACCCCGATTTGGCAAAGATTTGGGATTATCTCCTCAAGCTAAACTTAATATATCTGCTATCTCCCCTCTTTTTGCAAGAGTCGAGAAGCTTATCGATAAAGCTAATCTAGAAGAAATTACAAAATCAATTGGAAGGACTCAAAAATCACTAAATGGATTTTCAACAGCTGCTCAAAAGGTGTCCATATTTTCATATGACATAGCACCTCTGGGTTCAGTAAGATCAGACAGCAGTAACGCAAATGAGAAAAATGAATTACTCCATATTCTCACCAAAGCTCTGACTAAGGGCTATGAAATTCCCTTTTATCGTTTGACAAGCGCAATGAATATGAGCGGCATTCTTCAGGACGTTCCTTATTTCTGCAGAATTGTAATCAAGGAATATGCAGGGAAGAGGATATTGATAGCTATCCTTCGAAAGATGGACACCATAGTTTCAACACATGAAAGATCTATTGCTAATTTCTCCGCCGTGCGCAGGGAGTCAAAACGTATTCTAGAAACGATTTCAGTAGGAATGCAATTGAATGATTCTTATGACTCTCAAGAAAGTTCCATTTTCGAGAATGAATTCCCAGAGGCAAAGGAAAGAAATCCTGAGAGTCCTACCAAACAAGTTCTTGTAAAAGAAAGTTCTAATGAATTTGTCAAATTTGCGACCTCTGCCAGTCCTGATAGCGAGAAGCTGTTATCACGCAGAGTTACATTCCACATTGATCGAACACATCTTCATACTACTTCAAAGTTTGCTCAAGAGAATAAGGCAATGACAAAAAAGAGTGAATCCAGTCTCTATATCACTAGGACAAACACTCAGGTAGAATTGAACCACCAGAGTTCTGTCAAGGGTGAAGACTCCAAGCTAAAAGGGCAACATCTAAGTCAGTTACTTCACTTCCTTAGATTTTATAAGTTTAGAGATGCCAAGCTCTCATTCATTTCGATTGGAATATTTATAATTACAATTCTGGTGTCCTTATGGCTTGTTTATGAAGGGGCTGTAAACTCCATCCCACAAATTGAAGGTACTGTCCAGGTGTTTCATTCTTTGCTGCGCAGAACTGATGCTTTAACACTTGCTCAGAGAGATAATTATGTCTTGTTTATTTATTTAGTTACAGCCTATCCTAACTTTGTGTCATATGGATCAATTTTCCGTGAAGATTTAGAGACGATCAAAGCTGCCAACGCTGAATTGAATGACAAAATCCATTATTTGGAACCAAAAACTCAAAAGCTGTTCTTTGAAAAAAATATTAGAATGTACAACGACTTCACTTCCAACATTAATACCTCAACTTCGTATATTTTACAAAATACTATTAGCGCGATTCATTCAATCGTTGAACAAGGGCTCTACGTTGCTAACCATATGATTCCTTTAAATCCCTCAGATAAAAGAATAAATTCCTCACAAGAATATATATTTTACAATCTCTATAATGACTTCTTTTTGAAAAATGAAGAACTTGTTCCCCAAATCTACTCCGATATCTCTGAGAAGGTCCAAAAAATCTCCCAAAAGTGTAATATTCTCAATCTCATCTCTGGAATTATATTTGGATGTTCTTCTTCCATATTGGTGATCATGCTACTCAGAATCTATCGTTACAACAAGCTCTTCCTGATTAGCTTTATTAGAGGAGACTATCACGATGATCTCGTTAAGATCAAAGATGGCCTCAATCAGTATAAGCACATATTAAGAGGTGATATGGGCTTTAAATTTATAGATTCCATGAGCAAGACCAAAAGTTATGTCAAAGAAGAGAGAAATGTTAAAACCCAAGGAATCAAAAATAAGAGACTTCATCTGAAGGTATATTTCTTGCTCTATATCCAGAGATTTATGATCATATTTCTGTGCTCTTTAGCCGCTTTACTTATTCTAATTATGGCCAATAAAGTATACAAGAAGAGAACTACTGAGATTCTTCCTGTGATGAATGATATTACACAAGTGGGTAAGTTCTCTTATCAGGCCCAAATGACTGTATCTGAAGTCCCCATTTATGTTCTGAGGCCAGATATTCCAGTCAAGTATTTTGATATTAGACATATTCTAATGCAAGATATTGACGAATTGTCGAAGATGACCTCAATAGAAAATACTAAATTTAGCCCTGACTTCCAGAAAAAGGTCAATGAAAACATCTGCCCTTGGATTAATTTGCCTAACTGTACCGTCATGGGAATGGGGAGTATGACGCAGGGAATCGTTGCATCTATACATTATATACAGCAATCTCTAATTTACTATATAACGTTATTTAATTCTTTGACCCCAACCCTAGGAAATCTCCTGACCTTATTACAGGCTCAAAACACCCTGGAACTCTTCTATCTCTTGTACCATGGAATAGTACCCGCTATAAATCACTTAATAGAGGAGACTACATTGACTCTTTTTGAAATTCTTGATAGCGGAGCAAGCTTCATTATCAAATTTGCCATTGTGGGTGCTTTGATGGCCATTTTTGTTCTCATATCTATACTGTTTTATATTTATCCGCAGCTCACTGCTGAAAGAAAAGTAATATGCCAGACCTTGCTTCTTATTCCACCTCATATGGTTGTTAGAAATAGACTGATTAAGGAGTTCCTACTGAAAGAAGCTAAGATTTTTCATGGATTTATCAAAGACAATATGGAAGAGAAGAATTCTTTCATTTTGAATGTTATCAGTAGTAAATAGACAAACTTGTCATATCTCATCACTAAGCTTTTGACATGAAGTGTTGCTAATATTTTATTTTTGTTAAATTGTAAATTCTTGTTTGTTATATATGATCCAAACTAAACTTTGAAATTTATAGTATTACAGTTAAAGTGAAACTCTATTCCCCTCTGATTAACATCAATATCCAAGAAAAAAGGGCCTTCAAACATCCAAATTTCTAGATCAGCAAGTACGCGAGTTTAACTAAACAAATTTTTAAAAAGTAGTATAGTATCAATAAACCAGAGATACTACGGCTTGGAAAATCAGAATTCAAAGCGAGGCTCAAGGTCAAGAGCTCAAAATTAAAATTTACTGTAACAGAGAAGATACATTTCTAGTCATTCTATTCATTTTCCACTTTTATTTAATTAAATTCTACAGAAATTCCTACACAGAATTTCTGAATGATAAAATCTCCTAGATTATGCAAAGAGCATCAAAGAATGAATAAATCAATCCTCTAACAATCGACCAGGTCAAGCACTCCATAGCTAGAAGAATAATTTCCTGAATACTTCATTAATTTAATTATGGCAAACCTAAGTTTCATTTTTGTTGATTCGTTAGAACCATAACGAATTTTAGCAAGATTTCTTCGTAAAAATTCCTCCCGGATGCAGACGAGGCAAAAATAATAGTTTAAGAATATTCACAGAGTTCAAATCAAAACGGTCATTTCTAAATCAAGATCTATTTTTAATTCCTAATAGAATTTTGATTTAATGAATTCAGACACAACAATAAACCCAGAAGCCAAAATTGAGAGTCTAACAACATTTAGAGTATGCTCATGACTCTTTAGATGAGATTGGTAATGTCAAGGCTATGAAAGTTGAAAGTAAGAATCAAAAGAGGTGACTACGGAATTTAACCCTCAAACTAGATCTGATTCATCAAGTTAATCTGTTTAGTAAGGGATTAGTTCCTTAGCCCGTGGATTGTTTTTTGGTCTAATTTTATTAAGAATTCAAAATTTCCTCCCATTTATTCCTTCAAATTTGCCACTAAACCTAGAAACTAAACACAGATATCTTTGTTCATAAGTGTTACATAACTGCTAGTCTATATTCCATTCAGAGCTTTCAGATCAGGGTTTGTTCATCTCAACAATTTTACTGCTAATATTGTAGTTGTTGATCAATGGGTGTATCATTTCCCTAGCTTATCCTCGATATGGTAGTAAGATGCAGATTTTTTTCTTCAGCTCATAAAATTACTGTATGATAATAAAGATGGAGGGGTCCAAACTTTGTTTGTTAGTTTGAAAAATAGATTTAAAATTAGTGAGGAAATAATATATAATTAACTTTCAATCAATAACAAAAGCTGTTTTCTTCATGAACTCTGTCCTTAATACTAATAGACACAAGTCAATTCACAAGCTTTCTCTCCGCAATAGTCTACTGGAAATGATCTGGGATAGTAATATCATGAATTATCATCCCTTATCAATGAATATTGCCATCCTAATGCTTGTCATTTCAGCCATCCACGCTACTGTACTAAATTTCGAGTGCGTCTATATCAGTCTATCAGAAACATCCGACAGCTTTAACTCTTCCATTCGATTTCTTATAAGACTCATTCTTATCAGAGAAAGTATAGAACTATCAAGCCTAACACCTCTAGCCATACTCATCTTAATTACTGCATGCCTCTATATGATACTGATGGTAGGATTTATATCCATCATCTTTACCAGACTAATGAGGCATGCTGAGCTCCCAGAATTCGTGTCTAAGAATTGGATGAATTTGGGTTATGCCCATTTATTCCTTTTCTTTTTGCCACTGCATGATATTTGTTTGGAGGTTATTGAAACAGTGTGGAAAATTCATGGTTCCCCTGCATGGAAAATCGTAATAGCTCTTATCATGGTTCTCATAGAAATCATCAATCTTTTGTTAGCAGCTATTCAAATTAAATTATCAATTTCAATTAAAACTAAAGACCCTCTTTCCAGAACAAATAGCATTTACCTTGTCTCATCTACACTTCAGAAGATCATATTGAGCACTGTAAATTGGATCTGTTTCAAAAATGGCTCTAATACTTCACTTCTTATCCTCACCCAAATAACCCACTTTCTTCTAAATGGAATTAGTCTCATGATACTATTGAAGTCTATCCCATTCTACAAGTTTAGACTCAATAGAATATTAGTTGTTTTTGAAAGCTGGAATATGGCTGTTGTAACCACAGCTATATTTAACCTGATTTTCCTCGGACCCAAATATTCAACACAAGGATATGTCTTTTTCATGTTATGTCTCTTGATCTCCATTTTCCTCATGAAACTTGTTTATTCTTATCTCTCTTACAAGCACCAAAACCTGGATATTAAGGCCTTTTCTAAGAGAGTATCTGAAGTGGAGACCTATTGGGTTATTCATCAGCTCCGTTATATTAAAAAATTATTTTCAAGTGGAGAGAGCTTTGATCAACATTTGAAGTCCTGGCCTTCAGAGAAAGTCTTGAAAGGAGGATATTTCAAGGATATCTTACGACTATTAAATCTTCCTCATGAGACCTCCTTGAACTTTGCAGATCAACAAGAGCTAAGAGATTTAATAATTCAATTGTTCTATAAATTGGTTGAGGCAAATCCTAAGAACTCACTGATTAAACTTCTCCTCATTGACTATCTTATCAAGCATTCCCAGAAAATTTACGAGCCTTGCGGATTAATTTATCAAATCATAAAGACAAGCCAAACCGGCTTTGTAAACCGGCTTTCTGCCACTATCTTACAGGAGAGAATCAGAGATATCATAGCTTCTAATCTTGAAGCAAGAAAATCTGAAATAGATTTGATCACTTATTTCAACTCCAATGAAGCTTATGAGAAACTCAAAAATCTTATTACTAACCAACTTGACTCTGTCGAAAAGTTCTATAGTTTGCTTGGTGATGCCAATCCAAATGCCTCTAATCTGATCTCCATCTCGAAAAGAATTCAAGAACAACAACAAAAAGTCCATAAGTTCTGGGATAGTCTTCCTCAAGAGTTCTTAGAAAAAAAATCTGCCTTTTATCTTTGCTATGGACTCTACAACACCTACATAAACTATGATCCTCAAAGAGGTACAACCTATCTAAGGAACTACGAAAACCTTATGAGGAAAAATATTGCTAATTACAAATTCAATGTGATCGAAGACAGAACACTCTATGATTCGAATAACTTAACCTTCTTTGTGAGTGGAGATCAGGCAACTCTCGGGAATATTGTAGATTGTAGTGCTAATGTAAGAAATACTTTTGGATATCAACGAGAGGAACTTCTTGGAAAGAATATCAATGTCTTGATGCCTACTTTCTTCCAGGGTATTCACAAGCAACTTATCATGAACAAGCTTGAGACCAATGAAAGACTCTTCTCGATTAGCCATATCCACTCCTTTGCAAAAGATAACCAAGGATTTCTAGTTCCTATAAGAAATTTGGTTGTAATGTATCCAAGATTTGACCAAGGGTTCTTGTTTGGATCCATTATAAGATCGATGAGTTCAGATTTTGATTATATGCTGGTTGATGAAAATGGGAATATTGAGGGTTTCACACCTCGATTTGGCAAAGATTTGGGATTATCTCCTAAAGCTAAACTTAATGTATCTGCTATTTCCCCTCTCTTTGCAAAAGTTGAAAAGCTCATCAATAAAGCTAACCTCGGAGAAATTACAAAGTCAATTGGTGGGACTCACAAATCATTAAATCGAGTTGGAACCAAGGTCTCCATATTTTCATGCATCAATATAGCACAGCCGGGCTCAGTAAAATCAGACAACCCGAATGAGGATAAAGATATAGTATATATTTTGAACAAGGCCATGGGCAAGGGCTATGAATTCCCTTTTTATGGTTTAAGAAGTGCAATGAATATCAGTACCCTTTCACAGCATGTTCCTTATTTCTGCAAGATTATAATCAAAGAATACGCAGGTAAAAAGCTTCTGGTAGTTGTTCTTCAAAGATTGGACACTTCAAACTCTATTCCCACTTTCACAGCTGCTGATGGAGCATCAAAAGAGCTGATCGATGCCTTGTCAGGAGGAATGCAGGTGAATAACTCTTACGATTCTCAAGAAGAATCGATTTTCGAGAATGAATTTCCCACAGCAAAGGAAGGGTATCCTGAAAGTCCTTCGCGCAAATTTCATGTAAGAGGGAATCCTCATGAGAATTTCAAGCTTTCAACTTCAGGTACTCCTCGGAGTGAGAAGTTGATATTACGAAAAGTCACTTTCCATTTCAATCGAAATGAGGAATCTGAAGAAGAGCAAGTACATACTCCTTCAAAGTTTGCTCAAGAGAAAAAGGCAATAGCAAAGAAGAGTGACTCCAGTCTCTATCTGAGTAGGACCTACACTCAGTTAGAAATGAACCAGGAGAGTTCTGTCAAGAGCGAAGAGTCCAAGAGAAAAGGGCAACATCTAAGTCAGCTATTTCAATTCCTCAGCTTTTACAGATTTAGAGATGCAAAGCTTTTATTCATTTCGATTGGAATATTTATAATTACAATCCTGATTTCTTTATGGCTTGTTTATGAAGGTGCTGTGAAATCAATTCCACAAATTGAAGGCACTGTCCATGTGTTTCATTCTTTGCTGCGCAGAACTGATGCTTTATCACTTGTTCAAAGAGATAATTATGTCTCGTATGCTTACTTTGTTACATCCTACCCCGAATTTGCGATATATATGCCACAATTTCGTAAAGATTTGGAGAATATCAAGGTTGCTAATTCTGAATTGAATGACAATATCCATTTCTTGGAATCCAAAACTCAGGCTTTGTTCTTTGAAAAAAATATCAGAATGTACAACGATTTCACATCCAACATTAATGCTTCAACTTCTTATGATTACCAAAATACTATTAGCGCTGTCTATTCAATCATTGAACAAGGCCTCTACATTACCAATCATATTGTTCCTATAAATCCTTCAGATAAACAAATACTTTCTTCACAAAATTATCTATTTTACAACTTATACAATGACTTTATCATGAAAAACGGAGATCTTGTTCCTGAAATCTACTCTGATATCTCTGAGAAGGTACAAAAAATCTCTCATAGATGTGATCTTCTCAATCTCATCTCTGGAATTATATTTGGATGTGCTTCTTTCATATTCGGGGTCATGCTTCTCAGAATGTATAGTTACAACAAGCTTTTCCTAGACAATTTTATTAGAGGGGAATATCACGATGATCTCATAAAGCTCAAGCATATTCTGAATCAATATAAGCATATATTAAGAGGTGATATGAGCTTTAAATTTATGGATTCCATGAGTAAGACCAAATGCTTTTATGCCAAAGAAGAGAGAAATGTTAAGAGCCATGGTATCAAAATCAAGAGACTTCAACTGAGGGTATATTTCTTGCTCTATATTCAGAGATTTATGATCATATTTGGATGCTGTTTAGCCGCATTGATTATTCTGATCTTAGCTAATATAGTGTACAAAAATAAAACTACTGAGATCCTTCCTGTGATGAATGATATTACACAAGTGGGTAAGTTCTCCTATCAGACTCAAATGACTGTATCTGAAGTACCAATTTATATTCTGAGACCTGATATTCCAGTCAAGTATTCTGATGTTAAGTATATTTTCAGCAAGGAGATTGAGGACTTATCTAAGATGACCTCAATAGAAAATACCAAATTTAGCAGCAAATTTCAGGAAAAAGTGAATGAGAACTTCTGCCCTTGGATTGACTTTCCAAGATGTACCTTCATCGGAAAAGCAAGTGCAACTCAGGGAATCATTGCATCTATACATCATGTAAAACAAACAATCACTGAAGCTATAGAGACATATGATTCTCTGTCCCCAGGTTTTGGAAGTATCATGGCCTTAGTAGGAAATCAAAAGATCACTGAAGTATTAGCCATTATGTACGATGGAATTGTACCTGCTATAAACTACTTAATCGAAGCGAGAACATCAACTCTTTTTGAGATCCTTGACAGTGGAGCAAATATGATCATCAAATATTCCATTGCAGGTGCTTTGATGGCTATTCTTGTGCTTATATCTATACTTTTTTATCTTTATCCTCGACTTGTTGCAGAAAGAAACATAATCTGTCAGACGTTGCTCCTCATTCCACCACATATGGTTGCTAGAAATAGGCTCATTCGAGAGTTTTTAGTGAAAGAAGCAAAGATTTTTCATGGATTCCTCAAAGGCAATATGGAAGATAAGACTTCCTTCATTTTTAATACTAGCACTGGTAAATAAACAAATGTATCTCTTATTATCATCAAGTTTGCCATGTAATATCTAATATTTTGTTGTTAATATTTTCATTACTTTAGCATTGTTAATAGTTGCTTTTTATGATCAAACAAACTTTGGAATTTTTTCTATTATTGTATGTTTTTTTTAATTCCAAAGTAAAAAAAAAAAAAGAAAACAGAGTCTTCATAAATTCAACTCTTTAGATCAAGGTGTTTCTTTGAAAAAGTCGCGTTGTAGGTACTATATACTGGATCTTTTACAAACTTCTACAATTTCAAGTATTAACAGAGCTGAAAGTTCATTAATTATCATAATGAGTGATAAACAGATACATGCTAAGGAGAGTCCGACTGAGCAAACTGTCTACAAGCCAAGGCAGTGTTTGAGAAACTAAATTTGCTGGCTGAAGTCCTACTTATTCAATCATTTTTTTATTTACTCAAAATTTAAAATAAAATACTTCAAATAAGACTTAAAAGATAAAAACAATTGGGCTATGGAAAGAACATCGGCGAATGAATATGTCAATAAAAGATAGACTAAGAGCATGGGTCAAACCACTTCATTCTTCGCTAATGGAATCATTTTTTAGATACTTCATCATTTTCATCATAGGAGAGTATCACTGCTATTATTTTGTTAGATTCATAACAGTTTTAGCAATATCTCCTCACAGATGTCTTTCTAGAAACTTGGAGACAAAAATAATGAGTAAAAGAGGTTCATAGAGTACAAAGTAAGCTATCCATGTCTGGAACAGCAAAATTTAGATAGATTTTCTGGTTCTAACACATTTCTGATTAATTAATTTTCCCTATTAATTTGTAAATTGTGTCCTTCAGACCAAGAAATAAAACCCAGAAGCTAGAATTGATTTTCATACAATAATTAGAGTATGGCGACGACCCTTGGGACAAGATTGATGATTTCGAGGTTGCGAAAATAGAAATAAAAAATCAAAAAAAGTTCATCATCGAACTTCAGTTCAATAACTAAGTCAATTTCATCCAATTAATTAATATAGAATGATTATTTCTTTAAAATGTTCTCTTGTGTAGTTTGATAAAAATTCAAAATTTTCTTTAAAATTTCTAGAAAGTTTATATTTGATACATGTATCTTGGGTTTTAAATAGTGAGCTTGAATCCAGTCGAAGCTTTTGGGCTAGTTCGTTCATCTCAATAATTCTACTGTTAATTTTGATTTTTCATTTTATCGGCTATATTCTTCTTATCTCGTCTTATGTTTAGTGACAAGAGCAGTTTCTCCACCTCAATACAAATATATGATAATGGATATGCGTGCATCTGGGCTCTATTTCTTAGTTTAGAACAAAGATTAAATATTAGTGAACAAATAAAAGTTAAATAATCTCAATTAAAAACAAAAGCTGTTACCTTCATGAACTCTATATTAACTACTAAACTCAGGTCTATTCACAAGAGTTCCTTAGGCCAAAGTCTCTTGGAGATGGTTTTGGATAGCATTATTATGAATTATCATCCCTTTTCAATGAATATTGCCATCCTAATGCTCATCACATCAGTCATCCATGTTTCAGCTCTAAGTTTTGAGTGTGTCTATATCAGTCTATCAGAAACATCTGACAGCTTTAGCTCTTCCATTCGATATCTTACAAGGCTTATTCTTATCAGGGAAAGTGTAGATCTATCAAGCCTAACACCTTTAGCCATCCTGATCTTAGTTGCTACATGCTTCTATATGATACTGATAATAGGACTTATCTCCATTTTACTCGCAAGACTATTAAGACATACAAATCTCCCAGAATTCATGTCTAAGAATTGGATAACTTTGGGTTATGCTCATTTATTCCTTTTCTTGTTGCCAGTGCATAATATTTGTCTGGACGTG
>Ga0065720_1003973_pt1 | contig 11176 bp, 9 predicted proteins | sample Thericmetagenome_FD_59107 | JGI IMG/M metagenome (GOLD analysis project Ga0065720, IMG submission 59107) | Thermophilic microbial communities from the Joint Bioenergy Institute, California, USA of rice/straw/compost enrichment - eDNA_2 v2... | ecosystem: Engineered > Solid waste > Grass >... | reverse complement strand
ACCCACAATTCTTTGCTGGCTGGATTGTGTAGTCGGGGAGATTGAACAGTTTGCGGAAGTGCTTCTCGCGGCTGGTCGGCATTGTCCAGTTTCTTCGATGGGGTGGCTACCACCATCCACGCGCGTACCAAGCAGCCGACACGTCCGCGCTCCTTACCCGAGCCGCGCTAGAGTGGGGCACTTGGATTCTCTCCGCAGCGAAGAGAAGATAGTCCCTCGTTGAACGCGGTGGCGGGGCTGCTGCCGCCCTCGCTGCAGTTCTTCCCACCAGCAACGACGGTTAGGACAAGGTTCGCTGACGCAGGAAACCGGCTATGTGGTCAAGAAAACTGCGGGTCTTGGCGGGGGTGTAGCGCCGCGCAAGGTATGTGGCAGATGCGACAAGCGATGGGCATTTCCAGTCCAGCGGAACACGGATGAGTCGACCTGCGGCAACATCGTCGACGCACATGATGTCGGGCATCAGACCGAGACCAAGGTCNCGNAGGACCAGTTTCCGCANAAGCAAAGCATTGTTGACGACAGCGCGGGGCAACAATTTNAGGGTGTCTTCTTGAGGCCCGTCGCTGTACCAGGGGAAAATCTCGTCACGTAGCTGGTACTGATGGACAATGAGTTGATGGTTTGACAGCTCTGAAGGGCGCGCGGGTGTGCCGTGCCTTGCGAGGTAGGTAGGCGTCGCATAGAAGTTGCGCGGCAACTCGGCCAGTATCCTACTCGGATGATAGGTCTCGACAGGCTTTCCGAAATGAATGGCGATGTCGAACGGCTCTTCGGCCACATCGACATGCCGGTTGTGCGCCTGGATGTCGAGCCGGATCGCAGGATAAGCCTCCGCAAATTCCGCGATGGCCTCGGCGATCCAGCCTACGAAGAAAGAGGGCATACTGACACGGAGCACGCCACTCATGTCATCCTGAAAAGCGGCCGTCTCGAGGCTCGCATTCTCAATCTCTTCGACAATCCTTTGGCACCGCTCGTAGAGTGCCTGACCGGTTTCAGTGAGGCTCAAGGATCGTGGACCACGCCGAAGTAGGGTTGAATTGAACTGCTTTTCGAGAAGACGGAGGCGGCGGCTGATGGTGGACTTCGGCATGGCGAGCAACGCCGCGGCCTTATTGATACTGCGGGCGTTGACAGTTTCATAGAACAGCAAGAGCGCATTCAGGTCGATCTGACCGGAACGCACACGCGCCAATCTGCGAAGCCTCGAGGAGTGTTCCATATTCGGCACTTTGGGTTCGCGCGCCTTGGCTAGTCAATACTCTGAGGATGGCTATCCTGACTTTGCGACACGGCGCGAGCAACTCGGGCCAAAGCGGGATCCATTTGTCCCTCAGACCGCAGGCACTGAAGGAGAACAACACTCACATGCATCTTGCGGGGACCGAGGACGCAACCATTTCCCCATTCTCGGGACAGGATGTGGCGACTTTTCTTGTCGAACGCGCCGCAGCCTTCGCTGATCGAGATCTGTTGATCTGGGTACCGGTTGACGGGCCGGAACAGCGGTGGACCTACAAGCGGTTCCTCCACGACGTCAGCCGTCTTGCCGGAGGACTGGCCGAACACGGCATTCGCCCCGGGGACCGGGTTCTGGTCCATCTTGAAAACTCGCCGGAAGCGCTCTTGGCGCGATTCGCATGCTGCTGGCTCGGTGCCATCTGCGTTGCGACCAATCCGATGCTCACAGGCCCGGAACTGGAAAGTATTGCCGGAGCCGTCGGAGTCAGGGGAGCGATCACGCAACCTGATCTCGCAGAGGTCGTGTGGAAGCATGTGAGCGGGCTGGAGTGGATTGCCGTCACGGCGAATCCGTCATCATCGGGTCTGCCCGCACATCATGCCGACTCCTTTGCTTCTCTGTACGGTCAACCCCTGCCGCAGCGCAGTCCGGGTCCCTTGCAGCCCGCCTTGATCCTGTTTACCACTGGCACGACTGCGCGGCCAAAGCCGGTGCTGTGGACGCACGAGAACTTTCTGTGGGCGGCATGTCTCGGTGCTTGCCAACAGAGTATTGTTTCCACTGATGTCTTACAGCTCTATCTGCCACTTTATCATGTGGTAGGGTTCTCTTGGACGCTTCTGCCCGTGATGTGGGCGGGAGGTACCGTCGTTCTGCAACCCCGGTTCTCTGTGAAGCGCTACTGGCCGATTGCGTTGAGGCATCGGACCACCCTGACGGCTCACGTCCCCTTTACGATCACCGCTCTGCAAAGTGTCGAACGTCCCTCGGAACACTTCTTCCGCCAATGGATCGCCAACCGGCAGATGCCCGCGGAACAGGCGCATTTCGGAATCGAGCATTTCTCTTCCGCCTGGGGAATGACAGAAATGGTCTCTCAGCCCATCATCGGAAATGCCCTGGCGGGCCGTTTGCCACCCGGAGCGATTGGCCGCCCTTCGATCGGCTACAGGGTTCGCATCGCTGATGGATCCGGTCGGGACGTGGACACAGGCGCTTCGGGGGAGCTCCTGGTCCGGGGCATACGCGGACGTTCGATCTTCTTGGAGTACTTCGGCGATCCCGATGCCACGCAATCTGCCTTTGACGAGCGGGGGTTTTTCCGTACGGGCGATCGCGTCCAGCTGAATCCCGATGGCTCGATCTCATTCGTCGACCGCATGAAGGATGTCATTAAGGTGGGCGGGGAAGGAGTGGCCGCCAGCGAAATAGAAGCCGTCATCCAGAAGGTCCCCGGTGTGCGCGAAGTTGCCGTCGTGGCCGGGCCTGACCCCATACGCACCGAAATACCGGTCGCGTTCGTTGTCCGCACGAAAGACCCCGATGTGACTGACGATCAGCTTCGTCTGGCCATTGAATCTGAGTGCAGCCGATCCCTCGCTCGCTTCAAGGTACCGCGACACGTTCTCTTCATTAACGAACTGCCGCGAGTGGGCTTCGGGAAGATTTCCAAGGCCAGGCTGCGTGATATCGTTGCGGAGAGTCTTGGGAAACCACCGCTTGCTGGAAGATCATGAAAGCATCCATCGAGTTCTTCTTTGATCCCATTTCGCCGTTCTCTTATCTCGCGACGACGCGGATCGATGAACTCGCCTCTCGGCATGGTCGCAAGGTTATCTGGCGACCGACACTTGTCGGCGTAACCGTCACGAAGGTCATGGGACTCAAACCGGTTCCGGAAACGCCTTTGAAGTCAACGTACTTCGCTCGCGACGCGCAAAGGCTTGCGCAAATCTTTGGGGTCCCCCTTAGGCGGCACGGGCTCAAGAATGTGAACTCCCTTGCTGCCTGCCGGGCATTCCTGTGGGTACAGGAACGCGACGATGCCAGCGCGCGCCGGCTCGTCCGCCATCTTTCCGCGCGCCTTTGGGTCGATGGAATCGACATCACACCTAGGGAAACGGTTGTGGCCGAAGCGGCGTCTCTCGGTATTGAGGTTGGCGATCTGTCGTCCGAGGAGGTGAAACACAAACTGGCCGCGGCAGTGGATTACGCGATCAGGAAAAATGTGTTTGGGGTTCCGTTCTTCATAGCAGATGACGAGCCTTTCTGGGGCTGCGATCGGATGTGGATGCTCGACTACTGGCTTGCCACCGGGAGACTTCCAAGTTTCGACGATCTGCTCTGCCGGCTCTTCCAGGACTGAGGATTTCTCCCTGTTTTCCGGCGTCAGTTGATCTGAATCGTTTTCTTGCCTATCCACGCCTCATAGCCAACAAGAGTCGCTCCGAGAATGACGCCGACGATGTCGGTGTACAATGCCCCGGAAAACGCCCCAGCCGGAACAAGGGCCAGCAGCCCCGCGCAAAAAAACGCAGCACGGCGGGCGGGACTTACGGGACGCACAAGAAACCCCACGATCCCAACAGAACCGAGGAACACACCAAACACTGCCGTGGCAACAGCCAGGGCAATGTCGAAAGGTTCACCGTGCATGATCAGGGCAGGCGAGAACACGAAGAGAACCGGCACGACATACGCGGTCCAGCCGAATCGCATGGATTGGATGGCTGTGCGTAGCGGGTCCGCTTTGGCAATTGAGGCCGCTGCGAATGCTGCGACTGCGACCGGAGGCGTGACGAATGACAGAAGGCCGAAATACATCACGTAGAGGTGCGCAGCGAGCGGGTTGACGCCCAGTTCGACGATGGCCGGAGCAACCAGGGCTGCAAGAAGAACGTACACACCGACCGTCGGCAGTCCCATTCCAAGAATGATGCAGACGACGGCGCCTAGTCCCAGCAGCAGGAGCAAGCTTCCCTTTCCGAGTTGCACGAGCGTCATCGTGAGGCTGAAGCCCAGGCCCGAGATCGAAAGGACGCCTATAACGATGCCGGCGCCGGCGCAGATGACCACGATATCGAGCGCGCCAAACCCTGTCTGACAGATACTTTCTGAGATCGACTTCAGGGTTGGTCGTCGTCCCTTGTATCCGAATGTCCATGCAAGTGCGAGCAAGCTAGCAATGGATGCGACCACCGCCATCTGGGGCTGCCAGTTCAAGGAGAACAGCGCATAGATCATTACGGCGAAAGGCACGAAGAAGTGCCAGCCGGAACTCAGGACCCCGAACAGGGTCGGAAGCTCGGATCTCGGCATCGCCGCGATGCCGGCTTTCCCCGCTTCGAGGTCGACCTGTACGAAAAGGGCAAGGTAATAGAGGACGGCGGGAATGAGGGCCGCGAGAAGTACGTCCGAATATGGGACCTGGAGAAACTCGGCAATCAGGAACGCCGATGCTCCCATGACAGGCGGCATGATCTGTCCGCCCGTCGATGCCACCGCCTCGATGGCGCCGGCGCGCTCGGGAGAGTAGCCTGAGCGTTTCATCCAGGGGATCGTCACGACCCCGGTGGCGACGACATTTGCAACGGCGCTGCCCGAGATGGTTCCGAAGAGTGACGAGGCTACTACAGCAATTTTGGCGGGCCCGCCGCGAAACCGACCCATGAGAGCAAGCGAAAGGTCCGAAAGGAATTCCGCTCCTCCCGTTGAGGATAACAGGTTCCCAAACAGAAGAAACGGGATGATCACGGTGGTCGCCACGATGATCGGAGTGCCGAGCATCCCGTTGACATCGATCGCGAGATAGGCCCCAAGCCTCTGCGGATCCGTCGAGCGCCCGACAAGGGGTTCGGGAATCACGTCCGCAAAGAGTGCGTAAAGAATGAACAGGACGACGATGATGGGCAGGGTCTGGCCGCTTGAACGGCGCAGGGCCTCCACAGTCAGCAGAATCATCACAGTGCCTGCGATCACCCCGTCGACAGGTCGGGTGAGCACAAGGTCCACCAGCCGGGGGATGTAGACGGACAGGTAAAGCCCCGAAATTAGCCCCGTCAGCGCCAGAGCATAATCGTACCAAGGTATCCGGTCACTCTGCACTCCCCGTCTGGCGGGCAGATGGAGGTAGGCCAGCGCAAGACAGAGCGCCAGCATACCCACCACAAACTGCTGGGTGAGAACGTTTATTCCCAGCCGTCGGAACAGGTCTCCTCCCCAGGAAAGAGCGCCGACGGTGATGATCGCACCGATAGCGCGTTGGAGGCGTACGGCGCTCCTGCTGTCCGATCTGGTCGATTTCGTCATAGTACCCAACAGAGAAGGCCGGACAGACTCTAGTCCGATTGACTGCGGAGGCCGGCCTCCTCGAAGTACCGCAGGGCTCCGGGATGGTACTGGATGGGATCGAGGGATCGTGCCATGGAATCCGGATCGAACCCTCGGAACGCGCCAAAACTGGCCACTAGTGCGTCCTTGTTCTGATGAAGCGTTCGCGTAATTCGGTAGATCACATCGTCGTCTGTGCTGGCGCTGGCAAAGGTTATGGCATCGATTGCAAGGACCATCGTGGGTTCGGTCACGCCCGGATTAGCGGGGCCTGGCTCCTCCTCATAGAAATACGCCTGAGGCAGGTGTTTCCGGACTGCCTCCAGTTCCTCTGTTGTATTCTTGAATGGAAGTACCCGAAGACCGCCAACCGAGGCCGCGACCTCGCTCACCTTGGCTCCACCAAGCGCAAAGAAGAACGCATCCACGCGTCCGGCGGCGAAGTCGTCGGCTCCAGCCACAGTGTTGGCGACGGTCACCGTCTCTACATCGGATTCCGAAATCCCGGCTGCGGCATAGACGGCATCCATCATTGTTGCAGCTATCTGCTGGCTGCTGTATCCGTCCGGGATGCGCCGGCCTCGCAGGTCTTCGAGAGACCTGATGTCAGAACCAGCTCTGACGAAGACGCCGAAACGAAGCGGAAACATGACGCCAACAGCCCGAAGCCCCTCCTGAGGACGCCCCTCGAAATGCTCGCGTCCTTCGACTGCGGCACCAACTTCGTGTGCGGTACCGACCCCGAGATCGATGTCCCCTTCGCTCACGGCCGGAATATAGACATTGGCGCTGGCGAAGGGTTGCAGGATCGTGCGCATGCCCGTCGTCTCGGTAATCACGTTGGCTACTGCAGTCCCGGCGGAGTGAAACAGGGAGCCCGGAGTAGCTGTCCCGACAGTGACGGTTTGCGCATTCGCGTAAATTGGTACTAGCGCAAGCGTGCAACTCAGGAAAATGGTTGCAAGTCTCATCGTCTTCCTCCTCTATACAGTACCTCGGACGGCCTCCCTGACCACCGGCGAACTGTTATGGTCACTCCCTACCGGCGGGATTCTATGGTGATCGCATTAGGTCGACTAGGGAAACCCGAACGAACAGCATGTTCGAAACATGGAACACCGAAGCGAGTGATGTGGAGGAGATGGATTCGGCTACCAAACGAGGTGTTTCCGATCCCCAACAGCCACCCGCAGGAGGAAGAGAACCGCGACTTCTCCTACGCCTTCCTCGGCTTCCAGCAGGACGGCAGCGACCCGCCGCAGGGCCGCTGGTCGAAGGGTGAGTCAATCGACGGCAACGGTTCGTTCTCCTCGCGGCCGATGGAGCCGCAGGGCGAGAACCCCAATCTCGGCCGCGCCAAGCCAAACTCGGGCGCGCAGGCCGAACAAGAGTAGGAGGCAGCAATGGACCGCCGGCGCTTCTTCACCTGTGCAGGCGGCGGACTGGCGGGTACGGTGCTCGCCAAACCCGCCTTCGCACGCGCCGCGACAGCCGCGGCTCCCGTCAGCACCTACATCACCGGGTTCGCGCGGGTGGCAGGCAGTACCCTGCCGCCCGCCGGCACCGAGTAGGGCGGAACGAGGCCTGTCCCGGTCGGCTAAAACGAGGCCTGTCCCGGTCGGCTAAGAAGACCACCCAGAGAATGAAAACCGGAGTTCGCTCTTGCTGGCCAGTCGATCTTTTGGCGACCAACTCGCCGCGCAATGTGCGCGTTGCCCCGCGAGCTCTACATTTCCCAATGTCCTGAGCGGGCCCCGCGGTGAACCTTTGCAAATTTCCTTGTCCATTTCTCGGCGCTCTTGATGCGGCCTCTCGCTTCAAAGTCCCTGAAGCGCTGTGGCGACGAACACCACGGGCATGCTCCATCGCCTTGAAGTTCAGGCAGTGCGGTCTAGTTAGGCTGGGAACGAGCCAAATCGAAAGGATTTCTCCTCATGAAGAGGCTGTTTCGGTGCGTGGCCCTATCTGTCACGCTTCTCCTGGCCGGGTTTCCGGCAACAGCGCAGACTCCCCCAAACGTCCTGATCGTCGGTCAAATCGCTGAACCGAAATCACTTGATCCGCATGCGGTTACCGCTACCAACGACTTCCGCATCCTCGTCAATCTCTATGACGGCCTCGTTCGCTTCAAGGACGGGACACTTGAGGTGGAGCCCGCTCTTGCAGAGAGTTGGGAGATCTCCGAGGACGGGAAGACCTACACTTTCAACCTTCGCCAGGGCGTTACCTTCCACGACGGTTCGCAGTTCAATGCAGAGGCCGTGAAATTCAATTTCGACCGGATGCTGCGCGAGGACCACCCTTTTCATGATACCGGGCCGTTCCCGTTAGCCTTCAACTTCTCCACCGTTGAAGCCGTTGATGTGGTTGACGACTATACGGTCGTGTTCAAGCTGAGCGAACCTTTCGCACCCTTCCTTTCGAACCTTGCCTATCCGACAGGATTGATCGTCTCGCCGACCGCCGTAGAGCAGCATGGCAAGGATTTTGGGCGCAATCCTTCAGGGACGGGCCCGTTCAGATTTGCTGAGTGGCAGTCAAACCAGCTTGTCGCTGCCGAGCGTAATGACGCCTACTGGGATGGTACACCAACGCTGGAGGCGGTGGTGTTTCGGCCAATCGCAGACGCAAATACCCGTGTCGCAGAGATGATGGCTGGCGGCATCGACGTCATGGTGGAGGTACCACCGGACAATCTCGCCGCCTTCAGGGGAGACCCGAACCTTCAGGTGCATGAGCAGGCGGGTCCCCATGTCTGGTTCGCCATCCTGAACACCAGCGAAGGCCCGTTTGCTGACAAGCGCGTAAGACAGGCAGCGAACCTTGCTGTCAACAAGGAAGTGCTAGTCGACAACGTGCTTCAGGGCACCGCGACGGTAGCTGCCGGGCCTATACCGCCTGCCTTCAACTGGGTGGAAAGTGAGGTCGAACCTTACCCCTATGATCCGGAGCGCGCAAAGCAGCTGCTCACCGAGGCTGGTGAAGCAAATCCGAAAGTGACCTTCTATGTCACCGAGGGCGGCTCAGGCATGCTCAACCCAGTTACCATGGGCACTGCCATCCAGGCGGACTTGCAAGCCGTCGGCTTCGATGTCGCCATTGAGAGCTATGAGTGGAACACCTTCCTGGGGAAGGTGAACGAGGGCCTCAAGGGCAAGGCCGACATGGCCGAGATGGCCTGGATGACCAACGATCCAGATACCGTCCCCTATCTGACGCTGCGTACCGAAGCTTCGCCCGACAATGGCGGCTTCAATTCCGGCTACTATTCCAATCCCGAGGTTGATGACCTGCTGGCCAAGGCTCGTACCACGACTGATCAGGCCGAACGCGGTAAGCTCTACGCGAAAGTCCAGGAGATCGTGCATGAGGACGCGCCCTGGCTCTTCGTAGCCAACTGGGTCCAGAACGCGGTCACCACTGCAAACGTGCAGAACTTCAAGCTGCAGCCGTCGTTTCTGCTTCAGCTGAAGGACGTCACCAAGTAGCATCCCCTTGAATCCTGCCCGCGCACGTCGCGGGCGGAATTGTCCCGGAGGCTATTCTTGACCGCCTACATTCTGAAGCGGCTGATTTCCCTCGTACCAGTCCTTTTTGGCTTGTCCATCATCGTCTTTCTCGTGATGGCGATGATCCCTGGCGATCCGGCGACAGCCATTCTCGGCTCCTATGCCACGTCAGAAAACGTCGCGCGTATCAATCGCGACCTCGGTCTCGATAAGCCGCTGATCGAGCAATATTTCATCTGGATCAGCAACGTACTGCAGGGTGATCTTGGTCGTTCCTTTGCCCTCAATCGTCCGGTCATTGATGAGGTGCTGGAACGCTTTCAGGCAACGTTGATCCTTGCTGGCGTGTCGCTTGTGTTCTGTTCGATCATCGGGCTTCTCGCAGGCGTGGTCTCAGCAGTGCGCCAGTTTGGCTGGGTTGACCGCACCGTCACCTTTGCGGTGCTTGCCGGAATCTCAATGCCATCTTTCTGGCTTGGCCTGATCCTCATCTTGCTGTTTGCCGTCAAATGGCAGCTGCTGCCCGCAAGCGGCATGTACGCGATCTATGGCGGTGGGGGCCTGCGCGATTTGCTGCTCCACCTGATCCTGCCGGCGGCTACGCTCTCCGTTGTGGCTGCAGGGATCATTGCAAGGCTGACGCGCGCAGCGATGCTGGAGGTGCTGCGCCAGGATTATATCCGCACAGCCCGAGCCAAGGGGCTGGCTGAGCGACGGGTGATTTGGCGTCATGCATTTCGCGCGGCGCTTGTCAGCGTCATCCCCGTCATCGGCATTCAGGCAGGGTTTGTGCTCGGTGGTGCGGTCTACATCGAGACAGTGTTCCAGTGGCCGGGCGTCGGTGCCATGCTCGTCAAGGCCATTTCGACGCGTGACATCTTGCTGGTGCAGGGTGGCGTCCTGGTGGTTGCAGCGAGCTACGTCCTTTTCAACCTGGCGGCCGATGTGCTGCAGACGATGCTTGACGCGAGGATCCGCACATGAGCGACAGCCTGCTTGCCGCAGCGGCTCCGACCGCAGCTCCCGGACGAATTTCGTCCTGGAGCCTGCTCCTTGGCAATCGGTTGGCCGCGATCGGGTTTTGCCTGCTCGTTGTGCTGGCGCTCACTGCGCTTCTTGCGCCGCTGCTTCCGTTGCCGGACCCGAATGCCACGGCACCTGCCGAACGACTGCAACCAGTCCTGTCCGAAGGGCACTTGCTAGGGACCGATCAGCTCGGCCGGGACATGCTGAGCCGGCTGGTCTGGGGCAGCCGTGTTTCGATGGCAGTGGGTTTTGCGGCAACGATCGTGGCGGCGCTCATTGGCTCGGTGATCGGTCTTGTCGCTGGCTACGCAGGAGGGCGGACCGACAACCTCGTCATGCGCGGCGTCGACATGCTGATGGCGTTCCCATACATCCTGCTGGCGCTCGCCATCGTGGCGGTTCTCGGACCGGGGTTGATGAACGCGCTCTACGCGATTGCAGTCGTCAACATCCCGTTCTTTGCCCGCAACGTGCGCGGGGTGACGCTGGCATTGGCGCGGGCGGAGTTTGTCGACGCAGCTCGGCTGTCGGGCAAGGGCCATCTGTCGATCCTTGCTACCGAGGTCCTCCCCAACGTCCTTCCCGTCATCGTCATCACCATGTCAACGACGGCAGGCTGGATGATCCTGGAGACAGCGGGGCTCAGCTTCCTCGGGCTTGGTGCTCAGCCACCGCAGGCGGATCTCGGCTCCATGCTCGGGGAAGGTAGGGCTCAGCTTTTCACAGCGCCGCACGTTTCGATTGTTCCGGGTGTGATGATCTTCCTGATCGTCATCAGCCTGAACCTCCTTGGCGATGGCGTTCGCGACGTTCTCGACCCGCGCCTGCGCTCCGGTGCCCTGATGCGTCCGGGGCCGCGGACAGAGGTGGCGCGGAACCGCAACCGCCCAGAAAATCGAGCACCAGATGCCATTCTGAACGTAGAGGGGCTTGAGACCGGCTTTTCGCACAACGGCCAATACGCACCCGCGGTGAAGGATGTCTCCCTTCATCTTCGTGCCGGAGAATGCCTGGGTCTGATCGGCGAGAGCGGCTCCGGCAAGAGTGTGACTGCCCTCTCTGTCAT
>Ga0065720_1021235_pt1 | contig 11178 bp, 10 predicted proteins | sample Thericmetagenome_FD_59107 | JGI IMG/M metagenome (GOLD analysis project Ga0065720, IMG submission 59107) | Thermophilic microbial communities from the Joint Bioenergy Institute, California, USA of rice/straw/compost enrichment - eDNA_2 v2... | ecosystem: Engineered > Solid waste > Grass >... | reverse complement strand
TAATGGTTATTTAAAGGAGGGAGGCCAATGTCGGTCGTCAGCCGGTACACGATTGCGCTTCACATCCTGACCTGGATGGCTCAAGTCGCCAAAAAAAGCAGGGATTCCGTCACATCCAATCAGATCGCGGCAAGCGTCAACACGAACCCGGTGTTTATCCGGCGGATTCTGTCGCTGCTTCGCAACGCCAAGCTGGTCTCCGTGCAGCACGGCGCCGGCGTCGGCTGGAGCCTCGCCAAGCCGCCCGATGAAATTACACTTTGCGATGTGTATGAAGCGGTGGAACCGAATCCGCTGTTCGAATTGCATCACAGCGAACCGAACCCGTCATGTCCGATCGGCTACGGAATTCGGTCCGCGCTCCATGAATTTTACGAAAATGCGGAGCTTGCCATGAAGCGGGAACTTGCGCGCGCGACGATCTCCGATCTTCTGGAAAAGACGATGACCGTATTCCAAAGCCGCGACCGGGCCAAACCGGAACCATGAGCGGTCTCTCTCAAGGGTTGATGCCGAAGTTGACGATTAAATATCTTTGCCATCTTAAAAATATTGGATCATTGGAGGAACGAAAGCCATGCATGCGGCCGGATCCCACGCGAAAGAAGCCGGGCCGAAGCTGAGCGCATTCGGACAGAACCTGAAAGAAGCGGTGAAAATATATAAGGCGCTGGGCGAACCGACGCGGCTCAACATCGTGTTGCTGCTGTCCCGGCACCCCGATTTGAGCTGTACCGAAATCGGCGAGCGGCTGAACCTTGCTTCGGGATCGACATTGTCCCATCATTTGAAACAGCTGGCCGATTGCGGTTTGATCGAACTTTCGCGCAAGGAAGGAACCTACCATTACTATCGGGTTCGGCAAGACGTGCTGCGGCGATACGTGCCGCCGGATCTCGCGTAATTTTTTTTGCTCGATAATTCTATATATATAGAAATATCGAAATAAGGAGAGGCGGAAAGTGAAAGAAAGATTCACGATTTACTTGTTGGCTTTTGGCGGTTTTTTGGTGGGAACGGCCGAAATGATGATCGCCGGCATTCTGGACATGATCGCCGGCGATTTGGAGATATCGGTCGCATTGGCTGGTCAAGCGGTCACATCGTATGCGCTGGTGTTTGCGATCGGAACCCCGATTCTGATCGCTTTCACATCCCGGCTTGAACGAAAAACGCTGCTGATTCTGGCGTACGCCGTCTTTATCGCGGGGAATGTCGCCGCATTCGCAAGCGCCTCGTTTTGGTGGTTTATGTTTTCACGGGCGGTGCTGGCGGCAAGCGCGGGAATCATCGTCGTCGTCTCTCTGACCGTCAGTTCCCGCGTCGCTCTCCCTGAAAAACGCGGCAGCGCCATCGGAACCGTGATCATGGGGTTCAGTCTGGCCCTTGTGGCCGGTGTGCCCCTCGGCGCGCTGATCGGGGACGAATTCGGCTGGAAAGCGAATTTTGCCTTGCTGGCGGCGTTCGCTTTCGTGCTGTGGATCGCCCTTTGGAGATTCATCCCTTCCATCGGAGCCGACCGTTCCGTGCCGTTTTCAAGTCAGTTTTCCGCGCTTCGGGACTTGAAAACGGTCAGCGCGTTATTTGTCACGTTTTTCTGGATCATGGGCTATCAGCTGGTGTTCACTTATGTGTCCCCTCTGCTAAGGACCGCGGCGGGAATCGATACGGCGATGGTCAGCGCGGCGCTGCTTGTATGCGGGCTGTTTTCCGTCGCGGGCTCCCGTCTTGGCGGGTACGGCTCCGATCGCTGGGGGTGCGTCCGCACCATCTTGTGCAGCATGCCGGTTCACGCCTTCGCTCTGCTCGTGTTGCCGTACGCATCGGCCACCGTTGCCGGAGCGCTGATAACGCTGGCGGTATGGTTTGGGGCGGCATGGACGACGACGCCCGCCCAGCAGTTATACCTGGTTTCCATAGCGCCCAAGACCGCCGATTTTGTACTGAGCCTGAACAATTCCATTCTGCAGCTCGGTATCGCCGTCGGCGCGGCGGCCGGCGGTCTGGTGGTTCAATTTTCGTCGGTTCACCGGCTCGGCTGGGCGGGGGCCGCCGCCGTGGTTCTCGGCATATTGGCCGCGCTGTATTCCTTCTCGCGGAAAAGCACGGCCGAATCCGTGCAGTGAAACTTTTCGTGAACAGCAAAATCCGGAGATTCCGGCAGCCGCTCTGCTCCGCCGTATCCTCCTTTCGAACGGCGAATGCATGTTTGATATAATGAAGGATAAGGAAGGAGCTGAGGCGGATGGCGGAACTTGAGCGGTTTCATCCGGTACTTTCGGCCTGGTTCCGGGAGAAGTTCAATGAAGTGACCGACGTGCAGAAGCGGGCGTGGCCGTTTGTCGCGGAAGGCAAACATACGCTGATCGCGGCGCCCACGGGTTCGGGAAAAACGCTGGCCGCGCTTTTGCCGCTTCTGGACCGGCTCGTCCGGGAGAAGACGGAGGGCGGCCCGCAGACGGCCGGGCGGGGCGTGCGCATTTTGTATGTGACGCCGCTGAAAGCGCTGAACAACGATATCCGGCAGCATCTGTTCGATTACCAGCGGGAATGGCGGCAGACGGCGGACAGACTGGGGCTGCCGTGGCCGGAAATCGGCGTCGGCGTGCGGACGGGCGACACGACGCAAAGCTCGCGTGCTTCCATGCTGAAAAATCCGCCCGACGTGCTGGTGACGACGCCGGAATCCCTGTACATCCTGCTGACTTCCCGGAAGGCGAGGGAAACGCTGCGCGCCGTGCGGCACGTCGTCGTCGATGAAATCCACGATCTGGCGGCCGGCGAGCGCGGCATGCATTTTTCGCTCACGCTGGAACGCCTGACGGCATTGTGCGCCGCCCCGCCGCAGCGCATCGGCATGTCGGCGACGCAAAATCCGGTGGAACGCATCGCCCGCTTTCTGGGCGGCTGGGAGGAGGAAACGGACGGCTCGCAGCGGCCGCGCCCGGTTTCGGTGGTGGAAAGCCGCATGAACCGGCCGCTGGAAATAAGCGTGACGGTGCCGCCTTACGGCTTGCTTCTGCTGGACAGGAAAGAGGACATCTGGACGCCCCTCGTGAACGAAATCCTGCGGCACATTGGCGGCGGCACGACGCTTATATTCGTCGGCAACCGGCGGCTGTGCGAACGGCTTTCCGCGCGGCTGAACGAACGATGCGGCGAAGGGTTCTGCCGCAGCCATCACGGCAGCGTGTCGCGCGAGCGGCGCCTGGAAACGGAGGAACTCTTGCGCGCGGGCAAGCTGCGTTGCCTCGTGGCGACTTCGTCGCTGGAGCTGGGCATCGATGTCGGCGATGTGGACCGCGTGCTGCAGATCGACTCGCCGTTTACCGCCGCCTCGGGCATTCAGCGTTTCGGGCGATCCGGCCATTCCGTCGGCGGCGTCAGCCGCGGCGCGATCATCGTCCGCATCCGCGGTCTGCTGCCGGAAGTCGCCGTGCTGGCCGAAAAGATTTCCCGCAAGGAAACCGAGCCGATCATGGTGCCGCGCCTTTCGGCGGCCGTGCTGGCCCAGCAAGTTGCGGCCGCCGTCGCGGCGGGGGACTGGAGTCCGGACGAGCTGTACCGGATGATTCGCCGCAGCGACGCGTACCGGGATTTTCCGCGAGAGCGTTTTGACGAGATCCTGGAGCTTTTGTCCGGCCGCTATTCCTTCGTCCGTCCGCTGATCGAATGGGACCGCGGGCGGGATCTGCTGACGGGCCGTCCCGCTGCCGCGATGGCGGCCATTCTCGGCGCCGGGACGATACCGCAAAGCACCAATTTTCCCGTCTATCATGCGGAAACCGGCGTGCACCTGGGCGATCTTGATGAAGAATTCGTGTTCGAATCCCGCGTCGGCGACGTGTTTCAGCTCGGCGCCGCGAACTGGCGCATCCGCTCGATCCGTCCGGATCGCGTGGAGGTGGCGGAATCCCATTCCGCCACCGGCGAGATTCCGTTCTGGCGGGCGGAAGGAGCGGGCCGCAGCTTCGAGCTCGGTCTGGAAATCGGCCGTTTGCTGGAACGGCTGGAAGTGATGATCGGGACAGCGGGGGATGACGGAGACGGTGCGAGGGAGGCGGCGGAACTCCTGACCGGCCGCCATCATTTTACGCAGGAAGCGGCCGGCAGCCTGATCGGCCTTCTGAAAGCGCAGCGGGCCGTTTCCGCTCTGCCGACGCACCGGCGCATCGTCACGGAATGGTACACCGACGATTCCGGGCTGACCCACGTGGTCATCCACAGCTTGTTCGGCCGCCGCTTCAACCGCACCTGGCTATTGGCCTTGCGGCATCACCTGGATAAATTTTATCCGGACGACATCCAGTCGACGGCCAAGGACAACGGCATCGAGCTGATCTTTCGCCTTTGGGATCCGGCCGTGCTCGAGGGCATCCGCGGCGTCAATTCGGAGACGGTGGAACGGCTGCTGTCGGAAGCCGTGCCGCTCTCGCCGATGTTCGCCGCCCGTTTCCGCCAATTGGCGGAGACGTCGCTGCTCCTCGCCCGCGGCTTCCGCCGCACCCCTGCGTGGCTGAAAAGGCTGCGCGCGGAGGAGCTGTTGAGGGACGCGCTGGCGGAAGGGGCGTCTTTTCCGCTGATCAGGGAAACGATGCGGCAATGCCTTGAAGATCTGCTGGATCTGAAAAAAGTGCGGGAAGTCCTCTCCCGGATCGAAAGCGGCGAAATCGAATTCGCGCTGAGGGCATGCAGCCGGCCGTCGCCGCTGGCAGCGCAGTTCTTCTACGATTTTCTCAACATGGCCGTCTACGAATCCGATGCGCTCACGCGGGATCTCAGGAGGCGCATGATGAGCGTAAGCCGCGAGCTCGCCTCCGAAGTGTTCGGTGCGGAAGCCGAAGACGAGGGGGCGCCGGCGGCGGGCGGCGACTCCGCGCCGGGAAGCGGGCCGCGGCGGGGCAAAGCGGACATCCGGGAGTACATCCGGTTTTTGCAATCCGCCCATCATCTGGACCCGGCGCACAGGCTGAAGGGCCCGGAAGGCGTGCTGCAGGCGGTCACGCCTTTGCAGGGGTTGTTCCTTCCCGTTTCCTGGTGGGAGACCTTCGTGCTGCCCGCCCGGGTGGCCGGATACCGCCGCGAAGACCTCGATCTCTTGTGCGCTTCGGGCGAACTGATCTGGATCGGACGGCGGGAGGAGGGGGGCGCGGCGGGGAAGATCGCCTTTTTCCGGACGGATGCCCCCGAGCTTGCGGCGCCGTTTTTCAGCGGAGAAGGACCCGAACCGAAGCATCCCGAACTGTACGAGCGGCTGCGCGCAAGGGGCGCCAGCTTTCTCACCGCGCTCGCGAACGAAACCGGCATGAAGCCTTCGGAGCTGCTGGACCAGCTGTTCGATCTCGTCTGGCAGGGGCTGGTCACCAACGACCAATTCGCTCCCGTGCGCCTTTACGGCGACAAAAGGCCGCCTTCGGTTTTGGCTGCCAAGGGGGGCAAATTCCGTTCGGGGCTCGGCCGCTGGTATGCGACGGCCGATCTGAAAAGCGGCGTTTTCGGAGAAGTGTCCGCGGAGCGGGCCGTGCTCGCATGGACGCGGCACCTGATGAACCTCGGCGGGGTGCTCACGAAATCGGCCGTGCAGGCGTATTCCCCCTTTGACTGGGAGACGCATCTGGCCGCGCTGTCCCGCATGGAAGATCTCGGATACGTTACGCGCGGGCTGCTTGTGGACGGCATCCGCGAACTGCAATTCGCCGAAAAATCCGTTGCCGAACGGCTGCACGGCTGTTTGCCGGCGAGCGGCGAACAAAGGGATGACGCCGTGCTGGTGAGCGCCGCGGATCCGGCCAATCCCTTCGGGCTGATCGTCGACTGGCCGGAACCGGTTGCGAACGGGAAGAAGCTCGCCGCATCGTTCTCGCGCAAGCCCGGCAACTATTTGCTGCTCCAAGACGGCCGCTTCCGTCTGTGGGCGGCGAACAACTGCAGAAGCGTCCTCGCTGTCGATTCGGCCATCGTTCCGCTTTCCGGCACCTCGTTTGCGCCGGACCTTACGGATAAGGCGGTTTCCGGGCATAAAGCGGAATCGCCGCTGTCGGCGAATCCGTCCCTCGCCGCCGAATACGTCCGCTTCACGGCACGCTGTTTGATCCGGGAGCGGTCCTTGCGCAAAGTGAAGGTGGAAACCTGGAACGGAGAGCCCGCCGCCCGCACGGAATTTGGCAAAGAGCTGATCAAGCTCGGCGCCGAGAAAGACGGGGACGCCTGCGTCCTCTGGCCGAGCAGCGTGTGATGTGACGTTTTCGGACTTTGGCGTGCGAAAACGTGATCCGCGGAACCGGAAGTGCCCTGCAATAAAAATTGTAAACGATTACAAATTGATTTCGGATAGTTTCCGGCAGGATATGGGAGGATATATAAGCATCCGTCCGTCAGACTGCCGTCAGTGCAGGTGAGTCCCATTTGATCCCGATAATCAGGGATTATCCGTTTTGACCAACCATTTCCAAGTGGCCTAAACTAATAATGATGCGGATCTGCAATCCGCACGCAAAGCCCGGTTGCCGGTCGAACGAGTCTTAGCGGAAAAAATGAGGCTTAAGGGGGATGAAAACCGCACTACGATACGAGAGGAGGATGCCGATGGTCGTATTCGACAATGTCAGCAAGACCTACAAAAACGGCTTTCAGCCCGTCAAATCGCTCAGTTTTCGGGTCAATCGGGGAGAATTTATGGTGCTGATCGGCCCCAGCGGCTGCGGCAAAACGACCACCCTGAAAATGATCAACCGACTGATTCCGCACACGAGCGGTACGATCACAGTGGACGGCAATGACATTGCCAAACAGAATCCGGTGGATCTTAGGCGCAATATCGGTTACGTCATTCAGCAGATTGGATTGTTTCCCCATTATACGATTGAGGAAAATATCGCGCTTGTGCCCGCTCTCAAAGGATGGGACCGGCAAAGGATCCGCCGTCGCGTGGAGGAACTGCTTCATCTGGTCGGGTTGGATCCGGCAGTCTTTGCACGGCGATATCCGAAGGAGCTGTCTGGCGGGCAGCAGCAGCGGGTCGGTGTGGCCAGGGCGATGGCCGCGGATCCCGAGCTGATCCTGATGGACGAGCCCTTCGGCGCGTTGGATCCGATCACACGTGAACAACTGCAGGATGAATTTTTACGGTTGCAAAGGGATTTGCGCAAAACCGTCGTTTTTGTCACCCACGATATGGACGAAGCGATTCGCTTGGGCGACCGCATCGCAGTCATGAAGGACGGGGAATTACTGCAACTGGACTCTCCGGAACAGCTCCTCACAAACCCGGTGCACGGCTTTGTAGAACAATTTATCGGAAAAAACCGCATCTACCAAAATCCGGAACTGCTCCCCGTTGCCGAGGTGATGCGTTCCGACCCTGCCACCATTTATCCCCATCGATCCCCCGAACGTGCCATCACCCACATGCGTCAGCGGCGCACGGACACGCTTTTGTGCGTCGACGAGCAGAACAGGCTGCTCGGCATCGTCAGTGCCTATGATTTGCAGGGTGAAGCAAGGCGCATTCAATCCGTTGGTGAAATGTTGCATCCAGCCGAGCCGGTGCTCCCTCTTTCCGCTACCGCCAAAGATGCGCTTGTGCGCATCGCGGAATCCCGTTTCGGTGTGATTCCTGTCGTCGACGATCACGGCAAATTATCGGGCGTTGTGACCAGAGGTTCGCTGATTTCTGTCCTTGCCGGACGCTGGAAGGAAGATAAAGCCGAGGTGGGTTCATGAACAGAGGATCACTTTGGGAACAAATCGTGCAGCAACTGCTGATGAGGTCTTCGGAACTGGGCCTGGCCATCATCCAGCATATCAAGCTGGTCGCCATTTCCATGGGCATCGCCGTTGTGATAGGTGTGACTTTGGGTATTGCCGTCAGCCGGATACGAAAACTGGAAGGACCGGTGCTCGGCACGGCCAGCACATTGCACACCATTCCTTCGTTGGCTCTGCTCGGCTTTATGATCCCTTTTTTCGGGATTGGGGAACTGCCGTCGATCATCGCGCTGTTTTTGTATTCGCTGCTGCCGATCATCCGCAACACTTTCACCGGTATCGTGAATGTGGACAAATCCGTAATTGAGGCGGCTTCCGGGATGGGAATGACGGACATGCAAATCCTGTTTCGCATTCAGTTGCCACTCGCGTTTTCGGTGATCATGGCCGGTATTCGGACGTCGGCGGTCATCAATGTGGGTACCGCCACCTTGGCGGCGTTTATCGGCGCGGGCGGACTTGGCGATTTTATTTTTCTCGGCATATCCCGGAGTATGGATGCCTTGGTGCTGATCGGCGCGGTCCCCGCCGCGCTGCTGGCGCTTGTCATAGATTTTCTGCTGGGCAGACTGGAACGAACGGTTACGCCGAAAGGCCTGAAAATTTGATGAATAAAATGAATTGATGAAAGGAGTCGTGATCATGAAAACTGTCGCAACGCTGAAAGCTCTCACGCTGGCGGTGATATCGTTGTTGGTGATGTTGATGGGAGCTTGCGGCGGCGGAGGCGCTCAAAACGGAGGAAACGGAAACTCTGGGAAAATCGCGGTCGGATCGAAAAATTTCACAGAAAACATTTTGTTGGCCCACATGATGGCCATATTGATTGAAGAAAATACGGATCTGCAGGTGGATCGAAAGGTCAATCTGGGCGGTTCCAACGTGGCCTGGCAGGCTCTGCTCAACAATGATATTCAGCTCTATCCCGACTATACCGGCACCATTGTGGCAAATTACTATCAGGAGGAAACCGGCGACGCGGAAGAGACGCTCAGAAAAGCGCAAGAATTGGTGAAGCGGGACAATCTGAAATTCCTCGAGCCATGGGGATTCAATAATACGTACACACTGGCGGTAAAGCGGGAATTAGCGGAAGAACTCGGTCTCAATACTTACAGCGATCTGGCGAAAGTATCGGACCGGCTGGTGATCGGTTCCGAGTTCGAGTTTTTGGACCGTCCGGACGGATTGCCGGGTCTCAAGGGAGTATACGGCATGAACTTTGCGGATGAGAGAGGCATGGATGCCGGCTTGCGCTATCCTTCCATCGAGGAAGGCAAGGTCGACGTGATCAATGCCTTTGCCACCGACGGCATGCTTGTCGTTTTCCAACTGAAAATTCTGGAGGATGACAAATCCTTCTTTCCGCCTTATCACGGAGCGCCGATTGTCCGTCAGGACATGCTCGACAAATATCCCGAAGTCGAAGAGCTGCTCAACCGGCTGGCGGGAAAGATCGACGACGAAACGATGCAGGCGCTGAATGCCAAGGTCGACGCCGAAGGGCTGAAAGAGGAAGATGTTGCGCGGGAATTTCTGGTTGAACTGGGCTTAATCGACGGATAGCCCGTAATCGCAGGCTCCTTCGATGTGGTTTTCTCCCGCAGTGAAATCAAAATTATGTTATTTTATAGATAAATTTACTTGGTAATAAAGTCTTAAAAATCCGCCCAAAAGCCGTTCATTGAGAACGGCTTTTTGGTTTTACACGACTATAAGCCCTAAAAAATTTAGACCTTACGTACCAGTCTGAAATTCGTGTAGTATTAAAAGGAAAACCAAACATGAATACATTCGCCATGAAAATAAGGAGTTTTGCATTATGTCATTGTTCTATCTTTTCAAGAGAACGCCGAATGTACTTGACGCCGGCACGAAAATCACCGGAAACTTCCAATCCGACAAAGACTGGACGATTTGCGGCACAATCGTCGGCGATTTGACCGTAAATGGCAATTTGACGATCGAACGGACTGCGGAAATCAGGGGAAATGTCATCGGAAAAAATGTCAGGGTTGAAGGAAAAGTTTTCGGCAACATCGCCGCAAAGAAGCATTTGCACGCCGCTTCTTCCTGCAAGATTGAAGGGGATATCTTTTACCATTCGTTAAGCATTCAGGAGGGGGCATATATTTCCGGCATCATGAAGCAAAGCAAATCGGCTTCGCCGGAAGCTGCGGATGTCAAAGCTTTGGAACCGGATCGCGTCCAAGACCGCGCGGATCGCTCGTATAACCGCGCCTATGACCGCTCCTATGTGCCGAATCCGTTTTTCGCCGTTCCCGCAAGCGATGAGCCGGTCGTTCCGTTCCGCAACAAAAGCGTCATGCATCAGTAGGGCGGATTAGCGGCAACGGCGGGTCCGCCGTTCTTACAGCCGAATAACCGGAAGCCCGCGACAGGACCGGGGTTGGTCCTGTTTTTTGTTCTTTCATTGGATATTGGATATACTTAGGGAAAATACGAAGGAGGTGATGGTCAGTGTCTGCGCAAAGAAAACCGAACCGCCTGATCAACGAAAAATCCCCTTATCTCCTGCAGCACGCCTACAATCCGGTGGATTGGCATCCGTGGTCGCAGGAAGCCTTTGACAAGGCGAAAGCCGAAGACAAGCCGATTTTCCTCAGCATCGGTTATTCTACCTGCCACTGGTGTCGCGTCTACAAACGTAGAAAATATAACGCATAGAAAACGAAGGCTGCGCTAGACCCCAGAAGGGGTACATATGATATTTATTAAGGATAAGCTTACGTATGAAGAAGTACGGAGTAGATTTGAAAAGGAAGGCTACAAGCTACTTTCCACAGAATATAAAAATGCAAAAAGTAATTTAAACGTGATGTGTCCTCAAGGTCATGAATGGACGACCAATATGAGTAATTTTGGTTCTGGACGAAGATGCAGCGTATGCTCCAGAAAGAAAAAGTACACCTTGGAGGAAGTGAAGTGTACATTTGCCAAAGAAGGTTATCGGGTGATGGACTCCATCTATATAAACGGAAAGACACCGATAAAATTTATTTGCCCCAGTGGGCATGAGACAGAAGTTAATCTGAATAATTTCATGAACGGTAGACGCTGTAACTTATGTAATCGGATGAAGGCTAAGGAAGCCAGGATGAAAAAGCTCGAATTGAAGTTAAAGACCAAGGTAAATGCGCCGTTGAGCGAAATTGAGATTCCTTCAGTAATCAACGAAAAGAGAATCAATGATTCTGCTCGTCAGGTAAACTTAAATTGGCTTGACAAGGTGGATGAAATGAGAAAGAACTTAAAGTTAGAAAAAAGCCGAGGTTCTTGTGCAAAAATCTCGTCGGTGATAACATAGACTTAAAGTTACGGATGAGGGTCAGTTGAAACGCAAGCTCAAAACAGGGATCAAGAAAAATGTACGCCGAATCCGTGAAATCA
>Ga0065720_1003974_pt1 | contig 11180 bp, 9 predicted proteins | sample Thericmetagenome_FD_59107 | JGI IMG/M metagenome (GOLD analysis project Ga0065720, IMG submission 59107) | Thermophilic microbial communities from the Joint Bioenergy Institute, California, USA of rice/straw/compost enrichment - eDNA_2 v2... | ecosystem: Engineered > Solid waste > Grass >... | reverse complement strand
AAGTAGATTTTCTTTTCCGGTATGATTCGGTTCTTTGGTAAGGGCATGGGTGACCTCCGTCAAAGTAGCTCCTTACTCTTTCGACAGAGGTGCTGTAAATCCTTGTTAGTTAATTGGTCTGTCGTAGAAAAAAAAAAACAAAGCGCCAGCATCAGTCCCCGGTCTGGAACTGTACTCAGGCGCCATTGCCTAACAATTTATTTACTTTCACTTTATAATTTATCCGATCCGCACACAATTTTCAAGAAATTTTATATATCGGCGTCAATCTTTTGAGAGAATTTCGCCCTAGATCATGTGAGTAAATATATCACATCGTGGATGTCCTTCGCTTTCCGCGCTACCCGCGCCTTGCCGGGCGTATATTAAATCATCACACATGGCCGTCAGGCCATGTGTGATGAACGGTGCTGCACGGAAACCCCTTCGCGCTTATGCAGCTTCTTAATCAAAATTCCTTCTGAAATCCTTTACTTTCTTCATAAATGCCCTGACTCGGTTCTCGTCCACCAGATTTTCAAACTTGGCGTCAATTTTGAAGGTCGTGCCTACAATGGCGCCCGAAGCGATGGAAAGCTGCTCTTCCACGTTTTCCAGCCGCACGCCCGTATTCGCAAACACCGGCGTGTTGCCGGCAACGCTGGACACGATGTTCAAAATCTGCGAGTTCGTTTCCGCGCCCGCGGTCAGCCCGGAAACACAGAGGCCGTCCGGTTTGCAATTAAAAATGGTGCTGCGCGCGATATCCTCGATGTGTCTGTCGCCGATATATCGTGCCGCCTCGGGAACGATGTTGAACAGCAGTTTCACATGGTCCGCTCCGACATGGGACCGATGGCGGACCACATCTCCGAAATTGGTATTCCAAAGTCCGAAATCGCTGGAATACACGCCCGTGAACACTTCCCGCACAAACTTTGCGCCCGTTGCGACGGCAAGGTCGATGGTCGCCTTCGGGTCCCACAACACGTTGACGCCGAAAGGAACGGATATCTCGCTCATCAGCTCGCCGATGACCCTCGCCATCGTTGCGGTGACCTCTGTGCCTACTTTTGTCTGATAGGGCAAGCTGAATTCATTGGAAAACATGATGGCGTCAACCCCGCCGTTTTGCAAGGCGTGCAGATCGTGCCGCGCCTTTTCCAGCAATTTTTTCATGCCGTTCATCCGGTCGAAATCCGGGTCTCCGGGCATGGCTTGAAGATGGCACATCGCGATAATCGGTTTGTTCGTTTTCAGAATATCTTTAATCCAATTCATGGTATCCTCTCTCCTCTTGATGATTTTGTCACGACGCCTGCTGCGTGCTATCTTTCAAAACTGGTTCGCGCGTGGATTTCATGCAAGACCGCGAACACCAGATCGCTGGTCGATTGGATATCCCGGAGATCGCAGCACTCGACCGGCGTGTGCGTGTATCTTGCCGGGATGCCGATATCCACGGAGACAACTCCCTTGCCTTCCAATTGCACATAGGCAAGATCGGTCAGCATGCCGACGGACGCGCCGTATTGCAAATGGATGTTCTCCCGCCGGGCGACCTGCTTGACAAGTCTGACCATGGCCGGATGCGGGATTGTCCCGTTCAGCGTGCCTCTGCCGTGGAAGTTGTACATGCTCAGCACGGGTCCGTGGCCCATGCGGATGTCGTTTTTGCCCCGCATGTCCGGCGTGAGGCCGTCGACATTGATATCCAGCGCAATGGCCACATCCGGCTTGACGGATCTTGCGGCCATCATGGCGCCGCGCAAATTGTACTCTTCCTGAACGCTGCCCACGAGGTAAACGGTGGATTCGGGGGGGTTGTCCTTCAGGCGGCAAGCCAGGTCCAGAACAACCGCGCATGCCACCCTGTTGTCAAACGACGTGCCGTAGGCGCGCGTCCCCTGAAGTCTCACATAATTCGGCTTATAGACGACCGGAGCGCCGACCTCAATGCCCAGACCGACAACCTGTTCGCGGCTGCTCGCGCCGATATCGACATACAGATTCAAATAAGAATCCACTTTGTACTTTTCATTGGCCGGAGTGACATGGTGGCTCTTGACCCCGATGAGACCATCCACCATCGTTCCGTCCTCGCATTGGACCTGCACCGGTGTGCCGGGCAGCACCCTTTCCGGAATCCCGCCCAGCCTTTCCAGCCTCAAAAATCCGTCGGGCTCAATGCTTCGCACCACGAATCCGAGCTGGTCCATATGTGCGAATACCATTACGGTCGGCGCGTCGGCATCCTTGCCCGGCACCTTTGCGATACAATTGCCGAACGTATCGATGACGGTCTCGTAGCCGGCTTCTCCGAACTTGCTTTCCATGTAGGCTGCCATTTTTTGCTCGGCTCCCGCCAGCGCGGGAATCAGCACCATGTCTTTCAGCAACGACTCGATTCTCATGCAAGGTCTCCTTTTGTCACCAGGAATGCATGATGCCCTTGGTATTCTCGTAAATTTGGGCATACTTCTCCCTGAATTCGCGGTAGATCTCCGTTTTGCGGGGATCGGGGACGGTCGAGTACTTTTCCTTGATCCAGCCCTTGACCTCATGTCTGGACTTGATCAGTCCCGACCCGAGTCCGGCGAAGATGGCGTCGCCGTATGCGGCGCCCACATTGACCTGCGGCACCGATTGCACGCAGCCGGTAATGTCGCTGATGATTTGCATCCAACCCGGGTTCTTGACGCCTCCGCCGCTCGCGATAATCCGGTCGACGGTCAAGCCCAGGCTGCGAATATAATCCAGACATTGGGCGATCCCGTACCCGATGCCTTCAAGGGCGGCTCTCATGATATGCGCCCGCGTGTGCGTCAGATTCAGACCGAATATGACCCCTTTGGCCTTCGGGTCGTTGATCGGCATGCGCTCGCCGCTGAAATAGGGGAGTACGATCACGCCGTCCGATCCCGGGCTTATGGCGTCGATCTCGGCAAACAATGCGTCGTAGGCGTTCGGACCGCCCGCTTTTTCCCGTTCGACCAATTCCTTCGCAAAATTGTCCCGGATCCAGCGAGTGAGCGAGCCGGTTGTCGCCATGCCTCCGACGACGGCTTTGAGATCCGGAAACACATAGTCGGCGCTCCACATGCCGGGGTTGGGGCGATGTTCGGCGGTCACCTTGATCATATACACGGTTGAACCGTACATGATCAGGAAATCGTCGGGCTCGATCACACCCGCGCCGACCGCTTCCGCGGCCGCGTCCGTACTTCCGCCCACGACGGGCGTCCCCTCGGCCAGTCCGGTTTCCTTCGCCGCTTGGGCGGTGACATGGCCGACGATCTCGGCGGAATCCACGATTCTCGGCAACCGTTCCTTCTCCGTCACATAGGAGGTGAGCTCGTCGTCCCAACTGTTCGTCTTCAGGTTGTACATCGGGGCGGCGCCGCACGCCGAGTATCGGTCCAGCACATACTCGCCCGTCAGCTTCGCGACAAGAAAGCCCTGAGTCATCGCGAAGCGCGCGGTTCGTTCGTAGATTTCGGGCTCGTTCTGCTTGATCCAGAGAATCTTCGGACCGATCGAATCCAGGGTGAGTGAATTCACGCAGACTTCCCTGATCCTGTCGACGCCGATTGTGCGGTTCAGCTCTTCGATCTGCGGAACCGACCTGCTGTCTATTCCATACAGAATGGCGTTGCGCAACGGATTGCCTTGGTCGTCCACGGGAACGAGCCCGGTCGCAATGGCGCTGCAGCCGACCGCGGCGATCTCCCCGGGATGAATGCCGGTGCTTTGGATCAGCCGCTTCGTAATGCTGCAGAAATCCGTCCACCAGTCCGCAATCGGATCATGCTCCGCCAAACCCGGCTTGGGTATTTTCAGCAGATGCGGGGATACTTGAACGCCCAGCACGTTGCCTTCCGCGTCACAGATCACGCCTTTTGATTCGTAGGTCCCGATATCCACGCCCAACAGATACTTTTTTTCCAATAACGGCACCTCTTCTTCGAGTCGAACATGAAGCTATCTGGTAAATACAGTCTCGGAAGTGATCTCGTCCAAAAAGGCTGCCAGCAAATCGACCGTCTGCTCCAGATCCCGCAGATCGCAGGACTCCACGGGGGAGTGGGCATACCGGACAGGCGCTCCGATATCGATGCTCATGACGCCCGTGCCTTCAAGCTGGACATAGGCCAGGTCCGTAAGGCCGCCGATGGATGCCCCCCTTTGCAGGGCGATGTTCGCTTTTTTCGCCGCGGTCTGCATGAGCCTCACCATCGCCGGATGGGGGATGGTGCCATTCAGCGTGCCCCGGCCGTGGAAATTGTACAGGCTCATGTGCGGTCCGTTGCCGAGCGAGATCTCTCCCCGGCCTTTGAGGTCGGGCGTATCGGTTGCCCCGCCGCCGTCGACGGAGACGGCGATGTCCGGTTTGATCGAGCGGGCCGCCATCATGGCCCCCCGGAGGTTGAATTCCTCCTGGACGGTTCCCACGACATACACGGTTGCCTTCGGCCGCTTTTCCGTCAGTTTGTGCGCCAGTCCGAGCACGATCGTGCAGCCGGCTCTGTTGTCCACGGAGGTTCCGTAAATTCTTGTGCCTTGCATTTTCACAAATTGCGGTTTATAGACGACGGGCGCGCCCACCTCGATCCCCAGATCGACAACTTGTTGCCGGCTGGTTGCGCCGATATCCACATAAAGGTTCATGTAAGGTTCCACGACATATTTCTCTTCGGGCGGCGTCACATGATGGCTTTTCACGCCGACCAGTCCGTCCACCATGTCTCCGCTCTCCGTCTGGATCTGGACCGGCGTTCCGGGCAGCACCTTCTCCGGAATGCCGCCCAACCGTTCCAGTCGGATAAACCCGTCGTCTTCAATGCGGCGGACCAGAAAACCGAGCTGGTCCATATGGCTGAAGACCATCACCTTCGGCGCTTCGGGATCGGTTCCGGGCACCTTCGCGATGCAATTCCCGAACGTGTCGATGAACGTTTCCAGCCCCAATCCGGTAAAAACATTCTTCATATATGCGGCCATTTTCTGTTCGTGGCCGGCCAGCGCGGGAATCAGCATCATATCCCGCAGATACTTCTCCAATCTGTCCATACGCATCAATCCTTCCCCTCATCCGTGACGATCACTTCGACTCCGCCTTGCTGAAGCGCCTGACGGGTCGGATCATCGATCTTGTCGATGATGATCTTGTTAACATCGAACACGCTGCACACCTGGGCAAAAACCTTCTTGTGCAGCTTGGTGCTGTCCGTGACGACAATAATTTCCTCCGCGGCCCGCATCATGGCCTGTTTGACGCTCACTTCCTGAAGGGTTCTGTTGGTGATGCCCATCTCCAGATCCATGGCGTCGCAGCCCAGAAACAACTTGTTGACATGCACCTTGGAAAAGAATTTCACCGTTTCGTCGCCGAGCAGCGTGTAAACGGAGGATTCAAGCGTTCCGCCGGTCATGATCAGCTTGTTCTTGGGTTGATTGGCCACTTCCATGCCGATCTTGATGTCATTGGTGATGACCGTCACATTGCTTTTCTTGATGTGTCTCGCAACCTCCAGGGTGGTCGAACCGGCGTCCAGAATGATGATGTCATCGTTTTTGATGAGACTTGCGGCAGCCGCGCCGATCTTGCGTTTGGCCTCGATATTGAGTTCGAGCTTCCGGGTGGACGGAATCTCCAAAGAAAAACGGTTCTGTATGGACAGAACGCCGCCGTGTGTTTTCACAACGAGTCCTTTTTGCGCAAGCTCGTTGATGTCGTTGCGGATGGTCACCTTTGAGGTGTTGAAAATCTCGCTAAGCTCCGATATTTTTGCTTTTTTGTGGGTGTTGATGTACTCCAGAATTTTTTCAAGCCGCTCGATTTGATACATACGACATTCCAACTTTCATAAAGTATTTTTGCTTTCTATTTCCCCTTTAATTTGAGTGTACGCTTGCCGGATATATGATTGATGACCATGACCAACAGCAACAACGCGCCCCAAACCAAATCCTTGTAAAAAGCATTCAAACGCAACATGTTGAAGCCGCTTGTCAGAAATTGCAAGGATATGAGCGCCAGCACGATTCCGGTAATCTTGCCGTAGCCGCCCTCGGGCTTCACCCCGCCGAGCAACGCGACCAGAATGGCGTGCAAGATATAGGAGTTGCCGTAGTCGACTTTCGCCGAATTCATGCGGGCGAGAAAGATGATCCCGACGATGGCGGCCAGCAATCCGGACAACATGTAGGTTTTCATGATGACGGACGGGTTGTGGACGCCGGAAAACCATGACGCGATCGGGTTCGACCCCAGGAAACGCAGTTTGAATCCGTACGGCGTCTTGTTCAGAATGTAGGCCGCGACGATCAGCGCGGCAACGAGCATGATCAGCAGGATGGGAACGCCGAACACATCTCCGTTGCCGAGCACCAGAAAAGAATCGGGGAAGCCGGATATCGCGCGCCCTTTGGTCAGCACCAATCCGATTCCCGTGAACAAATACATGGTGCCCAGCGTGACCAGGATGGGCGGGATGTTGAACCTGGAGATGAAGAAGCCGTTGATCCATCCGCACAGGCATCCGATGACGATGCTGACCGCAAATACCAGCGCGAACGTGGCGGCAAGCTCGACGCCCGTTTGCTCCGTTTCCCTGGCATGCGCGAGCATGAACGCTCCCGCGACCCCCGCGAGGTTGGCAATGCTGACGATGGAAAGATCGATGCCTCCGGATATGATGACGAACGTGGTCGCGATGGCCAGAAACCCGAGCTCGGGCAACTGAAAGGCCATCGATCTGAAGTTCGCCGTCGTCAAAAACAGGTCCGGATTGATCGCGCTCATGGCGACAAACACCACGACGGTCACCGCAAAAAGCTTGACCAGGTTGCCGTCGGCAAGCAGGCCGGAGCCTTTCAACGTTTCACCTAATCCCGCAAGTTTTTTGTTCACGCCAGATCAACTCTCCGCTACAGCCGTTTTGGCTTTCTTCTGTTTGTACTGAATGCTGATGCCCGCAAGGATAATGACCCCCATGACGAGCTGCTGCCAATAGGAAGGCACTTTGAGCAGCGTCAGGCTGTTTCCGATGATCGTGATCAGGAGCACGCCGAGAAAGGTTCCGAGCACGGTGCCTTTCCCGCCGGTCAAGCTCGCGCCGCCAAGCACGACGGCCGCGATCACCATCAGTTCGTTGCCCACGAGGTCCGACGGCACGGACATGCGAAACATCGCCGTATGCATGAGCCCGGCAAAGCCGGCGAGACCGCCGGCGACGGCGTAGACAAAGCACAACACCCGGTTGAGGCTGATCCCGACCCTTCTGGCCGCAACCGCGTCGCCGCCTATCGCGTAGATACTTCTTCCAAGTGTAGTATATTTTAAAAACAAGCTGGCGAGTATATATATGATGATCACGAGCAGAAAGCCGATGTGCAAGCCGCTTGTCGAGCCGTTGCTGTTCTCGACCGTGACCAGATGGTTTTGCGAAAAGGCGATCATGGACTTCGGAACATCGACCAGGAACGTCGTGCCGATCATCGCCAGCAGGATTCCGCGGAACAGATTCATCGTGCCCAGCGTCACGATGAAGGACGGCAGTTTGAACGCGGTGATGAAAAAAGCGTTGACGAGCCCAAGCAGGATGCCGATCGCCGTGGAGACCGCGAACATGATCGAAATGGGGCTCTGCCATCCCGTCTCGATAAACAGCTTGGTCGTCACATACATGGAAAAAGCGGCGACGGCCATAAAGGAAATATCGAGTCCGCCCGAGATGATGACGAGCAGCACGCCGATGGCAAAAATGCCGAGTTCGATGCTGGCCCTGGCGATATTGAACAAGTTCCCCAGGGTGAAGAAACTGGGATTGATGAACGAGAAGACGACGGATATGCCGACAATCACCACCGCGAGCGACAATTCCCTTGAATTTCGAAGTTTGGCCAACATGCGTTTCCCCTCAAACTCGTAGAGTACGTGATTACACGACGGCGTAGTTTTGCACAAGCATTCGTTCAAGCTCCTCGACCGTTGTCTCGCTGTTGACGACCTCGGATACCATCCGACCCTGGCTCATCAGGAGCGTGCGGTTGCACAGTTGCATGATTTCCGGAATATCGTCCGAGATGACGATGACGCCTTTCCCGGTTCTTGCCGACTCCTTGAGGATGTTGTGGATTTCGCTCTTGGACCCGACATCCACTCCGACCGTGGGGCAGTTCAGAATAAGGATCTTGGGCTGCGCCGCGAGCCATTTGACCAGAACCACCTTTTGCTGGTTGCCTCCGGAGAGGGATTTTGCCGGCTTTCCATAGGCCATGCCGCCGATTTTGATACTGTTCAGGCCTCTTTCCATCTGGTCCTTCATCTTGGACTTGTCAAGATTCCCCAATTTGCCCACCAGTTTGTCGATGACGCACAACAGGGAATTTTCGCCGATCGTTTCTTCCAGATGCAGCCCCTCCGTGAGCCGGTCCTCGGGCACATAACCGATGCCGTTTTTGATGGCGTCCTGCACGCTGTTGATTTTGGCCGGCACGCCATCGATGAAGATCTCCCCGCCGGTGGCCGGCATCAGGCCGAACAGCGCTTTCGCAAGCTCGGTCCGGCCGCAGCCGAGAAGACCGGTGACCCCGAGGATTTCGCCCGGGAGGAGGGTGAAGCTTACGTTGGAAAAGTGGCCGGCAAGGCTCAAGTTTTGGACCTCCATCAAAGGCTTTGAACTTGTCGGCACGAAGGTATAGGGCTCCACTTCGATCTCTTTGCCTGTCATGTAATAGACCAGTTTTCTCTTGTCCAGATCCTTGATATCGCCGTCGTAGACATTCTTGCCGTTGCGCAGGATCGTGATTTTCTTCGATATGGCCATGACCTCGTCGAGCTTGTGGCTGACGAAAATGACCGCGATTCCTTTTTGCAGCAGCACCTCGACGATCTTGTAGAGAGCGGAAATCTCCTTGAGCGTCAGCGCGGTCGTCGGCTCGTCCATGATCAGGAGTTTTGCGTCCTGAAGGATGGCCCGCGCGATTGCGACAAGCTGTTTCTGCGCCACGCTCAGATCGGCGACCATCCGGTTCAAATCCAGGGAAATGCCAAGCTTGGCGAGCGTGGCCGCCGCCATGTCCCGCATTTCCTTCCAGTTGATCAGTTTCCTGTTCCGGGCCATCACGGCGTTGATCGCGATATTCTCCGCCACCGTCATGTTCGGGAACAGGGAAAAATCCTGATAGATGACCTGAATGCCTTCCTTGATGGCCTCCATCGTGCCCAGCTTTTTGTACGGCTTGCCGTTGATGAAGATTTCGCCGCCGTCCGGCTCGTAAAAGCCCGAAATGATCTTGATGAGGGTGGACTTGCCGCAGCCGTTTTCGCCGATGAGGCAACGGGACTCGCCGGCTTCCACGGAAAAATCGACGTTGTCGAGCGCCTTGACGCCGTAAAAGGATTTGCTGATGCCCTTAAGCTCAATCAGTTTTTGGCTCATTCTCATTCCTGCTTCCCGCAAGTGTGCGAATCCTTCATCTGTGCGAAAAAGATAAGACAACGATTCACACGATCATCACTACGATATGAATCATTGTCTCATCCTTCGCATCAGATACGATTTTAGAAGTTGTAATCGCCCATGTTGTCCGTGGTTACGTCAATCCAGGCCGAACCATAGATGACTTTGCCGTCCACAAGAACACTGTTGTAACCGGGTACGCCGAGGTCCATGCCGTCCGTGATCTCTTTGTTTTCGGCGACGAGCGTCACGATTTTTGCCATCGCCTCCGCGGCCAGCGCCGGGTCCCAGAAGCTGATCTTCGCGATCGACCCGTTCTCCAGGTATTGCTTGGACATCGAGACCAGCGAGGTGCCGACCGTCACGATCTTGCCCGTGTTGCCGGTTTCTTCGATGGCCAGCGCGATGCCGGGCGGATTGACGGCGTCCATGCCGATGATGCCCTTCAGGTTCGGATAGGCCGCGATAAGCTCCTTGGCCTTCTCATAGGCCCCCTGCTGGCCTTCGGCGCCGGATTCCACATAATCCGTCACCAGCTTCATGTTCGGATACTTTTCCTTCTGTCTTGCCACCGCGCCGTCGGCCCATTCGATGTGGGTCTGCATGGTCAGACCGCCGACCATGATCGCATATTCGCCTTCTTCTCCGATCAGCTCCGCCAGTTGATCCATCAGATGCGCGCCGTAGTCGGCATTCTTGAATGCTTCGAGATCGTAGTGGACGTTTTGCAGCATCGAAGCTTCATGGCTGACGACGATGATGCCCTGGTCCATGGCCTTCTTGAGCACAGGCTCAACGGAAGTGGGGTCGTTCGGAATGACGGTAATCCCGTCAACCTTTTGCGCGATGACGTCCTCCAGAACGCGAACCTGCTGCGACGCGTCGGGTTGGGTTGCGCCGGTTTGGAAAATATTTACGTTCGGGTTTTCGGAAGAGAACTTCTTGTTGCCCTCATTGAACCGGTCCCACCATGCGATCCCGATCATTTTCGGCACGTTCGCGATGGTCAGCTCTTTGCCGCCCGACTGTGACGACTCCGACGTACCGGAATTCGCGGAAGTCCCGGAGGAATTCGCGGGAGCCCCGGAGCCCGAATTGGAGCCCGACTTGGAGCCCGAACCGGAGTCCGAACCTCCGCTTCCGCACCCCATCAACAGTGTGGTGACGGTCAAAAACAACGCCAGCACCAAAGAAACTTTGCTTTTCATTTCTTTCTTCNCCTTTCAATCAGTTTTTTTATTATAAATTTATGTACTANCTTTTCTATAAAAAATGGCACTTTTCTTTCTTGTACTTTCTTTAGCTTTCTCTTTGCTTTTTATTATAAGCGAGGCTGTCGTCTTGTCAATAAGAAATCAGCATAAAAAATTGGTTTTGGTTTCTTTTACATTCTTTTAGTTTCTTATTTGTAGAAAAGCATAATCCGCGCCGCAATGTCCTTTCCCTGATTCGGGAAATGAGCCGCAAAAGAAAACAGGCCGGCCAGAAAACGCGATACGTTTTCCGACCGGCCGTTTCCTGCCAGCCGATCGAGCCGGCCGGGCAATGCCGATTTCACACGGCGCGAAACTCGCGGCCGCCAGTTTCCCGTTATGGGACATAGGCCCGGCAGACCCGCCCGTCATGATAGGACCGGTTGCCCATAGGAATTGAGCGGCACCCGGCCCGGCGAAGGGCCGCATCCGCGCCGCGGGTCCGGTTTCCGTGGCCGTGTCGCCGGCGGGAGACTATTAC
>Ga0065720_1003972_pt1 | contig 11180 bp, 12 predicted proteins | sample Thericmetagenome_FD_59107 | JGI IMG/M metagenome (GOLD analysis project Ga0065720, IMG submission 59107) | Thermophilic microbial communities from the Joint Bioenergy Institute, California, USA of rice/straw/compost enrichment - eDNA_2 v2... | ecosystem: Engineered > Solid waste > Grass >... | reverse complement strand
TGGCGAAGATGCGCTTGACGCTGGACTCGGCCAGGCCCAGCTGCGCGGCCAGGCGCGCGTAGGTCAGGCCGGCCGCCTTCAGTTCCACCTTCAGGGCGTCCACCAGGTCGCGGGTCGTGCTCATGGGGCGCGATGCTAGCCGGAAGTGCTGTTGTAGGCGGCACCTGTATTGCCTACCAGGCTCTAGAGAGGGCTAGCGCAATGCACTTGCCTGTCTTGTTGCGAGCTGGCCGGGGCTACGTCCCATACCCTTGCGTTCCCAAAGTGGACACGACGAACGCCGCGCGCGAGTACCTTTGAGGGCCTATGTATGCTGGCTGAGGCTAGCGATAGTCCTTCTGGCAGCGCACAGGACGTCCCCAGTGCACAACAAGACCCTGGCAGCGAAGGCTGCTAGGGCTTACACTTCTCAAGTGCGCCTGCGGGACTGGAGCCGTAGTTCTTTGGCTGGGCTGCGGTCATAGAACCGTCACGGCTACCTGTTTCACCACAGGCGCATGGAGCCTAAGTGAGCGGCCGATAGACTGCGGCTTACTTGCTCACCGGAACGAGCAGCGGAAATGCCCGCTTGCCGAACTGGCGTGCAAAGAGCCGAGTGCCGTTCTTGAGGGTGATCCACGGACGGAACACCAGTTGATACCCCTCAGGGATCGGCAACGGAAGCTTCAGTTGCTTCACTCATGCTCACCTCCTTTCTGCCGTCTTTACGGCGGTTAGGTTGTTGAAATGAGGCAGCCGCTCGGCTGTGCTCGCCTGGGGCCTTCGTAGCGTCGTGTCCCGCAAGATCACACGCTACGAAGGCCTTCCTTTTTCATGGCCCCGGGTACGGCGAGCATATCGCCGGGGCCTTACGCTCTCCTCATCGGGCGCCTCCGTTCTAGTGCTCGACTCACTGCTGCTTCACCTCAATCGCGATGAACTTGTTCCCTGCGTCATCAGCGGTCGTGTACATCAGGTCGAAGATGTTCATCGCGGTAGTGAGCCACTTTGCCCGCGCCTCGATCGCCCATGTTGTCTCGGGTTCCGGCAGCTTTTGCAGGAGGCCTTGAATGAAAGGGTGCAGACCGGCTCCGCTACCACCATTGCTGCCACCATCTCCGGCGTGGACGTCAGGTGGCCCCGACGGCTTCTCGCGATCGGTTTGCCCGCCTCCACTGCCGATTGATGGCATCACCAGGCGGTCGGGCCCAAAATCAAAGAAGCCTGCGTGCTTTGCGGACCGCTGAAAGGTTTGTCGGGCTTTGTCCGCTTGCTTAGGCGCAACGCCTAGATCGGTCATCGCCTGCTCAAGTCCGGGATTCGGGGGTAGCGCACCTCCCCCGAACTTGTCGTACACAGCCTTGTACAGCGGTACGTTCAAGAATGCCTCTACCTTGGCGGCGCGCTGTTGCTGAGGGTCTACGATGCGCAAGCCCAAGGCAGTCAGCGAGATCTTTCCACGGTCATACGTGACCAAGCCGAACGTCTTGGCTGAGATCAGGCGCAGGCGAAACCCCCCACCTTGCGCTGCTTGCTTGAAATGGGCCGCGAGCCGGTCCCAATCGCACCCCGAGCCGCCAACAGCATGAACACCGGAGGCGATTTCCATTGCGTTCTCCAGATCAAGGTATGGGAACTCAATAGTCGACTGTGCTCGCTGCCGGCCGGTGCCGTTCTTTGTGGGCGGCGGATCCTCAACCTTCTTTTCCGCGTCCATGAGTCACCTCGCGAATGCTGACGGATGATTTTCACGTAGTTTATGCGGACCCCAGGATGGATGCAAGTGATCCTCGATGTTTCATCCCTAGATCATCCTTTTGCCCCGCGTTGGTGTGGGCCGCGACGGTGCAAGCCGATTGGTCGGTATACATAGACGATACCGGGCGGCTAGTTATTCGGGACAAAGTGTCGCTCTGTTGGACTGCAAGAGGTCCATGCGGCACATTCGCGCCGTGTTCAACCACCCGCGAGAGACCATGTCCCACACGCCTGTCCTCATCCGCCGCGACACCCGGGCCTGGAAGGCCCAGGTGTGGATCGCCTTCGGCACTGCCGTCACGCTGTGCGGCAGCGGGCTGGCCTGGCTGCCCGGCCAGGGCATCGACCGCGCCTTCATGGTGATGGGGTACGTCTTCTGCCTGATGGCGGCCTTCGTGCTCGCGAAGTTCGTGCGCGACAGCGAGGCCTGCACCGCCGACACGCCGCTGTGGAAGCTGGTGGTCTGGGGCGGCTTCGCGCTGGCGATGTCGCTCACCGGCTGGGGCCTGTGGCGCATGGAGATCTCCCCGCCTTACAAGGCCTTTCTCGGCGTGAGCTGGCTGTTCCTGATCTCCAACGCCTTCACGCTGGCCAAGACGCTGCGCGACGCCCACGAAGCCGACCTGGCCGAAGCCCGCGCCCGCCGCGCCGCCGCGGCTCTGGACACCCACTGATCACGACCATCCGGAGGGAGAACGTCATGAACCCGCGCATCCTTCGCATGTCGGCCGTGCTCGCGGCCCCGGTCCTCGCCATCGCGTGCCTCGGCACGCCGCGCCTGGCCCAGGCGCACGACGCCTCCGAGGCGAGCGTCGCGCTGTCGGCCCTGCCGGTGGTCGTGTCGGTGGCCGCGCCGGCGACGCTGCTGTCCGGTGGCGCGGCGCTCACGGTGGTGGCCGTCGAGGCTTCGGCCGAAGGCGCCGTGTGGGTGCTGGAGCGCGCCGCCGACGGCGCCCGTGCCACCCTGCGGCTGAGCACGAAGGCGGCCGGCGCGGCGTCGCTGGCGGTCGGCACCGTGGTCACCGCCACCGCGATCGGCGCGGGCTGCATCCTGTCGGCCGCCGGCCAGGTGATTGCCTTCATCCCGAACCGGATCGGCGCGGCGCTGCTGCACGACGAGCGCCTCACCCACTGAAAGCCAGGAGGTGCCGCCATGCGATGCCGTCATCTCGCCGCCGCCTTGGCGCTCGTGGCCACGCTGTGCGCCACGCCGGCCCAGGCCGGCCGCACCTGCGAGGCCCGGCCGCTGACCGTGCAGGCGCTGCAGCAGGGCCTGGAGCTGGCCGAGCGCACCGCGCGCTGGCTGGACGCCTCGGGTGCCCAGGTCGCGGTGATCGCCCGCGTCGGGCAGGACCTGAGCCGCTACGGGCTGCGCTACTCGCACCTGGGCCTGGCCTACCGCGAGATGCGCGACGGCCAGCCGGTCTGGCGCGTGGTGCACAAGCTCAACCAGTGCGGCAGCGACCGTGCCGCGCTGTACCGGCAGGGGCTGGGCGAGTTCTTCCTCGACGACCTGCATGCCCACGAAGCCGGCATCGTGCTGCTGGCGCCGCAGGTGCAGGCGCCGCTGCAGGCCCTGCTGCGCGACGACCGCCGCGTCGCGGCGCTGCACGTGCCGGCCTACAACATGGTCGCCTACCCCTGGTCGGTGCGCTACCAGCAGTCCAACCAGTGGGCCATCGAGACGCTCGCGCTGGCGCTGGAGCCGCAGGTGCGCCAGCGCGAGCAGGCGCAGGCCTGGCTGCGCCTGCGCGACTACCGGCCCACCACGCTGCGCCTGGGCGCGCTGACCCGCCTGGGCGGACGCCTCACCTCGGCCAACGTGGCGTTCGACGACCACCCCGGCGAGAAGCGCTTCGCCGGCCGCATCGAGACGGTCACCGTCGACTCGGTGTTCGGCTGGCTGGAGCGCAGCGGCCTCGGCCAGCCCGCACAGGTGGTGCGCTGACGCACCCACCGGGCCGGCCATCGTGGCGCCGGCCCGACAGCCGCCGGGCCTTCCCGCGGCGCTGCGGTTACGCTAGCGCCCGCCGCGCCGCCCGCCCGGTCCCGAAGGTTCACCGCAGGACACCTGCACGCCCCATGGACGCACAACCGCACACCCGACATCCCAGCCAGTTCGCGCTGCTCGGCCAGCGCCGCTTCGCCCCCTTCTTCTGGACCCAGTTCCTCGGCGCGGGCAACGACAACCTGTTCAAGTTCGCCTTCACGGTGCTGGTGACCTACCAGGTGCAGGTCAGCTGGCTGCCGCCGTCGCTCGCCGGGCTGGTGATCGGCGCGCTGTTCATCCTGCCCTTCCTGCTGTTCTCGGCCACCAGCGGGCAGCTGGCCGACAAGCACGACAAGGCGCAGCTGATCCGCTTCGTGAAGTGGCTGGAGATCGCGATCATGGCGCTGGCCGGCTGGGGTTTCGTCGCGCAGCAGGTCGCGCTGCTGCTGGCCTGCGTGTTCCTGATGGGCCTGCACTCGACGCTGTTCGGCCCGGTCAAGTACGCCTACCTGCCGCAGCACCTGGACGAGCGCGAGCTGACCGGGGGCAACGGCATGGTCGAGATGGGCACCTTCGTCGCGATCCTGCTCGGCAACGTCGCCGGCGGCCTGCTGATCGCGGTGCCGCAGGCGGGCGCGCAGTACGTGGCCTGGGCCTGCTTCGGCCTGGCGGTGCTGGGGCGGGTGACGGCGCAGTACGTGCCGGCGTCGCCGGCCACCGACCCCGGCCTGCGGATCAACTGGAACCCTTTCACCGAGACCTGGCGCAACCTGATGCTCGCGCGCGGGAACGTCGCGGTGTTCCGCTCCATCCTGGGCATCTCGTGGATGTGGTTCTTCGGCGCGGTGTTCCTGTCGCAGTTCCCCTCGTTCGCGAAGGATGTGCTGCACGGCGACGAGCAGGTCGCCTCGATGCTGCTGGTGGTGTTCTCGGTCGGCATCGGCGTGGGCTCGCTGCTGTGCGAGACGCTGTCGCGCCGCCACGTGGAGATCGGCCTGGTGCCGGTCGGCGCGATCGGCATGACGGTGTTCGCGGTGGACCTGTACTTCGCCTCGCGCGGGCTGGGGGGCGGGGAGGCCGGCTACACGCTGCGCGGGTTCCTGGCCGAGCCGGCGCACTGGCGCGTGATCGCCGACCTGTTCCTGCTGTCGCTGTGCGCCGGGCTGTACAGCGTGCCGATGTACGCGCTGATCCAGCTGCGCGCCCAGCCCACGCACCGCGCGCGCATCATCGCGGCGAACAACATCCTCAACGCGTTGTTCATGATCGCCAGCGCCGTGCTGGCCGGCGGCCTGATCCAGGCCGGCTTCGACATCCCGCAGGTGTTCCTGGTCGTGGGCCTGCTCAACGCAGCGGTGGGCTGCTACATCTTCCTGCTGGTGCCCGAATACCTGCTGCGCTTCGTCGCGCTGCTGGCCTCGCGCTGCATCTACCGCTTCAAGGTGCGCGGCGACGAGCACATCCCGGTGCAGGGCCCGGCCATCCTGGCGGCCAACCACGTCAGCTTCGTCGACGCCATCCTGCTGATGGCGGCGAGCCCGCGGCCCATCGTGTTCATCATGGACCACCGCATCTTCCGCATCCCGGTGCTGGGCTGGCTGTTCCGGCTCGCCAAGGCGATCCCGATCGCGCCGCACGAAGGAGGACCCGGTGGTCTACGAGCGTGCCTTCGCCGAGGCCGAACGCGTGCTGCGCGAGGGCGAGCTGCTGGGCATCTTCCCCGAGGGCGCGATCACCCGCGACGGGCAGCTGCAGGAGTTCCGCGGCGGCATCATGAAGATCCTCGAGAAGCAGCCGGTGCCGGTGGTGCCGGTGGCGCTGCAGAACCTGTGGGGCTCGTTCTTCTCGCGCGTCGAGCAGGGCCGGGCGATGGTGCGGCCGTTCCGGCGCGGCATGTTCAGCCGCGTCGGGCTGGTGGCCGGCACGCCGCTGCCGCCCGAGGCGGTGACGCCGCAGGGCCTGCGCCAGCGGGTCGCCCAGCTGCTCGCGGCGTGAGGTCATGCGGGCGGCGCGGGGCGGACGGGTTACATTGGGCGGTTCTCCCGAACGCATATCCCGACCATGCTCGCCTACCGACACGCCTTCCATGCGGGCAACCATGCCGACGTGCTCAAGCACCTGGTGTTCGTGCAGGTGCTGCGCTACCTGGGCACCAAGGACAAGCCCTACTGGCTGATCGACACCCACGCCGGCGCGGGCGCCTACAAGCTCGGCAGCCGCCATGCGCAGCTGCATGCCGAATACGAGCAGGGCATCGCGCGGCTGTGGGAACGCGACGACCTGCCGCCGGCGGTGGCGGACTACGTCGACCTGGTGCGCGCACACAACCCGGACGGCACGCTGCGCCACTATCCCGGTTCGCCCGCGCTGGCGCTGCAGCTGCTGCGCCCGCAGGACCGGCTGCGGCTGTGGGAACTGCACCCGACCGACATCAAGCTGCTCGCGCAGCACTTCGGCCAGCAGCCGCACACCGAGGTACACCACGGCGACGGGTTCGCGGGGCTGAAGTCGCAGCTGCCGCCGCCCACGCGGCGCGGTGCGGTGCTGATCGACCCGCCGTACGAGCTGAAGGCCGACTACGGGCTGGTGGTCAACACCGTGCGCGACGCGATGAAGCGCTTCGCCGAGGGCGTCGTCATGGTGTGGTACCCGCAGCTGCCGCGCATCGAGTCGCAGCAGCTGCCGCAGCGGCTCAAGTCCGCGGCGCCCAAGGGCTGGCTGCACGTGCGCATGACGGTGCAGCGCCCGGGCCCGGACGGGTTCGGGCTGCTGGGCAGCGGCATGTTCGTGATCAACCCGCCCTGGGTGCTGCACGACACGCTGCAGCAGGTGATGCCCTGGCTGACGCAGGCGCTGGCGCAGTACGACGGCGCCAGCTTCCTGCTCGAGCAGCACGCGGTCTGAGGCCGCGCCGGGGCGTCAGACGCCGCGCGCGCGGTCCTGCGCGAACTGCCTGCGGAACCCGGCGAAGTTGCCGGCGTCCAGCGCCTCGCGGATCTCGCGCATCAGGTTCAGGTAGTAGTGCAGGTTGTGGATGCTGGTCAGCATCGGGCCCAGCATCTCGCCGCAGCGGTCCAGGTGGTGCAGGTAGGCGCGGCTGAAGTGCCGGCAGGTGTAGCAGGTGCAGGTCTCGTCGACCGGGCGCTCGTCGGTCTTGTAGCGGCTGTTGCGCAGCCGCAGGTCGCCGTAGCGCGTGAACAGGTGGCCGTTGCGTGCGTTGCGCGTGGGCATCACGCAGTCGAACATGTCGATGCCGCTGGCCACGCCGTCGACCAGGTCCTCGGGCGTGCCCACGCCCATCAGGTAGTGCGGCTTGTGCGCCGGCAGCTTCGGGCCGATGTGCGACAGCACGCGCAGCATCTCTTCCTTCGGTTCGCCCACGCTCAGGCCGCCCACCGCCAGGCCGGGGAAGTCCAGCGCCTCCAGGCCCGCGAGCGACTCGTCGCGCAGGTGGGTGTACATGCCGCCCTGCACGATGCCGAACAGCGCGTTGGGGTTCTCCAGCCGCTCGAACTCGGCCAGGCAGCGCTTGGCCCAGCGCAGGCTCAGCTCCATCGAGGCGCGCGCCTCCTTCTCGGTGGTCACGTGCCCGCTGGCCTTGTCGCCCATGATGTAGGGCGTGCACTCGTCGAACTGCATCACGATGTCCGAGTTCAGCACGCGCTGGATCTGCATGCTGACCTCGGGCGTGAGGAACAGCTTGTCGCCGTTGACCGGCGAGGCGAACTTCACGCCCTCCTCGCTGATCTTGCGCATCTCGCCCAGGCTCCACACCTGGAAGCCGCCGCTGTCGGTCAGGATGGGCTTGTGCCAGCCCTCGAAGCGGTGCAGCCCGCCGAACTGGCGCAGCACGTCCAGCCCCGGGCGCAGCCACAGGTGGAAGGTGTTGCCCAGGATGATCTGCGCGCCCATCTCTTCCAGCGAGCGCGGCATCACGCCCTTGACCGTGCCGTAGGTGCCCACCGGCATGAAGATGGGCGTCTCGACCACGCCGTGGTTGAGCGTGAGCCGGCCGCGGCGGGCGTGCCCTTCGGTCTTCAGGATCTCGAAATGCAGGCCGCGCGACAGCACGGGCGCGGCGGTGTCGGTGGTGGTCATGGAGGGTTCAGGGCAGGGGCGCCGCGGTCGGCGCAGGTCGGCCGGCTAGTGTAGCGAACCCGTCGGGGGCGCATCCGGATGCGCGATATGCGCACTTGTGCGCGGCAGGCGCGCGGCTTGCATGCGGCGGACGGATACGCCGTGAAACAATCCGGACGCTGGTTCGCGCCGTCCTCCTTTCCATGAAGATCCTGCTGATTGACGACCACCCGCTGTTCCTTGATGGCCTGTCGCTGTTGTTTGCGCAGGAGTTCCCGCACGCCGAGGTCCTGCAGGCGCAGAGCCTGGCCGAGGCCGAGGCGCTGCTGACGGGCGATGCCGGCATCGACTGGGTGCTGCTGGACCTGGGCCTGCCCGACAGCGACGGCATCGCCGCGCTGGAGCGGGTGCACCAGCTGCGGCCGGACGTGGTGTGCGTCGTGATGTCGGCCGACGAGCGCCCCGGCACCATCCTGGCGGCGCTGGACCGCGGCGCGGCCGGCTTCCTGCCGAAGACGACCCGGCACGGCGAGCTGCGGCGGGCGCTGCAGCAGATGATGAACGGCGGCGTCTACCTGCCGACCACGGTGCTGGCCGCCGAGCCGGCCGGCTCCACCACGCCCCGCCCGGAAGCGGGCAGCATCACCGCGCTCGGGCTGTCGCCGCGCCAGGGCGACGTGCTGCGGCTGCTGATCGAGGGCAAGCCGAACAAGCTGATCTGCCGCGACCTGGGCCTGTCGGAGTCGACGGTCAAGACCCACCTGGCGGCGATCTTCCGCAAGCTGGGGGCGAGCTCGCGCACGCAGGCGGTCGTCGCCGCGGCCCGCCTGGGCCTGCAGCTGCCGACACCGGCGGCCGCACGCAGCCGCCAGCCCCTGTCCTGACCACGCCCCGGGTGGGGCCGCTCAGGCCTGCAGCGCGTCGAGCAGGGCCTCGGCGCGGAACGGCTTGTGCAGCACGCGCACGCCGGCGGCGGTCATGCGCGCCAGCTCGGCCGGGGCGGTGTCGCCGGTGATGATGACCGCCGGCAGCGCGCCGAAGCGCTCGCGGACCGCGGCGATCACCTGCAGCCCGTCGCCGTCGGGCAGGCGGTAGTCCGACACCAGCAGGTCCGGGCGCCTGGCGCGGGGGCCGTCCAGCCAGCGCCGCAGCGCCGCGACCGACTCGAACACGTCCACCTGCGCCTGCCACAGTTCCATGCGCGCGTTCAGCGCCTCGCGCACAGCGGGGTCGTCCTCCACGATCACCACGCACCGGCCCCGCAGGCGCGGCACCGGCTGCGGCGCCGCCGGCGCCGGGACTGCCTCGGGCACCAGCGGCAGCTCGATCCAGAAGCACGAGCCCTGCCCGGGCTGCGAGCGCAGGCCGACCGGATGGTCCAGCATCGCCGCCGAGCGCTGCACGATCGCCAGGCCGAGGCCCATGCCGCGCGAGCGCTCGCGCTGCGGGTTGTTCAGCTGCACGAACTCCTGGAAGATCGCCTCCTGGTGTTCCGGCGCGATGCCGATGCCGGTGTCGTAGACCTCGATGCGCACCCGGTCGCCGCGCCGGCGCGCCGCGACCAGCACGCCGCCTTCCCGGGTGTACTTCACCGCGTTGCCGACCAGGTTGCGCACGATGCGGTCCAGCATCACCGGGTCGGACTCGACCACCAGCGCGGTCGGACGCAGGCGCAGGCGCAGCCCCTTCATCGCCGCGGCGGGCTGCTCGTGCACCTCGATCGCGTCGAACAGGTCCGACACGCGCACCGGCGCGCGGTGCGGCGTCACGCTGCCCGACTCCAGCTGCGACAGGTCCAGCAGCCCGGTCAGCAGCCCTTCCATCGCGCCCACCGCCTCGTCCAGGCGGTCCAGCAGCTTGCGCACCTGCGGCGGGGGCGAGACGCTGCTGTCCTTGACCATGCCCACCAGCAGGCCGATGGTCACCAGCGGCTGGCGCAGGTCGTGGCTGGCCGAGGCGAGGAAGCGGGTCTTGGCGGCGTTGGCGCGCTCCATCTCCGCGGTGCGCTCGGCGACGCGCCGCTCCAGGTGCACGTTGAGCACCTCGACCTCGCTCATCGCACGCACCATGCGCTGCAGCAGGGCCATCGAGAAGGCGCCGAGCGACAGCGGCATCACGTAGGGCAGCAGGTAGCTCTCGGTGATCGGCAGCCAGTTGGCCGTCTGCATCGCATAGTCGTGCAGCACCGCGGCGAGCATGCAGGCGACGCCGATCGCGAGCGCCGCGGCCGCCTTGCCGCCGCGCATCCAGGCCGCGCGCCCGGTCAGCCACAGCACCGGCAGGCAGGACAGCAACAGCAGGGGGTAGGTGTAGATGCGCACCGCCTGCAGCGCCTCGTAAGCCGCTGCCCACGCCCCGACGACCGGCAGCACCACGGCGGCGGCCACCAGCAGCCGGGTGTAGCGCGGCCAGCGCTGCCGGGCGTAGGCCTGCGCGAAGACGCCGAGCAGCACGGCGCTCCACACCTGCGCGGTGTAGAAGAACCAGTCCGACGCGCGCGCCGGCACCAGGGCGGTGTCCAGGAAATAGGTGTAGTTGCGCACCGAGCCGAGCAGCATCAGCGCGCCGAAGCTGCCCAGGGTCAGGTCCTTGCGCCGCTGGCGCCAGATCAGCAGCAGGAACACCGCCAGGCCCGCCGCGCCCAGGTTGAGCGCCTGGGGCAGGGCGACGCTGGAGATCAGGCGGCGCTGGTGGGTCTGGCGCAGCGTGGACATCGGCCCGATCTCCACGTCCGACAGCCCGGCGCGCGTCGTGTAGCGCACGTCCACGGTCACCTCGTTCAGGCCGGGGCGCAGCAGCGAGGGCGGCACGCTGACCAGGGCCGGCACCGGCACGCCGGGGTTGGCTTCGCCGGGGCCCTGGGCGCGGCCGTCGGCCAGCTCGCCGTTGACGTGGATCTGGTGCCAGGTGCTCAGGCGCGTGAAGATCAGCGCCAGCGCCTCGCCGGGCATCCCGTCCAGCTCGAAGGTGAAGCGGTAGCGGCCGGGCGTCGCGTGGTCGACGCCGCGATAGGCCCAGGTGTCGGGCAGGCGCACGCGCTCCGGGACGCGGCCGGGCACCTCGAACCAGGCCTCGGTCACGCGCTGCACGTCCAGTCCCGGATGGTCAGGGACGGCGGGCGGAGCGAACACCACGGCGGCCAGCAAGGCCAGCGCGGCTCCCGCCAGCCAGAGCGCGAGGCCGGCGGGAGGGGGCAGGACCGGCTGCCAGCCCTTCAGCCGGTCGCGCCACGACTTCAACAACTGCATGCCGCGCAGCCTACAGGGATTTCGGGGCCTTTCACCTGTGAACAAATCACGGCATATCGTCCGAATGGCCGATATGCCCGGCCGGGATCCATGGCGACACTGCGCGCAACGGCGATTGCGCGCTGTGC
>Ga0065720_1004577_pt1 | contig 11182 bp, 12 predicted proteins | sample Thericmetagenome_FD_59107 | JGI IMG/M metagenome (GOLD analysis project Ga0065720, IMG submission 59107) | Thermophilic microbial communities from the Joint Bioenergy Institute, California, USA of rice/straw/compost enrichment - eDNA_2 v2... | ecosystem: Engineered > Solid waste > Grass >... | reverse complement strand
CCTCAAGCCGGCGTCATTCCGAAGGCGGACTCGTAATGATCGTCCGCACCTCTTCCAATGTTTCATTCCCGGTGAACGTATAGTAGCCGGCCCGGATCTTGGTGCTCATGCGGGCCATCAATTCCATCAGCGCCTGCGCGTCGTCGACGACGCCTTTCGATTCCAGCAGCCGGGCCGTCTCGGTGAGCGTCATGCCCGGTTTGATGCGGACATCGATGGGTTCGGCCGCTTCGGCCGCCGCGCCGGCCTCTGCGCCAACGGCCGGACTTTCGCCGGCCTGTCTGCCGTCACCCCCGGCCGATGCGCCGCTGCCGTCTTCGGCCGCCGCGCCGCCGTCCGCGGATGCTGCGCCGCTTTCGTCCGCGCCGTCGTCTTGCGGGCTGCCGCCCTCCTGATCCGAATCGGCTCCGCCGCCGGCCGCCGCCTGCTCGTATTCCCGCCGAACGCGCGCTTCCGTCTCCGCAATGAGCGCGTCCACTTCGGACTGCGAGTAGAGCGCGTCTTCTCCGGAGAGTCTGCCGATCTGCGCCAGCCGCTCGGACTGCTCCCTTCCGGCCAGCATGAGCTGCAGCAGCAGCGCGCCGGCGATGAGTCCGATCCCGAGTCCGAGGAGCAAGGACCGCTTGTCAACCATGCCGCTCTTCCTCCTGCTTCGCCAGCTGCAGAATCAGCATCACTTCGCCTTTGTTCATGCCGGTCTGCCGGGCGATGGCGTCGACGGACTTGCCCTGTTCGTGCAAGGCGAACAGCTCGGCGTAGCGCGTGCGGATCGTCGGTTCGCCGGACACGGGCGGCTCGCCGGCGATTTCCGGTTCCGCCGCTTGTTCGCCGGCATCCGCCGCTTCGGCCCGGGCTTTGCCCCCGGGCGCGTCGATCCGTTCATCCAGCCTGCGCTCGGCTTGGTTCAGCAGCTTCTCCAGCTCGGCGGCGCGCCTCTCCAGGGCGGCGATCCGCTCGTCCCGGCCCGCGTTCTCCTCACGGGCCCGCTTCTGCATGCCGGCGATCGATTCGGCAATCTCCCGGTTGTCCGCTTCCATTGCCTCCATGAATTGCTCAAGCGCCGTCTGCAGCTGCGCGGCGCTTGCTTCGTCAGGCCGGGAGCCGGCCTTGCGGCGCGGCATCAGAAGCGCGACCGCCGCGATGACGGCTCCGAGCAGCACGATCAGCTGCCATGGATCCACATTCAATCCCCCGCAATCGTCGTTCAGAACGAAATATCGATATGCTTTCCTTTGTACGGATGCGGAGCATCCTTCGGCGGACGAGGCTCATCCGGCTTGTCCTGCCCCTTGCGCTGCCTCCGGCTGCTCCCCTGCTGCCTGGGCTGGCCGTCGCGAATCGGACGGTTCTCGGCTTCCTCCGGTGCGGCGCTTGTCTGCCGCATCCGTTCCGTCTCCTTCTCGCTTTGCGCAGCCAGCATCTGCTGTTCGGCCGCCGGCCTCGCCAGCTGATTGCCGTAATAGCCCGAAGCTTCGGGCGTGCGCGGGATTGCGATTTGAAAGTCGATCGGTTTGAACGGCATCGCCATGCCCTCCATTCGTCCGGATCGTCCCGATCACAAGCGCAGCCGGCCTTGTCTCAGTACAGCGGCAGCATGGTGATTTCGCCGTCTGCGAGTTTGAAATAGACGCGCGAACAAGGTTCTTTCACGAAACGGGTGTACCGGCCGATGACGATCCTCGTGCCCCCGTAAATGGTGCCCACGGCTTCGACGCGCGCGTTCTCCGTATCTTCCAGCAGCTTCTCGATTTCGAGAATCCGCTCCTTCACGATTTCCATCTCTTCCACCGTCTGGCGCTTCGTCGTCGCAAGCTTCGACCGCATGAGCAGCTTGTCGCCGGACAGCTGTCCGGCAGCCGCCATCTGGTCAAGCAGGGCAAGCGCCTTGTTGGTCTTGTCGAGGCTCTCGCTTTGCTGGCGCTGCTGCGACCGCAGCTGGTTCAGCTCGGCGCGAAGCTCGGGCGCGACGCCGACTTCGATCGAAGTGGCCGTGGACAGCGTGTTGCCGATCGTTCGGGCCTTCACGATCTCGCCGGCCTGGACCGATCCGCCGACGATCAGCCCTTTGGCGCCGTAGCAGATGACGCTGCGCGCCGCCCGGATGTTGGAGTGCATGATGCTCTGCGAGACGATGATGTCTTCGCCGGCGAACACGTTTGCGTCCTGGATGAACGAGCATCTCACGTTCCTGCCGGTCTTGACGAACCCTTTGTTCCCGGCCATGATGCCGCCGCTGATCTCCACCGAACCTTCCGCTTCGATCTCGGCGCCTTCCACGCCGCCGATGATGCGGATGTCGCCGCCCGCCTTGACGCGGAAACCGGTCAGCACGTTGCCGCGGATGACGACGGTGCCGACGAAATCGATGTTGCCCGTCTTGTAATCCACGTCGCCGTTCACTTCGTAGACGGGAAAGACGTTGATTTTCTCCCGCTCCGTCTTCGCCACCATGCCGTCGATCACGGCGTACATCGCGGTATGTTCGGGATTGACCACGACGTTTTTTCCGACTCTGAACCGGGCTTCCTTGCCGTCCTTCGCCGGGATCGTTTCGCCGTTCACCGCTTTGCCCGGAATCCCCGATTCGGCCGGGATCCGCTCGGCGATGAGCTGCCCTTTCTTCACGTTCCGGAGCTTCGTCAGTTCCTTGAAATTGACGGTGCCGTCCTCTTGTTCGACGGGCTTGCGCTCTTCTTCGTCCAGATCGACGACAAGCCGGATCGTGCCGTCCTTCCCGTCAATCGGCGGCTGTCCGACGGCAACGACGGTCTGGGTGTAGAAATAGGCCTTCGGATCGCGCGCAATGCTCTCGAGCACGTCTTCGCGAATGCCGAACACGACGCCGCGGCTCCGCAGATAATCATTTAATTGATCGGCCGTGCATCGGAAATTGTCCACCGCCTTGTGAAAATAAAGAACGGCGGACAGGTTGTCCGGCGAAATCGTCACGCCGATCGCAGATTCCAGGTCGGCAGGCTCCATAGAAATCACTCCCATCTGAAGTTCAGTTCTCGAGCAGCTGTTTCTTCTGCTTGTCCAGCGCGCCTCTCAGACGCAAAATCGCCTTCGAATGCAGCTGGGATATGCGCGAAGGCGAAAGCGACATCACTTCGGCGATTTCGCTCAGCGACAGCTCTTCATAATAGAACAGCGAGATGACGATGCGTTCCTTCTCCGTCAGCCGCTCGATGCCCTTGATCAGCGTCTCCTTCAGGAAATGCTCCTGCACCTTGTAGTCCGGATTTTTCGCCTTCTCATCGACCAGCATGGACAGGCGCGTCTCCGTCTCTTCCTTGCGGATCGGATCCTCGAGCGAACAGACCGTCGTTACCGCAATTTCCTGCAGCATCTGCTGGAATTCCCGTTCCGAAACGTTCAGGTAGGCGCTCACTTCCGCGTCGGTGACGGAGCGGAGCAGCTGCTGCTCCAGGTGGGCATATGCCTCCTCGATCTTCTTCGCCTTCTCGCGCACGGACCGTGGCACCCAGTCGCCCTGGCGGAGGCCGTCGATCATGGCGCCCCGGATCCGCCAGGAAGCGTAGGTTTCGAATTGCAGCCCCCGCCGGTGATCGAATTTCTCGATCGCATCAATCAAACCCATGACGCCGTTGCTGGTGAGATCGTCCTTGGACACATTTTTCGGCAGTCCGATCGCCATCCGGTTCGACACATACTCCACGAGCGGCAAATAGTATTCGATGAGCTGCTTCTTGGCTTCGATATCGCGGTGCTCTTTCCACTGCTGCCACAGTTCGACATTGGACAGACGGGACGTCTTCGGTTCGATCATCGTCCTCTCACCCCTTTCTGCTTTCCTCAAGGAAAACGGCTCGCACCTTTTTGCTTCCTGGGGGATGGTTGAGCAATACGGCTCGCGCCGTCCCGTTCAAGCGAGCGCATCCGAATCGCGTCGAAACACGGCCGGTCTGGTCCGGATGAATCGCGTTTTGCTTAAGGAAAGCGTTTCTGGCATCCGCAAACGGTCAATTGTCGCCTTCCTGCGCAAGATGACGCACGGCTTGCGCCAGTTCTTCCGGTTCTTTGCGTTCAATCGCGAATACGCGCTTCGGCTCGAGCGGACGGAATTCCGCTGCCGCCGCGCCGCCCGACGCGCCGGACTCCCGCTGCGCCTTGAGCATATCGCCCAGTTCGGACTCGTCGTCCGGCGTCTGCAGATCGACGTGCGCGCCGACATCCTGCGGCTCCGCCGCCGCGCCGATCCCCCGCTCGGTTTCCGCCGAAGCGACGATCAGCTGCAAGGCTCCGCGCAGCAGGTATCCGGCGGCGAAGAATGCGGCGAACGCGTACAGCGCGCGCAAACACGAAACGGCAAAACCGTTGTTGTCCAGCGAGAAGAAAAATGTGAGCAGCATGCCCGCCAATCCCAACACGAGGTTCCAGCGAATGGATCCCAGCATCTCAAAGCTCCTTTGTCCCGTACTGAATGCTCCGTATGGTCAAAACTCCGGTCTCGCTGTTGAGCTCGATCGTCCGGCCGTAATTGGCGCCGGTGTCTTCGGCAGCCAGCGGAATGCCCAGCGATTCCAGCATCATTTTGCAGGTTTCGACATTTCGCGGCCCGATGCGCATCGAGTCCTGACCGGCAATGGCGAACATCTGGGCGCCCCCGGCCAGTTTGGCGATCAGCCTTCTGCGCGATGCGCCAGCCGCGATCATCGCTTCCAACATGTCCGGCAGCGCGGTATCCGCGTATTTCGCGCGGTTGAAGCTCTCTTCGCGCGCGATTTCCGAAGACGGCAGCATGATGTGGGCCATCCCGGCGATCTTCGCGGCACCGTCGTAAAGGGTAAGACCGACGCAGGAACCGAGCCCGGTCGTCTTGAGCACATCGCCCGACGAGGCGATTTTCCAGTCGGCCATGCCGACCTTGATGCATTCTGTCATGAGCCCGGCACTCCCAGCGCGCGAAAGATCTTCTCGAACGACTCCGGATCCGGGATCAGGAAGAAATGGCCTTCCACGGTGTCGCGATCCTCGAGGAACGTCGTCTCGATCAGCAGGGCGGCGTCGCCCATCTGACCGAATTGCAGCAAACCGTAGCTCAGGATGGCGCCCGCCATGTCGATGGCGAGCGAAGGCACGGTCGGCGTCATGGTCAATTTGGTGAAATCCGCCAGAGACGACAGGTAGGATCCCGCCAAAATATTGCCGATTTCATTGAGCGCGGACAATTCCATGTCCGAGTAGGCGCCCTCTTCCGTGTCGAGGGACAGCAGATTGCGGAGAAGCCGCTTCGCCGAGTCTTCCCGGATGATGAAGAACATGTTGCCCGGCGCATCTCCCTCGACGCGAAGGAAAACGGCGATGACGACCTGCTCGGAGCCGCCGACGCGGTCCGCGATTTCTTCGAACGGCACAAGGCTGACCGTCGGCACGGACATGTCGACCGGCTGGTTCAGGATGCGGGACAATGCGGTCGCCGCATGTCCCGCCCCGATATTGCCGACTTCCTTGAGCACATCAAGCTTGAATTCGTCCTTGAATTCGTTCCAGAAACTCACGATGTTCAGCCCTCGAACTGCTCGAGCTGAATGATCTCATCCTTGTTCAGCACTTCCACCAGGTTCAGCATGATGAGGAGGCGATTGTCGTCCAGCCGGGCGACGCCGCGCAAGTATTTCGCCTTGATGCCCCCGACGACTTCCGGAGGCGAGTCGATGCTGTCGCTGTCGATGTCGATGACGTCGTTCGCGGCGTCGACGATGAACCCGACCTCGATGTCGTTGACTTGGACAATGATGATCCGCGAAGTTTCCGTCGGCTCGGTCTCCGTGAGGCCGAAGCGGCCGCGCAGATCGATCACCGGAATGACGACGCCGCGCAGGTTGATGACCCCTTTGACGAAAGCCGGCGTCTTCGGCACGCGCGTAATGGGCATCATCCGCTCGATCGTCCGGACCTTGTCCACCTCGATGCCGTACTGCTCGTCCGCCAGCGCGAAAACGATGACTTTCAGCTCTTCACCCATGGGAAGACCTCCTTGATATGGTATCAGGCAGAATCGGCGGCATGCTCTACTTGATCAGCGCGTTGGGATCGATGATCAGCGCCACCTGACCGTCGCCCAGAATCGTCGCCCCGGAAATGACGTTGTATCCGGACAGATATTTGCCGAGCGGTTTCAGCACGATATCGCTCTGGCCGATGAAGTCGTCGACGAGCACGGCGGCCCATTTTTCGCCTTTCCGGATGATGATCGCCTCGCACTCTTCTTCCCGCTTGTCGTCGTAATCCGGCGAATCGACCAGCTCCGCCAGCGAGACGACCGGGATGATCGCGCTGCGGAACTCGATCATGGCGCTGCCGTGAATGTTGTGAATCTGGCTGCGCTTGATCACCGTCGTCTCCATGATGGAAGAAAGCGGAATCGCGTATTTCTCGGAGCCGAGTTTCAGCAGCATGGCCGAAATGATCGACAGCGTCAGCGGCAGCTGGATCGAAAAGACCGTGCCTTTGCCGAGCTCCGAAGTGACGGCCACCGACCCGCCGAGGGAATTGATCTTCGACTTGACGACGTCAAGCCCGACGCCGCGGCCGGAGATGTCGGACACCTGCTCGGCCGTGCTGAAGCCGGGCGCGAAGATCAGCATGTACACTTCCTCGTCGGTCATCGCCTTGCCCTGCTCTTCGGTGACGATGCCCCGCTTCACCGCCGTCGCCAGCACTTTGTCCCGACGGATGCCGCCGCCGTCGTCCTCGATCTCGATGAAGACGTTGTTGCCGCTGTGGAAGGCGCGCAGGTGCACGGTGCCCGTCTCCGGCTTGCCGGCCTCCAGCCGCTTCTCGGCCGGTTCGATGCCGTGGTCGACCGAGTTGCGGAGCAGGTGGACGAGCGGATCGCCGATCTCGTCGATGACCGTCCGGTCCAGTTCGGTCTCCGCGCCGGTGATGATCAGATCGACCTTCTTGTCCAGCGACTTCGCAAGGTCGCGGACCATCCGCGGGAACCGGTTGAACACGGTCTCGACCGGAACCATCCGCAGCTTCAGCACGATGTTCTGCAGATCGGCGCTGATCCGGCTCATATGCTCGACCGTCTCGGTCAGTTCGGGCTTCCGGATTTCGCTGGCCAGCTGTTCGAGGCGCACGCGGTCGATCAGCAATTCGCTGAACAGGTTCATCAATACGTCGAGTCGCTCGATATCGACGCGGATCGTCTTCGCGACTGCGCCGCCGGCAGCCGGAGGACGCTTGTCCGCCGTTCCGGCGCCCTGGGGCTTGTCCGCCGCCTTCCGCTCCGGCTCGGCCGGCCGCGAGGGACGGGACAGCGCCGTCAAGGCCTCGGCGTCGAGTTCCGCCACTTCGACCGATTCAATCTCCGAGATGCCGGCGATCTGCTGCTTCAGTTCGTCAGCCGTCCATTGCGAGATCAGGTAGACGGTGAAGGAGCGGTCGAACTTCTCCTGCTCGATGTCCTGGACCGACGGCTGGGACTTCACCACTTCGCCGGCCTGCTCCAGCACGTTGAACACCATGTACGCCCGGGCGGACTTGAGCACGCAGTCATCCCGAATCGAGACGACCGTCCGGAAGACGCGGTGTCCGGAGCCGATCGACTGCTGCAGGACGGAGAACTGATACTGGTCCAGCTCGACTTCTCCCGTCCGCTGCGAAGCCGGCTGCACCGCTTCGGCCGTCGCCGAGCCGGCGGCGATTTCGGGATTCGCCGCATATTCGCCGCTCACGATCTTCTTGAGCACGCCGACCAGTTCCGACACATCGGCGCTGCCCGTTCCGCCATCGACGATGTCCCGCACCATCGACTCGAGCGCATCCAATCCTTTGAAGAGCGTGTCGAAGATGAAGCTGTCCATGCGCAGCTTGCCGTTGCGCACCAGATCGAGCACGTTCTCCATCTCGTGCGTCAGATGAGCCAGGTCCTCAAATCCCATCGTCGCGGACATCCCTTTGAGCGTATGCGCGGAGCGGAAGATGTCCTGNACGATCGACAGATCGTCCGGCGAANTTTCCAGTCTGAGCAAGTTCTCGTTGAGCGATTGCAGATGGTCGTTCGACTCGTCGATAAACATCGACAGGTACGCGTTCATATCCATGGCCTTGCACCTCCTGGTTGAACTCGGTTCACAGCGGAAATCGTGTTAACTCTGGCGCCTGACGGCCTCGGTCAGCCGGGCGGGGATGTCGTGCAGCGGCAGCACGAGCGAGACGGCGCCTTCTTCGATGGCGGAACGCGGCATGCCGAACACGATGCAGGTCTCTTCCGCTTCCGCGATCGTCGTGACGGCGCCGGCGTCGGACAGCGCCCGCATCCCTTTGGCTCCGTCGCTTCCCATGCCCGTCATGATGACGGCGTGGCGGACCAGTTCGCCGAAAGGGACGAGCGACTCGAACAGGATGTCCACCGACGGGCGGTGTCCGTTCCGCTGCGGCTCGTCCGTCAGCCGGATGACGTACCGGCTGCCGCTCGCCGCCAGTCTCATATGGCGCCCGCCGGGCGCGATGTAGGCGAAGCCCGGCCGAACCGCCTCGCCGTCTTCCGCTTCCTTCACCGTCAAGGCGGAGAGGCTGTTCAGCCGCTGCGCGAGCGAGTAGGTGAACTTCGGCGGCATGTGCTGCACGATCAGAACCGGTGCGGGCAGATCGCCCGGCAGCTCGCTGAGCAGGCGATGCAGCGCCCTCGGGCCGCCGGTCGACGTTCCGACCGCGATAATATGCCGGAACCCGCTTGCGGCTTCTGCGGCGGCCGGTTTCGCGGGCGCAGGAGGCGCAGGCCGGACGGCTTCCGGCCGGATCCCGGTGTCCGGCGTCCGCGGCGGTTTCGACGCGGGTGCGGGAGCCGGCGCGGCGCTCTCCCGCTTCTTCGGCGGCGGTTCCGGAATTTTCGGTACGGGTGCCGGTTTCGGTACGGGTGCCGCCCGCGCTTCGCCTTTTATCTTCGCGGACGGCCGCGCTTTCGCCGCCGGAGCCGACGGCTTCGCTTTCGCCTCCGGAGGATCCGCCGGCCGGCGGATCGACACCGCCGTTCGCAGCCGAAGCATCAGCGCCTCGGCCGTCTTGCGGATGTCCGCTCCCGGTCCGGAAGGCTTGCGGATGAAATCGAACGCGCCGAGGGCGAGCGCCGCGATCGTCTCCCTGGTGTTCTCCTCGCTGATGCCGGACAGCATGATGACGGGCGTGTTCCCTTCGGCCATGATGCGCTTCAACGCCTCGATCCCGTTCATCTCCGGCATTTCCAGGTCGATCGTGATGGCGTCCGGCTTCAGCTCTCGATGAAGCTCCACCGCTTCCCTGCCGTTCTTCCCGACGGCAATGACGGTAAACGCCGGATCGGATTCGATAATATCCGAGAACAATTTCCTCATAAAGGCGGAGTCGTCTACGACAATGATCCGGTATGGCTTCATCGATGTTCACCCCACTGGCGCTGGATCGTTAACGCTGCCTGAACATGCGTTCGAGAAATCCCCGGATGCCGCCTGTTCTTCGCGAGGACGGCGTGGATATGAACGCCTTCGCGATTTCCTCGATCGCCCTGGCCGCGCTGCCGCCCGGATAGGCGATCGTGAACGGCACCTGCCGCTTGACCGCCTTCGGCACATGCGCGTCGTCCAGGATGATGCCGAGCAAGGGAAGGTTGATCGACAGGAACTGCCGGGCGACCAGGCTGATCTTGTCCGCCGTCTGGCGGCCTTCGCGGTTGTCGGCCGCGCGGTTGACGACCAGCTTGAAATCGACGTCGTGGTTCAAGGACCGGACCATCTTGATCAGCGCGTACGCGTCCGTGATCGAGGTCGGTTCCGGCGTCGTGACGACGACCGTTTCCTGCGCCGCCGTGATGAACCGGACGGTCTCCTTCGACAGGCCGGCCCCGGTATCGAACAAGATCAGATCGTAATGGCCGTGCAGTTTGTTGATCTGTTCGCCGAAATAGTCCAGTTCGCGGTCCGACAGATTGAGCAGATCCTTGAAACCGGAACCGCCGGCGATGAAATGAAGGCCGAGCGGCCCTTCATGAACGATCTCCCAGATCGCCTTCTCGCGTCTCAGCAGATGCACCAGATTGTAAGGGGCCGATGTCCCCATGAGCACATCGATGTTGGCCATGCCGATGTCCGCATCGAACACCAGCACGCGTTTTCCAAGCTTCTGCAGCGACAGGGCGAAATTCAGGCTGAAATTCGATTTGCCGACCCCCCCTTTGCCGCTGGTGACCGTGACGACCCGCGTCTGCCGCGGTTCGCCGGCCGTGCTGCGGGATTGCATCAGGCTGCGCAGCGCTTCCGCTTGGTCATTCATCGTTGTGCGCCCCCAGCAGCTGCGCCACATAACGGTCGGAACGGAAAGGCTCGATATCGTCGGGCACGTTCTGGCCGGTCGTCACGTAGGCGGCCTTCAGATGGTGCTGCATCGCAAGGTTCAAAACGGGCCCGATCGCGTCCGTTTCATCCCGCTTCGTGTAGATGACCTTCGTCACGCCGTAGGCGACGAATCGCGAAGCGACCGCTTCCAGATCCCGCGTCTTGCCGGTCAGGCTGAGCACAAGGAACGTGTCGCAGTCATCATCCCGCTGGATCAGGCTGTTCACTTCGGACACGTACAGATCGTTGCGGAAATTCCGGCCGGCCGTATCCATGAAAATGATTTCGCGGTCTTCCAGCTGCTTGAACGCGCGCGACAGTTCAAGCGGCGAGAATACGACTTCCATCGGCACATTCAAAATGTTGGCGTATGTACGGAGTTGATCGACGGCGGCGATGCGGTACGTGTCCGATGTGATGAAGCCGACCTTGCGCTTGGAGCGCAGCACTTGCTCGGCCGCCAGCTTCGCGATGGTGGTCGTCTTGCCGACGCCCGTCGGCCCGACGAAGTGAACGACGCGGGTGCCGTCGCGGATGCCCGCCGGCTCGCCCGGCTGCACCCATTCCCTGAGCAGCTCTGCCGCGATCTCCCAGATGAGTTCCGTGCCCGATTCCGGATTGTAGCCGGGATGCGCTTTGATTTTGTCAATGAGCAGCTCGATCCACTCCGGGGCGACATCCTGCTCGGCCAGGCGCTGTCTCAACTTTCCGATCGCGGCCGACTCCTCTTCCCGTTCGCGGCTCTGCGCCAGCTTGGCCATCATCGCCTTCATCTGACGGATCTCTTCCAGCACGGCTTCCTGATCGACGGTGATGCGGGGTGACGGTCGGGCCGCAGATTC
>Ga0065720_1021233_pt1 | contig 11190 bp, 7 predicted proteins | sample Thericmetagenome_FD_59107 | JGI IMG/M metagenome (GOLD analysis project Ga0065720, IMG submission 59107) | Thermophilic microbial communities from the Joint Bioenergy Institute, California, USA of rice/straw/compost enrichment - eDNA_2 v2... | ecosystem: Engineered > Solid waste > Grass >... | reverse complement strand
GGGGGGGGGGGTCCGAGAGCGCGTCGAAGATGGAGGTCGAAGAGACCACACAAGCAGCGTGACGACACAACAAAGGGCAGGATCAGGAGGGCACGGCACGAGCAGTCGAGAAACGGCCGACGTGTCGATGCAGCGGACCAGACGGCACGGGCAAAGAGGACAGCGTTGCCGGCGTCGCGAGGAGCCGACAAGGGAGGGAGCTATGCCGACGGGTCGAAGGACCTAATCCCCAAGAAGGGTAACTCGGGCTCGGGCGGCAATTGGGGTCGCTGGGGTCGCGGAGGACGGCGGATTGGCTTGCAAAGCAGTTGTTCCTGGGCAGAAGGGGTGATGCGATTGTCGCGCGCAGAGGGTGGGATTGTCGTGGTGGTGCTGGGGCGCTGCTTTGCTCTGTTTGGCCTGTCTGGTGCGACGGATGCGGTGCCTGTGGTGCCTGCGGTGCCGGGAGTTTGGGAAACGAACGACACTTCGAGCTGACGGCGTTCCAGTTCCAGGAGCCCAGCGGCGACAGGCAGGGCAAGGTGTTTTGCGGGGCTCCTCAGCCGGGGCCAAAGCGGGAGCTGCCTGGTTGGCGCCGCGACAGTCACAGTGTGAATCGTGTGCAAGCGACGTGGACAGCGGACACGATTCGTCGAGCAAAAACGGTGGGCGCGACGGCTTCCAGTTTGCGCACAGCTCGTTTCCGTTTGGCTGCGATTTCAAGGCGGTGCTGGTGCAAGGCAACAAAACGATAAAAACTTCGAGGGCTAAAGGACAAACTTTCTTGAAGCTACGAGGCGAGAGCAACTCAGCTCATCAACATCCGAGGGATGTTTCGAGTTTGACACCTCGTGGAAGCTGCCCAGAGCTTGCGATATCCTTAATACACACTGAACAGTGGCTGGACCACTGATCACTGCTCCCAGTAGCACGCTGAGGACCGCCTCACGGGGCACTTGTAGGCTGGAACCTTGGAACGCCAAATTGGAGATGGGGAACCGAGACCGCGCCGCGGTGGGCGCCTAGTGCATTTTGCGCTTTTCGCACTGGGCGTTCGCTTATTGCGTCCATGCGATCAACACCTGACCTCCGTTCACATTACATTTGACTATGTGCGATTTGTACATCCTCGGGATAGAAGCAGAAATGGTAACAGAAAATCTCTGCGAATAGCTTGAAAGCATTTGTAGTGTATGTCTGCTTCCTATTCGACAGCCAAGGGGCCACGAGGGCGAGATCATGCAAGCGCCGTGAATACCTCCAGCTGGCGCTGCCAAGAGTAGAACTTTGTTCCAAGTTTTGTTGGCACAGTAAATTTGTTAATGATTGGCAGCGGTAGGCGCGGTAAACTTAACAGTTGCCAGGAAATGATCTGGTGGCAATGACATTCCGCACTGTGACCCTGGGTTACAAACAATATGTAAAAGTTACAGTAATTACATGCACCTTCCATTTCCAGGATCAGCGGCGCCAAGACCCAACGCGATCTTGCATCCGGATGTCGATGAAACCTCCAACGCGCGGCCGAGAAAGAGCTTCACTGCCGATTTCATCTCACCAAAAGAGACGTCTATCAACGAGTCAAACTGCACTTCACTGACTCGAGCAAGATTTCTTCGCATCTATGTGCTCTTTTTAGGTATGTTTATTCGTCAGTATATTGGTAGTCTCCAATTTCCAAATTGCTGTGGAAACCAAATTTCTGTTTTACTTCGTCATTCATCGGACCATTTCATCCAGTTTTCATGTTTCAACTGTTTCATAAGTCTCTCTATAGTAACCTTGTTTGCATGGAGAAACTTCTAAAGAAAACAATCCCAAAGACAACATCGCCATGACGATCCCGATTCAACAGCCGAATGGCGATGCTACCGTTGCAGGAGCGGCTGGGCCTTCGAAGGATGCAGGCAAAGCTCCCACATATGTGATTCCTCCCCGCAGGCTTGGTGCCCTGGAACATCCCATGATCATCAAGAACTTAGACAAGGGAATGAAAACATTTGGGCAGAATAACTCATTCCAATCAGTGCGTTTTGTCCCTCTAAGTAACAAAGTCGGCTAGGGCACCCTCCTGACCTCTATCCCAGATCCTCGACTCAGCCAGCCCACAAATCTCCGTTCCACTCTATCTGCGCTACGACAATCCCACAGTGAGGCCGTTGACATCTCACAACGCCTTAACACATAATATTGTCCTGAAGGTGACTGTTCCCAAACGTACGGGGAGGAAACGCAAGAGAGGAACCGATGGTCCCTGGATAGAAGACGAAGATGCTCGAGCATCTGTTAACGACCCGAATGCTCCCCCTGATCTCCTGTCAAGGGACCGACTGGATGCCCCTCGTGTTCTTCGACGAAAGCTCCAGGACAATGTTGGAAAATACACGGTAGAGCCCATTGGTGTTATCAACAACACCCACCGGTATAGAGGTCGGTTCCCGGCTGTTCCCCTTTCCAGCGGCTCTTGACAATTTGACTAACAAAGTCGGGGGGGGGAGGGGGTTCTAGGCTTCTCGGACTTCCAATACGCAATGGGAGAGTCGAAGTTCATGAAGAAGTTCGTCGAAAAGGTACTACCAGGGGATGTAAACAAATTGAAGGAGTTCGCCCTCGAGCCGGGCATCGATACAGGCCCCAACATCGACTTGATACCACCTCCTTACTTCACTCCAATGAGCTTGCCGTTCGGTTATAATTACTCCCAAAACCCGCATACAAAAGAGATCATTCGTGGAGGCCCTTCTGAGGAGCCCGACGGCTTATCAGAAGATGAGGAGTACCGCCGTGTTGTCAACACTACCTCGCGAGTCCCCGCCGCAGGCTACTTCATCGCGCACGACGAATACCCTGTCCCGTCGGCCCCACGCCGCCAGCCCGACATGTCCGACCCGCAGGTGGCAGCTATCATCAACGAGATGCGCTTGGCGATGGAGGAGCGGCCGATTTGGACACGCCGCAGTATGTGGAACCGCCTGGGGGCAAAGTTCGCCGAACTGCCCAAGAACGGCGGCTTGGTGCGTCACTGCCTGCAGTACGCCGGGTACCAGTTCAAGGGGGGTCCATGGCGCGATGCTCTAATCAAATACGGGGTAGACCCGCGTACTGACCCCAAGTACCGCATCTACCAGACCCTCATCTTCAAGCTTCACAAGACCCGTGTTGGCTCAGTCGGCCGGTCCTGGCAAGCTGTTAGACGCAAGGAGATCGGCGTGTCTAACTTCGGCAAAGCTTGGGAAGAGCTGGGCAACGCCGTCGCTGCGGCCACGGGAAACCGGGACGGCGATGATGATGACAACCCGGACATGTTGCGGACTCACATTTTCGACGGGCACTCGTTCAGCACAGACGGCAAGGTGTGGCAAGTCTGCGATATCACAGACCCGTTGCTGGCCAAGCTCTTCGCCGAGGCAGAAGTACGAACCGAGTGCGACGTCGAGATGAGCGGCTGGTACCACCGCGTGCTGTGGTCCGTCGCAAAGGCTATCATGAAGTGCAAGATGCTCGCCATCCGCTTCGGGCGCACACTGACGGATGACGACTTCAGCGCTGCCCTAGAGGTCATCCACCACAAACCCAACGATCAGGGCGAAGGGGGAACCGGTGAAGGAGGGGGCCGCAGCATTGGAATTAACTTGCCCGACCTGCAGCTCACGGCGCGCGAGTACGAGCAGCTTCGCGGCGGAAAGCTGCAGCCGCGGCCGGGAGCAAAGCGGTCCCTGGCCACGATTGCCGCTGCTGAGGGCGTGACGGATGGCGTGGTGGAGCGCCGGAAGAAGTCGCACTACCGCGTGCGCATCCCGCTGAAGGATTCTGAAGAGCGAGAAGCGGCCAAAATGATCCGGCTGCTGACCCAGGGGAGAAAGGTGGCCGAAACTCCGGCTAATGAAAGAGGAGAGAAGACAGCTCCCTCATCGTCTGAAGCAGCATTCAGGTTGGATGCAGAGAGGGTTGCCGCTCTTGGTGCTGCTCCTGCAACAACGACAGTTGGGCATTCGGGGGAAGAACCTGGCACCCAAGCTAGGCTCGCGAATGAGACTAAAGCAGCCCAACCTGATGAAGACGAAGAAGAGGAAGAATCTCAGCCTGCTGCTGGTTCGGCTGCGCTGCAACAACAACTTCTAGACGACCTTGACGAAGAAGGCAGTGGAGACGAGGACGAGGAAGACGAGGAAGAGCTTGAGGACATTGAAGAAGAAGAAGAAGAAGAAGAAGAAGAAGAAGAAGAAGAAGAAGAAGGGGAAGAAGATGAGGATGAGCTTGAAGAAGAAGACGAAGAGGAAGACGATATGTCCAGCAATCGCAGGCAACGTCCTGGTCGTACAGTCATAGACGATGTTGACGAAGAAGAGGACGAGGAAGAAGATGATGATGAGGCTGAAGAGGAAGAGGACTACTCCGAAGACGATGAGGGTGAATTCCGGAGGCGCTTTGAGGATGATGAGGAAGAAGGCTATGATGAAGATAACTCCGAAGAAGGTTTCCCCAGACCATGGGAAGACGAGGATGGGTTCGATGAGGGGGAGTACTACGATGAGTGAAGATTTCTTGTGATCATATCGGCATTAGAGGCTTAAAATTACCTGATACTTTCAGCTTTTTGCAGAGGCAACCGGTCAATAATAGACATGGTTATGAACATACCCTTCGCGGGTGACTGTCGCTTTGGCAATGAGTGCACGCACAAATGAAACATTGACATTCCGCTGAGGGTATGGTCTAGGTACGGGTTCTACCTAGTTTCCTGACATATCACGCCAACGCCGCTGAAAAAGCTTTTTTATGAAAAACGAAAGCCATTTCAGCCCTCCCAATCTTGTTTTACCTCAAATACACAAGTTATCCTTAGGGCTCAGACTTGACTGGTATTATCATTTTTCTCATACCATTTTTTTCCCCTCCGAATGCAATCTGGCTGGACCATATCCATTTGAAGACATCCCAAAAGAAAACTCTCCTACATTCTTCCCACTTCTCTCAATTGCCTCAAGCTCCACGACCTAACTCACTGCACCTGCAACACCTTAGTCTTACTCGCCTTCTGCGCCAGCATGTGTTGCACCCAAGCATCCACCTCAGCCAGCGCCTTCCGCGGCGTCTTCTTCCTCTTCAGCAGGAATCCTTGCACCTCGGCAGGCGAAAACTGGCCTGGGGGAATCTTGGCCGAAAATTCGTCGGCCATGCGTGCCAGCACGTCTGGGTGCAATAAAGCTGGGTGTTCATCTTCAACATCATCAAAGGCTCCAGAGATGGAGTTGGTGCGAGGCGTGGATGGAGGGGAATCTGACTCGGAAGGAGGGGGCGTGACGGTACCGTTGCTCTTGGCTGCTCTAGGAGCGGTGGGCGTGATTTCCGGCACGGAAGAAGAAACTTCGTCCCCTGTCTTTGAGCCAGAGTCGTCGATGATGCGACTGGGTTTGTCAGGGTAGGACATAGGAGGGGTAGGTGGAGGCGAAGGGGGAGCCCCTAGGGTGTGAACAACACTCTGCTTGGTGGGAGAGGTTCTATTCGAAGGAATGTGGCTGAGCAAGGAGCTCATGTTGCTGTCAGGTGCATACATGCGGATGAACAGCTCACGCGCCTGCTTTTGGGTGGCGTTGGTGAAGGCGACTTGCAAGTCCACGCGCCCCGGACGAATGAGAGCCTCATCTAGCATCTCCGGCTTGTTTGTGGTCATGATGAGTACGCGGCCCTCGTGAGAAGCAACGCCGTCGATGGCGTTCAGGAGGCCAGAAAGGGAGATGCCCTTCTTTTCTCCAGAATCTCCATGACGCTTCAACTCTCGAGCCAGGTCTGAAACCTTCCAGTTCTTTTTGCTCTTGTTCTTTCCGGACTTCTTTAATTTCTTTTCTTTGCTCTCATCGTCCTTTTCGTCGGTATTCTCGTCGTCAGACGACGACGAAGATGAGGATTCGTCAGAGGCAGGTTGATCGTTTCGCTTGAGGCCAGCTGTATCGATATCCTCCAGCAAAACTACACAACGACGAGGCAGGCCGTTGAAGAGAGCCAACAAATCTTCTTCGGTCAGAGAAGGGTCGAGTAGAGAGATAACATATATGTCAAGGCCGAATACGCCGGCAAGAGCAAAGGAAAGGGAAGTCTTTCCGGTTCCAGGAGGGCCGTGGAAGAGATAACCCCGGCGAAGGGGAATCCCACGATTTGCATACCACCGAGGGGTTGACGGATGGAGGTATTCGTTCATATCCGTCAAGACCCTGATCTTCTGTTCGTCATCCAAGACTACTGTGTCCATAGGACGGACTGGGCGATTTGCGACCTGCTGCCAGTTGTGTCTGCTTCCATAGCGACGCATGATTTCGCTCGCAGGACGTCTGACCGTAGTTTTCGCTTGATGGTCTCTGTAAAACTCTGCCTTGACATGCCTAAGGAGCTCCTTGATTGGCTCAGGAGAGCGGCCAAAGCACGAGATGACAAGGATCTCTTTGTCCTTGAATGTTGGCATTCCGTGATAGGCTGCACCAGCATCGTATAGAGCCTCCTGTCTCCTGTGCAGAGTAAAATATCGGCCCCTGAACCAGAAGCCGTGGGTGCCTAAAGCTGGTGTGAAGCGGGGCTCTGCTTTGGCCTCTTGGTTTGAAAAATTGAGGTAAACGTTGGAGCCATCAGGAGACACACGAGTAGTAACAAGATCCATGTCTTCTTCCTCGTCCCAAGCGCCTTTCGAGGCTGTTTCCGCTGTCAGGGAACGCGAATTGACCATACTCGGCTGTGATGCCAGCCACTTCATGAAGTGGACGTAAATGTCATCGTTACTGCTGACCTGGACGGTGGCTTGGAAATATTGCTGACAGATGTAGGTGATGTTTGTGTATACAAAGTCCCAGACCCTTTTGATGGCCCAGAAGCAGCCATATGCGACCAGAACGTAAGTTGGATCGAGTCCCAGATACTCGCCAAACATCGTGTTGAGCACCACGACCAGCCGAAGCAGCGGGTTGAACTGAACCCCCAAAATTGGCGTCAGGGTCTCGATGATGCCGCCAGGTAGGTCTTGTGAGCCATACTCAGCTGACTTTTTGCTACTCATGGTGGTATTGGCAAAGAATGATGGCAGAGCACCACGAATGAACTCGCCTAGCTCCATGATCGACTCCGTCGTGCAGTCAAGGGAAAATAGAGGGAAATTGGATGGATAAAATGGACCAGATAGGTAAATGATAAGTTAGACGGTAGAAAGAAGCCTAGGAGAGGAGAATAAAGCGGCGATGTAAATAGGAAAATGGGGGGTTGTTGAAAATAAGCATCAGCCGGGCAAAGGTTGAAGAGAGGAAGCTGGAGGGTGGGAAGAGGAAAGGCTCTATAAGAGCCGCAAGGCCGACTGCTGATTGTGTTATGGTCGATAGAACTAGATTGTTGCCTAGGTAGGTAGTCTTCAGATCATGCTGCCTGGCCATCAACTGGAGTTCATTTTAGGGGCCACCGTGGTGCTGCGCTCCCCATGGCAAAAGAAGCGGCAGAGCTCCAAGCCAACAAGGACTAGGGATCGAGAATAGCACAGCTGTAAAGAAGTTTCCGGTGTTCCAGGATAAAAAGAGTGACACACGTGCCGGGAAACTCGTTGCTCAACATCCGGGTCATCGTGGAAACGTGCAGAAGTCGCGAACAATCCGACCTGTGGACGCCCTAAAGTGACTGGAATCACCTCATTCAAACAGCTTGTGCTCATCCAAATGCCGGTTACTTGAGTTTCTCCAACTGCACATGGCCTGTTACTATGTGTCGCTCTTTCCCGCGCGCCTGTGGGAGCAGAGTACGCATGCTCTGTGGATGCCTATGTTATTGGCTACGCTGCCTACACGATAGGAAAGTTAAAGGGAATGCGACACGGGCACTTTCCATCTGCAAGACCACGAGAGCTCGTGGCAGACAGTAGTGGGCAGAAGATCTGTTGCCTGCTGTTCTTTGGACAATGTGTTTTTTTTTGCTGGTCTGGAGACTAGGCCAGCACAAACACCCATCTTGTTGTCAGCTGAAAGTAAGGCTGCTGGCAAGCATCAAGTTGGATGAGTGCCAAATGGCATGATATGTTAACAACCACATATCATACGGCTTTCAATCGATGGTCTGCATAGTCAGCAGGGAGAATCAAGATGCCGTGTTTGGCTCCTTTCTGGAGCTCTTTGCCATGTTCCTTGGAGTTGACAAACTGTATACCCGTTGAATACGTGTTGGCAAGCTCAGAACCCAGTGCCGCGTGGCTTCAATGAGTCGCTGAGGGAAACACTGCAGGCTAACAGCCATGTGGGCGTCTGAGGACGATCCATGGATTGCCAACTCTACCCACTCTCAAGCCTGCCCAATGAATTCAAGCTGGTGCATTCATCGCCTTCAATGTTGCATTTTGAAAGGCGTTCATTGCACCAACGATTCAGAGCTTGGCATGGGCCTGCTCCTTTCAGCTCCGGAAGATGGAGGACCGATCGAAGAAAAAGGGGAAAGAAGTTTTGACTACAGAAGCTTAACCATCCCGCTTTATAAGTCATATGGAACTTCAGTCAAGCCATCCGGCTGCATTGTTTTCTTGATCGACGATATCTGAGATACAAGCCAGATGCGACTTCAGATCAGTTGAACTGGACATGTTGAATAAATAAAGTGGTGTGCTGTGTGGCCTTAGATCTAGTCAGATTATGGCTGATAATGCTGAACATGACCCTTCTTACATCATCGATTTCGTCCGTATTTGTCGGGCACACCAATTGGGATGCGGCTTATGTACACCCAGATTCCAACGGTCTGGATGTGGCGGCCATGCGGTGGGATAAATTCGTCCGGTAGAGTATTCCGAAACTGTCAAACCGCAGCAAACAGGCAGAAGCAGCGAATCGGCTTGGGAGGAAGATGGAACATCAGCGACATCGAAATGCTGTACTCTCCGATCACTGTGGGTCGTGCCTGTAATTCTGCACTTTTTCAGTTCCAAATTACCAGATAACTATGAGTGGAGTGCCTCTTCAATGCTGCTTACGTCAACATCAAAGGCTGCGAAGTGTAAGCTGAAGGCTCCATCAACTATAAGCCATGTTCACACTCCATTAAATTAACCGGTTCCCCCAAAGAGTGTTCAAGAGCCTTGTCTGCTGCTACTGACACATACAGGTGATGTGATGCTGTCAGATCGGTGGCAGGGTGGCACGCTGCGAAAAATAGTGGGACTCAATTGAAATGTATGGTTTCCTTTCCGGTCAGAACCGCATGGCTCCAATGTTGATGCTGGATGATTGGGGAGCACCTATCCATGTGTATATCAAGGCTTATATAAGATAGATACTAGAAATAGAGCGCACGGCATATCTACGATGACAGGTGACCTGCCACGCCTCTAAGGCTGCATTGCCGTTTGCTTCAACTCATATTGCAATACCCAGAAAGGCTGACAGGAGACACTGCCAGGTGCTAAGAAACACATGAGGAGCAAGTATGCTTTACATAACTAAATTTGGCGGATCGAACTAAGCGGCTATTAACCAAAGATAGCCAATAACTTCTCCGTCATGTGTGGATTAACGACTGGTAATGACCACAACCATGAGTTCTGAAACTCGATGGTTAATCATTTACACCTTGGCCCTTTCAATTTTTAGGAACACCATCATGGCGGCAACATAGCTATTGAACGACAAATCAAGTCATTAGTGAACAGCCTGAGCTCCGTGACGCGCAAAAAAGGACAGGAAAAGAGATGTGGGGACACCCGCGCTGCAGTTGTGCCTAGTGCTTCCAGGGGTCTCGAGGTCATAGCAAAGTTTGTTGGTAACGATCAGGTAAGAAAGAATCCAGTGATGACACATAGTTTCTTAGATGAGATTTCCAATATGTGGAGGATCCAAAAAGGCACGATTAGCATTACAAGACCAAGAGTGGTTGTGAGGATTGACAAAGTTATCCATCCTCTTGTCACTATAATACTTCATTATAGGATGCAAAACTTCCATTGGAACATTGACGCCCTTCCCATTTTCCAAATTCTGAGAGCTCAGACGGGCACTTGGGGTTCGCCTCTTTTCCTTCTGAAGAGGAAGGGTACGCAGGGATGGGTCCTTGTCTAGCATTCGACACAGCTATGCTTTCTCACGTGGTTCGAGAGCAATAAGACCATCCTTGCAATCTAGGTAAGTGCATTCCTCTTTCAAAATTGCTTCATTGTTATGATGCCCATGCGAGCGTTCAAGATAAGTGATGTTCCAGGAAGCTGGAGCTGGCAAACTAGAAAGGGCGGCTTGTTCAAGAACGAACTCATCTGTGTTCAAGGAGCCAGATAAACTGCAAGGACCGCTATCTAAGTGGTACGAGATAGTCCTACTCACTGTAGTAGTGCAGTTTTACTGAAAGTTTGTTTAGTTTCGTTCTTCTCAAATTCATATCTTGTTGAAAGCTCCCGTTATTGATTTCCTCCCCTGGCTGGCGATTCAATGCTTCAAGCTTGGCCTACTCTTCTTCCGACCTGATATCTCATCTTTTTTTCGAAGCACCACTCGGACTTCTGGAGTTTCAAACCGACGGATTAGAAAGAAGTCGTCTTCGGAGGCGATCAAGTCACAATACACTTTATATCCAGCATATTACCATGGTTTCATGCTTCTCAAGTAGGTGGGAGTAGATGATTGTTCAAAATATGTCGCTACATGTGCTACCCCGCTGGGCACTGGTTTTACACGGCTGTAGCAGTGAAACAAGATCGTGGCCTTGGTGGGTGCATTGGAGGATCTATATTGGTTGATGTTATCGGATACGATGGTCGTAGTGAAGGCGATAATGGTGGAGGTCTCTCCGAGGTTATACTGCGGGGGATAGGCGTCTTCGTCAAACTCGACCGTCAATATATCGCTGCCACGCCCTGTCTTGAAGGGATTTCCGCAACTGGAAGAGGGCTGTATGGTGAATGTTGTGGAGGCAACGTGGTTAGATTTGGTTTCGGAGCTGGTTTGGATGTAAGTTCTGGGTTAGGATTTGGCTCAGCTGGTCCAGTCGTTTGTAATCTGTCTGTGGCATGTTGATCATCCGCAAACCAGTTTGGCTATTACCGACATGATTCAATAGAGCCTTGTCGAATGGACTATGCAACACTAAGGTATGTTGTCAATAGACTCAAGCATTGCACAAAGTTGAGCGAATCAAGCAGATAGCTGATCATTTAATTGCACTGTTTTGGAGGAGATAATGGCTGCAATACAACACCACCCCCCCCCCCCC
>Ga0065720_1005182_pt1 | contig 11198 bp, 10 predicted proteins | sample Thericmetagenome_FD_59107 | JGI IMG/M metagenome (GOLD analysis project Ga0065720, IMG submission 59107) | Thermophilic microbial communities from the Joint Bioenergy Institute, California, USA of rice/straw/compost enrichment - eDNA_2 v2... | ecosystem: Engineered > Solid waste > Grass >... | reverse complement strand
TGGCATCAGATCCACAAGGCCACCTGGTCGGGGTCGCGGCTGACCGTGATCCCGTCGGTGCCGGTGGGCGATCCGGTGCCGATGGACGGGGCCGGCAGCTACGCGGTGCTGGCCGACGACGAGCCGGTGACGGTGACCCTCGCCGAGCCCGGCGACGTGCCGGCCGAGGTCCGCACACGGGTGACCCGCTCGGTGGCCTACACCGCCCACCACCCGCTGCCCGGCGGGGGCGTCCGCGTGGTGGCGCGCCGGGTGCCGGGGGCGAACGGCCTGGCCTGGCATGTGCGGTACGACGACGGGACGCCCCACGACGACCCCGAGGTGGTCGCCGCGACCACCCAGCTGGTCGCCGAGGCGGTCGCCGCCCGCAGTACGCCGGACTGAGGGCCCACTCGACCGCAGCGTTCGAATNTCTAGCGGTCGATGAATTGCCCGCACGCTCCGCTCCGGCAAGCTGCGCGGAACTGGGCCGCCCCCGTAATTGGGGAGAAACTGTCACAGGGTGGGGCTAGGGTCCACCGGCGTGGCAGACGAACCACTGATTCACGCTCGCGGACTGGTCAAGCGCTTCCCGGCTCGTGGCCGTCGAGGCACCGAGTTCACCGCTGTCAATGGTATTGACGTCGATGTGTACGCCGGGGAGTCGTTCGGCTTCCTCGGGCCCAACGGCGCGGGCAAGTCCTCGACGATGCGGATGATCGGCTGCGTCTCGCCGCCCACCGGCGGCACCTTGCGGATCCTCGGGATGGACCCGCTGCGCGACGGCCCCCGCATCCGGGCCCGGCTGGGCGTCTGCCCGCAGCAGGACTCGCTCGACCCCGAGCTCACCGTCACCGAGAACCTCACGGTCTACGCCGGCTACTTCGGCATTCCCCGGTCGGTCGCGAAGGCGCGGGCCGCCGAGCTGCTGGAGTTCATGCAGCTCAGCGAGCGGGCGTCGGACCTGGTGGAGCCGCTCTCCGGCGGTATGAAGCGACGGCTGACGATCGCCCGGGCCCTGGTGAACGAGCCCGACCTGGTGCTGCTCGACGAGCCGACGACCGGCCTGGACCCGCAGGCCCGGCACCTGGTCTGGGAGCGGCTGTTCCGGCTCAAGCACCGCGGGGTCACGCTCGTGCTCACCACGCACTACATGGACGAGGCCGAGCAGCTGTGCGACCGGCTCGTGGTGATGGACGGCGGACGCATCGTGGCCGAGGGATCGCCCCGGTCGCTCATCGCCGAGCACTCCACCCGCGAGGTGCTGGAGCTGCGGTTCGGCACCGAAAGTCTCGATGCGGTGGCCGGCAAACTCGTCGGCATCGGGGAGCGGATCGAGGTGCTGCCCGACCGCATCCTCGTCTACGCCGACGACGGCGACGCGGCGGCGAGCGAGGTCCACCACCGCGAGCTCGCCCCGACCAGCGTCCTGGTGCGGCGCAGCACGCTCGAGGACGTCTTCCTCAAGCTCACCGGTCGGACCCTGGTGGACTGACCTGAGGAGTTGACGCCATGAGCAGCTATGTCGCCCCGTCGCCGTGGCCGGTCTTCTACCACCGCTGGCGGCTGTACCTGAACACCTGGCGCGGCAGCGTGTTCAGCTCGTTCCTGCTGCCGGTCATGTTCCTGCTGGGGCTGGGCGTCTCCGTCGGGTCCTATGTGGACGACAGCGCGCTGGGGATGCCGTACGCCCAGTTCATCGCGCCCGGGGTGCTCGCCTCGACCGTGCTCCAGGTCGCGATCAGCGAGGCAGCCTGGCCGGTGCTGGCCGCCTTCCAGTGGGTACGGACCTACCACGCCATGCGGGCCGCGCCGCTGCGCCCGGTCGACATGGTGGGTGGGGAGATCCTCTGGATCTGGCTGCGCGCCGGCACCTCGGCCGCCGGGTTCCTCATCGTGCTGGCCCTGTTCGGCATGGTCCGGTCACCGGTCGTCGCCCTGCTCGCCCTGCCGGCGGCGCTGCTGCTGGCGGTCGCGAGTTGTACCCCCGTGCTCGCCTTCGCGGCGTCGATTCGTATGGACAACGGGTTCGTGCTGCTGTTCCGGTTCGCGGTGATTCCGATGACCCTGTTCTCCGGGGTGTTCTTCCCGGTCGACCAGTTGCCGTTGGTCGGCCGCTGGGTGGCCTACGGCCTGCCCCTGTGGCACGGCGTCGAGCTGTGCCGGGCGGCGACGCTCGGCACCTCCACCGCGATCGGCTGGCTCGGCCACGCCGCCTACCTCGCGGTCTGGGCCGTGGCGGGCTATCTGCTCGCCGCCCATCGATACACTCGGAGGTTGGCCGACTGATGGTGACCACGCTCGTCGCGTCCCGCGTGCTGCGTCGCACGACGGCCCTGTCCCGGACCCTGTCCCGGGCGGGGTCGGTCACAGCCCGGGACCTCACGGCGGCCCGGCACGCCAGTTACTGGATGGTCGTGCTCTCCGGGTTCTTCGAGCCCGTGCTCTACCTGTTCTCCATCGGCGTCGGGGTCGGCGCGCTGGTCGGCGAGTTCCGCCTCGCGGACGGCGGGGTGATCAGCTACGCGGCCTTCGTGGCTCCGGCGATGCTCGCCGCCTCGGCTATGAACGCGGCCCTGTCCGAGACCGGCTTCAACTTCTTCGCCCGGTTGAAGTGGGTCAAGCTCTACGACGCCATGGTGGCCACGCCGCTGCGCCCGTTCGAGGTCGCCCTCGGCGAGCTGTTGTGGGCCATGGCCCGCGGGCTCATCTACTCGGTCGTCTTCCTCGGCATCATGATCGCGTTGGACCTCACCACGGTCTGGCGCGCCGTGCCGGCGCTGGCCGCCTCGCTGCTGGTCGGCCTGGCCTTCGGCGGGCTCGGCATGGCGATCTCCACCTTCATGCGCAGCTGGCAGGACTTCGACTACCTGTCGGTGGCCACGTTCGCGCTGTTCCTGTTCTCCGGCACGTTCACGCCGGCCGACAGCTACCCGGAGGCGCTGCGGGTCATCGTCGCCCTGACCCCGCTCTACCACGGCGTCGAACTGGTGCGGGGCTTCACGACCGGGATGCTGAGCCTGGCCATGGTGGGCCACGCGCTCTACCTGGCCGCCCTGGCCGCGGTCGCTCTCGCCGTGGCGGGCCGTCGCATGAACCGGCTGCTGTGCCGCTGAAGCCCGTACGCGTCGCTCCGGCCCGTGACACGGTCGCTGAGGACCCGTTCGAGTCTGCGGGGGCCGTTCGAGTCCGCTGACGCCGTTCGAGTCCGCTGAAGCCGTACGGCGGCGGCCGAGGCTGTCGGAGCGGCGCTCCGACGTCCGCGGGCGGCGTTCGGCGCCTCGTGATCGCTCTGCTGCCCCGGACGCAACCCACCGATCCGGCATACGTGACGAAACGGGCAGAGAGTAACAACTGGCCATGCCGTTCGTCACCGCTCTGCTTCCGGGCGCAGCATGACGTCGCGTACGTGACAAAACATGACGTCGGGCACGTGACAAAAAGCACGCCGGCTGGCAACCAACCACAAGTCGCCCGGTTTGGTTCAGCGTTTGCGCCAGCCGGCTAGCCGAGCCGGGCCGGGCGACCACGACGTGTGGGCTGCGGGACCGACACTGACCGGCTGGATCGCGCGGCCGATGTGAACAGGCAAGCCCACGGAGCCACTGGGCCAGGATGGCGAGGAGAGGAGCCAGGGTGGCTCGCGGGGGGAGACTCGAACTCCCAACCAACCGGTTAACAGCCGGTTGCTCTGCCGATTGAGCTACCCGCGATCGACGGCGTGGTAAGCGTACCGGATGGGTGGGGTGCCCCGCCTACCGGGTTTCCCCCCAGCCGCCACCCCGCGCGACGCCCGCGCGGGAAGCACGACGCCCGCGCGGAAGGACGACGCCCGCGCGGGAAGGACGACGCCCGCGCGGGAAGGACGACGCCCGCGCGGGAAGGACGCCGTGTTGACGCCTGCTGCCCAGGAAGGACGCCTTCCTGACAGGCCGGCCCGGGCATCACCCGTCCCGGGACCACCGATGACCATCCCTGCCCCACCCATGACCACCCTGCCCCACCCATGACGATCCCTGCCCCACCCATGACCATCCCTGCCCCACCCACCCCCGGCATCAATGCGGTGGCATGTGGCCGAACCGGCAGCGTACGGGCGCCCGCAGGAGGGACGATGACTGTGTACGGGGGAATGGAAGGAGACCAGCATGCGCGGCAAGCTGATGTTCGCCGCCGGCGTCGGGATCGGGTACCTGCTCGGAACCCGCGCGGGACGCGAGCGCTTCGACCAGATCGCCGGCAAGGCCAAGCAGTTCTGGGAGAGCGACACCGTTCAGGAAGCCGCCGGCGCGGTCCAGGCGAAGGCCGGGCGTCTCTTCGACACCGGCAAGCAGATGATGAACGAGCGGACCCAGCGGATGCGGAAGAACACGCACCAGCGTCCGCAGCAACAGCAGGAGGAGTCGTCGGAGCGTCCCGAGGCAGCGTGGGAGGCACCGGTCGGTTTCCCGGTCAGCACCTCGTACTGACGCCCACAGTTGACCTGACAAAGGCTCGCCGGGACCCGCCCTCATGGCGGCGGTCCCGGTGGCCTTTTGACTCTGCGATCGCCAAGCTCGGGTAGCCGAAACCTGGGTACGGCGAAACCTGGGTACGGCGAGACCTGGGTACCTGGGGCTATGAACAAACTGGCTACGACGCCGCTTCCTCCCCGTGCCAGTTCCCCCCGTCCGGCCATGACGTTTGTCATGACGCATTGATGACGTTTGTTACTCCATCCGGCCGGCCGCGCCGCCAAGAATCGATGGCGTGGCAAGAGTTCCTGTTCAGTCCGCCGGCGGCTCGAACGTCATCGAGCTGCGCAACGTCAGCCGGCGCTACGGATCGTTCGAGGCCGTGCGGGATGTGTCGTTCGCCGTCGCCCAGGGCGAGTTGTTCGCGTTGCTCGGCACGAACGGTGCCGGCAAGACGTCCACCGTCGAGATCATCGAGGGGCTGAGCCGGCCCTCGGGCGGCCAGGTCCGGGTGCTCGGTCACGACCCGTACGCCGAGCGGGCGCTCGTCCGCCCCCGGATCGGGATCATGCTGCAGGAGGCCGGTTTCGCCGGTGACCTCACCGTGGTCGAGACGATGCGCATGTGGGCCGGCACGGTCTCCCGTCCCCGACCGGTGGCCGAGGTGATGGCCGCGGTCGCGCTCGAGCACAAGGCGTCCACCCAGGTCAAGCAGCTCTCCGGGGGCGAGCGCCGGCGCCTGGACCTCGCGCTGGCCCTGCTCGGCTCGCCCGAGGTGCTGTTCCTCGACGAGCCGACCACGGGCCTCGACCCGGAGAGCCGGCGCAACACCTGGCGGCTCATCCGGGGCATGCTCGCCGAGGGCACGACCGTGCTGCTGACCACCCACTACCTGGAAGAGGCCGAGGAGCTGGCCGACCGGCTCGCCATCATGCACGCCGGACGCATCGTGGCCGCCGGTACGGTGGCGGAGGTGGTCGCCGCCCACCCGGCCCGGATCACGTTCCAGCTTCCTGCCGGCATGGCGCCCGAGGCCCTGCCCACTCTCCCCGGCGCACGATCCGTCCACTGTGATCGGAGCAACGGCGCCGTCGAGATCCGGACGGACGCGTTGCAGGAGTCGCTGGCCGCGCTGCTGGCCTGGGCGAACCCGGCCGGCCTCGTGCTGCCCCGACTGCAGGCCCGGTCGGCCTCGCTCGAGGAGGCGTTCCTCTCCGTCGCCTACGGCGACTCGGCGGGTTCCGTCGCCTCCCGCGACTCGTCGGGTTCCGTCGCCTCCGGCGAGTCGTCGGGCTCCGTGGCCGACGGCCACATGTCCCTCGCTGACCCCCGCACCGAGAAGGTCTCCGCCTGATGTCCACGCTGTCTTCCATCGATCAGTCGTCGCCCATGAATCAGTCGCCGTCCATCAATCGGTCGTCTGTCAGTCGCCTGTCCCTGCGTCGCATCTGGTCGCTTGGCCGGGCCGAGTTCACGCTCTTCTGGCGCAACAAGACCGCGGTGGTCAACGCCCTGGTGCTGCCCCTGGTCATGGTCGGCGCGTACGCCTTCTACGCCCGGGACAACGAGTCGCTCACGGGCAACACGTCGATAAGCGTGTACATACTGACCGGCACTGTCGTCTTCGTGCTGTTGCTGGTCGTGTACTACAACCTCGTGACCGCGTACGTCGCCCGCCGCGAGGAACTCATGCTCAAGCGGCTGCGTACGGGTGAGGCCCACGACGGCGAGATTCTGGCGGCCGGGGCGCTGCCGGCCGTGGTCGTGGCGCTGGCCCAGGTCGTGGTCGCGGTCGGGATCGGCGTGGCGCTGCTGGACCTGCCCGTACCGGTCAACGTGGTGCTGCTGCTCGTGGGTCTGCTGGGCGGCATCGTGGTCTTCGTCCTGCTGGCCGCGGCGTCCACGGCGTTCACCAAGAACGTCGAGTTCGCGCAGATCAGCACCCTGCCGGTGTTGATGATCTGCGCGTTCGGCTCGGGTGCGCTCATCCCGTTCAGCGCGCTGCCCGACGCCGCCGTCCAGGTGCTGCGGTTCATCCCGCTTGCTCCNGTGGTGGAGCTGCTGCAGCTTGGCTGGGTCGGCGGGCCGGACGGCGTGGGNTTCGCGGAGGCGTTCGTGCAGGCCCGGAAGCCGGTTGCCATTCTGGTGGGGTGGATCGTCTTCGGGTGGCTCGCGCTGCGGCGCTGGTTCCGCTGGGAACCGCGCCCGTCCTGACGGTCGTACGGCTGGTGGTGCGGTGATGTGGGGCCTGCGGTGGTGGCGTGGTCTCAGCCAGGTCGAGCGCTTCGACATCTACACCCGGTGGTCGTTCTACGTGCTTCTGGCGATCGGGCCGACCACCATCGGGCTGGCCGTCGCGCCCATCCAGCCGATGCGGCCGGCCCTGGTCGCGATCCTCGGGGCCAGCGTCGTCCAGGCCATCCTCGGCGTGGTCGTGGTCCGGGCGATGCTGGCCCGCCGGCGCAGGCCGGGGCCGGTGCCGCGGCTGGCCTACGTCGCCCTCGGCGCGGTGACCCTCGTGGGACTCGGCCTTACGTGGATCCAGTTCCCCACCGACGCGCCCGACGCACGTCTGGCGTCCGTCTTTTTCGTCGTCGCCTTCATCGGGTCGCTCTCGCTCGTGATGACCTCCCGGCAGGCGCTGCTCGTGATGGTGGCGTTGATCGCGGTGCCGGCGGTCATCGAGCTCGCTGGGCTGGGGTCGTCGCCGGTGGGGACCACCCGGGTGCTCGTCAACGCCGGCATGACCGCCGTTGCCGGGATGTGCGCCATCGGCGCCTACCGGGCCGGCATTTGGATGTTCGATGTGGTGTGGGAGCTCGACCGGGCGCGCAGCATCGAGGCCCGGCTCGCGGTGGCGGAGGAGCGACTGCGCTTCGCCCGCGACCTGCACGACGTGGTGGGGCGCGGGCTGGCGGTGGTGTCGCTCAAGAGCGACCTCGCGGCGCGGCTCGCCCAGCGCGGGCGACCGGAGGCGGCCGACGAGATGCTGGAGGTGCGTCGGGTCGCGCAGGACCTGCTGTCCGAGGTCCGTGAGGTGGTGCGGGGTTACCGGAGCACCGACCTCGGGGCGGAGCTGGCCGGGGCGCGCTCGGTGCTCGCCTCGGCCGGTATCGAGTGCCGCATCATCGGCAGCGGCGATGCGATCGGGGAGCAGGCCCAGGCGATTCTGGGCTGGGCCGTTCGGGAAGGGACCACGAATGTCCTGCGCCACAGCCAGGCGACGACGTGCACCATTGCCCTGCGGGTGCACGAGGACTCGGTCGAGCTAACTATGGAGAACGATGGCGCGGCCGGAAGTGGAGGGCTGGCCCCCGGCCACGGGCTCGTCGGCCTCACCGAGCGGATGACGGCGGCCGGCGGTTCGCTGGTCGCCGAGCGCCTGCCCGGGGCGCGGTTCCGGCTCGTCGCTCGGCTTCCGGTGTCGGCTGCCCCGACGACGGGCGGCACCAGCGTCGCTGCTGCGGCTGCCGCCGCAGGGGTCGCCGTCTCGGAAGTCCCCACGCCGCCCGATGGCGCCGTCAGCGCGTCGGGCGGGGCCGGCGTCAGCCAGGCCAGTGGGGTGGCCGGGAACGGTCACGCTGACCCCGGCGCCGGGGGCCGTCCTGCCGGTCGCCCGGCTGACGCGGACCGGACGGAGGCGACGGTGTCATGATCTCCATCCTGCTGGCCGAGGACGAGCACCTGATCCGGGGCGCGCTCGCGGCGTTGCTGCGCCTGGAGGAGGACTTCGACGTGGTCGGCGAGGCTGCGACCGCGGAAAAGGCGCTGGATATGGCCCGGGCGCTGCGGCCCGACGTGGCGCTGCTGGACCTCCAACTGCCCGACCTCGACGGCATCGCCCTGGCCACGGCCATCCATGCGGAACTGCCGGAGTGCGCGACCGTGATCGTGACCAGCCACGGCCGGCCGGGCTACCTCAAGCGGGCGCTGGCTGCCGGGGTGCGCGGGTTCCTGCCCAAGACCGTCTCGGCCGAGGTGCTNGTCGACGTGGTGCGTACCGTCTACAAGGGAGGGCGCTACGTCGACCCCGGCCTCGCCTCCGAGGCGATCAGNGCNGGCGACAGCCCGCTGACCCCNCGCGAGGCGGACGTGCTCGAGCTCGCCGCCGANGGNGCCCCGATCGAGGAGATCGCCCAGCGGGCTTCGCTGTCGCCCGGGACCGTCCGCAACTACCTCTCGTCGGCCTCGGCCAAGATCGGCGCGGCGAACCGGCACGAGGCGGTACGGATCGCCCGGCGTCTCGGCTGGATCTGACCAGCAGAATGGTCGTGTCAGGAAGGACGCCCTCTTGACGTTTTCTGCCCAACAAGGCGTCCTTCCTGACACACGCGACCGACAGGAGAATCGCCATGCGTATCACCGTGCTGGGCGCCGGATCCTGGGGCACCACCGTGGCCTCCATCCTCACCCGCCGCGATCATGAGTCGCTGCTCTGGGCCCGCAACCCGGCCACGGCGGAGGAGATCAACGAGCAGCACACCAACAGCCGGTACCTGCCGGGCTTCACGCTCCCGGCCCGACTGCGGGCCACGGCCGATCTGGAGGAGGCCGCCCGGCACGCCCAGATGCTGGTGGTCGGCGTGCCGTGCAGCGCGTTCCGGGCCACGCTGGAACAGGTCGTGCCCTACCTGAGCCCGTGGGTTCCGGTGATCAGCCTGAGCAAGGGGCTGGAGAACGGCACGCTCATGCGCATGACCGAGATCATCAAGGAGGTCCTGCCGGGGCATCCGGCTGCGGCGCTCGCCGGCCCCAACCTGGCCAAGGAGATCATGTCCGGGATGGCCGCGGCGAGCGTGATCGCCACTGAGGACCTGTCGGTCGCCACCGCCATGCAGCAGGTCATCCGCCGCCAGTTGCTGCGGGTGTACACCAACCACGACGTGATCGGGTGCGAGATCGGCGGGGCGCTCAAAAACGTGGTCGCCATCGCCACCGGGATCGCCCAGGGTCTCGGCGTCGGCGACAACACCCGGGCGGCCGTGATCTCCCGCGGCCTGGCCGAGCTGACCAAGCTCGCCGTGGCCATGGGTGGGGAGCCGGCCACGCTGGCCGGACTGGCCGGGATGGGCGACCTGGTGGCGACCTGCATCAGCCCGCAGAGTCGCAACCGGTACGTGGGCGAGCAACTCGGCCGGGGCCGCGCGCTCGACGAGATCCTGGCCGAGATGGGGCAGGTGGCCGAGGGTGTCCGGACCGTCCATGCCGCGGTTGCCCTGGCCGATCGGTACGGCCTGGCCATGCCCATCACCCGCACCATCCACCGGGTCGTCACCGGCGAGATCACCGCCGCCGATGCGTACGCCGGCCTGCTGCGCTCGCATCCGGCCGGCCACGAGGCCGACCCGGGCTGATGCCGCCGCCGGCGTATCGGTCAGGATGGCGAGATGATCGAGATTCCGGCGGCCGTCCGGGCCAAGGCGATGGTGCACGGGGCGCGGCAGTGGCTCGAGGATCTCCCATCGTTGGTGGCCGACCTGGAGCGCGCGTGGTCGGTGACGGTCGGCCGGAGCTTCCCCGACGCGACCGAGGCGTTCGTCGCCGAGGCCGTCGCCGCCGACGGTACGCCGGCCGTGCTGAAGCTGGTGATTCCTCGCGACGGGGGCGCCCACGCCGCCCACGAGATCAGCGTGCTGCGGCTGGCCGACGGGCAGGGGTGCGCGCGGCTGCTGCGGGCCGACGTCGAGCGTGGGGCGCTGCTGCTCGAGCGGTTGGGCCGTTCGCTGTATGACCTGGGGCTGCCGGTGCCGCGCCAGCACGAGATCCTCTGTACGGTCGCGCAGCGGGTCTGGCGGCCCGCCCCGGACGCCGGCCTGCCCACCGGCGCCGACAAGGGTCGATGGCTTGCCGAGTTCATCACGGCGACGTGGGCCGAGCTGGACCGACCGTGTGCCGAACGGACGGTCGCGCACGCACTGTCCTGTGTAGAGAGACGGATCGCGGCCCACGACGACGAGCGCGCGGTGCTGGTCCACGGCGACGTGCACGCCTGGAACGCCCTCGAGGCCGGCGGCGGAGAGTTCAAGCTGGTCGATCCCGACGGCCTGCTGGCCGAGGCGGAGTACGACCTCGGCGTGATCATGCGGGAGGACCCGGTCGATCTCCTACAGGGGGAGCCGTACGACCGGGCGGTCCGGCTCGCGCGCCTGACCGGACGCGACCCGGCCGCGATCTGGGAGTGGGGCGTGGCGGAGCGCGTCTCGACCGGGCTGTTGTTGACCCGCATCGACGTGCAACCGGTCGCGCGCCAGATGCTCGCGGCCGCCGACCGCATCGCTCAGAGCAGCCTGTGACCTCGGACGACGGTCGCTGGCGCGCGGGGCGGGGTAGCCTCGGTTGGTGTTCTCGCCTCACGGCCCGTCTTTGCGGGAGCTGTGCGTCCAGGCGCTCTCCTTGGTCGAGCGCGGCTACGACCTGCTCGCGCCGAAGTTCGACTACACGCCGTTTCGTACTCCGGAGAGCATCCTCGGCGCGACGACCGCCGTGCTCTCCGAGCTCGGGCCGTTCGACCACGGACTGGACGTGTGCTGCGGGACCGGCGCGGGCATCCAGGTTCTCACGGCGGTGTGCCGGGGACGGATCACGGGTGTCGATTTCAGCGCGGGCATGCTGGCGCAGGCCCGCGCCGCGCATCCGCAGGCTACGTGGGTGCGGGCCGACGCCCGCGCCCATCCCGTTCGCCGCGGACTTCGACCTCGCGGTCAGCTTCGGCGCGCTCGGGCATTTCCTGCCGGCCGAGCGGCCCGCCGTCTTCGCGGGGGTGTA
>Ga0065720_1021227_pt1 | contig 11206 bp, 6 predicted proteins | sample Thericmetagenome_FD_59107 | JGI IMG/M metagenome (GOLD analysis project Ga0065720, IMG submission 59107) | Thermophilic microbial communities from the Joint Bioenergy Institute, California, USA of rice/straw/compost enrichment - eDNA_2 v2... | ecosystem: Engineered > Solid waste > Grass >... | reverse complement strand
AACCAAAAATGTTGCACCTCGGAGAAATAAATTTATTTCGAGTTTTATCAAATTTTGGCTCAAATTTCTAGCATCCTTATTAGAATATCTCTTCAGCAGTGACCAGGATGTGATTTATCTCCTAAGGAATTCTTTTAGTAGATCTAGCAAATTATAGATTAATCGAAATATCTAGTGAGAAAATGTTAATTCTAGCTTTAAAATATCTTCAAATAGTTGTATCTGTCATAAGAAATAATGCCATATTGGCATCTAATTTTTCCGATTTCCAGAAATATATAACAACTCATTTTTGAATTTATGGTTCCGTGTCATAAAGGTTATGATAGCGCGATTTCTAATTTAGAAAAGCAACATTTGGTTCCTAGGAAATTGATTGGCTGCTTTAAAGCTTGAAAATATTTATCAGATTGCTTCGGCCTAATTTTCGACTTACCTCGATACTGATTTTTAAAAGTAGGCTATTCAATCAGATATGAAAGCGATTGTATATTCTTAAACTAGAATAGGCTTAATTTGGATGAGAGGATTATTTGTTGCTGCAGGTTTATAATTTCTCATTTTAATGAAATAATGCATAGAAAGTGGATTAATTCTTCAAAGAGGAATTTAGAAGCATACTTTATTAGAGTTCACAAATGAGGACCCTTTGCTTTGATTACATTAGTATTTCCTTTGTCTTCCTATCATGGCTTATCCGATCTAAATTTCGTTTCAATAGGACCTATTTTATTACCTAAATGCTTTTCACTATTGCTTAAAACATTTTGAAAACTTAAGATTCATTTATTGAATCGAAAACTCATGAGTTCTCAAAAGCTCTTTCATAAATAATTGGAGTCAGTAATTTCTTCAGAGCTAAATAAAGCCTTACCTCATACAGCTAAGTTTCTTATACATCTAATTGGGATATTCAATTTATTTACAAGAATCTCCAAAGACTAGGTTGATTACTGCAATCTTCAATAAAAACAGGAGGCTCATCTTTTGAGACACTAAATGGATAAGTATCCATTCCAACTCTTTGTAGGTTTTTCAATTTCTTAAGAGAATTTCCAATTTCTACAATTGCTTGATAGCTGACTTTCATAAATCCAGACAACTTCAGTTGAAGATATTTAATATTTTTCAGTTCCTCGAGCAGTTCTTTTAAATGTTGTATTCCCTTCGTTGTTATTTGGCATTTTTCAATTCCAAATCCAAGCTGCAAGAGATCCTTACAATTTGAAAGACTCTTTGTGAGCCTGATAAAGCCTTTATCACTAATCATTGAGCATTGTGTTAGACCCAACACAACAGCTTTTAATTCTTTTTGTGACCTCAGTGCATCAGAGAATTTGATTAGCCATTCATCAGTGAGGTTTTTACATTCAGATAATAATAGCCCCAAAGCAGTAAGATTAGGAACTCTATTCACAATCTCAATGAATCCTCTCAAAGATTGGTCATTAAGATGGGGAATGCCAGAAAGGTCAATAAAAAGCTTTTTTAAAGTGGGAATATCCCTTAAGGTCTTAAATAGCTCAATTATGCCAGGATTGACAATTCCTTTATTCTCTTTTAAGCAGATTTGGATGTGTTTCAAATTCTTTTGAGAACTAATTCCATCTGCTACTCCACTGAGCTCAAGATCTCCAAGTCCACAATCTTCAAAAGACAGAACTAACTCTTCTAAGGATTTTTGTGACTTGAGACTTTGACTAATTTCATTGATAGCTTTTTTCGCAGAGACAGTCTTGTAAAGCTCGATCTTCATCTTTTTAAGAAGTCTGAGGTTAGGCAAAAACTCTAAAAATCTTTTTACTTTCAAATTATTTGAGTTTGTAGCACGATGAATCTTTAGATTTATCTCTCTCAAATTTTGAAGCTTTGACAAACTTTTAGCAACATTTTCAGCAGTTGGCTCTGTGGCTTTTTCAATTCCGTCAATGTCTATACTCAATGATCTTAATTCAGACAACTGCTCGAGACTTTCAGCTAGGTTCAGAAATCCAAGGCCACTAATTTTGTTCCCCAAAGACCTCAGCTCAAGCTTTCTTAGACTCTTATGCATAACAGGCAAGAATCCACATAGCTCCATATCCTCATCGAAGCCCAGTGATAGCCCTTTCATTTGAGTAAGTTTGCCCAGGGATTCTCTTAAAACTAAGATAGAATCATCCACTGAAGCATTTTTTTCTAATATGTCAAGCTTGAGGTATTGAAGAGTTGTTATCTTGCTAAGAAGCATTGTTAAAACTCCGATATCAATAGTCGGAGCCACAGGATATTGCTTTTGGAGCAAAGATTCAATACTGAGATCCTTTAGCCTTTGATGTGTCATGGAGTGAAATAACATTAGAAATGCTTTTGGATCTTCGAACTTTGGCAGGCATAAAGAAACCTTTTCAATGTCATTGAGTTTCCTAATAATTTTTGTGAAACGCTTTATGAATCTCAAGGTGTCAAAATATTCATATGTTGTGCTAATCTGAAGTGACTTCTGATGAAGCTTCTGACCCACAGCTTCCAGTAAATCCAAAAAAGTAGAATGTCTCACCAATCCGAGCTCGTCAATGTGGATCTTAATAGCTGCAAGGTGCTTTTGTTGTCTAATCAAGGATTTTAGAGACAAAATCTTTGAAGAGTCCATGGCAGAACCTGTATTTGTGAATGAGAGCTTGGTCAGTCTTCTATTATATTTAGCATACATCTTGAGTTGTACATGGCTAGTGATTTCAGAGGGCAAAGTGACATTAGGTTGGTAATAGCGCTTTGAAAGCAACATTTTATTTTAAATTATTTAGATTTTGCGCGAAAATTTGTATATATATTAAGATTCATCAAGTTTCAGACGTAAATTTTCTCAAGACAAGTTTTTTGTCAATTGTCCTTGTCTTCATTATTTCTGGAATTAGAATTCTAGCCCTCTTTGAAAAAGTACAATATAATAAAGGATTCTTATAATGAGATGACTGAAAGCCTTTAAAGAAATGTTATGCTCATCCTGAAAGTGACTGAACAAATAAAAAATAAGAAAAAAGTTTTTATTTGAGCTCTAAGAAAGCATTTATATGAAATGATATTGATACACAGTTGCTTGAAGATCTAGAGAATAGTATATATTAGCAAGAGCTCAGACTTAATTAAGCAAATTGAAATAAACCTAAATAAACATTAATATCCAAAGTGAAAAATGGAAAACTCACCCCAATTCCTTTCTCTCAAGACCATGAATCAAGGCCTGGTTCGTGCTGAAAATGCTGTTACAGGAGTTATGAGTCAAACAGCATTAAAAATAAAAAAAGAACTTGCTGATGGCACTGGAAATTATCCATTCAAAGAAATTACACCTGTTAATATTGGGAATCCTCAAATTTTGGGTCAACCTCCTTTGACCTTTCATCGTCAAGTTTTAAGTATTCTCCTCTATCCTGAACTCATGAAATGTGATATGTTCCCTGAAGGAGTTAAAAAGCGTGCTCAATATTACTTAGACAGAATTGCTGGAAATATTGGAGCCTATGCACCTGCACCCGGTTATCCTTTTGTAAGAGAAAATATCGCAAAGTTTTTAGAGAAACGTGATGGAGTTCCTAGCCATGCTGATCATATTCAGATGATCGATGGATCTGCTGACGGAGTAATTGATATTATTTCTGCTCATATTAGTGATCATCAAACTGGAATTATGATTCCTATTCCCCAATATCCTCTCTATTCAGGATCTATCACCTATTTGGGAGGTACTGAAGTCCCCTATTATCTCGAAGAAGAATCAGGATGGCAAGTTAGTATCCAACATCTAGAGGAAGTCTATAAGGAAGCTACTGAAAAAGGAGTCAAGGTTAAAGCTATTGTCGTTATTAATCCTGGAAACCCCACCGGACAAATCTTAAATGAAGAAACCATGAAAGAATTTATTAAGTTTGCTTATGATAGGGGACTCAGCCTTCTTGCTGATGAAGTCTATCAGGATAATGTTTGGACCAAAAAATGGACTTCTTTCAGAAAGGTTGTTGCTTCCATGGACTCACCCTATAATAAACTTCCTGTTTATTCAATCAATTCTTGCTCTAAAGGCTATTATGGAGAGTGTGGATTGAGAGGAGGATATATTGAGTTCTTTAACGTTGACCCTGATGTTGAAGCTCAAATCAAGAAAATCACCACTCTTTCTCTTTCAGTGAACACAATTGGGCAAATCACCATGGATATGATTGCAAGACCTCCGACTGAAGAAGAAAATGGAAAAGAAGTTACTGAGCAATATTACAGAGAAAGAGATGAAATTCTGGGTACCATGAAGAAAAATGCTGAGCTTGCCACTACTATTTTCAATTCAATGAAAAATGTGAAGGCTCAACCTGCTGAAGGTGCTGTGTATGCTTTTCCAAGAGTTGAGTTGAGCCAAAAAGCTATTGAAGAAGCCCAGAAGAGAGGACTTGCTCCAGACCTATTTTACACTCTCGAAGGTCTTAAGGAAACTGGAATGGTCATGGTTGAAGGTACAGGATTCAGACAAAAACCTGGTACTTATCACTTCAGAACTACTATCTTAATTAGACCTTCTGAGAAATTTGAAGAGAAATTGCTTGCTTATAAGAAATTTAATGATGCCTTCCATGAAAAATATGCATAATTTAGAGTACTTATTTCACAAATCTATTGAACCTCCACAAATATTTATTAGACATGATTACTAAACTCGTCAGATCCTTTACTCATTTTAGGTCCTCAATTTAATTTAGACTTAAATAAACTTCAATTTCGATTGAAAAGATTAATCATTGGAGCGTTCACAAGAGGCAAATTTTACATATGTAGTGTACTCATTCGCTTCTCAATTTACCTTCTCACCTTGGAATCTTATTTAATTGTTTGATTTCTTATATGAAGTACTATATAAATCATTATTTTTCTCGATGTAGCATGATGAAATTAATGATGTGTATTATCATCAATATTTTTTTCCATAACTTATAGAACTTCTTACTGTAATTTCTACATACCTAATCAATAAGAACAGTTTGGGAAGTAGCAATTATATCATTTGAACCCTTGTTCATAGCATAGAGTTCTAAAGCCTTTTTTACACTTTAACACATTTGAGTGGGATATCCAGATAATCTATTGTCTCATTTCACAAAAGTGAAAAGAAGGTGAATAACCTGCTAGGAGCCAAATAGTAATTAACTAGATTATCTCACTGACTATTACTTATAGAAGCCATCTATGCTTTTTTCTGTATTTCTAATTTGTTCAGAAGTTCTAAATTTTGATAAATAGAACCTTTTCGAAATTGCATCTCAAACAATGATTCGACACTTTCTTTCAGGCAAAAACAAACTCCTGAAGATATCATCGGCTTACAAACTATTACAGTTATCTGTATTTTGTCATACATCGAAGAAAGTATAATTCAAAAATTTATCCTAAGCTGTTAGCACAGGGAAGAAAGAGACACTTTTGGACCAATCAAAGTTCCTGCCGACAAATATTGGGGTGCCCAAACTCAGAGATCACTTGAAAATTTTCGAATTGCAGCAGAAACTGATCTCATGCCCCTTCCACTGATTCGAGCCATAGCACTGATAAAAAAGTGTGCAGCTCGTGTTAATAAAAAATTTGGTTTAGATTTAGAAAAAGCTGATGCTATTATAAAAGCAGCCCAAGATGTAATTGATAAGAAATTAGATGATAACTTCCCTCTTGTAATTTGGCAGACAGGATCTGCAACTCAAACACACATGAATGTTAATGAAGTTATCGCTAATAAAGCTATTGAATATCTAGGAGGGAAGAAAGGAGATAAGGTTGGTAACAATACATATTACTCATACTTTAGACGCTAATACATCCTAATGATCATGTAAATATGTGTCAATCTACTAATGATGTAACCCCAAGTGCTATTCATATTGCTACTATCATTGAGTGTCATAAAAAATTGTTGCCTGCGTTGGACAATTTGCTAAAGACACTAAATAATAAATCAGAAGAATATAAAGATATAGTTAAGGTCGGGAGAACTCATGCTCAAGATGCAGTACCTCTAACGTTGGGTCAAGAATTTAGCGCTTGGGCTCAGCAAATCAAATATGGCATTGATAGAATAAAAGGAACTTTTCCGAGGCTTCTACAACTCGCCCTTGGGGGAACAGCTGTAGGCACAGGTTTGAATAGCTATGAAGTAAATTTTTGTCGATATATTAAAATTAAAGGGGCAATTTGATGAGATAATCCAGGAAATATCAAAAGAAACTGGATTTGAATTTAAACCGGCTCCTAACAAATTTGAGGCCCTTGCTAGTAGTGATAGTTTGGTGGAATTTCATGGTGCTCTCAATACTCTATGTTGCTCTCTTTTCAAAGTAATCATGTGAAATTACTCTAAGCTCTAGCTTGCAAATGATTTGCGATTACTTGGGTCAGGCCCGAGAAGTGGATTAGGTGAATTAATTCTTCCTGAGAATGAGCCGGGAAGTTCTATCATGCCTGGAAAGGTTAATCCTACACAGTGTGAGGCTTTGACAATGGTATGCGCTCAAGTTATGGGTTATCATTTTGCTATTACAATTGGAGGAATGAATGGCCAATTTCAGTTGAACGTTTACAGAACAATGACATTCTATAATATCTTGCATTCAATTCAATTACTGGCAGATGCTATTGATTCTTTTGACAGGTAACTTGAAAATCTAGCCACATCTAATTTTAGAAATCTACTTCAAGGCATTCAAGTTAACACTGAGAGAATCAACGAATTTCTTGAAAATTCACTAATGCTTGTCACTGCTTTAAATCCGCATATTGGATACGATAATGCTGCAAAAGTCGCAATAGAAGCTCATGACAAGAAAATAACGCTAAAAAAGGCTGCAGCAAATTTAGGGTTAGTCAAAGAAAAAGATTATGACAAATGGGTTGATCCGAAAAAAATGCTTTCTCCTTCTAAATATAAAAAGGAATAATAATCTTTCTTGAATGGAAAACCTCAATAATAATGTTCATATAATTACAGATAACTTTTCAAAGATATCATAAAATATTATGAATGAGTTTCAAAGATTGTTCATAAGTTATAAGTGACAGAATACTGTTGGTTTCCCATTGAAACAAAAATTTGAACACATTGTATCTCGGCAAAGAACCGAAAGAAAAAGAGTAGGAGAAACTTGTTCTCTAGGAAAGAGAAATCAAAGTTTATTCAATTATTATATAACAAGTAATATTATTAACGAAATGGTAGTGCACTGTTTGGTGATTTTGACAATTATTGTATCAGTTAAAAGTCCACTCCTCAAATCTTTTTTAGAGATCCAGTCAACACACAGAGGTCTCTACTTAGAAAAATAATGTTTCATCATATACTATTCATAGAGAGCATTTAGTTACAATTATCTAAGGATGAGTTGTCAAGATACTTTGATAAGACTTATCCTCTGCTCTTCGTTGATCATTCTCATCTCCACCATATCCATCTTCCAAACTAGCGGCTTCGACTAGAATTCCTTCTTTGATCAATTGTCTTTTAATACGCCGAATTGGAGTCTCATAATCCTCAAACATATCCTCAATTGATCTTCTGAAGTGGTAGAAAGAATCTTGACAGGATGGACAGCACCCTGAATTAACAGTTTCAATATCTCTTTCTATTCTTTCTAATTTGGTGCCGACAAGATCTCCTGGTTTTCTATTTTCTTCCTTATCTTTGAGATGGCATAGCAACCTATGTTTGATCTCCATATCCTGAGGGTGAGCTTCCTCTTCAAGCATCGTTATGGTGTCAGGATAAGTCTCTTTTGTATCATGCAAATTTGTTTTTGATTGTGAAAAATATTTAGGCTCAGTTAAACCTCTAATAACAATTATTTGGCCTTGACCATCTCTTGTCACAATTTCTGAAAGACATTCTTGTTCTCTTTCTTCAATCACTCTAAAGGAGCTCTTGGAAGGTGTCAACCTCTTGGGAACCTGGGAAAAATGTGGGGAGATCATTGAGCAATCACAATTTATAATTTCGAATAATAAAATAAAAAATGATCATGATTTAGACTCTTCTAGTCTAATTGAGTAAATTGTGTTGTAGAAGAGAATTTTGATGCCTATTTCTTTGTTTTATTTCTGAGCCAAATGTTTAGCATAATTCAAATAAGCTAAAAACAAAAACAGTCTGAATTAAAACTTCTCAAAAGTTACTTTTTGTGTAATTCTATTTGAATCCTTAAGATCCCTCGCTTGAGTCTATATATGATATTAATAAAAAAACTCCGAAGCCGGGAATTGAACCCGGGTCATCTGCGTGACAGGCAGATATACTAACCACTATACTACTTCGGATTATGACTTCTTAGTGAGTATGAGAAAAACATATTGAAAATTTTGGACCACCATCTAGGTATTTTTACGAGGAGTAAGATGCTATACATGTAGATTTCATATCTTTTAACAATTTAATTATTCTCTAAATTCTGACCTCTTTGAAGCATAGGAATTGATCGAATATCTAACCTAATAAAACTAAATATGTTTCCAGTTGAAATATCCTCAAATAGTTAATACTAGTTTAAAATATTAACAAAAATACCTTATAATAAATAATCAATTCAATCTTTCTCAATTGAAAGAATTTTATTCTCCTTAATAAAGTAGGGATAAAAAGAGTATAATTAGAATGAAATTTTTGGCGAAAAAATCCATGAAAATAGTGATATCTTAACTTCTCAAGTTAAGCGTACTAATATAAAGAATTTATTTTAGAAGCGCAATCAACTTATGATTTCTAATACTCTGTCAAAGATAAGGATAGAATATCCCAAGACTGTCGAAGAGAAAAGAAAATATTTCACCCATTCATCATGAAGAATCTTTTTCAACAACACCACGCAAAGACATGGTTTTGAACACTTTGAACTTTGGACGAAGGAGTTCTCAGAACAAGATAGACGCAAATCCTGTTTAGAGAGTTCTCAAATTAATGAGATGATGGTTTGATTACGAATCAGGTGGAAGGTGTTGTCCTACCTAATCCAACATTCAATAAAAATAATAGGTAAACTCAAGAAGAAACACAAGAAAATTTACATGAACAAGAAACATGTCCTCATTTGTTAAACTATGCACAAACAGCTGTCATTAAGGCAGCAGAAGATAGCTGTTCATAACTTTTTTTAGCTCTTCCGTAGTGTAGATTTCGCCGTTATACCACTTTGAATTTTTTATGTCTTGAATAGTTGCCCTTTCTTTGGGATTTTCTCTTGTCATATGGTTAAATAGAACTCTGAATTCTTCTTCAAAGTATTCAGGCTTCATATCTTTCCTTTTCAGATGGATATCCCAAAATTTTTTGTTTTCTAATTGAAGGAGTCGATACAGATTAACTCCTCTGTAATTGTGGGCTTCTGTTTGAGGAAGCACTCCTCCAGATTTCAACAGGAAAAGAATAATTGCTATCGAGAAGATATCAGCTGCAGCAGGATCTGTACACTCCTCATGGAGTATTTCCGGAGCTCTGAAGAATTTGGTTCCTTGATACTTGATCTTTTCGTCCCCTTTCTTTAATGAAAGGTCAAAATCGCAAATCTTAAGAAGGAAGTTCTCACCCAGAAGAAGATTTTCAGGTTTGAGATCAAGGTGATAAATACCTTCGGAGTGGAGGTATTCAACTCCTTCTAGGAGTTGATGGAAGAATGTGCGGGTTAGTTTGACATCCTTGGCAAAGGGAATTTTATAATTCATTATGAGATCGAAGAAGTCACCATATGGGGCTAGTTCCATAAGGATGTAAGAACATTTATTCGGGAGGTCGAGAAAGGAGAAGTCCTTCTCAGGCTCATAGTAAACGACTGAGACAATATTTGGATGCTTTAAGTAGGCGAAGCGGACTTCATTGATGTAATGTTCACTTATCTTGCCTTCATAATAAGGCATAACTTTCATAGCAAGAGTTTCCCTGGCCAAAAGGGACAATACTTGAAAAACAATGGAATTAACTCTGCTCAGTGTTTTTTGGATGATTAGATTGCCGTATGGAGAATTCAAAATGAGACTGTCATCGAAGGAAGTATTGGCTGATGAGGCAGTTGTAGATGTGCCCTCTGAAAGCATAAACCTTGTGAGCAAGTGTGGTGTCTGTTTTGACTTGATTTATTGATAATTAATTTATTTAGTAAAGCACTGAATTAGGCGTTTATGAAGGATAATTTTAGAATTGATCGGTTTGTAAAACAATGATGTCATTAATTTGAACTCTGCTAATTTTTCATCGTTTGTTGACGTATGCACCTCATAGATATCAAATGTATTGGGAGGAGCAACTTAAATGCGTTCTAACTTATGCTTCGATTTGGTATAATTATCCGCCGTCATTCAAAGGTTTCATCAACAAAACTAACAAACAAATGGAAAGATGTCATTTTTTCTTTGTCACGAGTATTTGGCTAGTTATAAATGGATCTTTCCTTAAGATAATGTTCTCATGTAATGCTAGAAGTTAGATCAGTTTAAGATTAAATTCCAGAGAAATTTATTTTATTTGCAACAAAATAACTCAGTTTTTTCTGTGAAGGTATCGATAGTTTCTCCTATGCCTGTTATCTCCTCCTACAAAAAAAGTAAAGTATATGATCACACAAAGATTCAATATAATACCTATTTCTTTAAAACGACATTTAAAAAGTCACTTAAGCTCCCTTTAACAGCAACTCAACAAAAAATCAATATTTCTTTATCAATTAATTACACATACAATCTCAATTCATTGATTTCTAAAGACAGAAACCAACAATTCTTCCTTGTTGATTTGTCCCATTTCTTTTAGAGTTAATTTATACCTTATGAATGTAGTCCTTCTCTTGCTCTTGTATTCTCATAGCTCATTCTCAGGCTCTAAAACTTAAAATCATTCTAAAGTTTCAAGCTAAAAGTTATCAGATCTAACAATTTACTGAAGTTGAAATATAATTCCTTGCTTAAAACATACAATAAATCAAAGTCTTGAAATAATAGCTGATTTGATAAAAATCGATAGATATCGTCAAAAGTCCCAAGACGATAACATCAAAGATATATTATTCTAAGATCTTGGCTATTCCAAATGAATCAATATCTAATTATTGGATAAAGAGATTAATAATGGTATAGTTGTTGTCTGCAGCTCGAAATCTAATAAGATAACGATTTATTGAATTCAGTTCTCAAATCTCATTGATCAGCCTATCTCTAT
>Ga0065720_1021228_pt1 | contig 11209 bp, 14 predicted proteins | sample Thericmetagenome_FD_59107 | JGI IMG/M metagenome (GOLD analysis project Ga0065720, IMG submission 59107) | Thermophilic microbial communities from the Joint Bioenergy Institute, California, USA of rice/straw/compost enrichment - eDNA_2 v2... | ecosystem: Engineered > Solid waste > Grass >... | reverse complement strand
TTTTTTTTTTTTTTTTTTTTACAGATAGATCTGCTTCTTCAGTCAGTTCGGGTAATTTGCTCGGTTGGCTTTGGGACGGCATTGACATCTGAAGGGGATGCTCTGATACCTAAGCATGTCATAAAAAAGCTTTCGCTTCAACTTGGAAGTCCCTATCCGTGACATTCGAAACGTCCTTCGCTCTTCCCAAGGCTTTAGTAGTAATGACCAAGCGTAGGGATCCTGGAGCCTCATAAGGCTCGGAAGGCTAGTCCTCGTGCAGAATGGTTCGACTAACCGAGGTTTGGCAATGAGAACGCAATGGCAGAGACGAGCTGAGGGCAGGCGCTTAAGAGTAGACTGGAGCACCTGTGACACAACATTTTACGTGTGCAACAAAGAGAATGGGGGGGGTATTAAACTAGAACTATATCCGAGTTAACACTGAAATGTAGCATGATCCCAAAATTATCATGATACCTTCAAGATCTAGATCTCTTGCTCCTCCTAACTCTCCCTTCCAACTACAGCTGATGGACTTGTTGCAATATCAGCGGCCTTGATACCTGTTTTCGCAGCAGCGAAAGACTCACATGGTCCGCGTCCAACTTTCCACTTTTCTGTTTCCTGTCCCTTCTTGGTCTTGCGCCGGTGCCACCAGATACCGGCGGCAAATCCTGCAAGTACAAGCACCCCCCCCAACAACTCCAGCGGCAATACCGACTTTATGCCCAGTATTCGAAAAATTATACCCGTCATATTCGCATAGAGGCTTGCTTATCTCGCAGTATAGCGCTGACGAGGGGATCTTAGAACCATACTTCTTGAAGTAGACGATATTGGGCTTAGGTGGCTTCGAATCCGTCGGGAACTTGACAGGCGTCATGGCGACTTCTTCGTTGACATTGTCGAATACAAGGTATGTGCGGCGGAGGAGGGAGCTGCCAATACTCTGGAAGGACTGGTATGAGTTTGGCTTTTGAACGCCTAAAGGCAGATGCTGTTCCCGGCGAGCTCCTCGGTAAAGACGACCCAACCATGTCCTATGTCCGTGTACAATGTGCGGACATCTGAAGCAGCAACAATAAGGTCCGGGACTTCAGCATGGATCCATGGGCCTTCTGGGCCCTCGAGCTGAAAAGAAAAACGGGTTTTATTATCTTTGCCGGAATCGTGAACAATTCGATGGTGTCGTTGTACTGGGCGCCAGCAACTTGGGCTACCCAGTCTGCCATGAAATCCGGAAGATATGACAGACGGTCAGAGAAACTGAGGAAAATGGAATCAGTGTAGTATCTTGCTGAGGGTGGAACTGCCGGTCCTCCTAAGGCATCGGTGCTCTTAAATCCTGTTATGCGGGTCGAGGGACTTCAATCCCAGGACCAACCGCTTCAATTTGCCTTGATATCGGGACTTGTCGATTGAACCGAAAAGAACAGTTCTGGACGTTCCGTTTGGATTGTCGAGCCAAATGCTGTTGGCATTTGTGGCAATCTTCCCGTCATTAACAAGGCGCTCGATAAAGTCGGGATAATCATATTTCTTGCTTGAAGGTTTACCACCAAGTCCCAACGTCGCAATCCATCGGCCACCTGCCTTAGTCAAAGCCATTTCTAAGTCGTTTAGGACGATGTCTTGGACTTGAAAAGTGTCGGTAAAGTTTACACCGCCATAGTCATGACCGTCAACTATATAGTCTCTTCTAGCAGTCCCCTTGGCGTAGGCATCACCCTCTCGGCAGGTGTTAGATAGCGAAGTATTGAAACTTCCCCAACGGCAGACATTTGGCCAGAGCTCGATGTCGTCGGACGTAAGGTCAGAGGCCCTAGATGCGTTGAACCCAATCGGATCGCACTCTGGCGAACCTGCGTCTGGAACCCAGGTATGATAACAGTTCGAGACTATCATGGGCAGGGTTTGACCTGGAGTGCCAATGGTAACGTTGACGACATGAGTCCATTCTGGTATTCGATGAAGTCTCAACTGTACCGGGGCAAAATCATTGGAGCGCTTGATGTTTGGGATGGCTGAAGCAGCTCCAAGCAGATAGAGGGCGAAAGCCCGCAGGTGAAGGTGGCGTGTCATACGATGTTGGATGGAGGTCGACAACCCTCAGAACAATTATCGCTTCATGGTTGAGAGAGACTAACATGAGGGTCAAAACGAGGGCGGAAGGTGGGCTGTTTTAACAACGTTGGTGTCAGGGGCAAAGAACGTTGACAAGGAGCACTGCATCTTTGAGGATAGTCAAGCGAGGTGACAACTCCGACAAGAACGGAAGAAAAGAACCCACGTCCTCCTTCAGGGCAGATAGAAACGGAGAAAAGAGACTGGAACCCACAAGAGACGCAGCAGGGTCGCATAGTAAGGCATGTAGTAAGGCATGTTACAGGGAATATCCACTTCATGCGAGATAAAATGGTACGCAAGACTACCCAATGGTGCCTTGAGTGTTGGGGGCCAAATCGACCCTGGTAACTGGTGGGCCTCCGTTGTTCTCGCAGGGCTGTAGGCTGGGGTGAAGATCTAAGTGAGCCTTGGTGACAGCCGGTTGTATCAATGCAATACCTTGCGAGGTATCATGCGAGTGGTTTGTGTACACTTTCCAACGGATGTTAGCTGGATCTTCCTCGCAAAGCTTTCTGGAAGCCTACCTAACGGGACAACAACTTCAGGCGCCATAGAAAACGGCAGAGGTGGAGCAGGGTGAAATCATGGAAACCGGGACATTTCGTGCAAAGAAAATATAATACGTGGTTTATCTGGGAAGGTCTCATCTATCTCCCAAAATTTTTCCTTGATACGTCTGGCCTGCTAGGTGGCCATCACAGAGTTTGCAGCCGACACTTTCCGCAGACAAGAAGGAGCGGCGGTAGAACGAAGGTTGAGTGAAAGAAAGGAATCACTTACTTGACAGCAATAACTGAAGATTTCCATCGTAAAGGCCAATGATTGACCTTCGTGTACGTACATACTACATCTTGACGTCAGAAAGATACGCAAGCAGAAACAGAGGTTCGAGTTCTATGACAAATCCCTGAGACTATCAGCAAGATCATTCTCCAAGAATTCCCCAAACTCAGTGGTCAGCTAATACCTAGCTTCTTCCAGCCGCATTTCCCGGGCCAGCTGCCTGTGGCGAACTCTGTAGCTGCGGGAGCTTGAGGCTCCTGGCCGCTCTGTGCCCTCCTGATCGAGGCAGTATACCCGTCGTCCGTAGCTTTCTCCTCGGCCCCCGCCACAGAAGGCAGAGCAGTTGTCTTCTAGTTCATGTGCGACTCCCAAATATATCAATCCAGGACCACAAACAGTTCGTCGCTTACGGCTCCCAAAGCGGAGCCAACGTTACGGCGGCTCTGGCCGAACTTGTAGCCAGCCTCAACGTACCGGTATTTGCTCACTCCACAGTCAACCTCGGTGGGATTTTTGCGCTGTATTTCTTGAAAGGGACGATCTGCGCGGTTAGGGGCTCTGAATCTGGAGACGAAAATATGATGGGAACGAAGCTAGCGTGAAGTTGTCGAAGACCATGTATGTTCGACAAAGAAGCGCGCTCCCGATGCTGCAGAATGCATTACCATAATCCTTCTGCCCGCCGAAACGGCATGTGTTATTGCTTCTGAGTTCTGAGATCTAGTATGTGGGCGGGGAGTCGACAGATGGAGAGAGGTGCGGAAATATGTCTGTAACGGAAATGACCAATTCGGTAACCTCAACATTCAGCACAAGGCCTTTTTACTCTCTGGTTGGAAAGCAAATTTGCCTTGTTTGAATGGTCGAGGTCGCAAGGAAGCGTAAAGCGAGCAAACAGCCACTTTTGGAAAAATTCCTGAGTTTGAGCAAGAAAGCTGTGCTTTAGAATGTAGGGCTGACTGAAACTCTTTTCCAAAGGTTCGCACTCAGCAAGTCTTCCATTGATCCAAGTCACATTTGCAGGAAAAGACAGGTGAATTGGTGCCAAGTACGATGCTTTTTGCACATGCATCATTAGAACGAGATTAACTCTCAGATAACGCCTCAGGAAGATCGGAAAACCAGAGTACCTGCCCAAGTGGGCCCTTGGAGTTCGGTTCTCGACAACAATCGGCAGCAACTCAGTGATAAAATGATCATCTTGTTAGGGAATATCTGCAGCGGACTCTAGGATATCAACATGGGAGCTGTCAACAGGTTGATGTTGAACGATGAGAGACAGAGCGGGAACAAATCCAACAGCAAAGACCAGACGAGAGGGAGCAAGTCAGAAAATTCTGCAATTAACTTTCTCAACTGGGCCATGACTCATTCTCGCTGAAATTGGGATAGCCCAGAGGCCATTAAGATGCGTGATCATGAGGATGTTTGCTCTGGGTGAAGTTGATGCTCTCCGACCCCGCGGGCAGGTCAACATAAGCGGAACGGGTGCCAAGCTTCTGACGGGGCTGACGGCCCGCTCTGATGGACCCTGCTGGGTTGCGCAGTTGGGGCTTGGCAAAAAACCAGCCCCTGTTGGGCGCGAACTCTGTCTCCACCCAATCTTCACATGCCCCACGTTTCCGTGTCAACCTTTCAGGAGGTGTGTCAACGACCGCAACTTCAATAAAAACAACGGCATCCAGGAGCTCGGCAGACAAAACATCTCACCTCCGTTTGCCTGGCCATCACAAAACAATGCAGTCTGGAATTTCTGGTAACTACCCCGTGTTCCACATGGTTCTACCCATTTTTGTCCATCTTCATTTCTATCCTGACCTCGCTGACGCTGTCTAGCCTCGCAGGAGCTGGTCTCCCAGTTCAACAAGCTTCTCTCTTCCGACGAGCACTTTGGATTGCTGGTCACAATCAAGTCCGAGCAGCTGCAGCCCCTGACTCTCCTTACTCCCCCTTCGCGCGACGCATCTTTCGCAACCAACCTCAACACGCTTCTGGCCCCTCATATCAAGCATAATGAGGCTCTCTACATCATCCTCCGCCGCCACACCTCTACTCCGGCCCTGGTGGCCATCACATATGTTCCTGACCCGGCCCCTGTGCGCCAGAAGATGCTCTTCGCCTCCACTCGTCTGACTTTGGTGCGCGAGCTGGGCAGTGAACACTTCCGGGAGTCCATCTTTGCGACGACTGCTGAGGAGCTAACCCCGGCTGGTTTCGAAAAGCACGATGCCCATACGGCTTTGGAGGCTCCGTTGACAGAGGAGGAAAGGACACTGGGTGCAGTCCGCCGGGCCGAACAGGAGGCTGGCATGGGCACAGCCTCTCGGCCGTTGCATCTTAGCTCTAACATGACCACGACCATTGCTGATCCTGCGCTTGATGCGCTCAAGGAGTTGGCGGCTGAGAAAAGATCTCTCGTCATGCTGGTACGTTGACAATTCCTCGTTAATCATTAGTTGCGGGACTAATGGCAAACTAGAAAATCAACCCTGACACCGAAGTTGTCGAGCTCGAGCCCGGTGTGACAGTCCCCTCTTCTATCACTGAACTTGTTCAGGCCATCTCACCAATGGATCCTCGCTTCGTCTTCTACCGGTATACACACACATACAACGGGGTTGAGTCGAGTCCGTTGCTGTTCATCTACACATGCCCGTCTAATGCCAGCAGGAAGGCCATCAGGTTTCGGATGATGTATCCCCTGATGAAGCGCTCAGTTCTAGAGATCGCTGAGAAAGAAGGGTTAAAGCCAGAGAAGAAGTTCGAGGTGGAAGATCCTAGCGAAATTACTGAACAGTCCGTCCTTGACGAGCTGCATCCGAAAGTTGAGGTAAAGAAGGGTTTTAGCAGGCCCAAGCGTCCTGGTCGGTGAAGGTTCTCGTGTTGACTTGGATAAAGCTCCTGGGTGTTACATGCTAAGGCGACGGAAGTCCTGGACATGGACTTTAAGATTGTGGACATAGACCCTGGAATGATATGGCGCATGTGCTATGTGAAGGCTTTACAACAAGTTCAATGTTGGCCTCAGGCCAACCTCGTGACCCTCTGACTCTTTGTTCTCTGATGATTATGTCAACAAACACAACATTTTGTTGTGAAGAGACACCTTCGGTAGCGACAGCTCGAAACATGGCAAGAAAATTCAAGAACTTACTTCATTTGCGCCGATCTTTGGTCTCGGATCCATCTTTTTAAGGCCAGTGGCGCCGTCAGTTGCATTCCATCAAAAGTTTAGCTTCAGCACAATCTACAGCCCGATGGGTCGTGGCATGCAGCGTGGGTTGATGTGGAGATGTTAAGTGCGCTCACAAAGGCGGACAGGTTCCTCCAGATGCTGTCAACGAGGTAACTGAGGATGAGGTTGGCTTCCAAACATATGACTACTTATATGCGCTCAATAGCAAGTGTGATAGAAAATGAATACAGCACAACTGCGTTCTTAAGCTACCTTATCCTGCATATGCCCCGATTGATATCCAAGGAAGAAACTACCTACCTATCCCACTTAACAGGGACACCCTGATCAAAAGCCCAAGGCTTCAAAGTAAGAATTCTCGAACCCTCTTATCAGCCATTGTGTGAACAATTCCCGCCTGAACCTTCTACCTTGTCAAACTACTCAGTAACGGTGAACTCTTTGATCTTGCGGCCGTTCAGTTTCAGTTTCTCCAGTCGGCTCGGCTCAGCCTTAAACTGCTTGCAGTCTGCCATAAAGGCGAAGCGCTCGGTGGCCCCAAAGTGGTCAATGAAGTTCCACTTGAGATACCCCAAGAAACACTCAAGCATAGACGAAATGTCCCACCACTGAGCAAGCAGCAGCTGCCATGTTGGCTGTCGCTCCGAGTGAAGAGAGAGAAAACTACAGGCCTCTGGTGGGTGACTGGGAATAGTATTATAGTGTGGACAGCAAGACTGTACGGCCGACAAACTCCAAGGTAGTATCCACCGAAGACTCTAACCTTTACAGATATCAACCGAACGAGTTGACTTGGAGACGGATGCGGAAACACACGAGTTCAAGACGATAAAGGAAGAGTGTAGCTGGGTATCGCAGCGTGTTGAACAAATTTAACTCGAAACCATCAGGGCAATATGCTTCAGCTCACTGGATAACAAGTTAGCCATTCAGTTGCTCACGAAAGGTGCTCATGGGATCCCAGATATAGCATGTGGAACTTACTTCTGAACCTGCTCTCCCACCTTGATAGGCGGGTAGCTCACCTCCTCACCCTCATCCCACCCAAGTTCAATCATCTTCTGTCTAACCTCCTTTGCCTTCGCTGCTAGGGACGGAATCGGCGCCAGGTCAAAGTCCGACGACAAGTGCCAAAAGAACGTGGACGAGATACGGATCAGCGGCCGATCAGGGAACTTCTCCTTGCGCATCGCAATTGTCTCCAGTGTCCTCTCGTTAACAACTACCTCATGGTAGCCTGCCTTGACGAGACCACCAGAAAGGTACTCGAGCTGCTTTCCTGCTTGAACCAGCAGGTAGTTACGGCCCGCAGGGATCTTGACGGCAATACGTTTGCCAGTATTGCGAGCCCAAATGTGCAGGCCCGGGTAGCGAGAACGGCCGTGGATGGTGAGGAAGTTGAGATCGGTATGGAAGCCGGCTAAGATCGTGTCCTTGGCGCCGTATTTGACCAGGTCAGAGGCAGTTGGAGCCAGAAGATGAGGTCCATATCTACCAGCATCCACAAACGTATTGGCATCCAGGCCCATGCCCACTGCGGCCATTCTAGCAAGGCCCTCAACGCTGTATCGAGACTAAGTCACTAACCCCACATAGTCAGAAGAAACTTTGGATATCAACTTACGCATTCTTCATCGACGTTCCCCACTTATTCATGGCTGGCGTCCAGCGCTCCTTAATGTGAGGGGCCTGGGGCACGATATTGTCGGCATTGAGAGATGGGAACTGAGTGTTCGGAGCAGTCTCACCCATCCTCCAGAAGAAGCGGCACTTAGGGTCTGGCTGGTGACCCGAGATGTCGAGCGGCCTCTCAGAGGGGGCCAAGCGACGGATAACATTGAGGCATGGCTCGTCCACAGCACACTTGGGCTTCTCGGTGTTTTCGAGCGTCACACCGACCTGATAGCTCAATTCAGGACGCTCATCTTTTTTGAGAACCTCCTCGGGCTGGGCGAAGTAGTCCTCGAGAAGATCAAGAAAAGTCTCGTTATCTTGCTCTGACACGCGCGAGTCGTGGAGCACCAGGGCACCGTAGGTGATCAGAGCGTCGGCAGCCTTCTTGCATTCAGCCTGGACTTCGGGGGAGTCGATTGGGTTGTTGAGAAAAACATCCAGATCAATAACTGGTAAATCCATCGAAAGCTCCGGGGGCGACATGGCTGATGATGTGTAATTGTAGGTAGGGAAAAGAAGGGTAGTATGACAACTGTCCTGTGACTTGAGTTTGCGAGAAAAGAGTTGGAGAGTTCTCGAGCTGTAGATATAAACGCCGAAACTATCTCTAGGCGACTTTCACTCCTCAAGTAGACATCAAGATGATTCGATTGCAGGCAGCAGCCGGTCGATATGCCACCGAGATAACCGGTTCACCAGAGCCGACGATATCTGGAGATGGAGGCTTGGCAGCGGCATCACGCGGCAAAACCACACAAGACGGACAGCCTTCCTGATTTGGAAGGTCGCGGCAGGTGACCGCCAACTGCCGAGCTCCAACGGGCCAGCCGTCAGGGTTCCAGAAGCCCGAACTTACCAACATATTCCCAGATCCAGTTCTGAGATCTCAATCGCCGGAGAAATTTCTTCGGTTTCTTCTCTCAAGCGGAAAGTCTGTTTTCAATGAAGAAGCTCTTGGCCCACTCATTCCCCAAACCTTTTTTCCTCGCTTGATGCCTCCTTGGCGGATCCGTCCGATCCACAAGTAGGCCCTCATCACATGCAGGATCCACTCTCCACCTCAACGGTTTGGTGGGTGAGGAAGGAGGTATTGTTATTGGAAAAAAGGTTTGGGACCTATTCCCCTAGAAGTGAGGAAGAGGTTTGTTTAGTCTCTGGGTTATTGGCCCCTAAAGTTAAAGCATGTAGTGTTAGCCAGTCAGTTTTCACAGGGTAGAAAACCTAAACTCCTGTAGTTTCGAAGTCCATTGATGATTTCAGTTCATTAACGTAACGTTAATAGCAATTGCACCAGCCTTGGGAGTATATTCAACTTCTAGCGCCATATCTTTCAACTATTTCCGACAAGCTGAGATCGGGACGTTAGGACACCTCAGAACCTCTGTTCGAGGTTCCCCAGCCTCTCAAGATTTAGGAAGGAACCTTCCGAGAAAGGAGTTGTGGTTCAATCTTTCCCAAGGATGCGCATTTAGATGTATAAAATCGTCAGAGTCCTTTCAACTATCAACAAATTTTTCTGTCTTTCGTTCAAGTGTTCTTTGCTTGGTTCCGCCTTACATCGTCCCCCGTTACGTAATATGGTTCAAACACCGACTTCAATGCTCGATATTGGATAAAGATAGCTAATATATGGTCGCTGTTATATTCCTACTATTCCATACCTTTTATGATCATACCGGTTTCTTTCCTAGTTGTCCTAATCTAGCAGTCTTAGGCAAAACGGGCTCTTGGCCTTGACAATGAAAAGAATTTGGTTGCATGCCTTGAGTGTTTTATCATCATGGTATTCATCATCAGTTTGCCTTGGTGTTGAGTTGTCAGCGCAATATCCTAGTCGGCGACCAAACTCTCTAGGAGGAAAAGAGAATATTATCAACGGATCCAGCCAACTAGCTCTACATCGTCGAAAGTGTAAGTCTGTCTCACCATTTTGAAGTTTACTATTAACACGCATATAGTCAGAGATGCCTACAGGAACTGGTTCACCAGATATCATCACTATACAAGTCACCAAAAGTTTCTCTTGGACCTTTCCACTGCCAATCAGAATCATTCTTCCCTCTTCACGGTCGGCCAGTCCTTCGAAAAGCGCAACATCCAAGGCATTCATATATGGGGCTCCCTCGGCCCAGGCAAGAAACCGGCAGTCATCTTTCACGGGACTGCCCACGGCAGGGAATGGATTAGCACCATGGTAACCGAGCATCTAGCCTACCAGCTATTAGCGAGCTATGGAAACGACAAAGAGATCACAACCGCTCTAGAAAACTTTGACTTCTACATTCTTCCTATAGTCAACCCCGATGGTAGCCCCTCGTCTCTCCCTAAACCGTGATATTGGCCTCTGACAACATCCATCCCACAGGATTTGTCTACTCACAGACGACAAATCGCCTCTGGCGCAAAAACCGACAACGTCGTCCTGGCCACACTTGCATCGGCACGGACCTTAACCGCAACTAGGACGCCCACTGGTCCAACTCTCGCAAGGGCAGACGCCATCGGAATAAGCATCGCAAACAAAAAGCACACCATTCACATCATCCTAAGGGTGCCCAAAAACCTAAGTCCAAACCAAGCGGCTCTTCTCGATCTTGCAGCGACGCGTACCGCGGACAAAAACCCTTAGACGCCCCCGAGACAGCAGCACTAGCACGGCACATGCGCAGGGTGAAGGAGCGCCAAGGGCTGAAGCTCTTCGTAGATTGGCATGCTTTCGGGCAGCTGGTGATGTACCGTACGTCCCCTCTCACCCTCTCACCCACTAGTCAAACAACACTAACCCCCCACAGCGCCAGGACACACCTGCAAAAGTTCCTCTCGCCTACCTTCCAAGCACCCTCTGCCAAGGTTAGCTCGCCGCATTGCAGCCGCAATGAATTCCGTTTATAACAACCCCTACAAAACTGGCACTGCGTGCGAGGTGCTGTACCCTACTACCGGGTCAGCCGAGGACTATGCATGGGATGTGGTGGGCGCAACGTACAGTTTAACGATTGAGCTGCCTCCACGAACACATCAGGAGGGGAAGAAAGGGAAGACAGGGTTTCATTTGCCTAAGGTGCAGATTGCTCGGGCCGGGGAGGAGGCGTTTGAGGGGGTTAGGGAAATGATGAGGTTTATTGTGAATGAGGATAATTGCAAGGAAGAGTAACTTGTTACGGGAGAGCAAAGGAGAGCGAAGCCAAACTTCAAGTGGAGGACAGCCATGGAGATAGGCCGTATTTGAAGGGTGTAGTGAGTTTAATATACATACTATTTAAGACTTGACGGCCTCATGGCTTTTTTTCCCCACTGTTCTTTGAGTCGATGAAGGGCTTACATGACCCTTAATAATAACACACCTTTAACACACCTTTAAATTCCCAGAATAAAAGTACCTAATGAATCAAAACAGCTCATGATCATATATATATATATATATATATATATATATATATATATATA
>Ga0065720_1021223_pt1 | contig 11212 bp, 12 predicted proteins | sample Thericmetagenome_FD_59107 | JGI IMG/M metagenome (GOLD analysis project Ga0065720, IMG submission 59107) | Thermophilic microbial communities from the Joint Bioenergy Institute, California, USA of rice/straw/compost enrichment - eDNA_2 v2... | ecosystem: Engineered > Solid waste > Grass >... | reverse complement strand
GCCCTAAGGCTATCTCAAAGGGATTCTACGAGTGGGGACTGTATACCAGTCAAGCCAAATCTCAACAATTGCTCACTCATACCTCTTCTCAATTCAAGTCTGTTGAGGAACAGATGAACTCTCTTGAAGAAATTATGAAGAAATATCAACAGGAACTCAAGGTCTATGATGAAAGAATCAAGGCATTGAACAATGAAATTAGTTCCAAGGATCAAATTAATGCTGAATTAACAAATGTAAGAAATTATAAAATTCTTTCTCAAATTTTAGCAAATTGAAAAATTGAGTCTCGAAAAGAAAGCAAAGACCAAATGTCTCTCCGTCTCATTGCTCTGCTATTTGGCCCAACACCACAGGCTTTCACGTTTCAACTTAAGCGCATCATTCTCTAAGTGGAAGAACCTATCCTCTAACACCAAGTTAGCAAATAATGCCTTCACCAAGATCCTCAAGATTAATCACAAGCACATTTCTGCTCGTGTCCAAGCTGCTGTTGTTATCTTATCTCAACTTTTCAGAAAAATCACAACTAATCTGCTAGGAAATTCCTTTAAGTTGCTGGTTCACTACAGTGTTGCTCATGCTAACTACATTAAGCACTCTTATAAATCTGACTCAGTTTATTCTGCTTATGAAGCCTTGAAGAAAGAATCCGTCCCTGTGACTCAAAAGAGATCAATTACCCCACACGAAAGAATTCTTGATGAGAAGGCCAACCTACAGAAGGTCATCAAGAATTCCTATTCTCCTCTAAATAGAGAATACAGACCCTTGGACTCTGTTAGCACCCCTGACACTACTCCCCACAGCAAATCCTTAAAATCTGCCAGTGTTCAAGAGAATCCCAAGCTGACCGCTAATGGCAGTCTCATTATCTTGAATAAGAAAGTTCCTATTGACCAGATGCCAGTTTTACCTCATCAAGACTCTCTTCAAGAGAGATCCAGAATTGACAGTGATAGACAAGGCAGGAGAATCCTTGCTGAGAATGTCTTGACTAAGGAATTCAAGGCTGCTTTAGAATCTCATTTAAATATGAGGAACAGTAGCTTCCAAAGCAGGCCCACAATCACGACAATTACTAATACAGAGACTTCTGAATGTGAAAGCTACAAACCAAATAAACTCAAGGATTCTAATATGTATTTAAGTAAGAGTCCCAGACATTTGAGCTTTGTCCATTACAGAGAAAACTTGATTGATAGATCCCAACCTGATCCCAGAGTCCCTGCCCTTAGTGAGAAAACTAAGAAGTTCTTGAAGGAGTTCGAAGCAAATAAAAGCTTTAACAGAGGTCATAAGAGCAGCTTCAACAACGACAGAGAAATCTTGAATAAGAGTGATTTTGAAATCTTGGGAAAAGAGAATGATGAAAGCTTTGGAGCACTTAATCATTCCGCGAATATGGGATTGAATCTCAATAGAAGAATGGTCTTTAGGCCCTCTGAAAAGTTTTAATATTTGCAATGATGTAAATGATATTTTGACTTTGTAATAAATTTCATTTATTATAATTTTGGTATTATTGTCTGATTTATTATTTATCAGGCATGCTATAATTACTTTCTGTGAGACGCGAGAATTTGATGACGAAAACTTATTTTACCAAAGACTTGCGTAAGATGGTGTTTGTGGAACATCAATAGAAAACTTACGACAAAAATTAAGTACAAACACTAATTGAGATTTGGAGAAACCTTACAACATTAATTACTTCTTTTTCACCATTTTATCAGGTGGGACTTGATTGCTCATCATCTGGGGATTCATTCCTCTCATTGTGCTTCCCATATTAGGTGGCATATTTCCAGCCATATTGGGTGGCATATTTGGTGGCATATTTCCAGGTCCCATGTTTCCACCAACATTTCCTGGCATGTTAGGATTCATGCCTCCAGGGCCCATATTACCCATATTATTGATATTATTGTATCCTTTAATATGATATTGTTGCATTCTTGCTTGCTGCTGTTGTTGGAGTTGCATTTGAACATTGGGAGGAACATTGCCCATAGGATACATGTTTGGATGCATGTCTCTTCCCATACTTCCTTGATTAGGCATCATCATCTTATTGCCTGGGTAAGGTTGTCCCATATTAGATGGCATTCCTCTGGGCATGCCTGCATGAGAACCCATATTTACCATTGGCTGGGGCTGACCTGATTGATGAGCCATAGCGTTAGGATCAAACATTTCTCCTGGATATTGTCCATGCATGGGATTTGGCTGACCTCTCATTTGTTCGGGAATCATGGCACCAGGCTTTTGTGACATGTATGGAGAGGGTTGCATTCCATGTGGAGGTCCACTGGGGTTGGGGAAGCCCTTGACGGGATGGAATGGCTGTCCACCTGGCATGTGAGCAGAAACGTGGCTTGAAGATCCCATAATGTTTGGTTGAACCCCTCTCTAAAAGATGAAATTCGAGAAGAATAATATTACGTTTTGATTAGCGTTCGGGACGTGAGTAGCTGCCATGATTTCACTGATAATCTTGTCCATATGTGGGTAAGGAGCTAAAACCTTAGAAATAGTAATCTTTTTGTTTTACTTTTTTCTTTCTTGATCGGTTGTCCGGTCAGAGGAATGTTATTATTCTTCTTGTTAACGAGCTCTTTGTTCATGACTTCAGGCCAGACCATTCTACTGAGAGTCACATACTCAGGGACTTCAACAGGTCTCTTTTCTTGGACTTCAGTTCCATAGATTTGTTTTGAAGAATCTTCTTTGAGGTGTTTCTTGATGTTCCCCAAAAGAGCGAAAGAATTCTCAACACTTTCGTTAGGGTATTGCTCTTTCTTTTGTGTATAGTAATCATAAAACTTCTTGTTGTAAGACTTGAGTCTGAATCTTTGTTGGGAAGAAGCTGGCTGGAATTCAAGGTTGGTCTGCTTCTCCTCACTCTCTTGTTCTTTCTCATGAGAAAGAGAGGAATAGGTTGGCAGGCGCCTTTTGTTGCAATTGAAGAACTTTTTCATTTTGTTTGCTTGCATGAAGAGCCATTTGAATTCACAGATCTTCTCAACGAATTTATAGCTTCCTCTGGTCAAGATATTGCTGTTAAGGACATCTGTAATAATAGGATACTTATTTCCGAACAATGCATTGAGCCTAAAAGTTTAACAAATCGAACACTATGGTTACTTTTCGAAGAGGAAATCAACATGGAGGGGCCATTTGATACTCTCAAGTTGATTTTTGAACTCTTTGTCCTCAGAAGCCTTGATAAACTTGATCTTGTCAATAAAAACAAAGAAGGACTTCTCGCTAATATATGGCAAGAGCAAGAGCATATCCTGAGGCTTGATGCTACTTTCAAGAGGCATAGATTGAATCATATTCTTGATGCTTTGTTCCTTCTGTTTGTTAATTTCACGGCTAGAATGATTATAAATTTTGCAGAAAAGTTACCCAGAAAGCTTCTTCTGTAGATCAGCAATATAACCCTCCAGTTCTAGCTTGCTCTCACTGATAAATCTATCAGTATCACTGTCAAATATAGGCTCTTCATAATAAAGTGGATTCTGGACAATCTTGCTGAATCCTACTGTTGGAAGGTCATTGACGCTCTTAGGGAAGTTCCTGTTACCCTCAATCTTATAATTCAATTATTGAATAAAGACGATTATACCGATAGCTTGAACATACTCTCGAATTCTTGATCAGTCAGGGGTTCTTCATAGAACAGGTAGAGAAGTTCGTCAGAGTTCTCTTTCTCCTTGAGCTTCTTTTGATCTCTGTATGTTGTGCCTCCAGCTTCATGGGCCTGGTCATACATCTTCTTCATAACTGGAATGAAAGCTGGTTCTTTGACTTCCTTGATCTGAGAAGGCTGAGGAACCAAAGCAGGTGCAACATAGCTCTTCTTTCTCTTTTTATCCTCTTTCAAGCTAGGAACAGAGAGGTTGCTGACTTCTTTTTGAAGTCTGAGACTCTTGTCTAATTCTGAAGTTTCTCTGGTGAGCCTGTTTAAGGCATCTAATAATTCAGGGGCAGATTTATTCTTATTCCATTTGCTGAAGCACTTCTGAATCTCCTTGACATAGAATTGCTTATCAATCTTATACCCTTGTTTTCCGTTCATCATGAGCTCGTCAGTTTCAGTAATAATTTCGTTTGCTTGTAGCTTAGAATCGTAATTAACAAAATCAAGGATATATTTTCTCAACAAAGAATCTGGATTCTTTGGCTTGGGAGCCTTGAAGAGATCTGCAATCTGTTTGTTGTCAGACTTTTCTGTTATGGATTTAGTCTTTTTCTTCGTCTTCTTGTCTTCGGTGACCGATTCTTCTTTCTTAAGCCTATCAAAATCGATCGTATCCTTGTCCTCTCTCTTCATTTCGTCGTAATCAAGCATCTCGCCATCTTTGTCGTCGCCCAAGTCAAGGAATTTATCGACTTTCAAATAAATATTTGGATCCAAATTTTACCTCCATAATTCTCTTCAACCTTTATGACTTCTTCGGTTTGTTCTTCTTCTTTAATTCCTGAATTCTGCTCTAGATGTTGTCTCTGTTTTATTAGCTCAAAGGCGTCTGTCACCATAGAAGCTAGTTCGCTCGAAACAAGACGATGATAGATTTGAATCTCTTGTTCGTGGGTTTGTTTCTGTCTGATACCCTTTTTAACTTTTTTACTAATGAAAGCATTTATAGCTATCTTAGATTTTCTTTGTTCCATCATATCAATAGCCGTCCATTTTATTTCTTCGAGCAAATAATCCCATTTAATGAAGGGTCTCTTAAATCTTGACTTTGGCTCACTGTCACTCAGCAGGCCCTTTGGTGGGATATAGTCCTTCCTCAAGTACTCGAAATTCTCCACCAAACGGAACTTTTTGCAGTAAAGTTCAGGCAAATTGGTCACGGTCTCAGGGTTCTATTTAAGCAGTTAGATTGGAGCAGGATTTGTACTTACCTGGAAGTCAACACCATGTATAAGATTTGCATTTGGGTCATCTAAGAAGATTAGAAAAGGAGGGAAACCAAAAAATGAAAAATGAGATCTTTGCCACCAAGGTACAGGGTACCCTGGGAAAGTATATATGAATAAAATGAAAAATTCATGTTGAATGACAATTTACATATTTGAGCTTTTGGATTGAAGGGGAGTTTCTGGTACATTCGTAAATCTGCCTTATTTCTCTTTGCTTTTGAAATAAACTAAAATTTATTAATTATAGCTCAAAAAAATTTCTCAAATAAATATAAAGATGTCAAATACTACCGATACTAATCAACTAATTACTTAATTTTAGTATCAAACTTATCCCAGCATCCTTAGAAAACCTACGTCATCCTAATACTGACTTCCGATCCTCCTAATTTTATTTTATTGTCTTCAGCCCAACAAAATTCGAAGCAATTTTCACTGGAGATTTTTAGCGAAAATCATACTCAATTCTCATAAATTGTTCACTATATCTACATGAATTAGTGATTATGAATATTATAGAAATAAAGAAGGAGATTATGAAATAGGATGACTGGAAAAACCCCTTAAGAGGTGTACAATGATAGTCTATTCAAAACTTTAAGCCATTTGATAGACATTTTTTCTATGTTGGTATTGCATTTTGTTTATGATCTCCATTAGATCTCTTTCTTTCTGCATCAAATATTCAACTTTCTCTTGTAGCCGCATATTCGCCTGGACTATTAACCTCAATAAACACAAAATTACCTGTCTAAGATGAATTACCTCTGCAGCCTGAGTTAACTTCCCATTCTCCCAATTAGAGTTCTTAGGAGCTGTTATCATAGATATCTCCTCTAGTTCTATCACTTTTCTCTTAAGTTCTGCATTTTCTGATATCAGCTTTTACATTAAATAAAAATTATTTAATTCTTACACTTGACATAATTGATTGATCCTCATTCTTTGGCTTCTTGAGCTCAGAAGTTTTCTGCTTGCTCAAAAAGACTTTTTCTACAGGATCAAGAAGATAATCAGACTATTACCGAGATTTTCTAGCTTTAGTTTCAATGCATTGTTCTCATTCAAGATATCTGCATAATTCTTCTCAGCAAATGTCTTATAAGGCCGTAGTTCTTCTATTTCTTTCTTCAGTCGTTTTATCTCAGCTTGAAACTCTTGCATAGCCTATAACAGTTAATGACTTCTTCTCCCCCCAATTACTGCTATTATAGATGGTTCTTGGATACCACTTAAATCACCAAGATAGTTATCTTGAGACTTGAAATCAAACTTATAAGACGTCTTATTTGGAGTAGAAATTGGTGGAAGTACAATATCTCGATTAGCTAATGGACTGGATGAATGTTCCTTAGAATCGTTTTGGGACTTTCCCTGTCCTAGCCTCTCTAAAGAAGCCCTCAACTGGGCATTCTCAGCCCTTAGAGCTTCATTCTCTCTAGTTAGGTTGTAAATTATTTGATCCTTTTCATCCATCTATCAGTTATTTTTTGAACAGAGTTTCTACTTGAACAAATGGCTTGTTCTTGATAGACATAGTTCTTGACGCATAGGATAATGTGCTTATTGTCTCCTCTAGATATGCTGTTGAAGGAGAGACACATGCGATCATTAAACACTTTGCAGTTCCACTAACTGATTAAAAAGTGAGGAATCAAGTTACCCAATGGAATCCATTAAAAGCATTGTCAATTTCGAATCACGATAAGGGATATATGCTTGTTTATTTCTCTTATCTGACAGTCCAGCAATTACTTTTCCTAGAGTAAATAATGACTTATTAATATTCCCTGTTTCTTTGACCATGGCTCCTTGAGAATTAGACTCCTTTAGTCTTTCACTTCCTGCCAGATCAACAAAACTGACTTTGCCAAATCTTCTTAAAATTTGGTCATTTGTCTCTATTTCACTGACAACATAAACAGTGAGGATTGAGTGGCTTCTAGAACTATCACTGTTCATTTCATGCCCTGCTGTTCTTCGATTTTTCACTCCTTCATGTAGCACTGCAAGGAGATCATCAATATTGCAACACTCCACAAACATCTGATCTTCAACAAAGAATCCCTGTTAATAATTATCTCCATTTTTATAAAGGATACATTCTTTGGGTTCCATCTTGTATGCAATATTCCTGAAGAAGGATTCAAAAGATCTATTATTTGCTCATTATAAATTTCTAGAAATGAAGCCTTGATATAAAACTGCTCATTTCTAGCCTGCATAGCATCCCATAGATACTTAAACGATCGTGGAATAATGCCCTCAGTCCCATCATATGTAATACCAATTTGCCCAATCTTATCCTCAATTCCTGCCATTCTATACATCTTCAAAATTATAGTAAAATATCTTACGTATATGTCTTGCCGCTGCCTGTCTGACCATATGCTAATATGGTTGCAGAATATCCATCTATCACAGCGTCGAGTAGTTGCTTTGCATTAAATAAGATTAAGCTCTCTTACTGCAACACCGCATTTTTCAAAGACTTCGCTTTGTGTTGTTCTTGGAGACATGACTGTGTTAAATTGATAATGTTTTGAAGCACCCCTTGTAAAATTATTCTACAAGCTCAAAGCTTTACTTATTATTAAGTTGGCAGATAGTATCATTGAAGGCCTCGCAACAAATCTCATCTCCTCTTTGATACTCCAATTGATTAAGGGGACGAATTCTTAATGCAACTTTGATAAACTCACCTTCACTTGGCTCTCCCAACATATAACTTTGATTCGAGTATTTGCTTATGTTAAGTGTGCTTTCATCATTTTTTGGCGTGATGGGAGTCCCAACAGCCTTGTGTAGGGAAATTGGAGTGTGATTTCTTTTATGAGAATAGCGAGACTCACTATTCTTGGACCTTCCAGAAGGTGGCTTGTTTGAATAAGCTCCTACGATATTTTTGAGCTGTTGCTGTGGAAACATTTTATTTGATTTATTTCTGTTTTAACAATATTCTAAGTAGTTTATAATGCACAAGAAATAATAAAAATCCTGAGTTCCCGTGAGCTATTAAGCTTTTAGTGGATAATTCTGCAAGCAACTTACATTGTTGAAAGCAGACAATATTTTAGACTAGAGAAGTGAGAATTAAAAAATGCTACAGAAGGGAAACAATTAAATAAGGAGTGGACGGCTATCTCAGTGTGTTCTTGATGTATTTCTGATGTTACGAAGAAAATTGTGCTAGGAAACTATTACGATCAGATAAGAATGGAATTTCTGTGTATTTATAGCAGATTGTTTAATTTTTATTATTTATTCTCTATACATCAATCCAAAGATACAAAATCTAACCTAGAAATGTCCAGTGACGAAGACGAATCATATGAGGCTAATTATAGCAAAGCTCGTTTGAAGAAACATGCCATAGATGATGAAGAACTCATGGATCAAAGTGATAAACTTATGAACATTGCCTCATATCAGCAATCTCACTTATCTAGGATCAATCTAGACATGATCGATTACTCTCATGAAGCCTATAAGGACTTAAAGGATTCTGAAGCCAGAGAGCTTAGTAATTTTGTTCCAAGAAAGGACAAAAAGGACAGAGCCACAGTCGAATTGGTCCTTGATCCAAGAACCAGAGTTATCCTTGTGAAAATGTTAAAAAATAACTTCATTACTGAAATAAATGGTTGTATCTCAACAGGAAAAGAAGCCAATGTCTATCATGCTCTTACTCCCACTGGAGAATCTTTGGCCATTAAGATCTATAAAACATCCATTCTCATTTTCAAGGATCGTGAAAGATATATTGAAGGAGAATTCAGATTTAGAAGAGGATACTCTAAGCATAACCCAAGAAAGATGGTTAGAGTCTGGGCTGAAAAAGAGCTAAGAAATTTGAAGAGAATCCATCAATCAGGAATCCCTTGCCCTGAGCCTGTCTTGGTTAAATCCAATGTTTTAGTCATGAAATTCATTGGAAAGGACATGCAGCCCGCCCCCAGACTAAAAAATACGGAATTGGATGTTGAGAAGCTCAGTTCTTTGTATTTGGAATTGATTCTTCTCATGAGAATTATGTTCCAAGAATGCAAGCTGATTCATGCCGATCTCAGTGAGTATAATATCCTTTATTATGAGGATAAACTGTGGATTATTGATGTTTCTCAATCTATTGAACATGATCACCCTCATGCCTTGGATTTCTTGAGAAGAGATATTATTTGTGTCAATATGTTCTTTAGAAAGAACAAAGTCAAGACCTTCTCAGTTAAGAGCATATTTGACTACATTGTTGATGTAAATATCACAAAGAGCCAAGAAAGGGCCAAGTTAGATGAGCTCGTGGAATTGAATAAAGATTGGGATCCTTCTAAGGAAGAAATCAACGATGAGGTCTTTGCTCAGATTCACATTCCTAGAACTTTGCAAGAGATTGGAATCAAGGAACTTGAAAAGAAAGGCGAGAAAGCAGTTGTATATGGAAAATTGGCTGGACTTGAAGATACCACAGAAGAAAAGAAGAAACCCGCCTGGGTCAATGCAGATGATGAGGGACATATTGAAGAAGTCAAAGACGATGATGATAGCAGCGAAGAGGATGAGGATGAAGAAGATGAGGATTCTCAAAGTGAGGACGAAGAGGAAGATGAGGATGAGGAAGAAAGTGAAGAAAGTGATGAAGATGAGGGGGAAGATGATGAGAGTGATGAAGATAGTGATGAGGAAGAAACAGCAAAAGAGAAACCAAGAAAGAAATCGACTCAAGGTGAAGAAAAAGAAGGCGAAGCTAAAGAAGGAGGGGAGAAAAAAGTTACTAAGAATTTAGTTATTAAGGATGATAAAGAGGCTAATAAGGAAAGAAAGAAGAAGATAAAAGAAGAAAAGAGAGAAAAGAGAAAAACTAAAGTCAAGAAGTATCAGAAGAAGAAAATGAATGAGAAGAAACATGAAGCTAAACATAAAAAGAAATAATCTTCTTGTATTTTTGAACAATGGAATCTTATGATGATTCTTTGTGTTGATATGTTTGTAATTCTTTCCATCAAAAAAAAAAAAAATAAGAGAAAAAATATTATTCTTAATGTTGGTGAGAGGAATTTATAGATATTCTCCAAAAAAAATCATTAAGATACAATTTAATTGAGATTTTTTCAATTGTTTCTAATTATTAATTAACAGAAATTTCAAATAAAATAAAATAAAATTCAAATTCAAATATTTCAATAAGACTTATAATTATTTATTTTGTTTTCATTGTGCAAACAGGAAAATTATTTCCTTGGTTTCCTCAGTTAGAACTCTCAGAGCTGAGCTCTCTTGGGCGTATTTGGTGTATGGGCCATTTTGGGTAATGGTTTGGACAGTTATGAAAATAACTGTTGTATGGGTACAAATTTTGTAAAGTTGGGTAGTTTATAATTGAATTTTAAATTCAAAATTGGGTAATTTGGATTGTTTGGGTTCACCTGGTTCAAAAGTGGAGCATGTTTAAATCCAGGATTTCCTTTCATAGGAATGTATTTCTCTTGTCCCGGACCTTTTTAAGCGGGAACTTGAGTGAAAACAAACAAAAACCAAAGTTAATGTGTAAAGAAAAAAAAGAGTGTATTTGGTGTCTCAAAGGGATATGGCTTACAATGCGGTATGGAGTATGTATATTTAACTGTAATAAAAATTTCCTTATTTAAAAAATAAAAACAAGCTGGAGAATCGAGAAAAATTTCTTGGCGAGTCCTTACAGTTGAATATATGTACACCTGAGTTTGATGAAAAAAAAATCAAACCATATACTGCATTTAAGATATTCCTTGAGCTCATCAAATTTATTGAATGAAAATTTTTCTAACTGATACAAATTTATATTATGTGTCGGTTAGAAATATTTTGGGTAATATTATTACCTATCAGATCCCAATCAGAAGTGCTTGGCTGACTTTTATATTGCTGTTGTCCTGAGAATTCAAAATTTGGATTCTCATTGATGGTTTGTCTGTTATTGAAAATTTGGAATTGTGTATGTTGTTATAAAGAAAAATCAAAAATTTGAAAAATTGCCTCATGTAAAAGAAAACCATTTGTCATGCCTCAACAAATGGATTATTCTTGTGTAAAACTGGGTAAAAGAAAAAAAAAGTAAATTATTAGACCTCCAAGATTGTAAAATGTACTCATCTATCAAAAGAAATATTCTCGTTATTATTACCAAGACTTGTGTATCATCATACTTATTTAATTTGAATTCTTGAAATAACAAATATTATCTTCTGTGAAAAATAATTCAGAGACTTTAAATTTCTCAGAAAAAAAAAAAAAAAAA
>Ga0065720_1021225_pt1 | contig 11223 bp, 9 predicted proteins | sample Thericmetagenome_FD_59107 | JGI IMG/M metagenome (GOLD analysis project Ga0065720, IMG submission 59107) | Thermophilic microbial communities from the Joint Bioenergy Institute, California, USA of rice/straw/compost enrichment - eDNA_2 v2... | ecosystem: Engineered > Solid waste > Grass >... | reverse complement strand
TTTTTTTTTTTTTTTTTTACTAACTGGAGGCCTTCGGGAATGACAAATTAGGAGGTGAAACCGAGTTCTATCGAATATCTAGATAGAGGAGTCGAGGGGGGAAAAAATTACGAGGGAAGAGGTTCCGGATTGCGTTGAGTGACGTTGGTTTTAGACTGGAGCTGAGGCAACAGCTGATGACATTGACAGCTCTGGGCAGCGGCATTCGGGCGTTGTTTCTACAGGCCCAGACACCCAGTGCGGGGCCTTTGTGGCGCTGTGGTGGGAGCTGCGTTAGCAGTGTGTTCTTTTGCAGTCAGAACGTTGAACTGAAATTCTCTTTAAGAATCAAGATTCGTCTGATATTACTGGTCTTTTATACCCATACATAGAAATTTCCCCGGATTTTCTTGTCATCTTTGCCAGTGCTGTCCACCAAGGTCAATATCCCAAACCCCTGTATCTCACCAGCCACACTCCTACTTTGCCAAGAAACTGACGTCAAAGTTCCTTAAAGTAGCTTAGCGTGCCCAACAGGAGCAGCGCTTCCAGGATCTTGACACTCGTTTCAACAGGCTTCAGAAGAGTGCATCCTCTAGAAGCCTTGATCGACCGCATCATTTCCTTAACCCCTTGCCCTCTATAGGCACTGAGCCCTCGAGGCGATCCCCCTATATAACAATGGCATCCTCCTTCTCCGCTGCCCGCCCTAAACGCGACAGCGAAGCCTTTGCACGCGCCCACCACGGCCAGGACCGCGACCGCGACCGCGTTGGCCAGGGCCCCGCCAAGAAAGTCAAGTTCGACCTGCGCAATCCCTCAACTCTCGCGCCCAGCGCGCACGATCCTGATGCCGACGATGACGATGACAACAATGATTTACTGGAAGCCGACGTGATTGGCAAGGGCGGGCGAGGAACGAAGCGCGGGGCGGTTAACATTGATGGGTACGATTCCGATTCAGACAACGAGAACTTCGAGGATCGGGCGGAGGCTAGGACAAAAGGGAAGAAGGGGAAGAAGAATCCAGAGGATGTAGATTTCTTCGAGGCGATGGATAAGTATGATCCGAAGAAGGGGCCTAGAGAAGAAGAGGAAGAAGAAGAGGAAGAGGAGATTGATATGTTCGGGGACTCAGACGCCGAGAAGGAAGATACGAAAAAGACGACGTCCGGGAAGAAAGGGAAAGAAGTCCGCTTCTTGGCAGACGATGAGATTGAGGGGCAGGAGATGTCCTCCAAAAGTGGCGGGCACATCCACCTTGACGACGCTGAACACACCTCTTCCGAAGACGAAGACTCCGTCACCGGCGAAATCGACTACCAAAAAGCCATGGAAGAAGAAGGCCTCGACGCGGAAGTGGGCGCTGGAGGCCTCAAAAAACACGCCCCCAAGATCGATGCCTTCAACATGAAAGCTGAGCAAGAAGAAGGTGCCTTCGACGAGGAAGGGAATTACATTCGGAAAGCGGCGGACGCTGATGCAGTGCACGACCGCTGGCTGGAGGGGATCAGCAAGAAGGATATGAAGAAGGCGCGTGAGGCGCACGAGAAGAGGGAGGAGGAACTAAGGAGAGCGCAGAGGGAGAGCGATAGTGTGTTGACGAAGGATTTGTTGAGCGCGTTGATACGGCATCTGGAGCCGGGGGAGACGGTCCTGGATGCGTTGGCGAGGCTGAGGAGGGCGCAGATGCAGGGCGGTGGGGGAAAACAAGTGAAGAAGGTGCCAAAGTGGAAGCAAAAGAAGTTGAATAAGGGTAATAGCAACGGTGATGGGGACGTGATGGAGGTCGATGGGGCGGAGCAGCAGCAGCAGCAGCAGCAGCAGCAGCAGGATCCAAAACAGAGGAAGATCAAGGAGGCAATTAATGCCATCGCTGAGGCGGCAGATAAACTGTTGGGGAGGGACTACCCCAATATTTACGAGACGGAGAGAGAACGGTTGATGAGGGAGTACCGCGCTGAGACAGGCGAGGACTGGGTTGCGCCGCCGGCGGAGGAGGAAGAGGATGGGACTAGCGGGAATGGAGGGACGCCAGGGGCAGTCAAGATGTGGGAGTTCCGGTGGACGGATGGACGCGATGGAGGGCAGAAGCAAGGGCCTTTCGACGGGCCGACAATGAAGGCGTGGCAAGATGCCGGATATTTCAAGGAGAATGTGGAGTTTAGGTTAGTTGGGGATGAAGGGGGTTGGACGAGAGTCGCGAATTTTGTATGAGGATGTGTCGCTATCATATATTTAATATATATGTATATGGACCTTCTGTATTATACCCAATACTCGAACGATAGATTCATGGCATACAATTTTCACGACAACTGACAATACCTCTGCATTCGTGTCTACCAGTATCAAATCATTCATTACGTGCTCTACACAGGATACAGGAACCTCATCCCGCCCGTTCGCCCATCCGCATATCTCAATCATCAGTCAAATAAACAATTTTAATTCCCAGTTACGTAGTGTACCACCCGATTCCCCTAACGCCCGCAGCAATGGAAGACACATCGCAAACCTTTACTCTCCACGAGACACCGCTCAGCTCATGTCCATCTTCTCCCCACCAACAGGGTCAACCGGCGCTGCGGCCGGGAGAGTAGGAGCAGCAGCCTCAGCCGCACCCTGATACGAGAAATCCACCACGCCATCGTTCCCAATCAACCTCTTTTCCGACTCCTGCACGAAGCGTACGCTGCGGGCGGGATCATAGAACAGCTTAAAGCTACGCTGCACGTCCTCGACGCCAACCTGCTTGGCGCGGCGCTTGGCGGCAATCAGCTGCGATGTGGTAATCAGGTTGCTCGCGTAGCGCAGGCCGGCCTCCTGGCCGATCTTGGTGAGCAGGGCGAGCGCGTCAGGGGTGAGGTCTACCTCCTCCTCCTGCGCGCGGATCGACAGGATCTGCCGCAGCTCGTCGGGGGTGTAGGGGTGGGTATTGATGATGACGACACGGTCGAGGAAGTCGAGGGGCAGGCCGTGAGGCGACTTGTAGTCGGTGCCGCGGATGCGCGAGACGCCACGGTTGCTGGCCATGATGACGATGGGGGCGAGATCGGACTCGAGAGCGCGATTGATGTAGGAGAAGCACTCGATATCGAGCATGTGGACTTCATCGATGAACAACACGCCCGGCACAATCTCGGCCTTGCCTTCCTCCTTCCACTCCGCGACCTTGGTGTTAATCTGGTCACGGATTTCGCTGCGGATCTCGCCCGTGTCGCCTGAGAAGAGGGCCAGGAAGCCTTGTGTGCGGGAGTTGATGACATCGATCTCGTGCAGGGAGACGGTGTGGACGACCTCCTTGCGCTTCTGCAGCTCGCCCTCGGGGCATTGCAGGAACTTGGTGTCGACGCCCATGGCATCGTAGTCGCGCGATCGGGCGTATGAGCGGCCCAACTTGGTAATCTTTCCGGAGGACTTGTCGATGGAGATAATGTCGCCCGCCATCACACGCTCCTTGGTCATGGCATCGATCATCTTACTACCCATATCGTAGATGGCCTCCATGTCCGTCGTCTTAATGGTGAGCTTGCCCTGCTTCGCGCCGCCGGTGACGCTGCGGTCGATCTGGATCTCCACGACCTCTCCCTCCATGATCTCACTCTCCTCCTTGATCCTGACGCCGATCGACTTGCGGAAGGCCTGGGTCAGCGCCTCGGTCTTGGACATCTCCAGGGAAAAGATTTCGGACGCGGCTAGTGTGGTAAACGGGACATCCTGGCCTAGGGATTGGGCCATACCCATGGCAATCGCGGTCTTGCCGGTGCTAGAGTCGCATTAGTCTGGAGCTTTTCCATAGTATAACTTCACTGTTCTGCATACCTCGGAGGACCAGCGATCAGAACAGCGCGTCCAGCAATCTTGCCCTGCTTAATCATCTCCAAAACCACCGCCGCAGCCTTACGGGCCTTCTCCTGCCCGACCAGGCCTTGCGACGACGGCCGGGGCTCTAGAGTGTCCGCATCGACACCAAGACCGCGAATATGCGAATGCGCCGCGATAAGGTTTAGTCCCCGGAGCTCCTTGGTCTCGGTGACCGACGTTACGAGAGGCTATAAGTGTTAAATGTCAGCCTCTGAGTTGGGGCAAGTTCACGAAATGTATGGCACTTACAGCAGCCATTTTGCTCGCGGTGAAACGGACAATGGTCGCGTCGATAGATGCGATTCCACGGTTCGATCGCGGCCACGAAGAGGGGTTCGATTGCTCGATGTTGTCGAGATCCAGGCACAGTATATCCGTGGCTGGCCCGCCCAACTTTCTTCAATTTGTGGCTAGTGCCGACCGCGTTTATGCTTGACGCGCCTCAAAACGCCACAGCCTGTTGGCGCAGCTGTCAAGCGCCACAAAAGTTGCGGTCTTCGGGTTTTGAGCCCACTGATTGGCAGATTGGCCTTAGTTCCAAGAAAGCCAGCATAAGCCTCATTGGATGCGAGGGGGAGCGTCAAGCTCCATAGAATCTTATCGATGCACATCATGGCTACTTCCAACTGGCTGCTCCCACCATGTGGACCCGGAAAGTGCCAAATTAAATCGCAAGACCAAGGGCTCGGGCGTGGCCCGAGCCAAACCGCCCGACAGCTGCTGGTGCCTGGATGCTGCGGCAACAGAACGTCCTCGACAAATAAACTGGCAACTGATCTAAGTTCTCGGATTTTGTGGCCACCAGTCTTGAGCCGGCTGTGTCCTCGATTATCACTGCTGTCCCTGGCCGAAGGTGATTTACATCTACGGCCCAAGTGTAACCTTAGGTTGCAGCAACTGGCTATTTCCCACCATCAGTGACATCTCCAAAAAGGCTTGATCCCGGTCAGCATCTTTGATGAGGCAGCATCATCACACGTCGCGCTGTGAGCTGTGCAGTCACTGCACAGTCAGTGTGAGGAAAAATTGATTGCCAGGTCAAGCACTGTTACGGTTGCGCTTTCAACAGCAAACATCAATCAATTCAGGGCGTTCTTGCCTGTCGCAAACAGCCACAGCTAAGAGTTAAGATCACGGGAAGGTCCCAACTCTTTGAGAATATATATATATATATATATATATCTATATATATCTATATCTATATATATATCTATATATATATATATATACTTCTCTGGGACAGGTTGATATTCTTCCCCTTCTGGTCTTGCATTCCCTCAAAACCTTCTAAGTCTTCTCTTTTATCTCAGTTGCTGAGTGTTTCAATCGAGTGGCTAAACTGCAAGCCTATCAACCCGAACATTTACTCCTAACATTTGTCAACCGGTTTGTATTTCTGGACAGATATTGCCTTCCTGGGACGAGAGCCTGGCTGCAGGCATAGTCCGCCTGGCAAGGGCCGGGGGGAAAAAAAACAATATCCACATTGGGTATACGGCTCCGTAAGGGCTTAGTGCTTTCAGCTGGGGTGACACATGCTTCAGAGCCTTGCGCCACCTCCGGTAGAAGCCCCGTCGGTTCCGATCTGTGGTAGGGAGACGATATGTCGTACAGATCTTCCGATGTCTACTCTCGGCGCCCCACCGATGAGGGTCGTCGTTCATACTCTGATTCCCGTGATTACCGTCACCAAAGATCAAGTTCAGGGGATTTTTATGCCAGCGATCGATATCGGAGGGACACCGATCCTCCCCTGAGAGACCGGGATCGAGACAGACGACCACCTCTTCTCCCAGATCCCCCAAGGACCCCCCAAGAGCCGGCCAAACCGACTGAAAGCAGTACCACCGCCAGTATTAATGGTACTAGCGCCACTGTCAAGTCAGGTGAGACAACTGCCTTTGTTTCAGTTGTACAATACCTTATCTGAAGAAATAATTGTCTAACATTTCTCTCAGTATCAACGGGCACGCAGTCGCAGAGTCGGGATAAGCTACTCTGTCTATGGAAGGAACATGATAGGGCCGTAGCCCTGCTCAGCAAGCTGCAGGCCGAGAGGGAAGCTTACAGCAAGATATTGATCCAAAGAAAAAATGACTATAACAGAACCCTTGTTAAGCATGCCGACTTTCCTTCCATACCGGAGGTCCAGCATGAGCATAGAATGAGGTATGAAAATCGGGTAAATGAGCTGGATGCCAGAATAAAGAAAGCTCAAGATGACCTCAACACGACAACCGAGTCGATGATCCAGATTATTACAAGCCTATCCGCCACAAACAACAAGGAAAACGAAAATGCGTCTTCCACGGAAAGCGTTAAGCAAAAGACTCTTCAGAATCAGAAACTGGTCGAAGAGATCAGTGCGCTAAAAACGAAGATTCAAACCATGAATGACCAATACATGAAGGAAAAGGATGAAAAAACGACCGAATTTGAAAATCGGATAAAGCTATTACGAGAAGAAATCAAACAAGAGCTCCAAGTCGGCTACGAGGATCAACTGAAGAAGGCGAGGGAAGATATTAAGCAAGAACTATTGGCCGAGTTTCTCGAGGAAATCAAAGACCTCAAACAGGAGGTTCAGGACTTGAGAGTGCAACAGCAGGAGCTCAAGAAGCAGCAAACTAGCCAGATAGCTCAACAAAAGGCGCAGCAGAAGAGCCAGGAAGTCGACTTACAAGCCCGCTTCTCCAAGCAAGAGCAGGAGCTCAAGAAGACGATCGAGCGGACCATATCGGCACACCATAACGATGTGGACCAGGTCTCCAAGACGGAGACGGGGGTATCCGCCAGTATCACAAAACTTCTTGAACATGTGGATGAACTCACACAGCAATTGACCCAGCGCAACGCGGAGGAGGCTACGAAGCTCCGCGAAGATCTTGTCTCGTTTCAAAGGGACGTCAAGACCCAGGAACAGCGGCTTGGAAACTGCGAGGCGGCTATTGGCCGACTCGATATCGACATCCTAGAGCGAGCAGCTGAAATTCTGTCTTTCGACGTCCCGCGCTTGACGAAGCAGGTAGAGGTTTTGGAGAAGGCTGCTAAGGATGTCGCCTCTAAGCAGGAAGAGCTTTGGAAGAGGGTCCAGGTCTACCTTAATAACACAGCCAATGGGCTGGCGAAGCTGCTAGACAGTGTCCAGACCACCGTCAAAGGCCATGACACGCGCATCAAGGCCCTGGAAGAGAATCCTCCTGTTAGTACTTCCTCAGGTCCCGAACTGAGCGGCTTGCCCTCGACCGCCGAACTCGAAAAGATCTCCTCCACAGTCGCCAACATAAAGACCGAGTTTGACTCTACCAAACTGGAAGTCAGCGACCTCACCCAGAAGTACACCGGCCTATCCGAGAAACTCGTCCAGCTCAACCAGTCCGTCACGTCCACCAAAAAGGACTGCACCGAACAGCTCGAGTTCGTCCGCCACTCGGTTACCGTTCTCGACTCCCAGTTCAACAACTTGTCTACACGCGCGCTGGCGGAGCACATCATCGGCCAGCTGGAGCTGCTCAACCCGGCTGGGGCCCGGGTGCTGGTGAGCGACTTTGATGCGCTCAAGCAGAGGGTTGATGCGGTCGAGCCGAAGGTGCAGACGTTGGAGCAGGTGTGTTGGGTGTTGCAAAAACGCGTGTTGGCTGGGCAACTGTTGGATGGGCTTGGTGGTCACGGTGGTGGAGAGGGGGCACCGCCGGCGAAGAGGAAGAGGATGGATGGTCCAGAAGGTAGAAGAGGGCCGGCTGGTTTTGGGGCGGAGGGGGATCAGGACCAGGGTAAGGGTCAGGGTCAGGGACAGAATGGGAATGCTGCTGCCGAGGCTGAACGTTAGAAGATGTTTGGTGTGTGTGTGTGTGTGTGTGGTTGGCTGAGAAGTGAGTAGATGCGTTAAGGCTAGTGTTAATTACGTGGGTCGGGGGAAACCCCGGATCTTCTGTGTCGACGTTGGAGCGTCGATTTTCTAGAGGATGACCAGTCTACTGGTCGGAGTTTACGCCTGTTTGTTCTGGGGGTTTTACGCGGATCTTCTGTCGGCATTCAATTGTCGAGTCTTTGTTAGGCGGATAGTCCGTGTCAGAGAGACATCGTGATTGGCTCTTACGTTGAGCTACGACATACGTTGTGGGATTGCTTGTTTTGTGGGAAAGCCCGTGGGAGAATAAAGAGGGTTTTGTAGGGAACTCGCGGGGTACCGTATATAGCAATTGTTTGCTCGTACGTCATTTCCTGCCGGGGAGAATATGAGAGTTTGATCGTTATTGTAAGGGATAGTTCGGGGGGTTAGATAGTTGGTAGGGATTGTCTGTGTTGCGAAAATGGAAGGGTTGACCTCTCCTACCTTTCTTTATCCTCACCAAGTTTGCGAGCGTTTGCCATGAGTCCCGTCGAGACACCAGTCTCCTCGTGAGTTCAGGGCCTCGGCGTTTCCCCGAACTTGATCACCGATTACAAGTCCTGACCATTGGCACGTTACGACATCACTCGCCCTCGGCCTTCAACCCCGGCAGGCGAACATCCTCCAGCAGATCCCGTCGGGGTCCGTTCTTGCTCAGCAGCACGCAGGATTGAACATTTCCACTTCGTCTGCTTCTTTACATGTAGTATAGGTAAGTGAAATATCAGGCGGGAACACGTGGTTCAACAGGGAGCGAGGAAAAATTTGGTGAGGAGCGGGGTCGGCATCCCTGAAGAAAACCTGGGCCTTGACTCCTGAGTTTCCGAGTGCCTGAGGACAACAGCATGTTGGGACTAAGAACACGATTTGAGGGTTGTTTGGATGAGGGAGTATGAACAACCAACAACGGAGGAGCAGCAGGATAATCCGTAAGTATGATTGGCAATGTCTCACGCGTATCTTTGTGAGAGGGGTTAGGTTTTACTTGTGCGAAACCCTCCTTTGGTTCTTTGTTCCCTCCACGGACATTCTTCGTGCCTCTGTAGCACCTCTCTCTTCTAATGACCTCCATCCGGGTTTGAGCTGAAAACAAATAGGTGCTACCCTGCCCTCCCGCATGTAAGGAAGAGGGCAATGAGGTAGTTTTCAAGATGAAAGGTGAAGGAGATAGGGGGCTACCAGGGTTGGAAACCTGAAATTTTGAAGCATGTCTTGGTTGTCAAGCAACCAAGCAGCCGGCAATCCTGCTGTCCATGCATTACAACAATTGAAGTGGGTCTGATTGGGCATTACTGTGGTGTTAAATGGTCGTAAAAAATTTTTTTTTTTCTTCTTGAAGCACGAACTGCAAGGACGGCTGGTTCGAAGACAACGGAACGGATGGGCAGCAATGGGAGAGAGCCAAAGACGCCATAGGTGTGGGATGGAAATGGTCTTAGAGATAGATCGGTAGAATGATGGGTGTCATCGCGCCATCGTTCAGCGCTCAACTCAGTTTGGCTTAGGTCACACAAAGAAAAAACACCAACCATTCGGATAGGGAAAGTGTCTGATCTGTTTGGGTTGAGAGGTTGGCCTCTTGCTGCAGCCGGCTATCCGTCCACCCTTCTAGCGAGTTACACAGAGAAGAACCGTCTCGCTCACTCAGAGCCCGGTGTTTGGGTGGGGGGTCAGATCGTCAGTTCGTCCAGTAAGAGAGATGCAAGAACTAAAAGTAAAACTCGATTCCTGAGGGGTCAATGCCAGCCATTGGCCGCTGAGCAGGGCACATGGAGCCTTGTGAAATTGAGAATTGAACGGGAGATCAAGCTAGACCGCGTAAAAAGGCTGTTCTGTCGTTGTGTGGTTTGAGATTGCGGCCAACAGCAACAGCTGGCAAGGCGGAAAGCAAAACGACGCCAGAGCCAAGCTCACGACCCGACCCCGACCTGACTGGATGGAGGAAGTTATTGCAAAGTGGGGCAATCTGCCAGGTGTTTCGGCGCCAAGAACGTTTCGTTCGCTGCTGCTGCAACAGCCCCCAGGTGTCCTCCTCAAGCTTTCCAGCTTTCCCATTCTGCCTTTTTTTAGATTTTTTTTTTTTTTTGCAACCCTGAAGTTACTTTCCCCGGACGGAGGATTGAAACTGCGGAGGCGACCCTCTCTGTCCACGATCCGAATGTCAGTGTACACTGTACTTCAAAGTTTGGAACACACTTTCATCCAACTTCAGTCCCTCTGGTGCAAGCAACCGCATCAGCCCAGCGGGACTGCACTCTTCCCCCAATCTGCCAATCCCCGGGCTGGACTGGGGTCCGTTCAGCCAATCCGCTTCGTGAAATTGTTCCCCCCAGAAAGCTCCACTCTGTCTGCCCTGCGCCAGCAGCACTGCACCAAAGCACTGCATCGCTGCATCGCTGCATCGCTGCATCGCTGCACCACTGCACCACTGCATCTCTTCCAAGCATTCTCCTGCTTCTGCTTCCAAACAGCAGCTGCACTGCACTCTTCGGCATCGCTTTCTGCGTGCACACCACTCCCACTCCCAGACAGACGCAGACCTGCGCTGCACGGCCTACGGGACCTTGTCCCTAGCCCATTTCCATCCAACTGAAGCAAAGCAGGTCCCGAGCCCCGAGCGATCCTGTTCTGTCACATCACAACCACTTGCTGCGACTGCTGGTTACCATCTGCACCATACCCGCAAGCCGTGGACGGGTCTATCCATCCGTCCATCTGCCGCCGCCGAGAAGCGAGCCCACTACCACTCTACCGCTACCCATTACCACATTACCTTACGCAGTACCTACTACGTACAGCACAACACCACACAGTACGCTACACTATCCGCATTTCCCACTTCCCATCCCATTTTCCCGTTCCTCACTCTACACGATATCTCTCTCTCGTTTTTTACAAACAAACAAACTCAACACTCTTAGTTGTTGTATTCCGATCCGACCAAGCCTCATATTCGCCCCTCGGACGCCCTGCTGCAGCGAGCTTGCGCGCCATCGCCGTGTCTGCATCCTGTCGTCGGGTGCTCTTTTTCTCTATTCGTCCTTCTCTTTTCCGTTGTTTATTTTTCCCCCGAGGGGTCTCGAGTATCGAAAGGGTATCTTGCGGAGTATCCATCCCATCCATCAACCGCAACTTACCCTCTTACTTTACCCTCTCGGCATTTGGTTTACCGGCCCGTGAGGCGAGGCGACACGACACAACACACCACCAGACTCTAGACCCTCTGCACAACGCACGCCCCTCCTCCATTCGATTCGATCCATCCCATCCCCATCCCATCTCATCCTCGTCATCCCATCTCCGGTGCCCCAACATCACCAACGACATCATCCCCGCGCCCCCGACTGCGAGAGATGTACTCGCGTCTCGTCCGCTACGCCCAGGTCGCTGCTTGGAGGTTGGGATAAGCGAGGCGGATCGCGGCGACTGCGACTGCGACTTCGCCTTCGATCCGAGTCACGAGGGAAAAAAAAAAAAAAAAAAAA
>Ga0065720_1021222_pt1 | contig 11225 bp, 12 predicted proteins | sample Thericmetagenome_FD_59107 | JGI IMG/M metagenome (GOLD analysis project Ga0065720, IMG submission 59107) | Thermophilic microbial communities from the Joint Bioenergy Institute, California, USA of rice/straw/compost enrichment - eDNA_2 v2... | ecosystem: Engineered > Solid waste > Grass >... | reverse complement strand
AGCCGTTAGACTGTCTGGAGGGGTCGTCGTTGCGTTGTTCGCGGGGGTCCGGGAGCAACTTAGCCGTGCCAAAATCCGTAATCTTGACATGCATCTGGTCGTCCAGGAGCACGTTCTCCGGCTTGAGGTCGCGATGGATGACTCCTCGGGAATGCATATACTCGATGGCATCCAGGATCTGCGCGCCGTAGAACCGCGTGCACTCCACATCGAACGTCCCCGTCTTCTTCAGCACGCTCAGCAGCTCGCCGCCATTGCAGAGGTCCAGGACGAAATACAGCGACGACTCATCCTGGAAAGTGTAGTACAGCCGGACGATGCCCGGATGCTCGGTCAGCCGGTTGAGCGTGTTCTTCTCGATGTTGACGTATTTAACCTTCTGCTCCTTGATGATGTGCCTCTTATCGAGAACCTTGATGGCATGCTCGCGCAGCGTCTGCCTATCCGTGGCAAGATAGACCGTACTGTACGAGCCCTCGCCCAAGATGCGACCAAAGGAAAAGTCACGGACACCCTTCTTGATATGGCGGATGATCGTCCGACCCTCGGCATCCACCTCTTTCTTAATGGCGACGGCAGCGCCCTTGTCCTTCCACTCCTCACTGCTGTTGCTAACAAACGGCGGATCCTGGAAGGTAGGAGGAGCCATGGGGATTCCCGCGATGGTAGGATAGCCGGCGCCCTCCGCGCTCCCTCCTGTACCAACTCCTCTTGAGCTCCGGCGCGCCGGAATGGTGCCGTCAGTGGGTCCTTGCTGCTCTTGCCACGGTCTTCCAGAGTGATAGGATCGGCTGGGCTCTCTTTGCGGGACTCGGGACGCATAGTGTTCGTCAGCGCGTGGGTCGGGTCGCATGCCGTACATCGAGGTGCGGGTATGATCGGGTCTGGGCCCGCCATAGTAACCTCCTTGCTGTTGATCGTAGTATTGTCCCGGATGGCCGGGTCCAGAAGGGGGTACCCCCGACTCCGGGGCCTGGGTCCGGCCAGCCCGGTACGACCGGTACCGCTGGAGACCGGGGCTAGGCTCAGGAGAAGGACCCGCATACCCCTGAGTCGAGGTGTTTAGGTTGCTCTGCGCATTTCTGAGAAGAGCTGCCGCAGACTCATTAGTCGCTGAATATGTCTGTTGCTGATGCTGATGTTGTTGTTGTTGTTGATGCTGTTGTTGCTGTTGCTGCTGTTGTTGTTGTTGTTGTTGTTGTTGCGTGGCGGGTTCGTGAGGAGCTACTGATTGCGAGTCGGATTGAGCAGTCGGAATAGTGCCCCCTTGGATATTAGGAGCAGCAGCAGTGTTCGGCTGGGTCGCAGCGGAATCGTCTGTGGTAACCAGAGCCTCCTGCGAACGGTTAGGGGAATCGTCGGGATTGGCGATTCGCAGGCCGCCCAGCGCCTGGGAGAGGCTGAGGTCGCCGTTCATGGTGGATGAACTGAGCCTCCCGCAAGGGCAGAGGCGACGTCACTTTTGGGAGATGGCAAAAGGAGAGTGGGTGAATGGTCGAGATGGAGTCGAGCAACGCTCAATGGTTTAAACTGGGCATGCGGTCTCGGTTGCAACGTCGCAGTCAGGGGATGGGAACAAGTCTAGCCCGAGAGAGAGTCGGTCAGGATGCCATGAGGCGCGCAGAAACGAGAGAGAAGGTCAAGTCGACGGACAGCAAGAGCAAGAGCAAGATACGGAAGAAGGGGGACGATGGATGACGCAACGCAGACTTGCTGTCGGTGAACCGGTGAGTGGCCGAACTGTTTCGCGTTCGCGGGTCGCTGGTCGCAGGCTCAGGTCACAGATGCGCTGCAGCAGGGCTCGTCTCGAAGGGGCTGTGCTGGCTGTGTTGGCTGTCGGTTCAGCAGTGGATACGCAATCGTGCTGTGAAGCGTGCTCTTAACGACTGTTGGGCATCCAGCACTCACACCTGGCCTCGTCGGTATGCCAATGCAAGGCCGTAACGGACTGAGTGCTTGATGGATTGGGGCCCAGGTAGATGATAAGCGATCGGAAGCCGGCCGTGGCTCTGCGCACACGCTCGGAGGATGCTGTAGATGATGACGGCAGAGGAAATGGTGAAGGTCGGTCGATGGTTGCGTGGTGGAGGTCGAGGCCGCGACCTTACGTGGAACGAATGTAAGCCAATCAACCATCACCGGAGGAGGATCTAAGGGACCGTCGAGACTCAAGGCGCCAGGTGCTGTTACAGTGCGAAACTATGATATGGACGGTGCCGGCTTGGCGATCGGATATGGTGGGGACAGTTTGATGAGGTCACTCTTCTCTGAAATTAGCAGGCAGGGTACCTGAGATAAGGACTGTGCGACATCTCATCTGTACACAGTATGACGGGAGAGGATTGAGGGGCAAGTGGCTGTGAGCACCGAGGAAATCTTCGAGAATCAACTATAGTTGAGGGCAACAGAGGGAAATTAGGCTGGCCTATCGATGTGGCGACTTTTGGTTGTCGTCGTGGCTCTGGATAATCTTTGGATTTTCAGGGTCCAGCTCAGGGCTAACCTTTAAGCCAGTAGAAGCCCCTTGGATGGAGAGAAGCTCCTTTGACAAGAACACTTAATCTCAGCAAAAAGGTAATCTGCTCAGATTGCCTTGATGGATTCTTCTATATTTTGAGTCTGGTATTTCAGCTACAATTCCTGGAAATAGGAGCTTGTCGCTTTGTGAAGGAGACAAAACTCTTGAAGCCTCTGTCTACGGCTTTTTGTAGGACAAGAGAAGTGACTCCGCGGCACTCTGATCTGTACTTAGCCGGACCATCAGTCACAGCCATGATTCAAAGCTACTTGGTATACGATGGTTTGGTAACTTGGCTGAAGGAAATTCCTCCGGCTGTCTTAGACAGGGTCAACTATGTGAGGGTTTGGCTCAAAGATACCCAGAACCAGGACATGAAATGATAAGGAACTGGCTCTGTGACTTCTCAGTAGGAGAGTATATGGGGCCGATTGTGTAAATCATGTTTAGCGCTATGGATAATTCAATAGAAACTTCCAGATACTGAGATACATATCTTGAGTTTCTGTGCTGACGGCAGGTATATGCTAACAGTCACTTTAATTGTATTGGATATGGCCTGACTGGGAAAGCAAACGATGGAATGTACCTGTATGTGCACTTTCCCAAAGTAATGTTGATGCCAGTTGTGAACAACAAAGGCTTGTTAACAGCCCGCTATTGTGGGCTCTCTTCACCAGGTCTGTTATGATGTTGGATGCATTACCCATTGTCCCAGAAGACCATCCAGGGATGAAGATTAAAAACGAATGAATCGGCCAAAAGCTTTATCTCCAACCACTGAAACTGGAAACCACGATATTTGGTCTCTCCTATCCAGCTCAGTCTTCGTTCCTTCCCTGCTCTCTCAGTAACATCAAACCCTTTTCTACTCTCGACTCACACCCAAGTTCATTTTGCAGCAACTATCTTCTAGATTGTCGAGTGCTTTGGACTCCAGGCATCCTATCCCTCAACATCCAACGTCTTGGGTATACCAACTTCAGACTATGGATGTTGCCAACCACTATCGCCATAATGCTTCGCCTTAAGCCGACAGTCATCACGATGACCCCCGCCGAGGTCATCGAGGCCGAACATCGCCGCCGCTTCCGCAAGTATCTTCGCGAATCCGAAGATCTATCTCGAGTCGTCGATCGAGGGAGCTGGAATGCGACACTTCCTTTTCGCCCTGCTTGTCTGCAATCATCGGTTGTAGCAGACGCTGGAAGGAGGCACGCCCACTCTGTGGAGGACCTCAACACCCATGCACTCTCATCAGAGCTGCAACTGGCTGCAACTCGAATCCCCGATGACGATGTTATCTCTGTCATATCCCAGCCAGAGTCTACGGTAAGCCGTGGACGTCAGGGAAGAGGGGATGTGGGCGAGCAACAACCGTTACTAGGAACACAGCTGCCCCTGAGAACGAAATCTGGCCCGCTTCCTGCCACACCTGAAGCTGCGCAGGATGACATGGAAGATGTGACAGTTATATCCGGCTCGTCAATCACCGCTTCATCTAGACGACCGTCTGCTTGTAGCCGACGTAATGATGCTGCAGGGAAAGGTAAGGCATTTCGGGGCCGAAAACAACGAGAGTACTATTACTAATGATGCTTTTGATAGGGCGAATCCAAGCTATGTCTTTGTCGCCTCCTGCTTCCCGTGTAAGCCTGATTCAAGAGAATCTACAAGTTGAATGCATCGGCTGATCTTGACAGACCCGTCGCTGGCTGGATGGTGCGGACTCGGACTTGCCCAGCGAAAAGATGCCTATTACTCGACGTCGTCGGGCTTCTCTCGGCTCAGCTTTCCTCTCAAGAAGAACGGTTGCCGGTCTGGAGCGTTATGTATGTCTGCACACGTCTCTCTTTGGTAGCTCAAGTCAGATCTGACAGCATGCAGGTTCAGTCCGAGTCCTCCGCCGACACAGAAGACAACGACATGGGTTTGAGGTTAGGAAGGGTAAGACAATCAATTGTGAGCGGTAGATAAAAAGCTCGAAAAGCTGAACAAGAGCGTCTAGGAGCCTGAAACCTCGTTGGCAACACCGCGCCATAGAACTCCAGGCCAACCTCGAATCTATAACGATCACATACCCTCTTCATCGCATCCTCAAACCCCGCGAAATTTGCCCGAGAGTCACCGTCAAGACCATCTACGCGGTGCATACACAGCTCCCGTCCAGCGAGGGACTCAGCACCCTGAAGCGACGCCCTTCACAAGTCGTCGCAGACGTGGAACTGGACGTAGAAGAGGCACTAGTCCTGCAGGACTGCAAACTCCGGGGTTCGTGGGATTGTATGGAGGTATAGAAAATGCAGACGAATGGATGCTGTATGAACAAGTGACGCCAGAAACATGAGTTGGCAATGTCGCACAGGTTTCACTTCAGTTGGTCAGCATGGTCAACAGAAGCGTGAAAGGGTAGCGGCAGTGAGGAATGGTGGTGTATCGTTAGAGCATCGAAACACTTGACCATGATAAACCTGGCCAAACGCGACCTATCCGGTGTGTGTGAGCAACGGAGCCATTCATAACCCCAACTCCCTTAATGAGCTGTGGCTACTCTGAGTATCTTCTTTCATATCATGGTGTTGAGGGCTTCCTCCGTCATCGGCCGATTACCAAGCATTCAGCCGAAAATTGCAGCTCGGGTCACATGGGCTTGGCTGATGCTGTGATGATGCGATCTGGTTACCCTGGATTACCCCCTCTCATCCAGAGGATCTCGTCTGTTGAGCGCTGAGTGATACGGAAAAAGGACTGGAGCCTGGGGCCGCAGGGCGCGGGATGAGCTCCACGGAAGCCAGTTAGCCCACGAGTGGATGCCCCGGGATCATCCGTCTCCACTCCAGCCTTGTTGCCTCAGGCTTCAATGTGGTTGCCCTAGATACACGCTCGCGATTGGTGGATTCAAAGCGCCCCACTCCGGGTTACATCGTGCACGAACCTCAGCTGGTGCCAGTTGGGAGTGGGCCGGAGCCGCCGCGACCGCGGCGTTACGCAACTCTGGCAGGTGTCGCCGGTCGCTCGCGGGCAACCAAGGGGCAACAGCCGATCTAACCGCTTACGGCGCTGTGGATCCCTCGCCGCCTGCAAGTCAGGTTAAGCCAATCAGATTAGACGCAGTGGAACCAAGACCCCACAGCAGCCCAGACCCAATGGGATGTTGCACATCGCGCTTGCAGGCGATGGCACGTTTCCCGACGGGACGCCTCTTTTCACTGCCTCGTGCAGGTCCCCAAGCCAGATCCTGGAGCAGCACCGCGCGCGCTGCCGGCTGGCCTGGTCTTCCCGTTGCCTGCGGTCCCCCAGGCCTGTGCCGTCTGCCTCACGTTGGATCGTTCGCCCGCGCAGCCCTGCTTCGTCCCTTTTAGCTCCTCTCCCTTCTTTTTCTTCTGGGCTTCGTCCACGATTTTCTGCCCCAGATTTTTCTTATCCATCCCGTTCCCACCCATCCACCTTTTTCTTCGATTCCTTCTTCCTCCTTCTAACTTGCCTGCCTCGCGCATATTAGGTCCATCGCCGGCCACTACCCTCCATCGCCCATCGTAAAGCCACCGTCCACTTACACGCCGTCTTGGTCTCGCGGCTTGCCGTGTGCCAACACCCAGGGCCTGCGCAACCTGTCATCAACGCGCGCTGACTTCGTTACCTCACCTCCAATCCTCAACCTCCTCGTCGCCAATCCTCGATACCTTCTCACTAATCGTTCATCCTAATCCCTTCTTCTGGCCAATTGCTTTGTCCTTCCCCGGCCACAAGCCCGTCGCTCGTCCTTCTACTTCTCACCTGAGCCCCATTGACATTCACTCACCTCCATTGCCTACCTATCTCCCCTACCTTGCCCACTTCACCTCTACCTTGACACCGACTCGCGTTTGCTAACCCAGTGCTACCTCATTTCCTTTGACCGAAACATCTAACACATCCTGTCTCGTACTCATCTAGCACTAAGCAGGTTTTTCCCCGTCCAAATGGCGTCCTTCGGCCGCGTCTACGTTTCGTCGCCGATCCTCGCCATGCAGCCGCAGGCACCTCACCAGGTCTCGTTTGGCGGCAACCCCTTCTTCCAGGCCCAGCCCTTCTCCTTCTCCCAGTCTAGCTCATGCGGCGCACGGCTCATTCGTACCTCCGTGCTCGCCGGCCGCAAGCGCACTCGGGACGAGGCTGCCATCAACCTCGACCCTCCTGAGAAAGTGGTTTCAAACAATGCTGACTATGTCGTCGGCACTAGCTCTCGGTCCGCCACGTGGGCCGAAGAGCGCGCTGTCGAGCAACAAGGTCAAAAGACCGAGGCCGCGCTCCGCGCCCAGCAGCAATTGGCCCAATCCCGTCCGTCTCTGCGCAGCTGCAAGTCGCAACGTCTCGATCTCAGCGCCTCCAACGACAGCAACGGCAGCCAGCGCTCTGGCAGCCCTTCCCGTGAAATCAGCAACCCCATGACCTCCTCTTCGGACTCGCTCTCCCAACCTATTGTTGACGACTTCACCATCCACCTTGGCATTGGCTGGAGCCGGCTGAGCCCTTCCATCCAGGACGCGGCGCGTGGTTGGGCCCGTTACATCGAGAACCACTATCCCGTCACCAATGCCAAGCTTATCCTGCAGAGCCGCGGTCTTGAGTCGTACCTTGTTGAAGCCAACGAGGGGTATTTCCTTTTCGATGAGAGCCTTCGCAAGGGCCGTCTCGTCAGCCGTACCCCCGAAGGCGCCCTGCGCAACCTCAAGGTTTCGCCTCCCGTCTTTGAGGGCGCCGACGTTATGAACGCGTCACCCACTGCTAAGATCGCGCATTCCAACGACACTGCTACCACTACAAACACGTCTGTGGACATCGACATGAACTAAACGGGAGAAATGTTTCGGCTTGGCAACAATCTGGCATATGCAGGAAGGGTGCTTGTTTTCCAAACGTGATCTTTTGAGCTTTCCGGTGGCTAGTATGGCATTCGACGAACCGGTAACGCCAGCGCTAGCGAAGTGTTTGTCGTTTCTTTCGCCTCATCTACTACTTTTCACCTACTTGCTTCTTACAGGTTTCAGGCTTCGTCGGGATCCGGGAAATATGAGGCTTTCGTCGGAAGAGGACGTACACAAAAAAGGTAACCTGGTATCTGGGTGTTTTACGGGGATATTTCGCATGCGGTTTCTGATTTTTTTTCGTCTCGTTTTCTCTCGAGTTTTTGCTTTTCTTCCGTATTTTCCAGCGGAAGTGTACACTGTAACAATAGGACCATTATCAGTATTGAGCACTCGGAAGCGGAATCAAATAGTTTTTGTCAGGTTCAGACATGTTGGTAACCCTCGTGAAGTGAGCTCCCTTGTAGATGAGAGGATTGCAGGTAGATCTAAATCTCAGGGTACTAAAAGTCCCAGTAAGGAATGAGGCAACGTAAAAATGAGGCCGTTGATGGATTCCTGCCTCATCTAAGAACCCGAACTTCTTTCGGCGCAAACCTGGATGATTTTTTGTCACCCAGCCCTTGGTTTCGACGTGTGTCAGCTCGGAGTTTCAGTCCGCGGGTGTTGAGTGAGGTTGTCAGCGGACCCGTTTGCCAAGACTGTGGAGACGCGTTCGGTGCCTTTTTGTTTGTCGGCTGGTGTCGGTTGGTGTCTGCTGGCAAAGGCTGCCGAAATTTTCTTGGCGCTTGGCATTTGGCAGGCGTGATCACTTTTGTTCGCCAGCCCGTAACAACTGCAAGGAGGAACGGCAGCATCGCATTCCACAGACATGACCGCAAGCGGAATGCAGAATGTTCGGTCAGATAAGGAGAAGGGGCCTAGAAATTGCGTTTGTGATCTTGTCTTATCGGATTGACCGCAGTTTCGCCCCCACCAACATTCAAAATCCCTAAGCTTATTGCCAATCGATGGAGGTTAAAAAATGGGACAAAATCAAGCCAACCAAGCCATATGGTCCCTTTTGTAGGACTCGAGAGCGAAGGCATTAACGACACCTACAAAGGGAAGGAGAAACATCAAAGCAGGGTCCCGGATCAAGAAGCGGTCGGGCGGTGGTTGGAGTGCGGAGCAAGACGCGACCCGAATCTTGAATGGGGACTGCGAGGGACGCGACATGCAGCTCAAGCAGGTCGTCGCGCAGGCAGTCAACATAGATGTTGGGTAACACGGTTCCTGCTTTGCTATGCTTTGCCCTGCTTTCGTTACCCCTATGAATGAATCGCGCTGTTTTGTTTTGCTTTGTTTTGGATCCTTTTTGTCCCCTTTATGCTTCGACTCGAGTCCGTTTCGATCTCGAGGCCTTTTGACTCCTGAGATTTTCTTTGCATCTCGTCAAAGTCCGCCTTTCCACGACGCTACATACCCATCCCCCATTCTTTCTGCCTTGCCTTGTCTAGCCCTACACCGTCTCGCTGGTTTAGCTCACCTACGGTTGTCCACCTGGCCCAGTCGTCTCTGGATCACCAATCGTTGTTGTCGGCTGGGACACCTTGCAACTGCACGCGAACTGCACGCGAGCGAACGAAGCTAAAAAGCCAAGCCCTTGACTTTCTTTGGGGGAGGGGGGAGCTTTTCTCCCAATGGTGGCAACGGAAGTAAAAACCCACAACACCACTCACTCCAGTCACCACACGCGCATTCTGCTCTCTCCAGACAAGAAAAGTGGGTGGTGGCAGAGGTCACAGAGGTTACCTCCCGTTTACCATAATCCACATACCCACACACCGCGACTGGCTGAAGGGCAGCCGGGAAAAAAGAAACTTAACTGAGGTACCTTCGAACACAGCCTCGCCCAAAGGCCGCGTCCACGACAGCCGAGTTAGATTTGTTGCGACGGCTCCTGATTTGCAAGAGGGTGAGGGGGCGTTGGTGATCTTTTTTTCTTCTCCTTTAGTTTTTGCCCCCTCCTGAACGGCTCTTGGAGCTTTTTACATATCTTGAAGCTCTTATTCGGCCGTGCTATCGACAGAGGAACTTGGTTATTTTGTTGCAGAGTTGCTTTTTGTTTAGAGGGAAGATGTTGTGAACTTCTCATCACATCACATTCTATCGCTGTGTGCAGCCATCAGCTATCAGCCGAGTAACGAAGCGATCCTGCAACTCTTGACGGCCAGACACCAGCTGGCAAGCATCCCATTCCGGCCGGCAAGATACCAGCCCTCTCATTCATTACCTTCTATCGGTTCCGGGTGTGAGTCGCAAGAGGAGAAGACGGGGACTGAGGCAACCAGCATTGCATCATTGTTGCTGGTCGTGCAGGTTGTCACCGGTATCTAAGAGGAGTCGCGACACATATTTTTTTTTACGTCGCCCACACACATCGCGACAGAAAAACAACACAATCGCTGGTGGGCGTCCCGCCCACACACCAGCATCATCACTGTTACCATGGTATCTCAGTACACTCCCAACGCCGGTGACGGCCAACAACTCGCCCTCCGCGGCGCAGCCTCTGTCGTCGGCGTCCCCTCTACCTCTCACCATCGCCGCGACCGCGACGACACGTACAGCTCATCCCGCGCGCGGCGCTATAACCGCTCGCACGCCGGCGGCAGCTCTTTCGCGCCACAGAACGAGTTCCCCATCTTTAGCAACACGGGCGACGTCGAGATTATTGTGAGGGTCCCGTCCGGCCATGAGAATCGGTACCTTTTGCATCGGCATATCCTCACTAGGTGCTCGGGGTTCTTTGAGGCGAGTACGAGTAGTGAGTGGTCTAGAGCGCAGCAAATTCCGGAACTGCCTGCGCCGGGAGCCGGGAGGGAAAGTCGGGAAAGTGAGCGTGGGAATGGAGATGAGCTTGCGAGGGTTGAGGAGCATAAGGAAAGTGTGTTTGGCGCGGTCGGTTTTGGGCAGGGGAAGAAGAGGTGGAGGTATGAGCTTGATTGGGGGTCAGGACAGAATGATGTGCCGATGTTGGTGCAGAAGGATCCGGGGGAGAGCAGTGGCCTGCCGGCGACGAATAATTCTCTGTTTGGGGATGGAAGAGGCTCATCATCAGCGCAACACTCGTCGAGCAGACACTCCCATCGGAAGTCGAACTCCCACTCCTTCTTCCGCTCCGTTGCGAATCTTACGCTGTCCGCTACGCACCATGCGCCGGCTCTGCCACCACCAACGCCAGAAGAGCAAGATTTACTACGTGACTACGACAACCTCTTCCGCATCATGTATAACTACCCTCCTGTCCTTGACGGCGTGAACATCGCCGATGCCTACGTTCAATGCAAGTCCCTCCTGACCCTCGCCGACCAATACGACGCGCTCAGCGTCGTCGGCCCCCGCGTGGACCACCATCTCCTCCAATTCCAGTCCCGTCTCTGGAAGCAAATCGCCAAGTACCCCATCAGCTACCTCCGCCTGGGATACATGGCCCGGTCGAAGGTTATTTTCCAGGAGGCGCTGATTCACGTGGTCGGGCAGTGGCCTGCTGGGGAACGGTCAATCCGTGCCGCGCTGCCGGAGAGCGTTGTAGACATTATTGAGGATAAGGTTGACGAGCTGGAGGAGACTGTGTCGAGGATTGAGGCGAGGCTGTTTAGATTGACGCTAACGACAAGGACGGGGGAGAAGGTTACGCCTGCGACGAGTTATATTGATTGGTTGGCGGTGAGCTTGTTCAGGCAGTGGTTGGCGGAAAATACAACGCCCCCGTCAGTGCCGTCGGCCGTTGGAGGCTCGGGAAGGTCGTCGGCAGCGGGTGTGAATGGGAATGGCAGTCGGGCGAGGGAACAATCGAGAACTCGGGGAAGGGGCGG
>Ga0065720_1021221_pt1 | contig 11226 bp, 9 predicted proteins | sample Thericmetagenome_FD_59107 | JGI IMG/M metagenome (GOLD analysis project Ga0065720, IMG submission 59107) | Thermophilic microbial communities from the Joint Bioenergy Institute, California, USA of rice/straw/compost enrichment - eDNA_2 v2... | ecosystem: Engineered > Solid waste > Grass >... | reverse complement strand
TTCAAGATCCATTAAGAAAATAACCTGCCACACATTCCATTGAGAGTTTTTTATACTCGCACCTCTCTCATCACATTGTATGGTAATTTTAAGGGTTTCGACTGGACAGACCGAGCATTTGAGTGTCCCTTCAGGTCATAATCATAAGAGTCAAGGGTTGTACTGATAAACCCAAAAGGCTCAGAAATAAAAAACACTATGATATTTATAACTCATTTGCCAGAAATTTCTAGCTCATAGTTCAAACAGAAACAATAAGTTCGAGGAAAGTTGATTGTTGAGCCATCATATAACTGGCTATACTAGTCTAAGGAAAAATATTAGTGATTTTAGATACTGACAATTTCCTCGAATTCTTATGGTTCGAATAGGGTTTTTTGTTCGAACGTCTCAACACCTTCATCCTCAACTTAGAAATGAGAGATATGTTCCTTCTCAGTCTTGGCTGAAGAGAAGAGGCTCCACCTATGAAAGTTAATGAACTAAGCTTAAGAAGTTTAATTCCAAGGAGATGAGATTTATTGAGACTGAATGAGGTTAAATTAAATAGCCTCTAATTTTGTAAATTTAGATGCCTCAATAGTAACTGCTCTGGTCATCACAAGGATCCTAGTTAGATTTCATAGATAGATGATGGATAGACTTGGGAATTGTAATAACAAATGAGATGATGTGACAGAGTTTCACAGAGTATTCAAATTGCTTTAGAAACTAGTTTTTATTACAGAGAGAGATCTGTATCAGGAAAGGATAACTGAATTTGAGTATTTAGTCTGAAAGAAAATTTTGATTTAGATATTGATAGATTTCGAATATTCTAAAGCCAGTATGGAATTAAAAAAACAATAGGAAAAATTGTAACAACATCAGAATATCTGTGCACTCTACTGTATTTCTGTTCTGTGTTAATAAACTTAATCCTTTAGTCTCTCGGGTTTTTGCTATCAGAATTTATTTCCCTATAAATACCGACTTACTTTTCATCATATATAATTCCTGAAAACTAATCAACATGAACAAGCTCCTATTCTTATTCGCCTTTATTCTCCTTGCTTCAACTCCTGCCTTCTCTCAACCCGAGGACATCGATCCTGTCTGTCTTGACCATCTTAGGGTCGCTGCTAATGTGTGTAAGAGAGTCTTCAAGGAATATGAATCAGAAGACCAAGAAGGTATGTTGAATGCCTTTGAGAGATTCGAAGATCTCCGTTCTCAAATTGTTGGAGAGTGTCCCATTGATATTGGGTTGAAGCTTGAGGATAGATATGCTTATGGATATGACACAAATTGCAAGAGAATATTCCACAAAATCGAACTTGTTTACGAAGAAAATCAAGATCCTGATACTCCTGAACTTGAGGATGCTGACCCTGAAGAGGATGACATTAAATTGAAAAACAAAGTCAGAATTGTCAATTCTTGCCATGCTACTTTGTCTCACTTCGTCGCTTCGTGCGTCCCACGATAATTACAGTATATTTCCCTAGTACAATCGTTTTTATTGATTATGTAAAGGAAACCTTTTTACTACTTTATCATTACGATATAATTTTACCGAATTAACAATCAATTGAGTCTCAAACAAATTTCTCAAAGAGAAATCCTACTCTATCTTAGATTCTCTAGTACTAATTCCCTTACGACAAAAAATCTCCTCTAAGTGAAGATGAAATTTTTATGTTTGTGATGGCCAATATTGTCCATCACTTATGCTCTAGACACTGTTATAGTTCTGGCATGATTATTCTGAAGAATGATTTCTCTATATTTTTTCAGCGTCAGAGTGTTTAAATCAATAATTATTAGGAAAAGGCGGAAGGGATTATGGGAACCTATGTCCAAGACTCCCTAGACAAGCCATTGGACTGGTTTCAACCGTGATAAACTCCGATACTGTTCATTGAAAGCCGTTAGACAAACTTCAAAATTTCTAATTTAGTTCCAACTGAATGAGAGCCTAATTGAAATATAAAATAATAAATCAAGATGGAACAACAAACAACGACTAACCGTCGTATTTCTCAATCCGAGAAGGAAGATGAATTCCGCAATCTCAGCGAAAAGAGCTGGATTGTAACCTGGTTCAAAAGGGCCTCAATCTTCGCTGTTCCCATGGGCCTTGTCCAAGCTATTCTATCTGGAAACGCATTGAAGCTAGACTCGCTAAATCTCAGCTGGTACCTTCTCCTTTCAGGTGTTGCTTACATTTTTGTTGCACTTTATGGAGCATATTGGAGCAACAAGGCTGAAAGAGCCTTCAACCCCACCACCAGTCTTTATCTTATGAACCTCAATGAAAGAAAGACCAAGACCGTTATGATTTCCTGCACCATTGCCATACTCGTCTCTATCATCTTTATCATTAATATGTACTTCCAGCAAAACTATGATGAAGATTTTATTATTTCTTACATGAATCAACCTAGCGACGTCTGGGCCGAACGCTTTGGGGATGAGACTCCAGGCGAGCTCATGTACTTCTTCAACAATGTACTAAGAAATATTTTGATCATCCAAGGCTTCTTCTTGATTTACTTCATTGCTGGAGCCTTAATCTCATCTAAGTACGTCAAAGCTGAAGACGAAGCCATGGGAGACTTCGTCTCTGCCACCAGTCTTTTCCTCTTCGCTACTGGATTGGCCATCCTTATGCAAGCTGATTTCCTTGATGGATATAATGCCTATCCCACTTTGGCAACTTTGTTCCCTGATTGGTCTCTAGATGGACTATTTTATCTCGGAGGAGCTGCTGCTGGAATCGGTTTCCTAGGAGTTCTCATTGGATATGGAAGATGGAGATTCCTCGTCTTCATTTTGATTCTTCTTGCTCTGGCTTACACTAGTGCTCAGGGATTCTACACTAATATTGCTTACGACCAATCCCTGGACATTTATGAGTTCTACAGCGGAAACTCAACCTCAGTCAGTGTCTGCTTGAACAGAATGGAAATTATCCATGAAAGAGAACTCTTAGAGTTTGAATGCCCTCAAAAGTACTTGCCTGAAACTGCTTGTGATGCTTCCCAGAGAGTCGAAAGATGGGAAGAAGGCTCCACTGGAGACCAAAGATGCCTTAATGAAAACTGCTGTGGACTTTTGGGAGAAATCTACGCTGCTGATTACCTTGCCTTAACCAATCTTGGTATTTTTGCTACTCTGATCGGCTTCGTAGTTTTCATTGGATCTATCTCTCTCTACAAACACCTAATCCCTGGAAAAACGAGCCGTAGAAACTGGCTCTGGATCCCCTTGTTGTTCTTGGTCGCTGGAGGTTTCGCTGGATACTACTATGGATTAAATGAAAACCACTATATTGAAGAATTCACCAACCCTGATGGTTCTCATCTCGAATGGGCCACTTGGGGATCCCCTGCTCCTTCTAGCAAGGGAGAAAAATATGAATTTGGCCCGTGGGGAACCACTCCTGCTGGACCTGTTGACTTCGAAATTGATGGAGTTGTCCAGATGGCTAGATTGGTTCATCATCATGAAGGAGGAAAATATGATGACTGGTATGAATGGGCAACTGTCCGTGTTTCACCTCACAATACCACTAGTGGAAAATATGATGATTGGTATGAATGGACTAATTGGGGTACTATTGCTCCTAGACCATGGAATGAATTGCCAGTCGAAAAGGAAGTCAAACAATACCAAATGAGCTCCTTCACTGATGTTCCCCCTGGACCTTGGCATTATTAATTGTCATTTTTCATATGACTTGCTGAATAGTTTACAATATAGAAACCTTCGATAATTAATAACAAAGATAAGAACTTTTTAGCATATTTTAAGTATATCGAGATTATTTAGCCAAAAACTAGAAAAAAATTCGTTAAAGCTAAAAAGATAGAATTAGGTCCGAGATCTCAGTTTTTACTCTTACTTAATAATTGTTTACTCCTAATATTCTGAATGATTAGACTCACAAAATGCTTTAAAGGAATCAGATACTTACAGACAAGGCTCAAGTACTCTTGGGCTTGAGTTTGTAGACTAATTTGTCCTCAGGTTCATAATTTAATCTGAGGGTCATTTTGAGTTTATAATCTTTATCGGAAAGTTCATAACCAAACTTCTTGATAAAAAGGCCCATAATGATTTTCGCTTGGATGTAAGCCAGATGTTGTCCTATACAATTTCTTGGCCCACCTCCAAATGGAGTATAGACAAAAGGATTTTCTTTGATTGATTCTTGAGTCTTTGAAGGTTTGAGCCACCTTTCAAGGTCGAATTTGTAGGGATCATCATGGTATAACTCGTTGAAATTATTAGTGATATATGTCGGCACAAGAATAGTTCCTCTTTTAATCTTCAGATTCCCAAGAGTCACATACTCTACATTTTTGGCTAATGCTCTCTCAAATGGCTGAGGAACTGGAGTGGCAACTCTCATTGTCTCCTTGATGAAGGCTGTCATGTAGTCCATTTGATTTAGAGTGTCCAGGGTTATTTTTGACGGGTCCCTAAAAAGCATTTCTACTTCCTTACTTATTTTCTCTCGGACGGAGGGCTCAGTTAAATAGTAATATGACATCATCAGGACCAAGTGGGCAGTGGTGTCCATTCCAGCGAACAAGAAAGTATTAAATTGCTGCATGATATCTTCAATAGTGAATTGATCTGGGGAATTTAGCGATTGTTCGAACAGCATCTCAGCTAAATTCTTTCTTTCCTTATTGGTCTCTCCCTTAGATACTTTGTCCTTGTAGCTATCCATTCTCTTCAAAATGAGTTTCTTAACATAATCTCTAAAAGTTGTAACCTCTCTTTTCAATCTTCTGTGACTTTCAAAAATTCCCAGCTCAATAAGCCCTCTTCCGAGAAGCTTGACTCTTGGATCATATCTTATTCCGGCCATGTTGTTCAATAAATCGAATAAATAGACAGTTAGTGGTGTCCCTTCAATAGCACATTCACTAAAACTCTCTCCTAAAAATAGTCTTCCAACCACATCTCCTGTTATAGTTTGGACTTCCTGAAGAAAATCGATGTTATTTAGGTCCTTGGTTTGAAGTCTCTGCAAGAGTTCCTGGACGATATTCACAATATTATGGACGTTGTCCTTAAGGAAATCATAATGGAAAGCGGCAGAAACTATTTTCCTTTGCTTTTTCCAATTTTCACCTTTTGAAAAAAGCAAACCATTATCCACAATTCCATTAAAGACATCGCCTGACTCTCTCTTAACTAACTTGTCATGATTTTGAAAGAGATCTTTCAGCATGTTAGGGTCTAGGATAATTAAGTGAACTGAGGTACCGAAATGATATCCAATAACTCTTGTTGTTGGGTTTTTCTTGATCAGTTCCTTATAATAATAAAAAACATCGCCATGCTTTTCGACATTCTCAAAATCTTCAACCTCTCTGTTTGTTATTGGGTTCAGAGCAATCGAAATTCCCTGCTTTCGGTAGAAGACAATCAAAGACAAAGGCCGGATAATCCAAAAATATAGGTAATAGCTGGCTACCAATAAGATGAGAGCTAAAACAACAGATAACATTTTTTATATTTCGCTTTGGATTCTTGAATTTAATCTACACAATAAAATTGTCCCTGGTAAACTTAGCATACATGACACAAATTTACGACCTAAGGATGCCGCTACACTAGCATGAGCTATAATCTCTGCCACAGTATTTTTCTCCCTAACTAGCTCACTTAGTAAAGTGGCTTAGGAAGGGAAATAAAAAATATAGAGAAGGATGATGTGGATTAACTTGGTAATTGTGTACTATACTCATTTCATGTCTCTTTTTATGGAATTTGAATTTTCTGTATTTATTTACAAGAGAGATTCAAATCTCTCAACCCAGGATATAAAGAATGTTATATTCAAGCTTATCAATTTTACAATAATTCTGAGATATTTGTTATGAGATATCTCCTCAACTAGGCTATTGATTCCAAAGACCTCCCGAATTTTATTTCTTATTTTCGATTTTTTCCAGCAAAGATTCCAAATACAAAAATTGTAAGTTCAGGTCCCTGGTGGTCTGGTTATACACTTCCAATAGAGCTTTAAAGTTCTCATTTTGTTCTATAAATTGAGACCCTTGTTCGGCAAAGTTTGCCTCAATAGGCTCGAGTTCCTTTAATTTTTTGCTCACATCCATAATAGGAGGGAAGTCCAGGTATTTGGTCAGATCGTTCACTTTCTTTAGGTTCTTATATATTTCCTCGATATTCTCCTCGAACATCATTATTACTTTTGCCTTTTCCACAATTGTCATCATTATACTATAATCTTTTTGCATTTGATCCAAGAAATCACTGTGATTCTCGTCTAAAATGGGTAAAACAACGGAACTGATTTCTTACATTTTTGGATGATATTGTTCAAATTTCTGCGCAAGCTTTCAGGGAGATATTTTCCCAGTCTGTCATCTATTTCCTTCAGCTCTTGAGGAATTGATTTTGGCTTAGCCACTTCTGTGGAACTATTAGGGTCGATGCCTAGGATTTTTTCCAGCTCTGAAACTCTTTTTTCTAGGACTTCTAAGCTTTCTTTGTCCATTTCAAAAATTTGACTGTAGTTTGGATTCTTTTTATTTGAGATTCGATTTTGAATTTTGATTGAATTCGAAAAGATAAGCATGATTCCCTTCTATAAAATATCCGATAGATTTCCAAGGAAAATGATCTCAGAGTCCCCTAAAAATTCCGCTCGAATAAATAACGGGTAATATCAGTAATAGAGGACAACATTTAATAAATTTACAAAATCAAAATATGAAATCACTTACCCTCGTAATTGGACTTATCTTCTTACTTTCAGTCGGAACTTTCGCTGAAGACTTGACCAAGTGTCAAAAGGACCTCGAAACTGGAGCCAAAGCTGTTGCTCAGTTCATTGAAGACGCCAAAAACCTCAATAGAGAAGGTATTATGAAGGACCTCAGTGAATTCGGTAGTGTGGTCCAATCCATCCGTAGAGGTTGCTCAAGAGACTTTCTTGCTTCCATTTTCGGTGGAGAGAGACCTCATTTGCAACTCGAAAGAGACTGTGACAAGCTTATCAGCACACTCGACACCATTGTTAAGGAGAATGCTAACAGCTCTGACCGTGTCAAGGGAAATGGAAAAATCGTTGGTGCTGGTATGAGAAGTATGCCTCACTATATGATGTCATGCACACCTAGAGGAAAATAAGCGCAATATTTCATAATATTCAATAAGAATTGTATGAATATTTCGTCTTATATGTCTTGATCAAATTGCATGTTCTCATTGAACCATTAAAAGATATTTCTCTCTTTCAACTCAAAAATGATAGAGGTTAACATAGATATAATGACTAAGTAACCCTTAAAAAAAAGATGTTTAGTCTATTCATGAAAGTCTATCTAACCTCAGGAAAGAGTGAACTGCAATAGGAGTGGAGCCTAAATGGTGGTTAATCCTTAGAGGCTACTGTACTTATTGATTTTTGTCATTCAATATGAAGAGTTTAATTATTTGATATAGTACATTTTGCAAATTCTAGAAATAAGTTATATTCAAGGGGGAGCTATTCTGCTAATTTATGTAGGATTTTTTCTAGAAATTAGCCATCAGAAAATTTTATCCACAGGCTAACTTGCTCATTTTTAAGGCTGTCTTCTCTTAATATAGCCAATTTGGGCATTTAGAGTCCTGTATAGATTCCTTTCCATGGTCAGAATGACCATTCCTAGGTAAAACTACAAAAAACTTAATATTCTATTTCTCCATATTGAAACAGCCTTATAACCCACTATCGATGATCAGAATAGAATAACTTATCAGGCATATAAACTGAAACTTTCACGAGAAAACAATAATAATTATCTTCTGAATATCAACACATCCATGAGATACATCTTCATCTTCGCCTGCTTATTGGCCATCACCAGCCAAGTAGTTCGATCCAAGCATTTCACTACAATTAACTATGACTGTCTCAACGCCATTGACAATGGAGTCAGCATCGTCAAAAAGTTTATCGCTGACTACCAAGCCATGGATGACCCTGATGAGATCGTCAATGATCTCGAGGCATTCTACATCAATAAGGAAAACATTATTGAATACTGCCCCAATAACCTCGGAATCAAGAATTATGAAGACAGTGCCGCTGATGCTAACTGCAGAAGGCTCATTGCCAAGTTAGTTAACATTGTTGAACTCAACAGCCTTGACAGGGATCGCTTTCAAGAACACATCAAGATCATTAATGGTTCTTTCGACATTATGCCATCCATGATGATCAATTGCGTCCCCAGATAAACTGAACTACATCTAACCAGTACATTAACCTTTACTCGTAACTTTATATCCACTTCCTAGTACACATGTTACAAACTCATATATACTGCAAATCTAAGAAATAAATAATTGATAAATTGATTAGAGTAGTTTATGAACCTGAGAATTTATCTCAATTCAACTCTAGAGTTAATTTTCTAGTTATGATCAATCAGGGCTCTTCAAACATTCGAGCTATAAGCCAGTTATGCTAGATGTTAAGATGTACTTAACCTCAAAGGAAGCTTTTTTAGAAGATATGAAATTAACTTTGCCATGAGAATAAGCACCTTCTCTTATTAAGAAGAATTCCTTTGGTAAAGAAGTGTGGTTTCTTAAAGATAATGTAGGAGTTTGAACCAAAATTTCGAACTTAAATTTCTCGCAGATGAAGAAAACTTAAATCGTAGTGACTTCTTTCACCAGGGAATAGATTCCAAGATGGGACCTAGAGAAGTAGGTCTCGGAGGTTCTCAGTGGACGCAAAATGGGGTATAGTTTTCTTCAGGATATTTTTCCTCTATGCTAAATATTCCTTTAGAAGTCCAGAAGAAGACCATGGCAAAAATATTGTGGAACTAATACTGTAGCCCAAGCTTTTTCACTTTCATTAGAATCATTTGTTATAAATTAGAAAAATCGAAAAATCTCTACTTCTCTGATTTCTTACGCTGTCTCATTCGGTGATTCATATATTAGGATTACCCTTTCCTATAACTAGGTTCAAAATTTGTTTACAAACTGTGCTCTCATGGTTGAAAATAAATAAAAACTAGCATGTATAGATTACATACTTTAAGTGACTAGCAGTAGAATGGGCACAATGGTAGCCGATACTACCACTTAATTTTTCAGGAAAGATTTTAAACACTTAAACAGATAAATCATCTCAAAGCACTCAGATTACAATAAGAAATCAAATCATGGTTTTTTTTCTTTCTGTGTTGACTTCAAGGGTCTCCTTGAGTCTAATGATAAGCCATCGGTAATGATATACTCAATTTTTATTAATTGAATGATCAGGCGCTTAATAAACTTTTTTCTGCAGAACAAACTTCAAGGCTGGCTTGAAAGCTTGAAGACCCTCAGATTCCAATGAGAGGAAGGAATTGAGAAGCTGTGCAACGAAATTACAGCCAAAGAAAATCAAAGTAAAAAATAATAAAAAAATAAAATTTATTCAATCTAACTGACCTCTTCTAAATATGTTTTGACACACTCTATAGGCGCCAATTTGTTTTTTTCAGTCTTTTAATTTGGATTGCATTAACCAAAGAATCGAAAGTTACATAACAGGTTTTGCTCTATTAGCTTGATTGGGTTCTAATTTTTCGACAAAATCAATGAATGCTAAATTAATAAACAATATTAGGCAAAGGGGTTTCATAGTATAGAAAGATCCAGGTCGATAGTTGCTCTGGTTATATAGTCCTGAGGGTAAGTGGGCTTCTGGTTTGAAGCGGATCGTATTTTTCAACAGTCTTCTGGTGACTAAATTGAACAATTTAGACATTGTTTAATAGACAAGAGTTTTAATCATTGATTTGCCAACTCAAATTAGAAAATTATAATATTGAGTTTCCGATTGATTATGGAGACAGCCGCACTCACCCAGTCTTCTTCTGACAGGAAGAATTTCATAGAGCAAGAACTGAAGATTGTCAGGAGTCTGGGCAAGTCTAAATACACGATATATTTAACTCGTGAAGTCAAAACAAATAAATATTATGCAATGAAAATCTTTCCATACAAAAACGACCAGATCGATAATTCTTACCTTAATGAATGTTCATTCTGCTCACTAAACCATCCCAATATCATAACATACTTTCAGGGAAAGTCGAAATATCATGGCAAGACCAGTGACAATCGATTCGCCATGTCTTACATTCTTATGGAATTGGCACCTTATGGAGACTTCCATTACCTCATTTTCAATCATAAACTTCCAAAGAACGAGACTCTGTCTCGGACTTTTTTTCATCAATTAGTTGCTGGGGTTGAATATATTCACTCCAAAGGAATTGCCCATCTTGACCTTAAGCCTAATAATCTTCTTCTTGGGGCTATGTATACTTTAAAGATTATAGACTTTGAACTGGCTATTGTTCTTCCAATGAAAAAGAACAAGGCAATAAGAGCTGGAACACAAAATTATCGCGCCCCCGAACTTCGAGATGGAAAGTGTAAACTTCCACTGAAAGCTGATATATTCTCTCTTGGGATTATTCTCTTTAATTTAAAGTATAGGATACCTCCCTATATCGAAAATGATAAGGAGGGTGGTGATTGCTTTTATTTACTTCATGAACAGCCAGAATTATTCTGGGCAAAACTTGAAGAGAAATATGATATAGAAAGAGACGAGGACTTTAGCCAGCTCTTCATGTCCATGGTCGTTAAGGAACCAGAGAAAAGAGCCACTATTGAAGATATAAAAAAAAGTGCTTGGTACAACAGGTCAATATATTCTCAAACAGATCTTTATAAACTCCTGTCCAAGGAAATACTCCCAATCGAACGTACCCTTGAAGAGTCCAACTTTCTTTACAATGACCTCTAATCTCGTTATTCCATTCTTCTAAGTTCGATTGCTCTTATTTTTTAAAATTTCTTTGGACACACTCCTTTTATTTTCCCTTATCTCCCTCTATTTTTGTTATCATCTTGCTGTATCTACATACCATAGCTTTATTCTATGCTATTTCCTCTTCTATAATAGTACAAAAATTGTACCCTTCTATAGTTTATGTCAAGATAACCTCGATATAATATAAAGTTCAAATTACTTTCCAGCTTTTCCTTGCATCAGAAGCCAAACCTGATAATCCTAGAGTCCTCACTAATCGTTCATATGTGACTAAAGATTTTGTTCGATTCTGGTTTAGAACGATCACGCATTTTTGGGATTTGAATTTTTGTTCACATTTAGAGAGAAGCTCAAGGTTTTGGTATGAG
>Ga0065720_1021220_pt1 | contig 11226 bp, 8 predicted proteins | sample Thericmetagenome_FD_59107 | JGI IMG/M metagenome (GOLD analysis project Ga0065720, IMG submission 59107) | Thermophilic microbial communities from the Joint Bioenergy Institute, California, USA of rice/straw/compost enrichment - eDNA_2 v2... | ecosystem: Engineered > Solid waste > Grass >... | reverse complement strand
CGTACTGTGTCTTCGTCGTGCTCCGCGCGACTCCTCAGGGGGCGCCGACGGAGCTGTCCGGCGCGGGTCAGCGGGGCTGCGGGGCCTGCTTCCCCCACCAGGCGTGGAAGTGGTGCACCGGCCCCTTGCCCTTGCCGATCGACAGCTCGTCGGCGTGGCGCAGCGCCTCGGTGAGGTAGTCCTTGGCCTCGCGCACCGCCTGGGACCAGGAGGGGCGCTGCGGGCGCAGGGCGGCGATCGCCGAGGAGAGGGTGCAGCCGGTGCCGTGCGTGTTGGTGGTGTCGATCCGCTCGGCGGTCAGCGTCTCCGCCTCGCCGTCGGCCGACAGCAGCAGGTCGGTGCTGGTCGGTCCGGTCAGGTGGCCGCCCTTGAGCAGCACCCGGCGCGGGCCCAGGGCCAGCAGCCGTTCGGCTTGGCCGCGCATCCCGTCCAGGTCGGTGGCCTCCTCCTCGCCCAGCAGGTCGGCGGCCTCGGGCAGGTTGGGGGTGATCAGGTCGGCGCGCGGCAGCAGTTCGGAGCGCAGCGCCGCCACCGCGTCGGCGGCCAGCAGGCGGTCACCGCTCTTGGCCACCATCACCGGGTCGAGCACCACGTTGGGCAGGGCGTAGGCGTCGACGGCAGCGGCCACCACCTCGATGACCTCGGTGTTGGACAGCATGCCGATCTTGACGGCGTCCACCCGCACGTCGGTCAGCAGGGTGTCGAGCTGGCTGCGCACGAACGCGGGCGGGACGTCGTGCACCTCGCTGACCCCGGTGGTGGTCTGCGCGACCAGCGCCGTCACCACGGTCGTGGCGTAGCCGCCGAGGGCCGAGAACGCCTTCAGGTCGGCCTGGATGCCCGCCCCACCGCTGGGATCGGTGCCCGCGATGGACAGGATGGTGGGAATCATGGGGACGTCCCTCCGCTAGTACTACCTAGTTCAGGTTCGGCGGGTGTCATCTCAGCCGACCGGAGGGCCGGCACCCCGCGTCCACAGCGAAGGCTAGCAACACGGCGCCGCCCCTCCTCCGGGGCGGGAGGAGGGGCGGCGCCGCGGTTGCGGTCGGCTCAGCGCACGACCTCGTCGTCCTCCCGGGACGTGGGAGCGGCAGCGGCGGGGACTTCGTGGGCCGCACGGGCCTTCAGCCGGTGCTCGACCAGCATGACGGCGATGACGGCGGCCGCGCCGACCAGCGCCAGCACCACGCACAGCACGAGGTTGCCCGGGTCGGGGGCGAGCAGGGTGCGGTCCCCGTCCTGCCAGGGCCACAGCGAGCGCAGCGATCCGGCCATCAGCCCCGTCATCACCACCAGGGTGAGGTGGTGGAAGCGGTCCAGCAGCCACTGGAGCAGTTTGACGAACAGGGCCAGGCCGACGATCGCGCCCAGGGCGAAGGTGGCGATGTAGCCGAGGTCGCGGTTGTTGACCGCGTCCATCGTCACGGTGTACAGCCCGAGCGTGAGCAGGATGAACGAGCCGGAGATGCCGGGCAGCACCAGCGCGCAGATCGCGACGGAGGCCGCGCCCATGACGATGAGGGGGTTGGGCTCCACCTGGGTGGGCGGCAGGCCGGTGAGCAGGAACGCGGCCGCGGCCATCACGAGGGCGAGCAGGTAGTCGCCGATGCGCCAGCGCCGCCCCGAGCCGCTGTAGGGCACCCACAGGGAGGCCAGCACCAGGCCGAAGAACAGGGCGTAGGACTCCGACGGGTGGCTCTCGACCAGGGGGGCGATGATCCGGGCGGCGGTGAGCACGGCCACCGCCATGCCCGCCAGCAGGGCCAGGACGGCTCCCCAGTCGGCGCGGCCGAACTCCTCGCGGGCGCGGGCCGGCCCCCTGCCCCGGACGAGGTCGGTGACGAGCATCCTGGTGCCGCTGACCACGTGGCCCGCGGAGTTGATGAGGGTCTCGTAGACGCCGGTGATCAGCGCGACGGTGCCGCCGCTGATACCGGGGACGACTTCGGCGGTTCCGATGAGGCAGCCGCGCACGCCGTTGAGCAGATGGGTGCCGATTGACTTCGCCATGTCCTACTTCTCGTCGTGGAAAAGGGAGGCGGTCCCGCCCTGTCTGAGCGGAACGGGACGGGAGGCCGGTGCCTGGAGGAAAACACAAGGAACTGCCTGGCGCGGTGTGCTCGCGCGGCGGGCCGGGAACGCCCGGCAGGCAGGCACCCAGTGTAGAGGCAGCGGATCGGGCCTGGCGACAGGAACGGCGGTCCGCTCAGCGGCTGAGCGCGGGAGCGGGCTCGCCGCGGGCCACGCGGGAGGCCCAGCGGTAGTCCTGCTTGCCGACGGCGGTCCGCCTGACCTCGTCCACCACGCGGATGGTGCGCGGCACCTTGAACCCGGCCAGGTGGGCGCGGCAGTGGGCGCGCAGCTCCGCCTTGCTGGGCTGCCGGTCGCCGCTCAGCGCGATCACGGCGCTGACCCGCTGGCCGAGCCGTTCGTCGGGGGCGGCGACCACGATGGCGTCGGCGACGTCCGGGTGCGCCTTGAGGACCTCCTCGACCTCCTCGGGGTAGACCTTCTCCCCGCCGGTGTTGATCACCGTGGAGCCCCGGCCCAGCAGCTCGACCGATCCGTCGGCGGCGACCGTCCCGTAGTCCCCGGAGATCGCCCAGCGGCGGCCCTGCTCGTCCACGGGGAAGGTCTGCGCGGTCTTCACCGGGTCGTTGTAGTAGCCCAGGGGGATGCGGCCGGTGCGGGCGATACGGCCGATCTGGTCGGAGCCGGGCGGTATCGGCCGCAGCCGCTCGTCGAGCACGGCCACGCTGGCTCCCATGGCGAAGCGCCGCGGGCCCCTGCCGGCGCGGGAGGTGGCCGAGCCGCACACGCCGGTCTCGCTGCCGCCGTAGCTGTCGTTGATGGTGATGCCGGGTTTCCAGGCCCGCCACAACTGGCGCGCCGTGGGGGTGAGCGGGGTGCCGCCGGAGCTGACGGTGGTCAGGGCCTGACATCGGCCCGGGCTGCGCAGCAGCTCCTGGGCGAGGGGGCGGGCCATGGCGTCGCCGACGCACTGCACGGTCTGCACGCCCTCGCGGTCGGCGAGGTCCACGATGCGGATGGGGGAGAAGACCCGGTCGGTGTTGAGGACCACGGTGCAGCCGCGGAACAGCATGCTCAGCGCGTTCCACTGGCCCGCGGCGTGCATCACCGGCCCCAGCACCAGCATGCGCGAGGGGGTGGTGCGCGCGGCCCGCTCGGCGACGGCCGCGGCGTCGGCGGCGCGCGGGGTGCCGGGGCGGCGCAGTTCCAGGGCCACGCGGAAGATGTCCTCCTGGCGCCACATGACGCCCTTGGGGTAGCCGGTGGTGCCGCCGGTGTAGAGCAGGTACAGGTCGTCGCCGCTGGTTGCGGGCAGCGGCGTGGCGGAGCGTGCGGCGGCGGCCAGCGCGGCCTCGTAGTCGACGCCCTCGGGGCGGTCGGGGGCGTCGTCGTCGATGAGCACCACGTGGCGCAGCAGCGGCAGGTCGCCGCGGATGCGCTCCACGGTGGCGGCCAGGGAGCGCTCGGCGACGAGGGCGACCGCGTCGGCGTCGTCGAGCAGGTAGCGCAGTTCTCCGGCGACGTAGCGGTAGTTGACGTTGATCGGGACGGCTCCGGCGCGCCAGGCCCCGAACGCGGTCTCCAGCCACTCGGCGCGGTTGAAGGACAGGACGGCCACGTGCTCGCCGGGCCGGATGCCCGCGTCGAGCAGGTGGCGGGCGACCAGGGTGGCGCGGGCGTCGAGCTCGGCGTAGGTGAGGCGGCGCTCTCCGGCGACAACGGCGAGACGCTGGGGGACCGCCGCGGCGACGGCGGTCAGCAGGCCGGACAGGGAGAGGTCCGTGCCACGGGGGGAGTCGGTCATCATCCCCATAACTCGCATTTCGGTCATTTTTCGCCCTTGTCGCTGTTGTGCCCGCCAGCAGGTGTGAGGACCGATCTTGCAGATATGACCTGGATCACATTCCTTTGGGGTGGGTTATTGGAAAAGGACAAATGGGCTGCTCAAATCCGTGGTGTGCGGACCACGGAGCGCGCACGGGCGCCGCACGGCGCACACAAAGGGCGAATCGCGGCCGAACGTGTGCCGAAGTTCACGGTCATCCAGCGTTAATGCTGCGGAAATGATCGGTGTGGAGTTCCTCACGGACGTCCATGAGGGCGAAACCGAGCAGGTTCAGTCCGCGCCACTGCGCCACGGTCGCGGCCCGCTCGTCGTCGGCGGCCAGGCCGATGCCCCAGATCCGGTCGACCGGGCTGGCCTCGACCAGCACGCGGTCCCCGGTGCCCGCAAGGAAGGCGCCGAGGTCCGGGTTCTGGGTGAACTTGGCCCGGTTGCCGCGCACGACGACGGCGTAGCGGTGCTCCGCCCACACCTCCTCGGCGAAGCCGCGCACCCGGCGGCCCAACTCCTTGGCGGCTCGGGGGTGGGGCGCCTCCAGCACCCTGCGCCGGGTCGCCTCGTCGCCGAACAGGCGGGCCTTCTCCGCCATCATGTAGTGCTCGGCGGTGGGGTAGACCTCCCCCGCCACGGTGAAGGGGGCCTCCCACCACTGGCTCAGGCAGCCCTTCCCGACCCCGCCGCCGCGCGGCGGCTGGTGCCCCCAGAAGAACAGGAACCGCAGAGGCTCCCCCTCCTCCTGCGCCCGGGCGAGTGCGGCGACGTCACGAGCAGGCATACGGGTCCCTCCCTCTCCCGACTCGGCGGCGCACGGCTCCGCCGACGGCGTCCCCCGATCGTCGACGGGGAGGCGTCACCGTTCGGCGACGTGGGTATCCCGAACAGACAACGATCAACGGAGATCGGATGGTCCCATGAGCGCACGTCCACTGGAACCCGTCGAGGCCGGCGGTGCGGCCTCCGCCCTGTCCGCCGACCGCCACATCGCCCTGGCCGAGCAGCACTCGGCGCACAACTACCGTCCGCTGCCCGTGGTGATCGCCGAGGGCGAGGGCGCCTGGGTGACCGACGTCGCGGGACGCCGCTACCTGGACTGCCTGGCCGGGTACTCGGCGGTGAACTTCGGCCACCGCCACCCCGCCCTGCTCGCCGCGGCCCACGCCCAACTGGAGCGGATCACGCTGACCAGCCGCGCCTTCCACCACGACCGGTTCGCGCCGTTCGTCACCGCGCTCGCCGAACTCGTCGGAAAGGACCGCGTCCTTCCGGTCAACACCGGGGCCGAGGCGGTGGAGACCGGCATCAAGATCGCCCGCAAGTGGGGCTACGAGGTCAAGGGCGTGCCCGAGGGGCGGGCCGTCATCGTGGTGGCGGCGGGCAACTTCCACGGGCGCACCACCACGATCGTCTCCTTCTCCACCGACCCCGAGGCCCGCAGCGGCTTCGGCCCGCCCACCCCCGGCTTCCGCGTCGTCCCCTACGGCGACGCCGCGGCGCTGGCCGACGCGATCGACGACGACACGGTCGCGGTGCTGCTGGAGCCGGTGCAGGGCGAGGCGGGCGTGATCGTGCCGCCGCCCGACTACCTGCCGCGGGTCCGCGACCTGTGCACCCGCAACAACGTGCTGTTCGTCGCCGACGAGGTGCAGTCCGGACTGGGCCGCACCGGCACCGTGCGGGCCTGCGAGCACAGCGGCGTGGACGCCGACGTGTACCTGTTCGGCAAGGCGCTGGGCGGCGGCGTCCTGCCGGTGGCGGCGGCGGTCGCCGACGCCGAGGTGATCGACGTGATCCGCCCCGGCCAGCACGGCAGCACCTTCGGCGGCAACGCCCTGGCCTGCGCCGTCGGCACGGCCGTGGTCGGCCTGCTGCGCGACGGCCGCTGCCTGGAGCACGTGCGCGCGCTCGCCCCGGTGCTGCGCTCCCGCGTCGAGCAGCTCGTCGGCCGCGGGGCGCTCGCCGCGCGCAGCATCGGCCTGTGGGCGGGAATCGACGTCGACCCCGCCCTGGCCACCGGGCGCGAACTGTGCGAACGGCTGCTGGAGCGGGGCGTGCTGGCCAAGGACACGCACGGGTCCACCATCCGGCTCTCGCCGCCGCTGGTCGTCACCGAGGAGGAGCTGGACTGGGCGCTGGACCAGGTCGCCGGGGTGCTGGCGGAGCTGCGCGCCCGGCGCTGAGCGCGCTCAGCCCGCCTCGGCCGCCAGCGTCTCCACGGTGGCCCCCGCCACCACGTCGAAGGTCGCGTAGAGGGGACGCCCCGGGCCGCGCTCGATCTGTTCGACGACCAGCTCGCCCACGGCCCGGTGCCCGTCGGCGTCGGGGTGGAAGGTGCTGCGGTCCACGGTCACCCCGGCGGCGATGTTGCGCAGCAGCACCCCGTTGACCCAGGGCTCCTCCGCGCCGATCTCGTGGCCGTCCAGCGCGTGGTAGACGTCCACGAACTCCACGCTGCCCACCGAGCGGGAGGAGGCGATCTCCGTGTCGTGCGCCGCCACCGCCTCCGCGAGCTGCTCGTTGAACTCCTGGATGGTCTCGTTCAGCCACCGCTGGTTGCTGGCGGTCAGCGTGTAGTAGGAGCCGACCGGCTCCTCGGGGAAGATCCGGGGGTAGCCCACCACCAGGATGCGGGCGTCGGGAGCGCGCTCGCGCACCGCGCCGACCAGCTCCTCGAAGGTCGTCTCGAACTTCTGCATCCGCTTGCGGATGTCCTCCTCCTGGGCGGTGCACGTCCCGCTGTCCAGCAGCGGGACCCGCACCATGCAGGTCTTGAGGACGCTGGAGAAGCCCAGGTCGTTGCCGCCGATGCCGATGGTGACCAGCGAGGTGTGCGGCGCGTTCCAGTCCAGTTGGGAGCCGACCTCGTCGATCGCGTCCAGCATGGCGTGGCCCCGCTGGCCGCTGCACGCCCGGAAGGACAGCTTCCCGGCGAAGTCGTAGGAGTCGGCGACCAGTTCGGGATAGGCGTTGGCCGAGCGCCAGCAGCCGCCCTGCACCGCGGTGTCGGGATAGTAGTCGTACGCGCCGTCGCCGGAGGAGTAGGAGTCGCCCAGCGCGTAGTAGTTGCCCCAGGTCGCGGCCTGCACGGGGGACAGCAGCAGGAGCTCGCCGTCCTCGGCGGGCCTGCCCCGGGAGTCGACCGGGACCCCCAGGCACCAGTCCCGGGTGGCCTCGCACCACAGCCGCCAGGCAGCCTGGCGGCCGTCGGGCACCGCGACCAGGGTCACCAGGGCCGCGGCCAGGAGGAGCGCGGGGACGCCCAGGAGCAGCCGCCGTACCGTGAACACCGACGCGCGTTCTCCGTTGCCCAAGTACCTCTCCCGTGGACCGTCGGCCTGCAACCCGAACCAAAGAGTACCCGTGGCACAGCGGTCGTTTCCGGGACGGAACGGGAGGTCCCGCCGGGTTTCCGGTCCGGGCAGGCCGCCCGGGTCAGCGCGGCGGCGGCACCGGGGAGCGCAGCGTGAAGGCGGGGACGCCGGGGCCCTCGGCGCGCAGCCGCGCCAGGCGGGCGCGGGCCTCCTCCGGATCGGGCAGGACGGGGTCGCGGGTCCACCACAGGGCGCGCTCCGAGACCGGGACCAGGCCGGTGCGCGCCCGCCAGGCGCGCACCTCGGTGCCGCTGTCCAGCACGGCCGCGCGCAGGGCGGCGTAGGAGGTCCACAGGCCCACCAGCAGCACCGCGCCGTCGCCGTCGGGCACGGGCGGCGCGGCGGCCACGAACCCCGCGCGGTCGGCGGCCCGGCGCGCCAGCGCCTCGGCCAGCTCCCGGACCGCCGAGAGGGGGCCATTCGGCGCGGAAATGGACTGCGCGGACGCGAGCAGCGGAACCGCGGGGGCAGAACGGGAAACGTCGGCGGCGGCGCGGTTCTCCGCGCCGTCCGTGGGATCGCACAGCAGGGGAAAGGACATGAGGGCTCCTCCGGGCAGCGGGAAAAAGGGGCCGTCCAGCTCTGGAACCGGGGCCGCTTGCATGCCAATATGGACTCGGGAAGCGGGAATCGGTAGTGCCAATGGAGTGGGAAATGGACTCTTCTGTGGGCGCCCACGACCTGGCGTCCAGACTGGGCGGCTGGTCCGGCGGGGAAGGCCCGCTCTACCGGAAACTGGCCACCGCACTGGAACGGGCCGTGGCGGACGGCACCCTCGCCCCGGGCGAGCGGCTGCCCTCCGAACGCGCCCTGGCCACGGCGCTGGCGGTCAGCCGCACCACCGTGGTCGCCGCCTACGACGCCCTGCGCGGCACCGGGCTGCTGGACAGCAGGCAGGGCAGCGGCACCCGCGTCAGCGACCGCGTCCGTCCCGCCGTCCCCAGGCGCCTGCGCGACAGCGCCGGCCTCTCGCTGTACCAGCGCCTCCTCGACGGCCCCGGCGACCTCATCTCCCTGGCCTGCGTCACCACCGAGGCGATCCCCCCGGTGGCCGACATCATCCGCGAGACCGCCGAGCGCCACCTCGCCGACCTGCTCACCGAGAGCAGCTACCACCCGCGTGGCCTGCCCGAGCTGCGCGAGGCCGTCGCCGACCACTACACCGGCCTGGGCCTGTCCACCAGCCCCGACCAGATCGTCGTCACCACCGGGGTCCAGCAGGCCGTCGCCTTCGTCTGCGACCTCTACCTCTACCGGGGCTCGACCGCGCTCATCGAGTCGCCCAGCTTCGCGGGCTGCCTGGACCTGCTGCGCGCCGCAGGAGCCGACCTGCTCACCGTGCCCGTGGACGAGGAGGGCGCCGACGTCGAACGGATGCGCCGGAGGATGCGGGAGCGCAGGCCCGACCTGGTCTACCTCATGCCCAGCTACCAGAACCCCACGGGCGTGCTCATGTCGGCCGCGCGCCGCCGCCAGATCGCCGAACTCGTCGCCGAGTACGGCGTGCCCCTCTTCGAGGACGGCGCCTACACGGGGCTGCGCGTCCCGCACGAACCGCCGCCGATCGCCGCGTTCGCCCCGCCCGGCACGGAGGTCATCACCGCCGCCTCGGTCGGCAAGATCGCCTGGGCCGGGCTGCGCATCGGCTGGCTGCGCGCCTCCGCCGCCACCGCCGAACGCATCAGCCGCCGCAAGGCCGTCACCGATCTGGGCAGCCCGCTGCTGGACCAGGCCATCGCGGCACGCCTGGTGCGCCGGTGGCCGCAGATCTCCGCGGCCCGCTCGGAGCTGCTGGCCGAGCGCATGGCCCTCCTGGAGGAGGGGCTGCGCGCCCGGCTGCCCGAGTGGCGCTGGCGCCGCCCCGACGGCGGGGCGGCGCTGTGGGTGCAGCTTCCCGACGGCACCGACGCACGGGTCTTCGCGCAGGTGGCGCTCCGCCACGGGGTGGAGGTGGTGCCCGGCTCGGTGATGGCCCCGTGCGGCGACCACGACTCCTTCTTCCGGCTCACCTTCAGCCATTCCGCCGAGACGCTCACCGAGCTCGTGGACCGCCTCGCCCGCGCCTGGCAGGACCTGCGCCGCCACGGCCCGGTGGAGGACTACGCGCCCCGGGTGGTGGTCTGATTCCGGGCGGTCCGCTCGGTTCGCGGGTGTTTTTCCCGTACGGTGCTGTGCCGCACCGTGTTAGATGTGGGGCAGAACACTCCTCACCCGGGGGAGCGCTGCGGCCGCACCCGGTGCTCCCCGTGTCGACGAAGGGGTCGCACCATGACGCACACGCCACCGCCGGTCCTGTGGAGTCCCGACGAGGCGCGCCGCGAACGCGCCAACCTCACCGCGTTCACGCGCTGGGTCCGCGAGCACCGCGGCGTCGCCGTCCCCGACTACGACGCGCTGTGGCGGTGGTCGGTCACCGACCTCGACGGCTTCTGGTCCGCGATCTGGGAGTACTACGGGGTGCGCGCGGCCACCCCCTACACCGCCGTCCTCGCCGACGACGCGATGCCCGGGGCCGTCTGGTTCCCCGGCGCGACGCTCAACTACGCCGAGCACGTCTTCCGCGACCGCGACGAGACCGCCGTCGCCGTCCGCCACGCCTCCGAACTGCGCCCGTTGGCCGAGTGGACCTGGGGCGAGCTGCGGCGGCGCACCGCGGCGATCGCCGCCGCCCTGCGCGGACTGGGCGTGGGCCCCGGCGACCGGGTCGTGGCCTACCTGCCCAACGTCGTCGAGGCGGTGGCGGCCTTCTACGCCTGCGCCGCCATCGGCGCGACCTGGTCGTCCTGCTCGCCCGACTTCGGGGTGCGCAGCGTCCTCGACCGCTTCGCGCAGATCGAGCCCAAGGTGCTGCTGGCCGTGGACGGCTACCGCTACAACGGCAGGGACTTCGACCGCCGCGACGTGCTCAAGGCGCTGCGCGACGGCCTGCCCACCCTGGAGCACACCGTCGTCCTGCCCTACCTGGGCGGCGAACCGGTCGCCGACACCCTGTCCTGGGACGAGTTCGAGGCCGCCGGTCGGGGCGCGGAACTGGAGTTCACCCCGGTGCCCTTCGACCACCCGCTGTGGGTGCTGTACTCCTCGGGCACCACCGGTCTGCCCAAGGCCATCGTGCACGGCCACGGCGGCATCCTGCTGGAACAGCTCAAGAACCTGCACCTGCACCTGGACGCCCAGGCCGACGACCGGGTGTTCTGGTTCACCACCACCGGCTGGATGATGTGGAACTTCCTGGTCAGCGTGCTGCTGACGGACGCCTCCATCGTCCTGTACGACGGCAGCCCCGCCCACCCCGACCTGGGGGTGCTGTGGGACCTGGCCGAACGCGCCGGCATCACCGTCTTCGGCACCAGCGCCGGATACCTGTCGACCTGTATGAAGGCCGACGTCCGTCCGAGGACGGGCCGGGACCTGTCGGCGCTGCACGCGATCGGCTCCACCGGCTCCCCGCTGTCGCCGGAGGGCTTCGCCTGGTGCTACCGGGAGTTCGGCCCCGACCTGTGGCTCTTCTCCACCAGCGGCGGCACCGACGTGTGCAGTTGCCTGGTCGGCGGCGTGCCCACGCTGCCCGTCCACCAGGGCGAGATCCAGGCCCGCTCCCTGGGCATGGCCGTGGCCTCCTGGGACCCCGACGGCAACGAGCTCGTCGGCGAGGTCGGCGAGCTGGTGGTGACCCGCCCCGCTCCGTCCATGCCGCTCTACTTCTGGGGCGACGCCGACGGCTCCCGGCTGCGCGACAGCTACTTCTCCATGTACCCGGGCGTGTGGCGGCACGGCGACTGGATCGAGATCACCGAGCGCGGCACCGCGATCATCTACGGCCGCTCCGACTCCACCATCAACCGGGGCGGGGTGCGCATGGGAACCAGCGAGATCTACCGGTCGGTGCTGGCCCTGGAGGAGGTGCTGGACGCCCTCGTCGTCGACGTGCCGCAGTCCGACGGCGGCTCCCGCATCGAGCTGTTCGTGGTGCTGCGCGAGGAC
>Ga0065720_1003968_pt1 | contig 11230 bp, 7 predicted proteins | sample Thericmetagenome_FD_59107 | JGI IMG/M metagenome (GOLD analysis project Ga0065720, IMG submission 59107) | Thermophilic microbial communities from the Joint Bioenergy Institute, California, USA of rice/straw/compost enrichment - eDNA_2 v2... | ecosystem: Engineered > Solid waste > Grass >... | reverse complement strand
GGATGAACTCGCCGCGCAGCCGCGCCCTGGTCGTCTGCGGCGGCACCGACTTCGCCTCGAAGATCTTGATGTCGGACGCGACCCGCTCCACCGCGCCGCGCTTCTGCAGCAGGTAGAACAGCCCGCGCTTGCGGTGCACGTCGTGGTACGCCAGGTCGAGCTGGGCCACCCGCGGCGAGGAGAGCGGCAGGTCGTACTTGCGGCGGTAGCGCTCGATCATCTGGTACTTGGTCACCCAGTCGATCTCGCGCGCGACGAGGTCGAGGTCCCCGGTCTCCACCGCGCGCAGCGTGCGCTCCCACAGGTCGAGCACCCGGTGGGTGATCGCGTCGCCGCCGCGCCGGTCCACGAAGTCCTTCGCCTTGCCCAGGTACTCCTGCTGGATCTCCAGCGACGACGCCTCCCGCCCGTTGGCGAGCCGTACCCGCCGGCGGCCGGTCATGTCATGGGAGACCTCGCGGATCGCCCGGATCGGGTTCTCCAGGCTGAGATCGCGCATGACCACCCCGGCCTCCACCATGCGCAGCACCAGGTCGGTGGCGCCGACCTTGAGCAGCATGGTGGTCTCGCTCATGTTCGAGTCGCCGACGATCACGTGCAGCCGCCGGAAGCGCTCGGCGTCGGCGTGCGGCTCGTCCCGGGTGTTGATGATCGGGCGAGACCGCGTCGTCGCCGACGACACGCCCTCCCAGATGTGCTCGGCCCGCTGCGAGACGCAGTAGACCGCGCCCCGCGGCGTCTGCAGCACCTTGCCGGCCCCGCAGATGATCTGCCGGGTGACCAGGAACGGGATCAGCACGTCGGCGAGCCGGCCGAACTCGCCGTGCCGCCCGACGAGGTAGTTCTCGTGGCAGCCGTACGAGTTGCCGGCCGAGTCGGTGTTGTTCTTGAACAGGTAGATGTCCCCGGCGATGCCCTCCTCGCGGAGCCGTTTCTCGGCGTCCACGAGCAGGCCCTCCAGGATGCGCTCCCCCGCCTTGTCGTGGGTGACCAGCTCCACGACGTTGTCACACTCTGGCGTGGCGTACTCCGGGTGACTGCCCACGTCCAGATACAGCCGGGCGCCGTTGCGCAGGAACACGTTGCTCGACCGGCCCCAGGAGACGACCCGCCGGAACAGGTACCGGGCCACCTCGTCCGGGGACAGCCGGCGCTGCCCCCGGAACACGCACGTGACGCCGTACTCGTTCTCCAGGCCGAAGATGCGACGATCCATTACCTCACACTATTCTCCCCACGCCCGCGGCGCGGAAGATCTTTGCTGTCGGGATCCTGGGTACGGCGTGCCCGCGAAGAGGCGTGTCTACTCCCCGGAACCGGTATCGATCTCCCCCTCCGGTCCGGTGGGCGGCTGGGCGGGGGGCGCGGACGGCGGAGCCTGCTCGCCCTCGGCACCCTCGGCGGCGGACTCCCCGGCGGACTCCTTCGCCTGCCGGCCCGCGGCGATCAGCCGCTCCAGGCGCTGCCCGGTGAGCCGCTGGAACTTGCGCTGCGGCCGGTTGCGGTCGAGGATCGCCACCTCGAGCTGGTCGGTCGGCGGCGGCTCGTTGCCGGGCTCGGTGAGCGCGGCGAGGGCGGCCTGCAGCGCCTCCTCCAGTGACATGCCCTCCCGGTAGTGCTCCTTGAGCCGCGCGGCGACCGCGTCGGCCTGGCCGCCCATCGCGATGCCGCCGTGCTCGTCCTGCACCGACCCGTCGAAGGTGAGCCGGTAGATCTGGTCCTCCTCGGGGGTGTTGCCCACCTCGGCGACGACGATCTCGACCTCGAACGGCTTGATCGAGTCGGTGAAGATCATGCCGAGCTGCTGGGCGTAGAAGTTGGCGAGCCCCCGCCCGGTCACGTCGGCCCGGTCGTAGTTGTAGCCGTTGACGTCGGCGTAGCGGATGCCGGCGAGCCGCAGCGCCTCGAACTCGTTGTACCGGCCGACGGCCGCGAACCCGATACGGTCGTAGATTTCGCTGATCTTGTGCAGCGCCCGGGACGCGTTGTGCGCCACGAGCAGGATCCCGTTCTTGTACTGCAGCACGACGGAACTGCGACCCCGCGCGATGCCCTTGCGCGCGTAGTCCGCCTTGTCCCGCATCTGCTGCTCGGCGGGGACATATCCAAACGGGATGGACACCGGTGTTCCTCTCGACATGTTCGTTGGGGCGAGCCCGGGTTGATCGTCCTAACGCAGCGGGGCGTGCGGGCCGTCAGGCGCCTGCCGGCGGCCTTCCAGCATCGTCCGCACGTGGGCCTCCACCTCCTCGTCGGACAGCCGCCGGAACCCCTCTTCGTCGATCACCGCGACCACGGGGTAGATCTGCCGGTTCACGTCCGGCCCGCCGGTCGCCGAGTCGTCGTCGGCCGCGTCGTACAGCGACTGCAGGCACACGAGCACGGTGTCCTCGGCCGAGGCGTTCTCCCGGTAGAGCTTCTTCAGCGCCCCGCGGGCGAAGATCGAACCCGAGCCGATCGCGGCGTACTTGTACTGCTCGTACGGCCCGCCGCCGACGTCATAGGTGAAGATGCGCCCGGCGTCCTGGTCGGGGTCGTAGGCGACGAACATCGGCACGACCGCAAGCCCCTGCATCGCCATCGGGAGGTTGCCGCGGATCATCGTGGCCAGCCGGTTCGCCTTGCCCTCGGCCGACAACACGCGTCCCTCACGCTTCTCGTAGTGCTCCAGCTCCACGCAGTACAACCGGGCCAGCTCGATGCCGATGCTCGCCGTACCGGCGATGCCGACGCAGGAGTACTCGTCGGTGCGGAACACCTTGTTGATGTCACGCTGGGAGATCATGTTGCCGGAGGTCGCCCGCCGGTCGCCGGCCATCACCACGCCACCCTCGAAGGTCGCGGCGACGATCGTCGTCGCGTGCGGGATCTCGTCGCCGACCTGCGTGGCCGGAGCCTCACGGTTCCAGGGCAGGAGGTGGGGGGCGTATGAGCCGAGGAACTCGGTGAACGACGGGCTGCCCGTGTCGAGCATCAGCGGATTCATCCAGCCCTGTTGTGGTGCCACGCGACTCCCTCCAAACGATCCAAGTGCTACGCCCGACCCTACTCATGTTCACGTGCCGCTCGCACACGCCTCGATCAGCTCAGGGCGAAGTTTGGCCCCACCGGCAACGCGGCGCGTCGCCCGGCGTGACATTTCCGCCACACCGGACCGAACCTTTACGCGCGCCGATGGCCGGGCGCGGAGGGAGGCACGGGCCCGCAGGACGCGGGACCGCCGCCGGATGCGCCGGAACGCGCGAAGACGATCCGGGCACGGAGAAAGACGCAGAGAAAGTCGTGGCCGCGCCGCGCGCGGCGACGGCGCGGGATCCCGCCCCCGGAGGTCACCCCATCGCCGGGGAGCGGCGCCACGGGCGTGTTCCGTGGCGGTGGGCCGAGGCCGTGACCTCGGCTCCCGGCCGGCCGTGTCGGCGGCCATGTCAACGGCCGTGTCGCCGGCCGTGTCGACGTGTCGGCCGGGTGGTGCGGACCGGGTTCGCCGTCACGCGTCCGGCGGGCGTGCTCGGCGAACCCACGGCCCCGTTCGTGGTCCGCGACGCGGCGGTACGGCACCGCCCCGTCCTTGCCATATCGCGACGCCTCGGCCCGCGATGGCGGGCCCGCCGCACATGCTCTGTCTTCGGTCGATGCGCTACACGACCTCAAGGCGGGTCCGGGCGGCCCGCCGACACGGCCGCCCCGGCCCTTCCCGCGGCCGTGGCCCTACTGTCCGCCCTTCTGCACGTAGGAGCGGACGAACTCCTCGGCGTTCTCCTCGAGGACCTCATCGATCTCGTCGAGGATCGCGTCGACGTCGTCGCTCAGCTTCTCGTGGCGCTCCTTGACGTCCGAGGTCTCCTCAGCCTGGGTCTCCTCGACCTCGTGATCGCGCCGACCGGTCTGCTTCTGACCGCCGGTGTCCCTGGTTGCCATCTACGACACCTCCAGCTTGGGGGACCCTGTCCCGTATATCTTCCCCGAACCGGACGATATTCCCCGCGGATCGCCCGCGATCTTCCCGTCGGCCCCGGCAGGACGTCTCCGTCCCGTCGACAACCCGAGGTCACAGCGTAGACGCAAGCGCCGACAGGCAGGCGGCGGCCGTTCCCGGCCCGCGGCGCACGGTCCGCCCGGGGACCGCGATCCGCGCACCCGCCTTTACATCGTAAGGTCACTGTTCACCCGGGAGGCTCGGGCAGCCGCCCCCATACCAGGGCGGTCTCGGCGGCGCCCGGGCCGGCCCGCCGTACGGCGTCGGCAGCACCGTCGGCCGCAGGACCGGCCGCACGGCCGGTCGCCGGGTCGGCCTCCGGCTCCGCGGGCGGCACGAGCGGGCGGGTGCGGAGCAGGGTGCCCTCCGTCGTGTAGCCGTGCTCGCGCAGCGCGTGCAGCACGGGCGGCACCCGGTCCTCGGCGGCGAGGGCCGCGACCACGACGCGGGGCCGGCGGGCCGCGCACGCGGCGACCACCTCCGGGCCGCCGCCGCCCACGAAGACCGCGTCCGGGTCGGGCAGCGGCTCCAGCGCCGCCGGGGCATGCCCGCAGGTGAGCATCACCTTGACCCGGTGCGCCTGCACGTTGCGCCGGATGCGCTCGCAGGCGGCGGGGTCCCGTTCGATCGCCACCACCGCGGCGCCGAGCCGGGCGCACTCGACCGCGATCACGCCGCTGCCCGCGCCCACGTCCCACACCAGGTCGCCGAGGCGCGGCCCGAGCCGGGCGAGGATCAGCGCCCGCGCCTCGGCGGTCGGCTCGTCGCGCCCGCCGGTGTCGAACGCGCCGGCGGGCAGCGCCCACTCCCCCGGGCCCGGCGCGGGGCCGGCGATCCATCTGGGGCCGGTGACCTCGGCCTGCCAGGCGCGGTCGAGCACGAGCACCACGTCGGGGTCGCGCCAGGTGCGCGTGGTCGCCTCGCCCATCCGGGGCCAGGAGACCCGCTCGTCGGGTCCGCCCAGGTTCTCGCAGACCACGAACGTGCGGGGGGTGGAGGGGGCGAGCGCGCGGGCGAGCTCGGCGGGCCCCGCGCCCGGCCCGGTGAGCACCGCGACCTTCCGGTGCGCGCGGCACACGTTCACCGCCCGCCGGAAGCCCCGCCCGCGCGCGGACACCACGACCGCGTCGTCCCAGCCGATGCCCGCCCGGGCGAAGGCCCGGGCGACGACCGAGGCGGCGGGCAGCACCTCGGGCGAGTGCCCGCGGTCGCGCAGCGCGCGCACGATGCCGAAGAACCCGGGGTCGCCCGTGGCGAGCACGACGATGGCGGCCGAGGCGCCCTCGGCCGGCCGTCTCCGCCGCCGCGCGGCGCGCCCCAGGCTCACCTGCACGGTCCCGGCCGGGCTCAGCACGCCCCCGGGCACGGTGTGACCGGCGACGGTGATCTCCGTGCCGGGGACGGCCGGCCCACGGGCGCCGCCGCCCGCCAGGGCGGCCTCGACCGCCTCCAGGGCGTCCGCGACGTCCTCGGCGGCCACCCGCCGGGCGTGCCGCGGCACCGGGACGGCGTCGAGGTGGCGGGCGGCGCCGATGACGAGGTCGGCGGCGTCGAGACGGTCACGGGCGTACGGCGGCAGCGCCGACCCGTCGAGCCCGATCACCGTGATCATGCTGGCTTACCTCCACCGGGGCGCGGGCGCGCCCGGCCGCCCGGCCGGGCCGTGGGGCCGGCCCCCGCGGCCCGGTACCGCTCGTCTCCGCTCCGCGGGCCGGGCCGGGCTCCGCGCGCCGTGATCACCGGCCGCCGCGCGCCGCCGGCGCGCGGCGCGGCGTCGCGGTCCGGCCCGCGCACTCCGTCGCTCGGCCCGGTCAGCCCTCGCCGGTGAGGGCGGCGACGAGCTCGGCGGCCGTGCGGCAGCGGTCGAGGAGCTCGCCGACGTGCGCCTTGGTGCCGCGCAGCGGCTCCAGGGTGGGCACCCGCTGCAGCGACTCCCGGCCCGGGATGTCGAAGATCACCGAGTCCCAGGAGGCGGCGGCGACCGACTCGCTGTACTGGCGCAGGCAGCGCCCGCGGAAGTAGGCGCGGGTGTCGGAGGGCGGCACCTCGATCGCCCGCTGCACCTCCTCCTCGCTCACCAGCCGCTGCATGCGCCCGCGCGCGACGAGCCGGTTGTACAGGCCGCGGTCGGGGCGGATGTCGGAGTACTGCAGGTCGACGAGCTGCAGCCGCGGGTGCGACCAGGGCAGGTTGTCCCGGCTGCGGTAGCCCTCGAGCAGCTCCAGCTTCGCCACCCAGTCGAGCTCCCGGGAGAGCTGCATCGGGTCCTCGGCGAGGCGGGTGAGCACGGACTCCCAGCGGGCGAGCACGTCCTTGGTCATCTCGTCGGCGCCGGTGCCGTACCGGTCCTCGACGTACTTGCGGGCCTGCTCCAGGTACTCCATCTGCAGCTGCACGGCGGTCATCTTGCGGCCGTCGCGCAGCGTGATCAGATACTTGCAGGTCGGGTCGTGGGAGACGGCGCGCAGCGCGGCCACCGGCGACTCCACCGACAGGTCGGTGGTGAGGAAGCCGTCCTCGATCATCGCCAGGACGAGCGACGTCGAGCCCAGCTTCAGGTAGGTGGAGATCTCCGACATGTTCGCGTCGCCGATGATCACGTGGAGGCGGCGGTACTTCTCCGGGTCGGCGTGCGGCTCGTCCCGGGTGTTGATGATCGGCCGCTTCAGCGTGGTCTCCAGGCCGACCTCGACCTCGAAGAAGTCGGCGCGCTGGCTGATCTGGAAGCCCTCGCCGCGCGAGTCCTGCCCGATGCCGACCCGGCCCGCTCCGCAGACCACCTGGCGGGAGACGAAGAACGGGGTGAGGTGCCGGACGATGTCGGCGAAGGGGGTGGCGCGCCGCATGAGGTAGTTCTCATGACAGCCGTAGGAGGCGCCCTTGTTGTCGGTGTTGTTCTTGTACAGCTGGATCGGCGCGTTGCCCGGCAGGGCCGAGGCCCGCAGTGCGGCGTCCTGCATGACGCGCTCGCCGGCCTTGTCCCAGATCACCGCGGCTCGCGGGTTGGTGCACTCGGGTGTCGAGTACTCCGGGTGGGCGTGGTCGACGTACAGCCGGGCACCGTTGGTGAGGATCACGTTGGCGAGGCCCAGATCCTCGTCGGTGAGCTGGCTGGAGTCGGCCACCTCGCGGGCGAGGTCGAAGCCCCGGGCGTCCCGCAACGGGTTCTCCTCCTCGAAGTCCCATCGGGCCCGGCGGGCCCTCGCGGCCGAGGCCGCCAGGTAGGCGTTGACGACCTGGGACGAAGTCACCATCGCGTTCGCGCCAGGCTGACCGGGCACGGAAATGCCGTACTCGGTCTCGATGCCCATCACTCGCCTTACGGTCATGCGCGTCCTCAGTCCTCTATCACTTTGCGCCCCGTCGCGCCGTGCACTTGCCGCCCGGGCTCTCGCACCCGGATCCGCCGGTCACCGGCGGCCCGAGCGCGATTCGCCGTTCCGGCCGATGGTAACCGGCGCCAACGACGGTTCCACCGACGGCGCAGCTCCCCCGGGTCGTCCCCGGGCGCTTCGCCCCCGTGGTTTCCGGCGTCCGCCGCACCGGTCACCTCCTCGCGTCTCTCCCCCGAGCCTAGACGGTCCCGCGCCCGTCTCGGCCTATCAGTTCCGGGACGGAAACTGTGTGTATGTACCCCCTTTGCGGCGTCTGATCCTGCTTCGGTGGGGACTCGGAAACTTTTGCGGACAAGTCACGAAGTGCCCGCAAAGAGGCTGTCAAACGCGGTTTAAGCAGACGTTGTGCTGGTTTTTCAATGAAACGCCACACAAGGTAGGACAGGATGAGCGAGACGCCAACGGTCATCCCGACCACCAGCCAGGCGTTGATCCGCTCCTCGAAGGCCGGGATGAGCACCGCGGACACGGTCTGGTGCAGCAGGTAGAGCGGGTACGTCAGGGCGCCCAGGGTCACCAGGCCGCGCCACCGCAGCCACCCGAGCCGGTGCAGCGCGACGAGCGCGACCACGCCGAAGATCACCGTGACGGCGAGCATCACCGCCCACTCGGGGGCGGGGAAGTCCTTCGCGCCGACCATCTTCACCCGCCCGGCGACCCGCTCGGTCGCCTCGCGCAGCGCGAACACGTAGGCGCCGGCGACGAGCGCCCAGGTGATGAGCGAGGAGCCGTACCGGTAGATGAGGTAGAAGCCCATGCCCGCGACGAAGTAGGGCGCGTGGTGCGGGAGCAGGATCATCTCCAGCGCCGGCGCGTCGAGGTTGCCCACGTACGCCGCGGCCATCAGCCAGGCGGCCATGAAGATCAGCACCCGGCGCACCGTGATGCCGATGAGGGCGAAGACCGCCATCATCACGTAGAACCGCAGCTCCACCCAGAGCGACCAGTACACGCCGCTCGCGTGCCCGACGCCGAGGCCCTGCTGCACCATGGTGAGGTTCACCACGTAGTCGGTCGGCGACAGGTTCGGCCGGAATCCCTGCACGTCGGTGAGCGTGTACAGCAGGAAGATCGCCAGCACGCTGAACCAGTAGGCGGGGAACAGGCGGGTGACGCGGGAGACCGCGAACTCCCCCGCCGTGCGCCCCATCACGCTCATCAGGATCACGAAGCCGCTGATCACGAAGAACAGCTCGACGCCGAGGATGCCGAGCACGCTCAGCGGGGCCACGCTGGGGAAGATCCGGGTCGGCTGCACGCCCCACAGCGATTTGCTGGCGGCCATGTAGTGGAAGACGACGACCGCGAGGGCGGCGAGGAACCGCAGCAGGTCGAGTTCGCCCAGCCGGGCGTGGCCGCCTCCAGCGGCCGGGCTCGCGGGCCCGGCGCCGGGCCCACTCGAGGACGTTGCGGGCGCCGCACCGGCCTCCGTTACGGACGCGGCCGGACCGGCGAGAAGACCATCAAACCGCGATGACACGGGAATTGGACGTCACATCTGATCATCACGGTTCCCACCCGTCACAGGAGTTGCACGAACGTTGCCCGGACGACGCGGGCCGCGGACGGGCCGGGCGTCACCGGGAACATGTGGGGAGAGACGTAGGAGAAAAACGTGGGGAACACGCGGGGAACACGTACGGGCGGGCGCGCCCCCAGGGGTCGCGCCCGCCCGTACGGTCGCCCGTGTTGATGGGAAGGTCTGCGGGGTCCGGCTACAGGTACTGGCCGGTGTTCGCCACCGTGTCGATGGAGCGGCCGGCCTCGGCGCCCTGCTTGCCCGACACGAGGGTGCGGATGTAGACGATCCGCTCTCCCTTCTTGCCGGAGATGCGGGCCCAATCGTCGGGATTGGTGGTGTTGGGCAGGTCCTCGTTCTCGCTGAACTCGTCGACGCAGGCGGCGAGCAGATGCGACACCCGCAGGCCCTTCTGCCCGGTCTCGAGGTACTCCTTGATCGCCATCTTCTTACCCCGGTCCACGATGTTCTGGATCATGGCGCCGGAGTTGAAGTCCTTGAAGTACAGAACCTCCTTGTCGCCGTTGGCGTAGGTGACCTCGAGGAAGCGGTTCTCCTCGGTCTCGGCGTACATGCGCTCGACGACGCTCTGGATCATGCCCTGCACGGTGGCCTCCCGGGAGCCGCCGTGCTCGGCGAGGTCGTCGGGGTGGAGCGGCAGGTCCGGGGTGATGTACTTGGAGAAGATGTCCTTCGCCGCCTCGGCGTCCGGCCGCTCGATCTTGATCTTGACGTCCAGGCGGCCGGGCCGCAGGATCGCCGGGTCGATCATGTCCTCGCGGTTGGAGGCGCCGATGACGATNACGTTCTCCAGCNNCTCGACGCCGTCGATCTCCGACAGCAGCTGCGGGACGATGGTGTTCTCCACGTCCGAGGAGACGCCCGAGCCGCGGGTGCGGAAGATCGAGTCCATCTCGTCGAAGAACACGATCACCGGCGTGCCCTCGGAGGCCTTCTCCCTCGCGCGCTGGAACACCAGGCGGATGTGCCGCTCGGTCTCGCCGACGTACTTGTTGAGCAGCTCCGGGCCCTTGATGTTGAGGAAGAAGCTCTTGCCGGACTGGCCGGTCTTCTCCGCGACCTGCTTGGCGAGGGAGTTCGCGACCGCCTTGGCGATGAGCGTCTTACCGCAACCGGGCGGGCCGTACAGCAGCACGCCCTTGGGCGGGCGGAGCTTGTGCTCCTTGAACAGGTCCGAGTGCAGGTAGGGCAGCTCGATGGCGTCCCTGATCTGCTCGATCTGCCGGGAGAGGCCGCCGATCTCGTCGTAGGAGATGTCCGGCACCTCCTCCAGCACGAGCTCCTCGACCTCGGCCTTGGGGATGCGCTCGTAGACGTATCCGGACCGCGGTTCGAGCAGCAGCGAGTCCCCGGCGCGGAGCGGCTGGTCGAGCAGCGAGTCGGCGAGGCGCACCACGCGCTCCTCGTCGGCGTGCGAGATCACCAGCGCCCGCTCNCCGTCCTCGAGCAGCTCCTTGAGCATCACGATCTCGCCGACACGCTCGAAGCCGAGCGCCTCGACCACGTTGAGGGCCTCGTTGAGCATGACCTCCTGGCCACGCTTCAGCTGGGAGACGTCGACCGAGGGGCTGACGTTCACCCGCAGCTTGCGCCCGCCGGTGAACACCTCGATCGTGCCGTCGTCCCGCGCGTCGAGGAACACACCGAACCCGGACGGCGGCTGAGCCAGCCGGTCGACCTCCTCCTTGAGGGCGACGATCTGGTCCCTGGCCTCCTTCAGGGTGGCCACGAGCCGTTCGTTCTGGCTCGTCACCGCGGCCAGGTTCGCCTGCGCCTCGTGGAGACGTTCCTCCAGGACCCTGGTCTGACGGGGGGTTTCCGCGAGCTTGCGACGCAGCGCGGCGATCTCCTCCTGCAGGAAGGAGACCTGTGTTGTGAGATCCGCGACCTCCCGTTCGCGCTGCGCGGCCCGAGCCTCTGCGTCGTCGCGAGCTGCCACGCCCCGTCACCTCCTTCCCAGTCGAGGGCGACTACTCAAGACCCTACCTATCTCAGGGCTATCCGTAACCTGGCCGTGCAGTGTTCGTGCTGTCACATCCAGTTTCCGGTATTTCATCCTCGATGGTCCGTTTACGGGTGCCAGCACGGGAGCACAAGGATCTGTTCCCATGTTTGCGTATCGAGGCGTTTTTGTGGCCGGATCGTCATAAGTACCGGTTCTAAGGCTCGTTGGAGAACTCCTCCCCGTACGCGCCCTTGGCGGGGCGCCTGCGCCTCGGCGGGGGCAACACGCCGTCCGCCATGCGTCGGGCGGTGACGAGGAACCCGGTGTGCCCGACCATGCGGTGATCCGGCCGAACCGCGAGCCCTTCGACATGC
>Ga0065720_1021218_pt1 | contig 11238 bp, 10 predicted proteins | sample Thericmetagenome_FD_59107 | JGI IMG/M metagenome (GOLD analysis project Ga0065720, IMG submission 59107) | Thermophilic microbial communities from the Joint Bioenergy Institute, California, USA of rice/straw/compost enrichment - eDNA_2 v2... | ecosystem: Engineered > Solid waste > Grass >... | reverse complement strand
TTTTTTTTTTTTTTTTTTTGCTGGCGTTTAGGGAAGGAAAAGGCCAACATCATTCCTCTTTTCGGGCACTAAGAAGAAACCAAGCCATTTTGCGATTTCGGGAGAAACAAAGGATACGTCGGATTTCTGGCATTCTCGCTGCTGGTAAAAGATGGCAACATCTATGCCGAAATAGGGCATTAGAGCAGAATGCTGCGATACCCTACCGAGGACATCCGGCTTGGGGAGCATAACTGAAGGACGGGCATTTTTCATCAAGTTCTGCTAATAGACTTCAGAGGCTGCGCATTAGTTGTCAAGCATATTCAACTTTCCTCCTTCCACGATTAAGCGCTTTCCCAGAGGCCTTCCTTGCGTTTGTACCTTCCATCTTCACAATATCCATGGGATCATCGATCTTTCCCAAACCATGGAAATAGTGACGTCCTCCCACGTTATTGCTGAGGTTACTAGTCGCTCAGCAAGGCGACCACTACATCGTTCATGCAACATCACTGGGAGCACACATCTCTCCTCTCCCATTCAGTCCCTGCTCATATGCCATACTCTCTTAACCCCTAATAAACGTTACCTCACGATCCTTCAAGTATTTAAGTATCAATACTCTCCACCCCCTACTTATACATGGTCAATTCATAGGCGAGTAACCTCTAAGTTTTGATCTTCAATGTCTACACTAACTATCCCCGAAGGTTCTCTCTCTTTTCTAAACCTTGCACAGCCACCTCCACTCCATCATGAAGGCCAATGATAACGGAACACCCAAGGGTCCGCCAAGATCCCAGTCGGGAAATGATCAGTCCAGCATACGATTCTTGAACGGCCCTTATTGCTGTTCTGACGTCCAATTCGATGCGAAAGAGGCCATAGTGGTGGGTTGGGGAGGAGCAAAGACCTACTTCAAGGCACTACAACAACTATCGGCAAGCCATCATGCTCGTCTGGACAACACTTCTGAATTTTCGACAGATCCGGATAACAGCCAAGTGCCGGATACCGATATTAACGACCCATCTGGAGCACCGTCATCCAACAGCATAACCGGCACAGATCCGCAAGCTACGCCCGATCAAATCCTAAACCACGGGCCCGGTGAAGCGTCGAGGGCATGGGGCAGAAGGATCCATCAGCTGGCTGACGGTCGTGTCTACGAGGAACTGGTAAATGTCTCAGCCCATATGTGTCACGAAGGTCACAGCTCCGTGAGCAAAGTTCGGTCTCATCAGCTACCTGAGCATGACAATGTCAAGGATGACCAGCGCCTGCATTCAATGTCTGGTCAACCAGCAAGCACGTCCAGTCCATCGACTCTGACGGCTCAAAGCCTTATGCACAGAATTCGGCTGCCATTCATACGTACAACCATGTCCACTGATGGAAGCTACGAAGTCTGGGACCATTTGGTTGCAGATGTCGGGTATTCTGGCAACAGCTCTGTTTTCGATTCTTTACTAGGAAGAAGTGATGGAGCATCACCCGATGCTGCGATCTCATTTGGCGAAAAAGTAAACAACAGAAAAGGTGGCAACTTGGGCCTCCGTCACGACCACAAGACCGCATCGGAATTGGTTGATTACTGGGAAGGACTGAGTGATTCATCAAGGAAAGACAGGGGATTCAAACCGTTTGTTATAACCCCTCGATCTTCCTCTCTCCATAGGACCCAAATACATGACTTGGACTCGACCCATTGCGCGCTTACTGGATCCTCGAAGCAAACTCAACAGCCCCTTCGCCATGCGGCCAGCTCTGGAGAGGCTTACATTTCGGGATTCGTGGAAACCCCAGAACGAGGGCCTCGACACTCGCCCCGAGAAATTGAAGAAGGGCAATCGAACCTGAGTTCTCGCAAGTCAACATTAGTCTCTGGAGGATCAACCCCAATCGACTTCAAGTTCAAGCGTGCTGTCAGCGATATGGAGCATCTCCTCGAAGAGGTGATGGAGCTGGCGAAGCAAGTGACCGAACAAGACGACAATTACGGCTGCATCAGCCCATTAGAACTCAAGGACGCCCGCATCCCTTCGCCGAGAATAGTTGATGCCCCGGCCGAAGCAGCGCATGGTTTCATGAGCGGCGCTATCATCGACAATCCCAGAGTTGCCGAGCTCAATTTGACGCCACAAGCTCAAGCAAGCAAGCAAGCCTCCACCAATGCCAGACAACAAAAGCAACTAAAGCGCTATCAGTCCGCCCCTGGGATGCGCAATACTTCAGGCAGAGAACATGAAATGATGGCGCCAGTCAGGCTTCGCAGGTCGAAACGCTCCCGGTTGACAATCCCAGAGCGTTGGAAAGAGGATCTTCCAGATAAGCAACCTTCACAAGTCACACAGCGCGATCGCCCGCCGGTCACACTGATTTCAGTTCGAAAAGATTCGGAGCCTCGGAGTCGAGAAGTCAAGGCTGGAGATGATGCTCCAAGAGAGCCTGGATGCTTGTTCCACATGAAGCTGCTACGAAAGTCTCAGAGTTGGAGACATCCCCGGGTATCGCCCAGTCCGCGCCGTACCAGGTCCTATCGATTCGAGGTAAACCCCAGGTTTGACAATGAGAAAGACTGTGTTCAGGATGTTCCAACTATGCCAAGAGACAAGCACTTGAAACCGGTGAAAGAACGGAGGAGAGATACATCAACTGCTTCCTGCTTTGATGGAGTGATGGATGAAGACGACATCACACCAATCGACACACATATCCAGCAACCATCGATGGACAACACGCCGAATATCCGACAACCCTATATGTCCCTGCCACCCATACAGCGGCCAACGGAACATGATCTCAAACCATCTGCAGTCCAGCAGACGAACTTATCCATCACTCCCGAAATACCCTCCTCCTCTGGCCAAATCACCGATGTCACCCCGGCACGAGACTGGTCCCCGCTCAGGAAACGATTCACCGCAACCGTTGCATGCCTTAGCACCACGGCCGTTGGTATCGTCATCGGCATGTACGCAGGTCTTGTCCCTGCCATCCAATACCGCATTGCCGATGCCGGTCATCATGTTATCCTCGGCAATGTGCTTTTGTATCTGGGATTGGCTATCTCCTCGTTCGTAACGTGGCCCCTCCCTCTGTCCAAATCAAGACGTTTGGGGAGGAAGCCGTATGTGGTAGGCGGTCTTGCTGCTGCTATCCCATTGTTGATTCCTCAAGCCATTGCCTCCAGCTACGCCTTGGGTCCTGGATACAGGTACTACCTCGCCGAATATGGTCTTCATTGGTGGAGATGGGTCGTGTTGGCTGTGTCCAGGGGCCTGATGGGCATTGCGCTTGGTGTTCCCAGCGCCAACTGGATGGGCGTTCTGATGGATCTGTTTGGGGCGTCCTTGATGAGTGGAAACCCTCATCAAGAATGGGTGGATGAGACAGATGTACGGAGGAGGGGCGGAGGTATGGGTGTCTGGTTGGGCCTGGGCACGTGGTGTTTCACTGGCTCACTTGGAGTTGGATTCGCTGTTGGTGCTTCGATCATTGATGGAGGAAGGAGTCCGGCATGGGCGTTTGGTGTTGCCGGTGGGATTTTACTGGTCCTGCTTGGGCTGAATATCGCTTGTCCTGAGGTCAGGCCGAGGCTTGACACGGCTGCAAAGCAGCAGAAGAACGGCAAGGACAAGAACGATGCCGTTAAGACACCCTGGTGGCTAGTTGCACTGCAAGGCATGTCACTGTCCGCTGAAATGCTGCGACAGCCAGGCTTTTTGGTGATCGCGGTTTACACAGGCTGGATCTATGCCCAAATTGTGCTCATCATCGTGCTTCTCGGAGCACTGGCGTCAAGATACTACACACTTCGGTCCACGCTTGTTGGGCTATGCGTGGCGTTCATCTCAATCGGCGGCATCATTGCCATTCCGTTCCAGAAAGCCAACCTCTTTTCTCGCTGGCGCCATCACCAGGGACCGACCAGCGCCGACACTCTCGACGATCGCTTTGTGTGGACCTCTCACTTCGTTCGCAGAGCCGTCTTTTGTATCTTCTTGCCCCTTTTTGGAATTGCTTATACTGTGGCATCGGCCGGACCCCCAATTCCGGTTGAGATTCCCACCTTGTTGGCTGCTGGCATTGGTGGACTTTCCGCTTTGGCGATTTCTGAGTGCAATGGCCTTATCATGGAAACATTCGATACCTCTGATCTTCCGGTCACATCGTCTTCAGCATCCCCAAGAAAGGTTGACCAGTCTCAGTGGGTAGATCCTTCATCATACCCACGAGTTGCAGCTGGGTTTGCCGTATGCCACGCCATTGGGTTCGTTCTAGCAGCCATAGCAACCGCAGTCGGAGGGAGTGCACAACGCCACTTGGGACAACAAGCTGCCACGGGCGTCGTGGCCGGCATCTTACTTATCCTAACCGGACTCCTTCTGGCCGTCCTCATTCGCTTCAGGAACGTGCACATCATCCCCAACTGCAAGACCCTCGAAATGGATCGGTGGACAGAGATGCGCAGAGAAAGCCTCCGTCGACAATCCCAGCGCTCATCTGCCCGCACTTCACGGACCTCATCGATGGCTGCGAGCAACCACATCTCCCCTACCAACAACAAGGCCCTTTCTGTGCTCGCAACAGACGATCTCGCGGAAATGGACATGTGGCGCCCCATTCTGCTGGGGAACCCCTCGTGCAAGATGCGCCGCGTCAATGTTCTTGAGTTGGGAGCCCTCAGTCGCTGGACTGAGATTCGCAAAACAAATAGGCTGATTGATCAGCGGGCTGCTGCACATTTGAACCGTGCTGCATTGGGCTCGGCGGCTGTGGCGGTTGAGGAAGCGACGGGGATTGCTGGGTTGGTGAGGAAGGTGAGCCATCGTCGGCGGCATCATCATCATCGTGGTACGGATGAAGAAGAGTTTCATTCGTATAATCACCATTTTGGAAGGGATCTGCCTTTTCATCATGGTCGTCGTCATGTTCGGGGTGCGGAGAATGAGGATGCGCAGGGGATTGAACTTGCAATTCTGGGGAGGATAGATGGCCAAGAGAATCCCCCTGCCCACGCTGGCCTGCAAGGAAATAGAGAGAATGCAGCGGAACAGAGAATCGAAAAAGCAAGGGACGAGTTTGTTGGTTCTTCATTTGACGACTATGGGACTCTGCGCGCCCGTGAGGTGAAGATGAGGAAGGTGACTGGCGGTGAGGTGAAGATGACATTTTAATCTCTCCCTACGCATTACGGATTGTTTGGCTTTAAGAACGGCATGTTTTGATGGCATTATTATCTGCTTACGGATAGACTTCCTTTGTACTTCTCCTCTCCTTAGTGACACCTAAACGTTATGTCAAATGCTCCAATTTCTCATCCACATGTTAGGTGTCAAGTTTTCTCATCCTAAACCGCGTCATCACCGCACCAAGCAAACCCATAACTAGTTGTATCATCATTTGATCATCAGGAACCAGAAATCACTCCTGCTCAGGAAACCCACCTGGCACCAAAAGCGGCTCGCTCTCCCCCCTTCTTCCCTCCCCCTTCTGTCTTAACCATCTCTCCCCCCTCTGCAACACCCATATTCCCAAACCCATCACAAACCCAACCCCATCATTCTTATACGCCACGCCCCCGACCGCTGTTACCATCGTTACCACCCACGACTCCCTCTCCCCCTCCACGTCCTTCACCCCAGGCCTTTCTTCGCCAGGCAAACACCCCTTTGCCAGCTCCAGTCCGGCCAGGAATACCATTACCCCCAGCACACTCTTCGGAAACCCTTTCAACCATGCTATCACTGTATATTCCCCTTGAGGACCAATAAACGCGGTCCACAGGCCGAGGGCGAGCTTGACTAGACCGAGCAAGATGATGGCGGAGCCGGAGCGCGCACCAAAGAAATATTGCGCTGCGAGACCGCCCGCGCCGTGGCACAGCGGCATGGCGCCCCATCTGGCAGTTAAGGGGTTTATGAGTGCGATGGAGAGGGCTAAGGAAGTTGTTGAGGGAGCGGAGGGTGTCCAGGTTTCTTCGCTGGGGGGTAAACCCAGCAGGGTCAGCGGAGAAGGGGGGTAGAGGGTCTCTGCGAGGGAAGTTACTGCCAGGATGGAGTTGAGCAAGGTGAGGGGGAGTTGGGCGAGGGCGGTAGTGTAGGTTAGGGCGGAGATGAAGTTGGGGGGTGGTATGATTCTGTGTTGTAGTTTGGGAGAGTCTTGGGGTTCGCCAGGGGAAGGGGATGTAAAGGCGGCAGCTAAGAGAAAAAATGCAAGCGTGGTCGGAAAACGCGGCGCCAGCCTCTGTCCTGCAAACGCCGCAAAAAACAGGATAGCAGCAGCAACCCGGCAATTAAGAAAACCGCCGGTTAAAGAAAAAGAAGGCAGCCAGGGGAGAGGCAGGATGAGGTTTGCTGAGGAGAGGGCGAGACGGAGGGCAGCGCCGAGCTGGATGCCTTTGATGAGGGGAAGGGGGATGGAAGAGGCAAGAAGGGGGAGGAGGTTGGTTGCGAGGAGGAGAAGGAGAGCGAGCGAGACAAGGGCACCGGATGCGGTTACGATTTCGAGGGGGAGTGGGTGGGAGAGGGAGGTGGATGCTATGGCCTGGATGAAATAAGTGAAGAGGTTAGTATCGTGTTGTGAGGGAGTGACTGAGAGGGATGAGAGGACAACGATCAAAGGAAGAGAAGGTGATAAGTGAAAAGAGTCCTTAGAAAGGGATATGGGAATATGCAGAGAATATATTACATATATGGCTGATATAGAACGATAAAGGGACAGATATACAAACCAAAAGATAAACAATGACCATATGAACCCTCCATTGCCAGGTGAAAAAAAGTACGGATCCGTAATCCGTAAACCAGTTCCCATACCTTCATAGGCTGCACCCCAACCGGCACCCCAAAAACCCCACCCGCCACGACACTCCACACGCCAGAGCTCACGAGGGTCGCAGGGAGATCAACCGCCCCCTGCAGCGTCATTGCAATCATAATCGGCAGCAAGGTCCCCAAGTCGCCCAGTGCCCCCGAGATCTCCCCCGCCGGGTTGCTGAGTAGCGTCCGAACATTGTACCGGGCGCGCCGGGCCAGCTCGGCGATGCCGCCTTCGGGGGTGGGGTCAGCGAGGAAGGCTATTAGGGAGAAGAGGGAAGAAGGTTCGGCATGGGGCATGGTGATGATTGGGATGGCTATCAGCAGGTTGAAGAGTTAAAGGTTCTATAGATGATGAGATTCAAAGTTGTTGTGGATGTGAGTCGGACCTTAGCTGAGCAAAATGCCTGGTCTTGTGACACCTGCCGAACCCAAGCCTTTCTCCAATCAAGAAGCTAAACAATACAGTCCGGAGATCGGACCGTGCCCATAACATCAGTATCAGCATCAATCCTCACCCTTCAAACCGGACTCGGACTCGGGACTCGGATTCGGACTCGATAAACAACGGTTTCGATAACGACGAAAAGTGGGCCTTGCTATGCTCATCGGAAGGGTGAAGGATTCGCTTCCAACGGAGAAGGCCGCCGCGGCGAGCGAGCGGGTCGGGCCTTACCTACCGAGCGCTAACCTCGAAGTCAACCAACAACAAAGCCGACATGCGCAGGTCTTTGATCCGGGGTTAAGATCATCATTCTGGATCTGGAAGACACTATAGTTTTTACAGAATGGAATTGATACCGTTGTATTAGTCTAGAATGTGAAGGGATTTTTAGTTGATTTAGTTCGCGATTTGACAGAGAGCTCCACAGTAGGCGCAGTCAAAATGATCTTGACTTGGACCGGTAAAAGTCTGTAGGGATGCAGATCATCAGGACACTAATGGTTTCGTAAACATGCCTTTGCGAGTAGTTTCTTGAAACTTTTTTTGACTCATTTGGAACATATTGAGAGAGCATGACTACAATAGCTGATGAGAGAGGAGCGTCGAGATCTCATCTCGCTTGTGAACCAAGCACAGCTGGGGCCTAGCGGTCAGCCTCCATCCAGCTGGGGGATCTTCCTAGCATAAATCATCGTGATAGAGAAGCTCCACAATCACAACCTGATCAATGAGTGCCACAGATCTTCATGCTTGCATCTCATATCTTGCATCGCTTGGGGACATCGTTCTGCCCTCAAAGGACGATGCTCCTGCGCAATCCCAGTGTAACTTCACTGTCTTCCTGAAATCCCTTCCCCTTTATCTCCCAACTCCACACCAGCCCGCCTCGACCGGGTATCGGCGTCCCTGACGATCCCCGACAGACCAGAACCCCGGCTATCGGATCGCTTAGTAGCGCAGCCCTCTCCGGATCTCGGGGTCCGGGGTCCTGGATCCGAGGGTCTTACCAAGGCGCCCCAGTCGGTGTGCTATGTGAGGGCGCCGGCCAGGTGGTGACAATGCTGAAGGCTTCAACTACCGAGACATGCATGTCTCTGAGCCACGTGTGAACCACGTGTGTCGTGCATGTTGAGCAGCGCGTATGAGGAGTGTCGGTTGTTGGTTTTCTCGGTCGTTCCGAGAGATGGCAGCCGAACGTATCGAAAGGCCGTTGGGTTTAAAAGCTTGACAAGTAAATAAAGATCAAAAGACCTCATGTCTCGCAGGTTTAAGACTCCTGCTCCTTCTTCTCAGCATTCCTCGCCGCCAGCTGGCCCAGCACGTCCCCAGCCTCCAGCTGCCCCAACTCCCCCCTTTCCTCTGCCCCCCTCCTCCACGCATCAAGAAGGCTGTCAAAAGCCGGCTTATTCATCTGCCTAATCCTCCTAGCCAGCATAAAATCGCGATCCGAATTCAACCCCGCGAGCATGACTTCCTGCCCTTCGACCTGCGCCCCGGACTCCCAATCAACCAGCCCAAACCACGCCATATCTCTTGGCACCGACCGCCTGAGCACGGCCGTCGGGAACGACGTCCGCGAAAACAACCAGTGCGGCTGCGGCCAGCGGCCGAAGAGTAACGATTCGCGCAGGCGTGGAGTATGCTCGTAGTCGGGCTTGGGGAGGATTTTGACGAGGAAAGTCTTGGAGTTGGGGTTGTGGTCGGGTTGTGTGGGCGATGATGATAACGGGGAAACGGAGGAGTTTGCGGCGGAGGCAGCGGGAGCATAGTCGAACTGCAGCGGACTGCGGGCGACTAGACCGCGGGCGGTGGTCTCTGTTGCTGCGACGGAGATGAAGGACGAGGGGTCCTGGATGGGTTAGTTAAGTGGACCATTTTAGCTAGTGTGAATTATCACCAGGGGAAACTGACGTGGAGACGTTTAAACACCTCAATCTCACCGTGCTGCTTGAGGGCTCGCAGGATGGCGCGACGTTCAGAGAGGTTCACTGGTGCCGGCGTCACCTTCAGGATGACAGTGCGCACGTTCATCGCCGGCTTCCAGACGTGTTGGGAGGCCATTGTGGTGAAGGGTATTCGCCAGTTGGGGGCCGTCGATGGCTTGCTGTGATGGCTGTGACCACAAGATGCTTTCTTGTCAAAACCAAGGCCTGAACCGAGCACTTGGGGCCTTGGGAGATCTTTTTCAGATCCGTATCGATCCACTACTGTGCCAAGAAGTAAGGTGATTGGCGGATGCGCGAGCTACCCCAGTCCCATGCTCCCGTGATGGAGGTTCAATTTTCGTCCCACGGTTCACTGAAGGTTACACAAAGTTTGCGGCTGGCCTGCATGTCGGCACTTAAAGGGCATCGGATAGAAGCTGCAGTCATCAAAATTAGTATCATCATTGCTCCATCTCATCAGTTTGCATGTCAAGTTTTTTGTGCTTGCTGGTTCTGCATGATGCAGCATTAAGATAGAGTCTATCGATTTGGAATCAACCCAAGCAGCCAAATTAGCTCAACGATAGCGGAATTTGGAGCCCGATGTAGACGACATTCCGCGCGATGGACTGGCGGCGCTATTTGTGTTTAGCCAAACGGTTTACCTGGGGGAAGCCGTGCTAGCTTGTCACGAAATGTTTCACCAAAACTGGCGACATGCACCACCACCATCGACGTGCCTGGGCGAGAGAAGACAGAGAAAACAACATGGAAGAAAAGAGAAGAGAAAAACACGGAAAAGAAAAGAAAATGCTGGAAGAAAGACTTTTCAATGAGGCTGACAGCTCGCAACGAGAGATCTGGCGACAGCATGCCATCCGGGTTTTTTTTGCGCCATCTTGGTCGAAAGCTGACGCCTGTGGAGATACCGACCCGTCGGACCGTGCCCTGTCTGGAGTCCTGAGGCCTGAATGCATGTCTCACCAATCGCTGTCAGGAAATATGTCCGTTAACGTGGTGTTTTGGACACAGATTAACCTAGCGTGTTACTCGAGAGTACCAAAGGTGTGGCAAAAGTGTGGATTTGACTTTGACATGCTGTGTTGTGTGTGAGATTCTCGGATTGTCAAATTCTGCTGAGACACTCGAGCCAAGGACTGCCGTCGACGATGACAAAGATAGCTTGCCGAGCCTCGTCAGCAGCTCCACCTAATTACAACCCGCAGCCCATCGGTGAGATCTTTGTTTTTCTGCTTTGTTTTGTGACGACACTCGCCAGGTGAGCAATTGACACCTTGCACACAGAAGAAAAAATGGGGCTCCGGGCCCGGCGCGCTGGGATAGTGTCTGAGAGCCACGCCAAACTGTGGCTGGGCAAATTGGAACGAGCTCGCTTCACACCGCGCCAGTGGTGCAAACGAATCCGCTTCCTCACCTTCTATCGCTGTTCCAATGGCTCACCAGTAGACGAACCAAGCGAACCAGCATTCCACCGACCAAGCGAGGTGTTAGCCCCACCGTCTCCCCAAAGAGGCGGTACCGTGCGAGCGATCTGACCAATCAGCAGGTGTGCAACAAAGGTCTCATTACCCTATCGGGAACAGGCACCGGGCTTCTGAAGAGGAAATGGTGTGGCAAGTGGCAGATGAGAGGGTGGGAGCCCCGAGGTTGCGTTGCCTTCCCAAGGCGCTGGGATCGCTATCTTATGCAAAAGGACCGACATGGCGGTATTTCTGGGTTGGCGTTCCGCGGCCATGGGATCGCCGCGAAACAGTTTTCGGATGTGACTTGGAAATTCGATTTCTCGATCGAACGATTTCGACGGGTTGACATTTCAATTGAGAAGGATAGCAGCCAAGGCAATCACCGGCGACGGAGAATCGCTGCTCCAGCGGTTTGCGGGTAAACACAGTGCGAAGCCGCTCACCATGATGTCCGTACCGGCAGGCAGGCACGACGGGCAAGGGCCCTGATTCCCGCCAGTCCCCAGTCACCCAGTCATCTGGCTTCCCATTTTCCAGCGCCGCGGTGGCGGCCCCCCAAAGTGTCCAGCCACTGTCTAGCC
>Ga0065720_1021213_pt1 | contig 11251 bp, 9 predicted proteins | sample Thericmetagenome_FD_59107 | JGI IMG/M metagenome (GOLD analysis project Ga0065720, IMG submission 59107) | Thermophilic microbial communities from the Joint Bioenergy Institute, California, USA of rice/straw/compost enrichment - eDNA_2 v2... | ecosystem: Engineered > Solid waste > Grass >... | reverse complement strand
TTTTTTTTTAAAAAAAAAAAAAAAAAAAACAACACTAACCCCCAGGACATCCCTCGAACATCTCGGAACGACCTCCTCACCCCCCTCCTGCCCCTCTATCCTCTCCTAGATACTATGTCTTCCAGTGTTATCCCTCCCCCGTCAACCCCCTAACAACCCCTACCGACAAACTCAACACCACCCCCAAGCCCGCAAACACCTGCATCCGTCTCGACCACACCCCGTCTTCTTTCCCAAGCCATCCAATTACCCCCAGCGGCCACACAAATCCCATTAGCATCCCCTGTATTAACGATCCTGCTATGGCACTCAACCCATAAGCATCCTCTATCCCGATATTAGTTCCTTCTTCCCCGTCATCTATATAGCCGCCACCTGCGGTGTTCGAGCTGGCGAGGAGGGACCCAGAGGGGGCCGATGAAGAGGAGTTGTTATCTAGCCAGGCGTCTTCCATCGCCCGTAAGGTATCCGGACTGGGCATGGTGTCCGGGGTGAAGCGGGCGGTATGGATCGCGCGGAAGTGTGAGCGGAGGGTCGCTATCTCAGAGGGGGTGAAGCCGGACTGGAGCAGTCTGTCGAAGCCCTGCGGTCTTGTTGGTCGCGCCCCCTCCCCCCCTTCTTGGGGGTGCCGATGCGGGGAGGTGCTGGTAGTGTCCAGCTTTAGGGGGGTTCTCCCCCCTGTGGTGGAGGTAGAGGGGGGAGAGGAAGGGAGGGGGGATACGGCGGCTTCGCGTTCAGCGTCGAGTTCTTCGGAGGTGAGAGGGTCGCCGATGCTGCAGTTGATAAAGATGCGGATGGGGCGGAGGACGGCTTTGCCTTTGCCTTTCGGGTCGGAGGCGGGGGGAGGGGGAGGGGGCATCTTCAGGACCGAAGATAGCACGGCTGTATCTGGAAGCACCCTACCATTGTGTATAAGTCGTAGGCGTGCCTTGGCGGGCCCCTGACTGCCCAGTAAGGGGGCTTTGTCCTTGGATATCCTCTTCTCGCTTCTCGTGTCATGCCTATCATGGTCACTGTAATCGTCGTCGTCGTCATGCTCGGGGGATGTGGCCTGACTAGCCAGCTTCTCCCGAATCATGTATCGTAACGCAACGACGGTTGTTTGGTGTGGCTCTGGTACGTCGAGATGGAGATCGGGGAGGGAGGTGCTGAAGCGGATTGTGATGAGTAGAGGCAACGGAGAATTTGGGGGAGCAGCAGATGGTAGCGGTCGAGGAGGGGGTTTGGATTGGGAGGGGCCGGCGTGGGAGGACATTGCTATGAAGTGACAGGATCGCGAAGGCTGGTTCTTTGGGGGTACAGAAGTAGAATCGAGCTTTCGGGAATGGCAACGTGGTACGAGGTTGTTTGGGAGGATCCTCAGTCAGGACGGAAGAGATTCGTTTAATTATTGATTACAGGAGTTTCTAATTGCATTAGAATGTGCTTGACACGTCACTGTAATGGAGTGCGCACCGGGCGCGATAGTAAGTGCTGTCTCCAATGGTGTGGTGAATAAGGACGTAGTTTGTTGATGCAGCTCACAGAAAGATACATCAAAGCCGAGGCTGAGCCCAGCCCAGCGCCAAGGCGGGTTCAGCCGCAGGCCCGCAGCGTCTCCAGTTCCCCCGCGCCCCACCCTTGGGATGCATGGTGAAAGGACTTGAGGATTGCCTCGATTACTGAATTTCATTCAGTGTGTAATCCGCAAGTGAAATTTCATATATCCGTACATTGGACGGCCTTCCTTCTATTCTACATCCAGTCCCGAAGCAAATATGGCCTTGACTGCTATCCTAAATTCCAGATATCCTCCAAATATTACCATATGACCATCAGTTATGGCAGTTTGACTTCGCAGTCAGTCCTAAGACTCTAGCTCTTAACGTAACCTCCCAACGACGAAGAAAGACTACCAAACAGAAAAGCAGAATCCCCTCTCTCACCCCTCGAAAGCAGAAGCCCGACGAACAACGGTCATTAAAGTCATAACGTAATCATCAGTCATAACGAGTGGTCGAATCATGACGGTGGAACCGAAGAAGTGGGTTGAGTGAGTGTGTCGAATCATGAGTGAAGCCAAACAATGTCGAGTAAAACGTGTCGAATGGAGCGGCATAGAACCGGATCAGTAAGTTGAGTAAGTCGTATTCGGTCGAGTTGCGGCACTGAGGGAGATATCACTTTTTCCCAAAGCCGAACTTAAACGCCTTAGACAGCGTCTCCTTGGCCCTATTGCCGAGGCTCTGCTCCGCCCTGCGCTTGCGCTCGCGCTCATCGTGCATGTCACACACTTGGTGGACAATGGCTTCGACGATCCAGGCCGTATCGTTACCCTCTTTAGCCGAGCACTCAAAGTAAGCTTCGGCGCCGATCTTTTTTGCTACTTCGTGGCCCTGGAAGTTTGTTAGTGATCGAGTCGAATGGAGAAAAAGGAGCATCAGAGCGGGAAAGGGGTAAGGTACCATCTCCTTCGTGACAGGCTTCTTATCCGGCAAAAACTCGAGCTCTAAGCGAGGATACTCGGGCCTCAGGTCTTTCTTCATGCCGATGAGGTAGATCGAGCCGTCGTGGAGGGAATGGTCGAGCTTCGGCTTCCACTGAGAACTGTCAGCCCTGTCATACCATTCATCCAGGGGTACTCAAATAGTTACAATTTCAGTAATGTTATTAACATTCTCCGCGTCCTCCAAGCTGAAGCAGATGATGGCAACATCAAAGAAAGTCGACAACTGCGATCCCGGGCTCCCGCTGGTCACTAGGCCGGGGAAATCCCAGATCTCAACGCCAATCACGTCGCCATTGTCGCCGTCGATCTCGCAGAAGCGCAGGTCGGGAACTTGAGTGGGAGTTGTCTGGCTGGTAAGTATATGAGCATAAAATAAATCATCGAGATGAAGCTTACCTCATTATACACTCCAGTAATGACGCGGCTGTGTTAAACCGTCAGCATCCAAAACCCCCCCTCCCCCCTCTCACCTTGGATTGATGATAACTCACTTCAAAAAAGCTGTCTTCCCCGAACCCACATCCCCCAATAAACAAATCTTGATCTTCCTCTTATACCGTCCCGCCAACGCGAGTGCAGCCCCCGGTTCAGGCGTCCTGTCTCTGAACGGTGTATCCTGCCGCCGCAAGTGCGGCTGAGTCTCAAGTATCGCAGAACTACAACCACCACCACCACCACCAAAAACCCTCCTAACCCTCTCCTTCACACTCCCCGCCGTAACCACCGTCGCAGCAGCAGCCCCTAAGAAGATACTCGCCGCGCCGGCACTCGCAGCCCTTCTCCTCCCAGTCTTTCCTTCCGAACCATCAAATTTTGCAAGTGTGTTTGCAGTCAGTGCAGCTGATTGTGCTTGACCACCTGCAAGGGCAGTATTCGCCCGGCGATGATGCTTCCTTGAACCAACTCCAATGGTACCAATCGTGTTCTGGCCCACACGGGAGACGGCACGCCGGATGGAGTCGGCGAAAGACGAAGCGGCGGCAGTAGTGCGGGAGCGCTTGGCGGCGGGGGCGCCGGCAGCAGGCTCGGAGGACGGAGGGAGCATGGCGGCATCGGCGACGTCGGCGGAGGCGGAGGCGGCGCCGGTGGGGACGGGTTCATCTTCGGTCGGCTGCAGGTGATTGAGAGGTCAGCAGGAACAACATCATGATCTTTGCTGGCATCGTGCAGTAGTCTATGTGTTCGTTTGGGCGATGTGCAGGGGGTGAGGGAAGTAGCGGTGAGGCTGTGGAGATTCGTTCGGGAAGCGAAGGGAATGGGAGACGAGGCTTGAGCTCAGACCGGGCTGAACGGGATGAGATTTCTTTTTTCCACCCGGCCAGCCGGCGAAGCCGATGAGGCTGAGCTATGACAATGGGAAAAAAAAAAAACGACGGTGATGAGTGAAAAACGATTCGAACTTACCAAACCTCTCTTCTCCCCTCGCTGCTCCATCTCCCCGGCCAGAGCCGGGGCAGAAACATCCACACCCTCTTCCATATTGACATATTGTTGCTGTCTCTGCACTCCTTCCTGTCCTTGGGCTTGAGGCTCCCTATCCTCCAATGTCAGCTCTTCCAACCCCCTCAACCACGCCTCCATCCTAAACGTCGGCTGAAACCTCCATCCTCCACCCCAACGGTGCAGCTGTGGGCGCCCATATAGCGACCCAGCAATCTCTTCCACGGGCGGGGGAACATCCACCGCCGCGGGACCAAAAACACCAGAACCAGCGCCAGAACCACGAGCAAGATCTCCCAGACAAGGATCAAAACCAGGATCACCGCCGGGAGAAGAAGACGAAGCGGAACTGGGCGGCGGCGCAGAAGGGAACCCAGGTGGAGCAGCAGCCGACTGAGAGGCCGGAGCCGAGGGGGCAGACGTGAACTGACGCGTTCGATGTGAGCGTCCGGAGACGGAACCGACACCACCACTGACGAAACCAAGCTCGGACTGCTGCTGATGACGCGAGGAAGCCATTGGGGCGCCAAACCCAGACACAGAATGATGATGGCCCCAAGCACCACCCGAGTTAGGAGCCGGGCCAAAAGCGAGCGCAGACGGGGCCGAGCCAGAGACGAAGGATGGGGCGGCCAGCGAAAACGAAAAGTTGAACTCAAACCCTCCCAGCCGGATAAGCTGGCGGGCCGAGTTAAGGGCCGCTGAAGACGAAGGGAGAGCATCTAAACCACGGCCGAAGCGACCGCCGCAGGTATCACGAGAGTCGGAGGGGCCGCCGGAAGCAAAAAAACCTCCCGCGCGGGAAGAGCCGGAGCCGAAGCGGCACGCAGCACCCAAAGGTGAGGGCGAACCGAACAAATTTAGCGGAGGAGGAGGCGGGGGAGCGAAGCCAGCGCCAAACCCGGACGCAAAACGGGACGAGGGGACGGGCGAGGGCGAGCCAAAGCGCGTGGTGCTACTGCCTGGGGCGGCCGGGACCAAGGAATGGGGCACCAAGGGACCGAGAATAAAGGCAGAACGGGCCGAGGCGGGCTGCGGCCGGCCGCCGTGCATGGTTAACGGGATGGCTGGCGGTTGAGGAGGGGGCGGCTGTTGGGGCGGTCCGTTGGGGCCATTCGGGGGCGTGGACATTTGTGATTCCTTTGTGTCGAAAAAAAGGAAAAAAAAAAAGTTGTCGGTGCCGGGCTCAGGGGTAACGGCGGCGTGCTGGGTGCTGGACACTGCGTCAGGCGAGGACGGCAAGTTATTTGGCCTGTCTTTTCCCCCTTTTCTCCTTTATTTTCTTCTCGTTTTTATTCTTCGTGGCAGCGGCGGCACTGTGGAAGACGAAAAACCTTTTTCTCGTCGGTAGGCGGGTGCCGGAGGAGACCTTGAGTGTGACTTCACAATCTTGACAAGCTGAGAAAGGGGGGGAAAAGACGAAAAGCATAAAAGGCAGCCGAGGAAATAGGCGCTTGAGCCAACCGCTTGGTTGGCCAGACGAGAGGGCGGATCGTGGAGGCCAGACACTTGTCGGGACCCAAAAAAAATACAACTGGTTGATGTGCTCTGATGTTGCGTTATCGGTTACTTTGGACAGTTCAGAAAAAAAAAGGGGGGGGGCTTTGCTCACTGAAGGGGCCGAGCCAAAAGGCAGAGACTTGGCTTGAAAAAAAAAGGACTTGATCTCGTTTGTTGGTCCGAAAAGTTTGCCACGAAGAAAACCGTCTAGGTCTCGAAAAGTTGGTGGTTTGGGAAGAAACTCGATCCTTGGGAGAAATGGTCTAGGGAGAAAAATTGTTGGTGCAAGAAAAGTGTGGGCCAACCAGGAGGAAAATAGGAATATCTTTTTCTTTGTTGGTGTGGCACAATAAGAAAGGGAGGAGCATCATGGGGCTTTCTTGTCAGGGCTGAACGTGTCCTGTTCGTGTTCTCTCATAGAGATGCGAAAGATGAGATGAAAGCAGCGACGGTGAGCCCATCGATAGGGCAGTATTATCGGTCCTTTATCAGGGGAAGTGTGGTTAGGTAGATGGACTGGTGCCTTCGACTGGAGGCTACGGTTGTTTGAGTGAGTAATCAGCACGAACGAGCCCTCGGTCGGGTTGGGCAGAAGTCCTTGGTTGATGATTCTTGGGAGATCCAACCAACGGCTAACTTGTCGTCTGCCAGAGCCCTGGGGTACCTCAAGGGTCAATTGTCCTCCACAATGAACATGAAATCGATCATTGTGTGGATACGATAGTGCTTATCCAGTCGAGACGCACCATTTGCTAACATTCTCGTTCTCTCTTCGACAGAATATATGCCTTGGACACTTGTCGAACTTTTGGTAGGTCCCCCCTTGATTGACAAACCATGGATTAGACTAGTCAGTCAGTCGCCTGAGGGGAGTTCCCCCAAGATCAATACATTACGAAGTGATTCTGATGAGAAAAGTTGGTGAGTAAGACTGATATCAGATGTGCAGTCCGGGGAGAGAGCAAGCATAGATTCGTTTCCCTTATGATGTCAGAGGAAACTCTGGCGTTGCCAGCACACTTCATTTTACACCATGCCGTATAACTGCCTTTTTTTTTGGTCGGGTTACCATGGGTTGCTGCATTATCTTCACCTGGTGAGGATGGTCTCTTCTGGGGTTTGTGATTCAGGGTTTGATAAGGATGCTGTCCTGAGTCTCTTGTGCAAGATGTGAGAATCCATCACCAACACGTTGTAAGCCCTGATCCCTCATGCGAACTCACAATTGAGTGCTGCATAATGTTTTTCCACCCGAAGACTCATCAAATCATGTTTTGGAATGATTGGACAGCTGGAAAATGGTCTCTTGTTTTCAACATTGTTGTGGTCGAGCCTTCTGATATTTGTTATTCGGCAGTTGGCATCAATGTCTTGCAAAATATCTCGCTGCTGAATCTTTTCTTTCTTTCTTTTTTTTTTGTGATGATCGGACGACAATTGGTTTGGCCAACACTTTATGCCCTGTTAGGTAGTGTTGAGATGTGGTTGCCTTCAGGAGTCCATGTCAACATCGTCACCATCCCCTGTTTCACCAACCTTTGAGCTGATCTTCATAGGAATGTAAATATTGACATTCCCCTCCCGGCTACCCAGCAACCTCTCTAGTCTTCCCGATACATGCATATAAGCCGCCTTACCCACTTTCTGCAACTTCAACACCACCCAACCAATCAGCGTAGAGGAAAAACAGGATCGGGGACGAGAGCGATTGCGCCATCGGCGTGCCCCACCCTAACGGTGTTGCACTTCAGCCAGGAAGATCCGATGACGGACCGCGGGGTCCGGGCGGGCGCAGGGTAGTTCACTCCTCGGGTTGTGACGGGAGGTGAGACAAGGCAAGGAAGCGAAGGAGAGCAAATTGATAGTGAGGGAGATTGCGGATGAGCAATTGAGATAGGCAGATGTGTGACGTTGTGATATCGAGCCGAGTTAGTGTGCCAGCGGGATTTTGGTTGACGCCATTGTTGTTGTTTGGTTGAAAGTTTGAGTAGATTCGATTGATTTATGAGCGAAAAGAGGAAGTGGGATTTTGCTGGTTCCCTTTTTTTTTTTTATTTTAGCTGAAGAGCTTTGAAGTGAGACGGTCCTTCTTGGTGACTCCATCGTCTTGAGACCTTCAACATTTGCAGCGGCGCCTTTTCTTTTTAATTTCAATTTCTTTCTTTTTTTTTTTTTTTCGAACCTCGAAAGAGTGCGCTCACTCTCATGAACCCCCGAGCGCCTGGTCAATTCGCCCAGCTCCTCCGTCGCAACGGATTGTCCTCTGCAGCTCCGAAGAGAAACTTCCACACCTCAGCCATCAACATGAGCGAGAAACTGAAGCCAGCTGCCCGCGTGGCGGGTCAGCGCCAGGATGTATGGTGAGTGTTTGTCCCTCTCATGAGTTGAAAGGTTGAAGGTTGAAAAGTTGAAAACCCGCAAAAAGACTGACACAGTAGCAGGTCCATCATCAACGAGGCAGCCGCCGCATCGCCCAAGCAGCCCGTCGTCAACATGGGCCAAGGCTTCTTCGGTTACAACCCTCCTGACTTCATCCTCAACGCCGCCAAGGAGGCCCTCAATCGCGTCGACTGCAACCAGTATGCGCCGACGCGCGGCCGCCCACGCTTGCTCAAGGCCTTGTCGGAAGCGTATGCCCCGCACTGGGGGCGCAAGCTGGATCCCAATAAGGAGATCACTATCACGACGGGCGCTAATGAGGGTGAGTCTCGTCCTACCCCTGAACGTCATCTGTTGGACCTAATTGACAGTGGTCAAGGCATGCTCTCCGCCTTCATGGCCTTCATCGAGCCCGGCGACGAGGTCATCGTCTTTGAGCCTTTTTTTGACCAATACATCAGCAATATCGAGATGCCCGGCGGCAAGGTCGTCTACGTGCCGATGCACCCGCCGAAGGACGGCGCAACCAAGACGCTGTCCGCAGCGGAATGGACGATCGACTTCGACGAGCTGGAGCGCGCCATCACCCCACGCACCAAAATGCTTGTCATCAATACGCCGCACAACCCCGTCGGCAAGGTTTTCTCGAGGGAAGAGCTGCAGAAGATTGCGGATTTGTGTCTGAAGAATAAAATCATTATTCTGAGTGATGAGGTCTATGATCGGTTGTTTTATGTGCCGTTTACTAGGATTGCGACGTTGAGCCCAGAGGTTGAGCAGATTACCCTGACGGTTGGGTCGGCGGGCAAGAATTTTTATGCCACCGGCTGGCGTGTTGGTAGGCCTTCTGTTATTGGTCTTAGAAAACGTCTTCGTGGACGAAGTTGGAGCTAACTTGACCCAGGCTGGTTGATGGGCCCTCCGCACCTAATCCAGTACGTCTCGGCGGCGCACACGCGCATCTGCTATTCATCGGTCTCACCTCTACAAGAAGCCTGCGCGATTGGTAAGTTAACCCCTTCGCCATGTTTCATACGAAACACACTCCCTTCCCCCCTAAACATACCCACTCATCATGCCCTCCAGGCTTCGAACAAGCCGACGCGCACAACTTCTGGACGACCTGCATCAATGATATGCAAGCCAAAATGAAGCGCTTCAACGCCATCTGGGATGAGCTCAACATCCCCTACTCGATCCCCGAAGGTGGATACTTCGTCATGGTGAATCTCGCCAAGGTCCAGATCCCAGAGGACTATTCCTTCCCCCCGCACGTGGCGAGTCGGCCACGGGACTTCAAGCTGGCGTGGTTCCTAATCCAGGAGCTGGGTGTGGCGGCTATCCCGCCGAGTGAGTTCTATACGGATGCGAACGCTCATATCGTGGAGGATTATCTGCGGTTTGCGGTGTGCAAGCCGGATGAGGTGTTGGAAGAGGCGAAGGAGAGGCTGAGAGGGTTGAAGAAGTTTTTGAAGCAGTGAGAAAATTGAATGGAGGGAAGAGACACTGCGAAAGATGGAGGAGTTTGAGGGAGGTTGGTTGTTTGGAGGAAGAAGGAGGTTGCGAGAAGTTAGGGCATTGAAGTGGTTTTTATAGGAATGAGAGAGGTTGTTGAGATGAAAGGCGTGCTGTGGACTTTGTTCACCCAAGATTGGTTGTTGAGAGGGAGTTGAAATTGCGATGGGTTAGGGGAAGCGGCTGAAGAGTTTTTATTTTTTTTGTAGGAATGACAGGTCGATGGGAAGAAGGGAGTGTTGCGAAAGACGTTCAGGTGAGGTTGCTTGCGATGGAAGAAAATAAAGCTGCGAAACACATGCGGGAGGAGAAGAGGTTACAGGAGATTTGAAGGTGTGACAGAAAAGGGGAGGCTGCGAAAGATGGAAAGAAGGCTGAGGGATGGTCGGTTGATGGTTGGGAAGGAGTAGAGAAAGTTCAGAAAGATTTAAGAAGGAAGAAGCTCCAGACGTACTGAGATGTGGAAAAGTGAGATATTAAGGAGGAAGAAATGGGGGCGGCTGCGAAAGATTTGAAGGGCTTACTGGAAGGAGGGGTTGTGAAAGACTTGCGCGGCAGACCGAGATTGAAGAGGTCCAAGAGGCAAGGGAGTGACGAGTTGAAGGGGGAGAACGGGAGGCTACGAAAAATGGGAAGATGTTGAGAAGAGGCTGGCCGCTGAGAGGGAGAGGCTTGGAGAAACTTAAAAGCTTTACGGCCATGGAGTTATAGATGGGATAGAACGGGGGTCTGAGCCGGCGTCCGTTATAACCGGACGGGTCCCCCAGCGATGTCTTTAGATCGCTTTGCTGTTAGATGTGGGATAGAAAAGATTGTCTTTAGGTCTAACGCATTCGAAGTCGGGCCATATCCCATGCCTTTCGTAGAATATCGATAAGGAGTGTCGGTCATCCGACTTTACGAAGTTGGGGTATACTTTCTGAGTCGGTTGTAGATGTCGGTCATATAGACTGTCTCCCATCCGACTTTCTTCATGAAACCGACCTCGACCAACTGATCAAGCTTTAGGGGAGACATAGCAGTCGCCAAGTCACCACATCCATTTTCCAACTGAGCCGGCGTCCAAGTTCACAGAATTCAGTCAAATTATATCCCAACCCAGAACAAAACCACGCTTAGCAGCCAGCCAACCCAAAACGCGATCGAGAACTCAACGCAAAGTCCCTCCCATAGTCTATCCAACCACGACCCCCTCATACATCATCAACTCTTCCCCCATTAATTCCCAGATAATCCTATTGAGTTGGTCTACTCAGCAGGTACTTCAACACTCTGCTCAACACCATCCGCCTTCCCGGCGGTAACCTTCTTCCCCGTCTTGGCGATCGTGCGCAGCACCTTCTCGTAGGGGAGCGACTCGTCTGCGACAACGACAGCGGTCTGGGAGTCGAGCGACACCTCGTAGCTCTTGACGCCTGCACACAGCCACTCCATGTCAGCTCCAACTCCGGGAATATTTCCTAGAAAAGGAGATAGAGAGATAGGGGTTGAAGAGAGGGAGAGAGACATACCCTCCAGCTTCTTCAGCACACGCTCTACGGCGCCGGAGCAGCCGCTGCAGGACATAGTGACGGAGAACTCGTACTTGTGCTCGGACATTCTGGTGGTTCGGAGGAGAGCCGTACCGTATCAAGAGCGTTGTTGGCAGCTGTTGGGAGGTGTAGGTGTCGGAGCGATGGAAATGTCAGGGAGCACGGTTTACGTAAGCTGTCCTCGACTGGCAAGAGATCACGAAAACCGGGAGGATAGAGTCCAAGTCTTCAGAGTTCAAGCTGGACGAAAGAAGCGCTTTATAATCCCGTCAAGTCGGCTTACTCCCAATCAACAATCCCCCTGTTGGCCGTTAAATCAACCGTTGCGGATCGAGGATCACAAAGGTGAGCGGATAGGTGGCCCCTCCCAGGACCCTGGGCGCCAAAATGGCGGGGG
>Ga0065720_1021210_pt1 | contig 11254 bp, 3 predicted proteins | sample Thericmetagenome_FD_59107 | JGI IMG/M metagenome (GOLD analysis project Ga0065720, IMG submission 59107) | Thermophilic microbial communities from the Joint Bioenergy Institute, California, USA of rice/straw/compost enrichment - eDNA_2 v2... | ecosystem: Engineered > Solid waste > Grass >... | reverse complement strand
TTTTTTTTTTTTTTTTTTTTTTTTTTCAGGATGAGAGGGACCAGAAAAGCGATGGGGATCCCATTGGACTGGGTTATCACCTCGAGTGGCTCTTATCTGCAATTGAGCTGCCCTGTTTGTATACAACACGTGTCGTGTCATGTCATGGCCAAAGTCAAAGCCCAAGTAACCACAAGCTTAACGTAATCCTCAGGTGATCAACTGGCACCAGCATGATATCAATTGGCAGCAGAAACCTCAGAACTGAGCTTGGTAATGGCCATGGATAGCCTGGTGGTTAGCGTTCCTCAAGGCCCGCCAGAAGGTCGATCGCCAATTCTAGAAGGGCCAACTGCCGAAGCCAAGAGAAGCGCTTCTGCAAGCGGCCATCTGATACACGCTCACCTTGACGAATTATGGGGAAGCAGGGGTTAACAGCAGGGGTTCCACATCTGCTAGTGCTACCACTCTCCCACTAGGCTTCCACTAACAGTCCCCTCTTTCTTCCAGTTATTTCAGTCCACCCGTCCAACGTCGTACGCGGCAAAAAGGATGCACCTCACCTCACCATTTATGACTCTGATTCTGCAATATGTCCAACAAACAAGATTACTACTATTAATATACTGCACTAACGTCGAGCCCTGCGCAGAAAAACACACACACACACACACACACATCTCCCCCTTGCTATCAATCAACAATCCCCTCCGGTAGAATCGACACATAATCCACCGGCGCCGGCTCCTGCCCGTCCGGCGTGCCCACAATCTTGAGTACGCTACCCTTCTTAACCTTCACCCCCTTAAACGTGATCCTCGTCGCCGTTTGCCCATCGATATATAACGTCGGTGCCTTGCCCAACGTATACTCGAGATCGCCCTTCCACTTGCCCACACGCTGGTTGTCAATGAACAGTTCCCATGTCGAGTTGCCGATCGCAAGGTCATAATAATTCACCGCGACATCGTACCGGCCTGTCTTGATGTTGCTCAGCACGGTCGACGCGACGCCCACGGTCGAGTTCGTCTCCGTCACGATGCATTTGGTGCCAGACGCCGACTCGAACGGGTGAACGTCGTACGGCCGGTAGCCCTTAAGGTCCATCTTCTCGGCCTCGATACGGTACCGGTAGTTGCCGACGCGGCCCTTGGCGTCGGGGATGCCGCTCTTGTTGAAGTAAAAGTTGTTGATGCTGTCGCGCCAGACGAGCGAGTGGCCCGCCTGGTAGACAAGACGGAAGAGCACGTGCTCGTAGCGCTCCTGGTCGATGCCGCGTCGGCCCTTGAGCGACTCCCATAGCTTGGGGAATGTCTGGGCCGTCGCACTACCCTCGTAGTGCGCGTCATAGAAGTGCTGAATGACCGTCTTTCCCGACTTCAGGCGGTAGGTGTATGGCACGTGATGGAACCAGAGGAGCAGGTTGTCCGGGGTCGTCTCGGGCTTCTCGTACTTGGCAGCAACCTCCGGCGGGTACTGACCCGCGAAACCGGTACCGTTCCACACGGTACGGTCCATGCCGATGCTATCGGCATCGGCGCGTGTCCACTGGCCCCACGGGTTGCCGTCCTGAGAGGCCGGGTTGGGGCCGTAGTGTCCGTTGAGGATGTCCGTCAGCGTCTGAATGCCAAGGTTGCCGCTGTAGTTCTCGTATGCAGGCCACGAGGCCATCGACATCTTGGTGATGACGTCAAGCACCTTCGGGTCATCGCTAAAAGTGAGCTTGATCCACTCCTGCAGGATGCTGACCGGTGTCTGCGACGGGTTCCACGCCAGCTTGCCGAAGGCATAGAGGTTCGACATAGCCAGGTGGCTGCCTAGCCAGGTCGTGTTGGTGCCGACGTTGGCCACACCAGCGTAGCCACCCAGCTTACGGTTGAACCGCTTGCCATTAAGAATGTCCGTCACCACAGAGCGCTTGCCATCGACACGGAAGTCAAAGTCCAGAATTTCCTTCCACATCGGCGCCAGATACACGAGGTGCGCCTGCTGGCCGAGGTACTCTTGCGTGATCTGGAGCTCGATGGCGGTGGCCGTTTTGCGCAGATGCGAGAAGAGAGGCGAAACGGGCTCGCGCACCTGGAAATCGATCGGGCCATACTTGATCTGGATGACGACGTTGTCCTCAAACTTCTCGTCCAGGCCGTCGAAATACTGCACAGCGGCATTGGCACGATCGGCCTTCCAGTCCTTGTCCTGGTTGAGAGTCTGGTGGTTGTAGACGAACGCACGGAACAGCACAACACCGCCGTACTTCTTGACTGTGCGCGCAAACATGTTGGCGCCATCAGCCAGAGTCCGGTTGTACGTCATCGGGCCGGGCTGGCCCTCCGAGTTGGCCTTGACCAGATAGCCCGCCATGTCAGGGATGCGCTTGTACAGCTCGTCGGCGATGTTCTGCCACCAGTCGACGACCTTCTGCTCGAACGGGTCGAAGGTGTCAAGACCGCCCAGCGTCTGCGGAGAGGCAAAGTTGAGCGCCAGGCCGAGCTGCACGCCATACGGGCGCATCTCATTGGCAATACGGGCCAGCCCGTCCATGTTCTCGGGCTTCAGCAGGTTCGGGTCGGCATTGACGTTGTTGACAACAACAGCATTAATTCCAATAGATGCCAGCAGCCGGGCGTACAGGCGCACACGCGTCAAGTCGTCGCGGACCTTCCCATCCCAAAAGAAGATTGACTTGCCACCGTAACCACGCTCGACACTGCCGTGTGTGCCGCCATCCTGCATATTATCCCACTGGTTGACCCAACGAATTGGCGCGTCCGGGTTCGAAGTGATCTTGTAATTGGAGACCTTGCCCTGGGCAAGCAGGTTGAGATAGTGGAAGGCGCCATAGAGAGCGCCGCGCTCGTTTTGGCCGAGAATTAGGACGTTTCCATTAGAGACATCAAGGTAGAAGCCGTCATCGGCCAACTGAGGGATCCTCTTTGCGGCAGCCGGATTGGCGTCGACATAGGCGTTGACGGTAGCCACAATGGCCACCGTAGCGGGCTGCTTCTGGCGAGAGCTGCCATCCAGGTGCTTGACCTGCTTGCCGAAGATGCCATCAAGACCCTGGACGAGCTCCTTACCGGCCGTGTAAACGGGCGAGCCTTCGGTGGCGTTGAGGGTGACGATCGCAGAAGGGAGCTTGTTATGGAAGCCCTTCGCGCCCTGGATGCGGGCATAGCGCAGCCAGGCGTTCAGGCCGTCCTCGGCGGCAGCGAGGCCGGCGGCGGCGAGCAACAACAGGCTGCTGAACCGCATGGTTGGGGACTTGCAAATTAGACTGAGTTGGGGTGCCGTTACATCATAGCCAAGACGACAGGCAGGTCCTCCCCGCCGTCTATATACTAAACGCCGTGGATGATAAATGCCTGTGAAGCTGTCCCGTACGCTCCCGGAGCAGAATCTGTGGCCGGCTGGTGTTGGAGACGAGCGTTGCATTGTCCCTGGGCGCCAAGCATCGCCATGTCCACTCTTCAATTTATCCTAAATCGACCGCCTTTGTTCCCCTCCTCCCAGCGGCTCGAAATGGATACTATCTGGAAGCTTCCCGTCACATTGAATATCGCCCGCTGCGGGGGAGGACGGAGCATGTCTACCCACACCAAAAACAGCTTTCCATCCACAGGCACGCGCAGCGGTGCTCATGGTCGACAAACAGTGGGTCCTGGCACCGGCAACCCGGTCCTCATCCCCGACAGTTGCCATCACCGACCGTAGCTGGGGCCAGCTATGGGCGTCCCCCGACGCAATTCAGCCTGTTTGCAAAAGTAGACTCGGCTTCATGTCAACATGAGTTGATGATGGCCTGGAAATTGATTGCTCCGCCAGGGGAAAAAAAAAAAAATTTTTTACGAGCTTCGTTGCACGGCCGACAATATATTGGGGATCTACTGGAGGGCTAAGCGAGTTCCCGTGTTGTTTTGTGCCCGTCTTTCTGTAGGTGATGGCGGCTCAGCGGATATTAAAGTTGGAAAAGACAAAAGGTGCCGTGAGATCCCGCACATGGCCGGAGATCTGCCCCATGTACATCCCATCTTGGCCCAACCATCGGCGATGCCCAGCCCGTCCTGAAGCCTAAGGGTTGCCGGGGGAGAGATCCCGAATCCCCACTTCCGTCGGTTTGTCCCCGGGTTTACCTCCATGGGTTGAGCACTGCGCCCACAGCTCGCCGCGTGCTCGCCCCGGATCTCCACCTCCACACATCACGGCAGCTTCCGTTGGCAAGATATCACATCTGTCGTTCATTCTCCGCGTCACGAGAGCACGTGGAAAGGAACAGATTTTGCGTTGAGGCAAAGAAATAACTCGGTAAATGACTGGACTCTGCCAGGTCGGCAGATCCTGGAAAGATAGCTTTGAGACATTGTGGATCAGAACTGGACCACATACAATGCCCACAGAGCTCTCAGCTCGCGCCCCCCACCCCTTCCCCCCCCGGCAAACGTTCCTCCGAGGGACGATACAGAGTCTGACCAAAGACCCGACAACCAGGTTCCTGTGGGAGCCGCGTAGCGGCAGAGAAGCACACCATCCGCCCGTCACATATATGTAAAAACCAGGCGGCCGGATCAGACCCCTCTCAGATCATCCACCTGCCGACTCGCCGCCGTCGCATCCATCCAGAGTCTGGGAGAGTGTGTGGAACCCGATGTAACCAGTCCCGTAGTCGTCATAGTTAGGCAAGCAACCACATGTGCTGAATCTCCAGTTCTTGTCAGCACTTGTCCATTGCTCTGAACCAGATCATAACTCGGAGAGGCATTCTATTGGACTGGGACCTCGCAAGTCGTTCTGATGGGATGTCGCAGCTACAAACGGACGGTTCCGATTGCAAGTCAGATTGAGGTCGGTTTCCCTCGCAAACCGAAGCAAACAACATAATACCCGTATCTCAACCACTGTCAGCGTATTTTTTTTACCAACAGCGGTGCAAACGCTGATAAGGCAATGAGCCGACGACTGTTCATTTCATCCCAAACCTACCGAAGCTGTGCACGCTAAAGTTTCTCGCCTGATTACTTGCTGAGCCGCACCCTGGGTCACGAGAGAAGTTTCATCTTGCAATCGTTTACTCGAAGATAGAACTGAGACTAGCGACGTAAGTCGTGTATCCCAGCCCGGACTGCGGCCGGCGAGTAAGTAATGTTTTGGAGGATGGAGATGATAAAAGAGTGGACGGATCAAGGTTACATGGCCACGGCAAAAGCCGGCAGTAGCTCAGCCTTGGCAAAATTTCTCCGCCAACTACCCGGCCTTGTCGCTTTGCGGGGCGCAGTGGAAACTGTGGCGGCCCTCACCGCCTTGGCTCCTTCCTAAATTGTCATGTAAGGCATCTCTTCAACCAATCAGCATAAGCCGCTGCAAAAGGCAGCTCTAGCACCTCCACAACCGTTGTGGGGTGTTGTCCACCGCCAAGCTCCAACCGCTTGCCTGTCTTCAGAGCCCTTCCATCTCGAACGCACAACTCCCGCATGCGATTCGGTCCGTTGCCGTTGATCTTCTGCATCCATCAGGTCGACTGATCATGCTTCGGTCTTGGATCCGGGATAAACATCAGATTTGATCGAATAACTCACCTACTGTTTCACTGTAGTCCTCTTGCATCCAACCCAACAGGACGTGCTCCAACACGCAGCACACAAGATAACCAACGGGCTGAGTCTGACTCTTCCTCTTCTCTCCTTCAGCTGGGTGATAGCCCTGCGCAGGTCACGGGCTGTCTCATCGCCGTTATTTCGTATTGCCTTGAATTCCAGCAGCAGCCTAACAACCAACACGAGGACGGAATTCCATGATCACCCATCAGCCCCGTGTCCAACAATGTCAGACTGCCTCTCATCTTCATCCATTGAGCTAGTCGGGAGTTGCATCGCATTGCGGTTATGAATCACTTTTGTCAACACTCAGAATCCTCAACGAGTTGGGATAGTGGTAGGAGTAGTGATCTGTCGTTGCAGCTGGAAATAGGTAGCAGGCTGGATGGCAGTTGGGGGCCAACAAAACAATGTTGATAATCCTGCTACAACATTTGCCGCAACTGCCATTCGCTGCCCACCTGCCGTGTCCCGGACTTGCATCCTTGTCCCAGACTTCCCTGCTGCTTCCCGTCCCATAATCCTTCGATCCGCCAATGGCTTGTCTGTGCAGGTTGTGGGCTGGCATTGCATTCGAACGCACTTCAATCTTTATATGCCGATCCATATTACCCGCCCGTCCCGCTGGCTGGCCAGTTTTCACTGATTGTTTGACATAAAAATAATTGTTCATTTCTCGCTGAGCTTTCTCATCGCGGTCGGCATTGCCTCAGAGCGACGACGTTCGGATATAAATCGAGAGCCTCGGCAACCTCTCGACCAGACTAAACCTCGATGACGGACGAGAAGCAAACGGCGCCCATAACCGCGGATGGCACCGCGCCGGTTCCACGCCCTCCCGGCTGGATGTACAAGGGGATCCGGATAGGAGAGACAGAAGTGTGGTACGCCTCACCGATCGTGCAGCTCCTGCTCGTCGCGATGGTGTGCTTCCTCTGCCCGGGCATGTTCAATGCGCTGACCGGCCTGGGCGGCGGTGGCCAAGTCGACGCATCCGCCCAAAACGATGCAAGCACTGCGCTCTACTCCACTTTCGCCGTGGTTGCCTTCTTCTCTGGCACCATCGCCAACATGCTCGGTGTCAAAGCTACCCTCGCTTTCGGTGGTCTCGGATACTGCATCTACGCCGCTAGCTTCCTCAGCTACAATCACAACCAGAACCGCGGGTTCGTTGTCTTCGCCGGGGCATTGCTTGGCGTCTGTGCTGGTCTTCTCTGGACCGCTCAGGGGACTATCATGATGAGCTACCCGACGGAAGACACCAAGGGTCGGTACATCTCATACTTCTGGACCATTTTCAACCTGGGCGCCGTCATCGGCTCGTTAGTACCACTGGGCCAAAATATCAACGCTACTGGCACCACCAACGTCACCGACGGCACCTACGTCGGCTTTATGGTCTTGATGCTCGCCGGCGCCGTGTTGGCCCTGTTCCTGTGCAATGCGGACCGCATCCGTCGTCACGATGGTTCCAAGGTCATCTTAATGAAGAGCCCGAGCTGGAAGACAGAGTTCATTGGTCTCTTCGAGACCATCACTACCGGGCCATGGGTTGTCTTGCTGTTCCCTATGTTCTTTGCATCGAACACATTCTACACGTATCAAACAAACGACTTCAACGGCGCCCATTTTAACACTCGCACCCGCGCCCTCAATAACACTCTGTACTGGACCAGCCAGATCATTGGTGCCGTCGTATTCGGCTATGCCCTCGACTGGCCGCGAGTGCGCCGCTCTATCCGCGCCAAGGCGAGTTTCGTGGTCTTGTTTATCTTGACGTTCGCCATCTGGGGCGGTGGCTATGCCTGGCAACGGAAGCAAGTCGCTCGCGAGGTGGTCGAGAGCAAGGAAGTTGAGTACCAGCGGGTTGACTGGACAGATGGAGGTGAGAGGTACATAGGGCCGATGTTTCTGTACATGTTTTATGGGTTTTATGATGCCGCGTGGCAGACGTGCATCTACTGGTTGGTTTACAAAAGCTTGACTCAGTTCACAGTGCAATCTGCTGATCCTTGTTCTAGGTACATGGGCGCGCTGAGCAACTCCGGTCGCAAGGCTGCCAACTTGGCTGGCTTCTACAAGGGCATCCAGTCCGCTGGTGCTGCTGTATTTTGGCGCCTGGACGGGCTCAAGAAGCCTTTTGATGTTATGTTCGGTGCTACGGTATGTCTCACCTCGACTTCGCTCCGCATTCTGATTGTTGGGATATCGTTTGGTGACTAACATGTGCTTCCTGTACCAGTGGGGTCTCCTAGGCGGCGCCTTAGTCTTTGCAGCTCCTGTGATCTGGCTCAAGATCAAGGATACTGTTTCCATTGAGGAGGATCTCAAGTTTAGTGACGAGACAGTAGCTGATGTTGTGGCCCCGGAAAAGAAGACTGTGGATTCTAAGACTGAGTCTGCTGTTTGACTGTCCAGTTATGGGTACGAGTGTCACGCAGGTAGCCATCCGCCCCGATAGAGATGAGCTATGGAATAATGGATTAGTCGGATAACGAGTTTTCTGGGTATGGGACGCTGTCATGGGGCTTGTTTGGGTACCGTGGGATCTTGGATGATACCGAACACATTGCTAGCATAGGTTTCTCTTCATGCCTCTCGAGGTTTAGGTAGTTACTACCACCGGACATAGATCGACTAACAACCGGATACGGCTTGTGCTTTGGCTTTGAGATCTCTATGTGATGTCTCTGCATGAAATTTGCAACTCTCAGACCCACCACATAGCTGTATTAGCCCTTTCCATTACAGTCCAATGTGGCAATTGTGGCAATTGTGGTGTTTTAGCTATATATATTCTCTCCCCCATACACTAGGTGAACAAACGCGTGCTCGAGCGTTTTTCGAACGTCAACGACGGATGAGTTCGAGGTATTCACGTCAAGTTTACTGACTATACTGAGCATAACTGTCAGACATGAAAATACAATCTGATAATACTGGTGAGAATCAACGGTGGAGATTTGAAAAAGAAGCCCTAGTTCGCACTTTATCAATGGAAACTTAACCAAGTCCTTAAATTTCTAAACGTTAGATCTTGTGTGTGTTATGGGGCTGCTACGGACTGTTTATTCTATGACGGGGCGCAATCGGTTGGAAATCTGCACGTAAGAAACGACAATGAGATGCGTCAATATAGTCATGGTGTTCATTCCATACCGTACATCACTTCTTGCTACGTTTGTCCCTGTGTATAAGCGATGATGAGACGCTGCCACCTGCGCGCTCCACTCAGTCCATCGGTGTGCCCGAGCGCAACGTCTTCTCGAGAAACTTTACCAGATGGCATTTTGTCTAATTGACCATCGTGCCCGGGTGCTTGTCCGATATCCTGTAGCTTGCTCTCGCTTCCGAGCCGAATCCTCCTGCGTCTGCAGACTATCGTTGCATTGGGCGTTGAAGTAAGCGGGGACTTTGGACAGATAGGGAAATACTTTCCTACTATTCTTTTTCAGCGCACCACCAGGCCGTTACATCCTCTTCCCGCACTGTGATATCACTGTGGCATTCAATGGAGTGTTTATTGATCTATTCAGCTTGGTTTTTCGTGTGTGTGCCCGTCAATTCTACGATTCCATAACAATCAAAGTTTTTTTTTTTTTTTTTTTTCCCTCCTGACAGTTTGATGACATCATGACTTTGCGGTGTATATTCCTGTTAAGCTTCTCAAACACTCACCTCGTTATCTTGACCTGGGAACACATCTTTTTTTCGATCGCAATGACTGTTAAACCTCCATCCCCCGACAGACACGCATGCGCTGAAACAAATCCATAACTCACCCAAGTGTGGTTCAGCACGGGAATGCTGTTGCACAAATTGGCCCCGAAAACAAAACAAGTTTGCCAAACTTACCACAGTGCGATATGGATCCATAACACATCCGGAACCGGGAACAGTCACACTCAGGATCATGATCGCCCCAACGAGGATAGATGGCTTACCCACAGAACGTAACAGCACCTTGGCGATGGGAAACGGACCGCGGCTTCATCATGGACATGGCATCGTGGATGAAAATTATGTTAAGGACAGTGAATGTTTTTTTTTAAAAAAAAAAACAATCGGTCGGGATTGAGTGGTACCGATCATCGCTAGTAGCGCCCTATCGACTGCCTGGCGCAACAGTACGTTCTTCACGGGTGGTGGAGTGGTAAATGGAATGGCTGTATGTGGTTGTAGGCATCATAAAAGATAGCGGCAATAGTCACTGCCCTTGAGGATGAGATGACGACCGTGTTTCGACAACATTTGTCATTGCTTGTTCAATGGCACCTCTTTCTGTGGCTACGGTACATTGAACCGATTCAAGTCATTGTATCTGATTGGGGCGGATCTATACTTAGGCTGTGGATAGATTAGATGAAGGATTTACGGAAGCAAGGTGACTGAGAAATAGAGGCGAGACGGGGTAACGTAAAATTGAAACAACTGGTCTCCATCAATGGCGAGATAATCCAGGAAGACTATTCTTCCGTTTTGCTATTCTATGCAACCCAGATGACTGACAATCTTTTTTTTCCAAGTGCTTGACTTTTGTAGCGTAGCCTCGAAAATTACTTCGCCTTGCGGATCTGGGTAGCGGTCAGGTCCTTGTCGTCGCAATGGAATATCCTTCAAACCCGACATACCGGAACCTTCTTCAAAGCTACCTCGTATCCCATGGTAGAAGCCCGTTAGTCCCCTTGCATTAGTCCAAAGACCTGACCACGTTTACAAGGAGTAAGCTTAGATCTTGCAACCATGCATGCACGCATGGAAACTGTGATGTCTTTTGAGGTGCCGCATGATCGCCGGTTGTCATCCAAGCTGGATGTTTTAGTCCCAACTTATCTGAAACAACAGCATGCAGGCACTGTTTGGAATGCAATTCTTGACACTTTCAAGGTTGAAGATTACTGCATGCTGGCTCAGTTCCTTGAAAATCTTGTTCGATATGCGTGAGGTGTGCAGCTTGCAGGATGATGATAGCTGAGCGGAGTCAAGCTGGAGTGGATGATATCGGAGGTAGTGCGGCAAGGCTAACACTCCTCATCGGTCCGGTGCCCCCACCTCCTGCGCCGCTGCATGCACCCCACATTCGGTAGCGTCAGTGCCCGATCGGCTCCGGCCCGACAGCCCATGCATGTCTTCGAATAGCCTCTGTGCTTGGTCTGGATTTCGAGGCATGTGACAAGTAATGATGGGCAGGTGTGTTTATGCAGGTAGCCGATGGAATGGATGCACATCTGGCCTATGTTATTGCCCTGTTTACAACTTCTGTACTTCCTCTTCGGACTGGCAGGCTTTGGAGAAGTCCACACTATCGTTCAAGACTGGGAACATCGGATGCGAAGAGGTGGTGTCGTCACTGGCAGTTCCTGCACGGATTACTGAGGTTTTAGACCAAGCAAAATGATTTGATCGACTATGGATTGAACCTACTCAATTAAATCTTACCTTGGGAGGGTACTGACTCGACATGTCTGCTGTGTCTTGAGAGCCGCATCTTGCATGAGTCCCATCGGGCTGGAACCAGAAGAGGTGACAGATCTTCGAGACAAACCATGAAATGCCAGCCACATGATTGATTTTGACCACACACGTCCAGTAGTCCGCCCATCAGACACCTATCCCCTTGATCTTGAAACAAATCATTCAAGGTAACGAGTAAGTGAAGTTTTTTTTTTGTTTTTTTTTTTTTTTTT
>Ga0065720_1003965_pt1 | contig 11255 bp, 7 predicted proteins | sample Thericmetagenome_FD_59107 | JGI IMG/M metagenome (GOLD analysis project Ga0065720, IMG submission 59107) | Thermophilic microbial communities from the Joint Bioenergy Institute, California, USA of rice/straw/compost enrichment - eDNA_2 v2... | ecosystem: Engineered > Solid waste > Grass >... | reverse complement strand
GAGCCGATCGAGGACGCGGAGCCCCACGAACGGCGGGCCCGCGAGGGCCTGGTCCGTGGGGGTGACCTGGCGGGCGCGGCCTACACCTTCTGCACCCCGGTATACGGGATCGACCTCGGCACGCTGGACGAGTACGTGACCGAGGTCGAGGCCGCGCTGGCCTTCGCCGACCGTACGGGCAATGCGCACGCCGCCGGCATATTCCGGTCCTATCGGTGGCTGGTGGGCGTGCTGCGCGGCGAGCCCGGCGCGGTCCCCGAGACGTCGCCGGAAGACGGCGAGCGGTCACCGTTGGCCATAGCGAACCTCCACGTCACCCGTGCCCTCGTCGCCGCGCTGTTCGAGGACCAGGACGCGCTGGACCGGCACTCGGCGGCCGCCATGGCCATGCGGCAGTCCTTCGAGGCGACGTACGCGGACTGGCAGGTCCACCTGCTCCGGGCGCTCGCCCTGGCCCGCCGTATCGCCGACCAAAACGCTGATCCGGCCGAGTTCGACGAGATCCTGGCCTGGATCGCGGGGCGGGCCGAGGACATGCCGGCCAACTTCCGGCACATGCTGAACCTGATCCGGGCGGAGCGGGCGCGCGCGGCGGGTGACTTCCGGACCGCCATCCACGCCTTCGACTCGGCCCTCAACGCGGCCACGCGCCGGCCCTGGCACCGGGCCTTCATCGCCGAGCGGCTGGCGAAGTTCCTCCTGTCGAACGGCCTGCACCGCATCGGGTGGGCCCTGCTCGTCGAGGCGCGGGAGGCGTACCGGATCTGGGGCGCCCGCGCCAAGGTCAGCCAGCTCGACCGGTCCTACCCCAGCCTGGAGATACCCACCGAGCCGTTCAGCGGGGTTGCCCGCCGGTCCAGCATCACCGCCGGCGCGATCGACATGCTCACGATTCTCGACGCTTCCCGCGCGCTGAGCTCCGAGACCAGCATCGGGTCGTTGCGGGCCAAGGTGGTCAACGTGCTCTGCACCATCACCAGCGCCACCGACGTCGACCTGTACATTCGGAACGAAGAACGCAATCAATGGATGCGGGCACAGGGGGAGGACCGGGCCCCGCGCGGGGGCAAGGACCGCGTTCCGGAGGCCATCCTGCGCTACGTCGAGCGGACCCACGAGCCCCTCATCATCGGCGACGCCACCCGCGACGACCGCTTCGCCCGTGACCCCTACTTCGCCGGCGCCCAGGTCTGCTCGATCCTCGCCGTGCCGGTACTCAGCCGGGGCACGTTGCGGGCCATCCTGTTGCTGGAGAACCGCCTGATCCGCGACGCGTTCCCGGCCGAGCGGCTCGAGGTGGTCATGCTCATCGCCGGCCAGCTGGCCGTGTCGCTCGACAACGCGCTCATCTACTCCTCGCTGGAACGCAAGGTCGCGGAACGGACCAGGCAGCTCGCCCTCGCCAACGAGCGCCTGTCTCAGCTCAGCATCACCGACCCGTTGACCGGCCTGGCCAACCGGCGCCGGCTGGAGGAGTCGCTGCACCACGAGTGGCAGCGGGCCGGCCGAACGCGGACACCGCTCAGCCTGGCCATGGTCGATATCGACCACTTCAAGCGGTACAACGACCAGCACGGCCACCGGGAGGGGGACCGGTGCCTGCAGCGGATCGCCGCGCAGTTGGAGCGCAGCGTCCGGGACACCGACCTCGTGGCCCGCTATGGCGGCGAGGAGTTCGCCATCGTCATGCCGGACACCGACGCCCCGGCTGCGCGTGAGGTCGCCGAACGGGTCCGGCACGCCGTCAGCGCCCTCGCCGAACCGCTGACCACCGATCAGGTGGTGACCGCGAGCGTCGGGGTCGCCACCCTGCACGATCGCGAGCGGACGGAGACGGGCGATGAAGCCGGGCGCCAGGCGCTGGACCGGCTCGTGGAGCGGGCCGACAACGCCTTGTACGAAGCCAAACGCGCGGGGCGCAACCGCGTCCGGTCGGCCGACATCAGCTGAGGCTGCCCAGGCCGACGAGCGTGCCGGAGCCGACCAGCGTGTGGGCCAGGCCGACGAGCGCCCCGGCCGCGATGTACCAGGCGCTGTTGAGGCGCGTGCGCCACAGCAGGATGAGCGTGGCCACCGCGATCGCGATCGTGAGCGGATCGACGAGGGCGGTCCGGCCCAACTGGACGGTGACGCCGGCCATGAGCGCCAGGGCGGTCGTGTTGAGCCCGTCGAGCGCGACCGCGGTCCACGGCGAGGAGCGCAGCCGGTCGGTGATGCGCGTGAGCAGGCCCACGAACACGAACGACGGCAGGAAGATGGCCACGGTGGCCAGGAATGCGCCGACCGGCCCGGCGACCAGGTAGCCGACGAACGTGGCGGTGGTGAAGACCGGGCCGGGCGTGACCTGACCGATCGACACAGCGTCGACGAGCTGCTGCTCGGTGATCCAGCCCAGCCGATGGACGAAGTCCCCGCGCAGGAACGCCAGCAGGACGTACCCGCTGCCGTAGAGGACGGCGCCGATCTTCAGCATGGTCACGAACAGCTGCCCCAGCTGCCCGCCCGTGGGGTCCGACCACAGTGGCGACCCGACCAGCAGCGGGGTGACGGCCAGGGTGGGCGACGAGCGCGGTCGATGGCGCAGGGCCCGGGCCAGGACCGCCAGCAGCGCACCGGAGAAGAGCACCAGCAGCTCGTTGACCCCGACCGCGTACGCCACCAGGGCGGCGATCGCCAGCGCGGCGAACCAGACGCGGCGGATCACCACCCGGGCCAGGCCGATCAGGGCGTGGACGATGATCGCGATGACGGCCGGCACGATGCCGTACAGCAGCCCCTCGACTGCGGGCGTATCTCCATAGTGGACGTACGCCCAGGCGAGCGCCGACACGATCAGCGCGGCCGGCAGGATGAAGCAGACGCCGGCCGCCACCAGCCCGCGCCAGCGCGCCCGCTCGAAGCCCAGGTGGATGGCCAGCTCCGTCGAGTTCGGACCGGGGATCAGGTTCGTCGCACCCATGAGGTCCACGAACCGCTCATCCGACACCCAGCCGCGACGGCGGACCAGTTCGTGGCGCATCATCGCCGTGTGCGCGGCCGGCCCGCCGAAGGCGACCAACCCGAGCCGGAGGAACAGCCAGGCCACCTCCCGCGCGGAGCCGGCGCCCGCCGGCCCGGTGCCTCGACGAATCACAATCTGCCCTTCCCTCGATCGCCTTCCCCGACCGCCACCGACCGTTCGCGCGGATTGGCGGCGTCCGTTCACCTCGCGTACACCGGATCGGTGACCGTCGCGTCGAGGACCGGAACGCCCCGCCGGCTCGCTGCTAGCGTCGATCCGAGCCGGCGCTCGACCCGCGCGGCCAGCATAGGGGAGGTCCCCGCCGGAGGCGGTTGCCGTGGGCCCGGGACCTTCGGCCCTGCTGGCTCGCCGTTCGTATCGGCCAGCGTGGAGGGTGGCGGGCTGACCGACAGGGGGCCGGGCCGGGCTACGAGGAGGTTTCGATGCGTGCACTTGTCTATCACGGTCCGGGTCACAAGTCCTGGGACGAGGTGCCGGATCCGGTCGTGCGGGACGACACCGACGCCATCGTGCAGGTGGACGCGGTCACGATCTGCGGCACGGACCTGCACATCCTGGCCGGCGACGTGCCCGCCGTCACCGACGGCCGGATCCTCGGTCACGAGGCGGTCGGCACGGTGGTCGATGTCGGTTCCGGCGTCAAGACGCTGCGACCGGGCCAGCGGGTGCTGGTGTCCTGCATCACCGCCTGCGGCCGGTGCCGGTACTGCCGGCAGGCCCGGTACGGCCAGTGCCTCGGCGGGGGCGGGTGGATCCTCGGGCACCGCATCGACGGCACGCAGGCGGAGTACGTCCGGGTGCCGTTCGCGGACAACTCGGCGTACGTCGTCCCCGAGGGCGTGAGCGACGAGCAGATCCTCATGCTCGCCGACATTCTGCCCACCGGTTACGAGGTCGGCGTCCTCAACGGCGGGGTCCGCCCGGCCGACACGGTGGCGATCGTGGGCGCCGGGCCGATCGGGCTGGCCACGGTCATGACGGCCAAGCTCCTCACTCCCAGTCACATCATCGCCATCGATGTCGCGCCGAGCCGTCTCGACGCGGCCAAGCAGTTCGGCGCGGACGTCACGGTCAACAGCATGCAGGAGGACCCGGTCGCCCGGATCCTGTCGGTGACCGACGGGCTCGGGGTGGACGTGGCGGTCGAGGCGGTCGGCATTCCCGAGACGTTCGAGCTGTGCACGCGGCTCGTGCGCCCGGGCGGGCGGGTCGCGAACGTCGGGGTGCACGGCAAGCCGGCCACGCTGCACCTTGAGGAGCTGTGGATCAGGAACGTCACCATCACGACGGGCCTGGTCGACACGTACTCCACGCCGTCCCTGCTCGACCTCGTGGCCGCTGGTCAGCTCGACACGAGCCGGCTCGTCACCCACCGTTTCACGCTCGGGGAGTTCCTGGACGCGTACGACGTCTTCGCCCGGCCGGGCGACACGGGCGCGCTCAAGGTGGTGCTCACCCGGTGACCCGCCGCCGTCCACTCAGGACGTAGCCGGCTCGCCACCATCGCGAGCCGGTCGCAGTGGCGCGGCTCATCGGTCGGGCCGGCCCACGGGGCCAGCCGGTGCGGCAGAATCGAAGGGTGACCTCGACGCCGGCCCGCGACGCCGTCTTCCTGTACGACGGCGACTGCGGCTTCTGCACGAGGTGCGCGCAGTTCCTGCGCCGCCGCGTACGTCCGCCCGTCCCGATCATGGCGTGGCAGGCGGTCGACCTGACCCCGCTGGGCGTCACTGCCGCCCAGTGCGCGGAGGCGGTCCAGTACGTCGCCGGGGGCCGGGTCAGCGCCGGGCCCGTGGCCATCGCCGACCTGCTGCGCACCGTCGCCGGCCGGCGCGGCCTCGTCTGGCGCCGGCTCGGCTGGGTGCTGGCCCGCCGGCCCGTGGTGGCCCTGGCCTGGCCGGTCTACCGGTGGGTCGCCCGCCACCGGCACCGTTTCCCGGGCGGCACCGCCGCCTGTGAGCTGCCCCGCCGGGCGCCCGGCGGTCCGGTTCCGGGCACCGCCTGAGCCAATCCGGGGCCGGGCGGTCCTGTCCCGGGGTCGGGCGGTTCTGTCCCGGGCCGCGGTTCTGTCCGAGGCCGCGGTTCTGTCCGAGGCCGCGGTTCTGTCCGGGGCGGCGCTGGCGGGCCGGGTTCGGCGGCCGGCCGGCTCGGCTGCCTGGCTGGCCGGTGCCGGCGCCCGTAGACTTGGGCCGGCGACCACCGGCCGCACGGGTCGCCGCCGCTTCTCGGTCGGGGCCAAGGAGAAACATCGGTGACACCTACGGTGCCGGGGGCCAGCCGCAACACCCGTCAGCGTGCCCTGATCCTCAGCCTCCTCAACGAGGCGACCGATTTCCAGAGCGCGCAGCGGGTCTACCACGAGCTGCGCGACCGCGGCGCCAAGGTCGGGCTCACCACGGTGTACCGCACCCTGCAGCTGCTCGCCGAGGCCGACGAGGTGGACACGATGCGGCTGCCGAGCGGGGAGCAGCTCTACCGTCGGTGCAACCGTCCGTCGCACCACCACCACCTGGTGTGCCGGGAGTGCGGCAACACGGTCGAGATCGCCGGGCCGGCGATCGAGCGGTGGGCCGACCGGGTCGCCGCCGAGCACGGGTACACCGAGGTCAGCCACACCATCGACCTGTTCGGCATCTGCCCCGAGTGCACCAAGCGCCGACGGGCGGAGTGAGCCCGCGGGCGACGCTGGGCTCGCTTTCGCCGTCATCAGGTTGATGATCTCCAGATCATCGGTCGGAGTCCTGGCCCAGATAGGTCCTTTCCCGGGCCGCGACCTCCTGTTCCCGGAGCCGCCGCTGCTGGAGTTCGTAGTCGCGCCGCCGCTCCTGTTCGTTGATGTCCTGGGTGAACGCCGCCTCGGTGTGCTTGGCCCGCAGGTGCAGCTCGCGCATGTCGACCCGGAAGTCGAGCGTTCCCTCGACCCAACGGTCGTAGTGCGTCTTGCCGCTGGCGATCTTCATCAGCACGGGTGAGCAGTCGATGGCGATGAAGAGCAGGCGGACCAGCCAGACACCGACCAGAAGATGGAAGTTGTTCTGGGACAGCTCACCCAGCACCTCCATCCGTTCCAGAAGCCCGATCGGTTCGTCGGGCTGGGGAAGCTCCGCCAGCCGGGCCTCGATCTCGGCCTCCCGGCGCTCGGCGAAGGTGCGCTGGCCCTCCGTCACGGTCGTCTGAAGGTCGGCGACCTGTCGCTGCAGCTCGAGCAGGAGCGCCTCCTGCTCGGTCCACGGCACCGAGGCCTCGTACGCGTTGGCCGCCTCGGTGTTGCGCCGGCAGTTGATGCCCTCGCCGTAGACCCCGGTCAGGCCGGGTCCCGCCACGCCGGCGCACTCGTTCATCGCGGCCTGCTGTAACCGGGCAAGCTCCGCGCGTTCGGCCGCGAGAGTCTCGCGGAGCTGCTGCTCCTGCTGCTTCAGCTCGTCGAGCTGTCGTTGCTGACCGGCGAGCGCGGTGGCGAGGCCGAGGTCGTGTCCACTGCGGACGCAGTCGCTGGGTGCGGGTGGGGCGTTGGGATCGGCCGGGTCAGGGTTGCACACCACGTAGCGGGAGGCTTCCTGGTTGAGGTTGGCCGCCCGAGTCTCTTCGACGTGCTGCACGATCTGGTTCTCGAACACCTTGAGCACCAAAGGCTCGGCGATCACGACCCCGAACAGCAGCGCCAGGGTGCCCCGGGTGATGAGGAGGATGAATCGCTGCCACCCGTCCCCGGCCCGTGACGAGATGATCCACCGGTCCACCACGACGATGAACACGAACCAGACCACGGCTGGACCGGCCGCGACGAGTGGTGGCGCCGAGGTCGCCTGCTGCACGGCGAACCACATGGAGCAGCCGGCAATGACGCCGGTCATCAGGACGACGGCCCCGAGCGATGCGTACCAGGCCCGCAGGTACTTAACCTTGTCCATCACCGCCTCGTCCACCCCGGCGACGAAGCGCAGCCACCGCCCCACCCGGGTGAACAGGCCCACCAGTCCTCGCGGCGCCTGGTCCGGCGCCGGANCAGTGGTCGTTACGATCACCCGCTCGNGGTGGGTGTCCGTCTCCCGAGGGAGNCGGGGGGACGGCGNGCGCACGCCGTCCGGCCCNGGCTCGTAGGCGTCGCCTTGCTCNGGGACGATCACCGTCGACACATGGTCTCCTTTCCCGCCGTCTGACTGCCGGGCCACCGCCCGGCCCATCGCGCCGCAGCTACCGGTCGATGTCGTCGATGCGGAACCGGTCGTCCTCTGTGGAGGCCTCGTCCGCGGATGGGACGGTGCTGCCCTCGATCGACCGCGATTCGCCGGTCTTGGCGCTGTTACCCGCCTCGATCTGGGCGGCGGCCGGGGCGGGCGGCACCGCGCCGACCAGCCGTTCCACCATCCGATTCACCAGCACCTGGCCGTCGATGGGAAGCCGGTCGAGCTGACCGTTCTTCTCCAACAGCTTGAGCAACTCCAACAGGTTGGCGTCCTTCGTCGCCCGGTCGCCGTACAGGGATTCGGTCAGCCGGCCCAGGTCGACCTTGTCGCGAATGACCCCGAGGGCCGCGGCGTACTCGGGGTCGCGCAGCCGTTCGGCCAGCCGCTGGGCGTCGGCATCCTCGTACTGGCCCAGCACCTCAGCCAGCTCGCGGGCCCACCGGGCGTCCCGCATCTGCTCGGCGTGCTTGCGCAGGTCGTCGGGGGTGAGGACCTGGATCGACGCGAGCGTCACCTCCAAACCGGGAATCCCCGGTGAGAACACCTCGCAGTAGCCCCGTACCCGAGCCTGGGCCGCGCGGCGGACGTCGTGCACGTGTTCCACTCGGTGCTTGAGGCCGAGCTCCATGAGCTTGCCATCCTGTTGCAGGAACGTGCGCAGGCGCGCCACCACGTCGATCGGCCCCTCCTGCGCGACCAGCTCGGGGCTCGTGACGCGACACAGGAAACTCACCCGCACGGTGAAGTTGTCGGCGTGGTCCGCCGAGGGGATCTCCACGTCGACGTCGATGGTGCGTGCCCGCGTCTGGACGACCGTGACGCTGGTCGCGTTGACCACGAAGTCCTCCGTGCCCTTGACTCGTCCGCGCGCCGAGGTCCAGCGGCGGCCGTCGCTGAACACCAGCACCGTCCCCGCCTTCGGCACGGGCACGTCGTCGCGTATCGAGGGGATGATGCCTCCCCACCGTCGGCGCGGCTCGCCGAGTTCGGTCTCCGACACGATGGGGAAGTCGGCGACATCATGAGGCACGGGGCATTCTCCTTTGCGGGTCAGACAACGCCGAGGCACTCCACAAAGGAACGGATGACTCGGCGGGTCACCTCAGGGGTGGCGGTCACGCCGCCGGTGCGGCCGCCGTCCCGCGGCCGCACGTCACCGAGCAACGGGCCGGATCGCTCGTTGGCCGGCTTCGCCAGCTCGCGCGCGATCTGGGCGACGAGCACACTGCGGGCCTCGGGTGTCCAGCGTCGAAAGACCGCCAGGCCCAGTTGTTGCGCCAACGACATCGATCCCTCCTGCTCGCTGAGCTGTTTGAGCAGCTCACGGAGCAGGTCGACGCTGGCGTGATCGGTGCGGCCCACCTCTCCAGCACCGCGGCGAGAAGCTCGCCGACGACGTCGGCGGCGGCCGGTAGGGCCCGTAGCACCGCCACCACGACCAGCTCACCGGTGATGAAGCGCGTGGCGCCCAGCATCGTGACGACGGCGTCGAGGGCGTGACGACGATCCAGCCCGCGTCCTCGTTGGGTCGTCCATGCCACGGCGCGACACGTGATCTTCAGTATTCGGAATGCGCGTTGGAGGGCGGCGGCCTCCTCCGACTCGGAGGGGAGGTCGCGCCCATCAGCGGTCTCCGGTCGCGCGGCCCACGCCAGGAGACAGGCCAACCCGATGTTGGCGGCGGTCCGGACGCCCCGAGCGCGACGGGTCAGGTTCCACAGCTCCTCGAACGCACGGTCCTGGTACCGCAGCCCCAGTGGACTGCCGAGCGCCAACGCGGCGGTGCTCGCCCGGCGAGCCCCGCGGTTCTCGGCCCAGTCGAGGGCGGTTTCGAGGGCGATCGGCGCCAACAACTCGCTTCCTGACATCACGGCCAGCACGGTCGCCGCCGCGAGCCGGTACGGAAACTCACCGTCGGACCAGGGGTTGAGGAAGGAATCCTTCACCTCCGGCCAGCGCCGTTCGGCGAGCAGGGCCAGGCCGATGACCGCTTGGGCATGCACGTCGAGCGATAGGTCGCGCATCAGCTCGTCGAGCCAGTCCCGCAACGGCTGCAGGAGGCTGTAGCCGTACCGGTCCCAGATCTNGTTGATGGCCTGCTGGCGCATCGCGTTCGAGCGGAAGCCGATGCGGCGCTCCGCGAAACGGCCTTCACCCTCCACCATGGAGAGAAGTCCGTCGCCACCGGTCCACATCTCCCGGGCACGGCTGAGGGTGAGCGCCTCTTGCCGAGGAGCCCGTTTCTCTTGGTCGTAGGCGCGGACCAGCTCGTGGAGACGGGACAGGCAGCGTTCGAAGATCCGTTCCGGGACGCCGTGCAGGAAACACGCGGCGGCGACGGCTACCTCGTCGGCCAGGGCCCGCCCCTGCTCGCTGAACCAGTCCCGCACCGCGGCCCGGTCGGCCTCTACCCGCGAGTTCATGGCCTCCGTGAGACCGTCGGTGGCGATCCGGGCCACGAACGCGGCGACTCGGGCCGGAGTCTCGAGACGGGAGGCGTGCTCCCGCGCCTGCTCGAGGTCTTCGGGCTCCAAGACGACCCCGGAATGGGCGATGTGCGCGTCAAAGACCGCCGAGGCCGGCGGCGGCTGCCACTCGACGAACAGCTCGCCGAAGTCGGTCTTGGCTACGGCGTACCGATCGGCCGTGACGACCAGCCGGGCGCCGACTCGGGGCAGGGTGTCCTTGAGTCTGGTCAGGGTGAAGCGCTGCTCGGCGCTCGGACGGCCGTCGCCCCGCATGTCGTGCAGGAGATAGCGGCCATCGGTCGCCTTCCGGTCGATGATGCGAGCGAGGTCGCCGAGCGTGGTCGTGGGCACGTAGTTGACGATCGGTTTGGGCAGGTTCAGCTGTGGCCAGTCGGCCAGGAGCGCCAGCGCGGCCAGGTATCGTCCGGTGCCCTCGGCGCCGACCAGCACCACGATGCCGTACTTGGCGAGCACCGCCCTGGCCTGGCCGAACGCCGGTGGAGCCGCGAAGACGGAGAGCGCCTCAGCGACCGTGGCCTCGTCGATGCGCCCGGTGAGGGGCGGGCGGCTGCCTTCGCTCGACGCGTAGATGACCGTGTTGTTGCCGACGACGTTGACCAGCGTCTCCGAGGTCTGGTGCACGGCCCGGGCGCTGGTATCCGGAACTTCGGTGTCCTCCGGGGCGTCGCGAGCCGGGTCTGCGAGTTCCTTGATTCGGCTCGTCGTCTCGGATTTCGAGTCGGGCGCAGCGCCAGTTGACTGAGCGGGTGCGCCGGTACCGCCAGCCGGCTCGTCGGGTTCGGAGGGGGAAGAGTCGGTAGTCATGGATCCGCATCCGTGCCGTTACAGGTTGATGGTCGATCCGTCGCCCACCACCGTGACGATCGAAGTAGCGTTCTGATGGATGTCGCGGGCCTGTACCAGCGGAGCGCGGACGGGTGGCGCTGGCTGGGACTCCTGGGTCGTGCCCGGCTGGCCGCCCGGCCCCGCCGACGGTAGTTCGGCACCGACTCGATCGACGGTTGTTTCGGCCTGGGGAGGCTCGTCCGCGAGCGGAAGGCCCGGTGTGTGGCCGGGCACGTACAGCCAGGCGTGGCCGGTCATCTCCTTCTCCGCCAAGGCGATGCGCTGGAAGCGCTCGGGCGGGATGCTGTAACCGTGGCGAATGACGTCGTCGTAGAGCTGGTGGGAGACCGCCACGACGAGGTTCGCCTCCGGCACCAGTACCGCGGCCCGGCGGACCAGGCGGGCGTCCAGCAGCCGGGCCACGATTCGCAGCGTGTTGCCGGCCGAGCCTTCGTCGTGATGCACCAGTCCGTGGTGGATGGCCATCCGCAGCCGCAGCCGGGCCGCAGCCGAGGCACGGCGTTGGTGCATCCGCAACGCGTTGTCGAGATTGGTCACGAAGGGATGCAGCAGCGCGGCCGGTGTCACGGTGCCCGGGACCTCGAGGCGCAGACCGTCGCCGAGATCGGTCTGGCTAATGGCGGAGAGCTCGATCCCCTGCTCGGCCAGAACCTCGGCCACGATGGCGCGCAGATCACGACGAGCTCCGATGAGCAGATGGTCGTCCAGGCT
>Ga0065720_1021208_pt1 | contig 11265 bp, 7 predicted proteins | sample Thericmetagenome_FD_59107 | JGI IMG/M metagenome (GOLD analysis project Ga0065720, IMG submission 59107) | Thermophilic microbial communities from the Joint Bioenergy Institute, California, USA of rice/straw/compost enrichment - eDNA_2 v2... | ecosystem: Engineered > Solid waste > Grass >... | reverse complement strand
GCGATGGGCAGGTCCGCCCCGGCGAGGTCGCACAGCGCGGAGAGCACGGCGCACTCCAAGGCGGCCGACGAGGACAGGCCCGCGCCCATCGGGACGTCGGACTCGATCGACAGGCGGGCGGCCGGCACGTCGACGCCGGCCTCGCGCAACGCCCAGATCACTCCGGCGACGTACGCGGCCCAGCCGGTCACACCGCCCGGACGCAGGTCGGCGGGGGTCACCACCACGGTCTCGGGGTGGCCCGCGCTGGTGACCACCCATCGGGACTCGCCTGGCAACGGTTCGACGGTGGCGACGGTGCGCTGCGGCAGCGCGATGGGCAGCACGAAGCCGTCGTTGTAGTCGGTGTGCTCGCCGATGAGGTTCACCCGGCCGGGCGCCGCCCACACGCGGGCCCCGGCCGCGACGGGCGCGGTCACCGCTCCACTCGCGCGGGAGGGGCGGGCCGCACCGACGGGATGGACCGGACGACGGAGGTCGACGCGTCGGTGGGCCGGCCGGACGATACCTCGACACACATGACATCAGCGATGTTCGCCCGGAGCACGGCCAGTGCCGATGCGTCGAGGCCGGAGTCGGTCACCAGCACGTCCGCGCCGTCGAGCGGGATGATCGTCGCGATCCCGACCACCCCCCACTTGGTGTGGTCGGCGAGGACCACAGTGCGGCGGGCGGCGGCGACGAGAGCGCGGTTGGTCTCGGCTTCGGCCAGGTTGGGGGTGGTGAAGCCGCCGCGGTCGTCCATCCCGTGCACGCCGAGGAACAGCACGTCCAGGTTGAGCCCGGCGAGCAGCGTGGTGGCGGCCGACCCGACCAGCGCGTCGGACGGGGTGCGGATGCCGCCGGTGAGGATCACCGTCTGTGTCGGGTTGGCCGCGCGATGCAGCACGTCGGAGACCGCCACCGAGTTGGTGACGATGGTGAGGTTGTTAACTTCTGTGAGCTTCTGTGCGAGCGCGGCCGTGGTCGTGCCGGCCGAGATGCCGACCGCCGAGCCGGGGGCCACCAGGGCCGCGGCCGCCGCCGCGATCGCCGCCTTCTCGGCCGCCTGCCGGACCTGCTTGGTGGCGAAGGCCGGCTCGTCCGCCGGGGTGTCCACCGGAAGCACGCCGCCGCGGACGCGGGTGAGCAGGCCCTGCTCGACCAGGGCGTCCACATCCCGCCGCACGGTCATGTCCGAGACGCCGAGCACGCTCGCGAGCTCGCTGAGGCGGACGCCGCCGCGCCGGCGGACCTCGTTCACGATCGCGCTGCGCCGCTGGGGCCCTAACACGACCACCGCCGAGCGATGCTGTGCGATCTTGTTTGATTCTGTGACATAGCGGGGTTAGATTACCGCCCGTGCGCCCCGCTGTCACCCCGGCACCAACGGGCCCGCGCCTGAGGGCGGTGCGGACCGACACTCAGCTCGCCGACGGTCGAACCCTCATCTACTACGACCTGCCGGGCGTCCACCGTGACCCGCCGCCGGACACGCGGGAGCTTCCGCCGCAGCCGCAGCCGGGCCAGGCTCGCTTCGACCCCCGCACCGGCGAATGGGTGATCGTGGCGACCCATCGGCAGGCGCGGATCTTCCTGCCGTCGGCCGACCACTGCCCGCTGTGCCCGTCGACCCCGGAGAACCAGACCGAGATCCCCGCCGCCGACTACGCGGTGGCGGTCTTCGCCAACCGGTTCCCCGCCCTGACCGGGCAGGGTGACGGCCCCATCGAACCCGGCCCCGCCCTGGTCACCGCCGTCCCCGCCGTGGGCCGGTGCGAGGTGATCTGCTTCGATCCCCGTCACGATGTGGCGTTCGTCGATCTGACGGTCGACCAGGCGCGGCTGGTCATCGAGGCGTGGGCCGACCGGACGGCCGAGCTGTCGGGGCGCCCTGACGTGGTGCAGGTGTTCTGCTTCGAAAACCGCGGGGAGGAGATCGGGGTCACCCAGCGCCATCCCCATGGGCAGATCTACGCCTTCCCGGTCGTGGTCCCCCGGACGGCCCGGATGATCGATCGCGCGGTCGCGTACCGGCGGGCCCACGGCCGCAACCTGTTCGAGGATCTGGTCGCGATGGAGCTGGCCGACGGGGCCCGGGTGGTCGTGACCAATGAGGACTGGGTGGCGTTCGTGCCGTTCGCGGCCAAGTGGCCGTACGAGGTGCACCTGTACCCGCGCGTCCGGGTCCCGAGTCTGCCGAGCCTCGGTCCCGACGAGCGCGATTCGCTGGCCGAGATCTACCTCGAGGTGCTGCGCCGGTTCAATCGGCTCTTCCCGACTCCTACGCCGTACGTCGCGGCCTGGCACCAGGCGCCGCGCCCCGACGTACCCGGGGTGGCCGAACTCGCCCTGCACCTGGAGCTGTTCAGCAACCGGCGCAGCGCCACCGCCCTCAAGTACCTCGCCGGTACCGAGGCGGGCATGGACATGTTCTCCAACGATGTCGTTCCCGAGGAGGCCGCGCGGCGGCTGCGCGAGGCCGGCGGTTGACATCGCGCTGACGCCGGTACGTCAGTGGCGCCGGATGGCGCTACAGCCGGTAGCGCAGGATGGCCCCGACGCCGTCGACCAGCTCGGCGTCGCTGTCCACCACGATGCCCTCGGCCCCAGCGAGCGCGGCCGCCCCGACGAGCGCGTCGTCGGCCGGTTCCCAGGCCGGGGAGTCGGTGCCAGTGTCCGTCTTGGACGGTCCGAGCAGCGTCGGGCTGAGCGGGTTGACCCAGACCTGAGCCGCCGACGGGTCATGGCTGATCAGGAGAGTATCGATCCGCAGGTCCCGGGCGGCTGCGCAGACCTGTTCCACTCCGCGCACACTGTCCCCACTGGACAGTCCATTGTAAAACCTGTCCAGCGCGTCGGAGCGGCGCTCCTCGGCCGCGGCCCCGACGGCGGCGCGGGTCGCCGCGTCGAGCACCGGGTCGTGCACACTGGGCTCGCGGCGGGAGCGTACGCGGGACTCGGGATGCGGCCGGACCGGCGTCTCATGCTCCACTTCGACCACGCGGCCGGCCAGGACCTTCGGCAGGCGCTCGAGCACCAGGCGGCGCGCCCGGACGTCTCCGGCGAGGACGACGACGTCGGCCGCGGTGCGCTCGACCGCGGCGCCGATGACCCGGGCCATGTCGGTGCTGTTGCGTTCCCAGTTCTCCTCGGCCGCGTGCTGGTACTTCGGCACCGACCACATCTGGTCCCGCTGCTTGGTGGAGACCTTGGTGACGAACTCGTCCTCGCCCCGCACGGTCACGACCGCGCCGTCCGAGCTGCGCACCGACCCGCCCGTACGGTCGACGTCGGCCCGCACCCAGCGGATCTCCTCGCCGGTGTCACCCAGCTCGGCGAGCGAGGTCAGCGCGTTGGGCGCGTCGCGGGCGTCGGACGTGGCGAGCGCGGCGATGCTCCGAAGCAGGTCCGCGGCGTGGGGTAGGGCTGACCAGGCGGCCAGCTGGGGGCGACGCGGGGCGACGGGCAGGCTGCGGCTGAACGCCACCGAGCCGCCCGAGGCGAAGACCGCCAACTCGCCCGGGCCCGGGTGGGCCGGCGCCTCCTCGACCACCTCGTCAATCGCCTGCAGGGTCGCCTCGTCGGCACCATGCGTACCGAGCCACTCCCGCGCCTCACGCCACCGCAGGTCGAGCTCGTGGCGGGCCTCCTGCGGGGTGCCCGTCGGGTTCGCGACGGTCGCGTCCAGGTAGACCGACGCCCACGGACCCCCGCCGCTGTAGAGGCTCCTGATCGTGGACAGGCGCATGATCCCTATTCTCCGCCGCCCCCGTCGTGCCGTGGCAGGGATCGTCGCTGTCCCATACGTCTGGCTCTCGCCGGGGAGGGCTGGTCGCCCGGCCTGGCCCGCGTAGCTGCACGCGGTTTGAGACCGGGAAAACCGGACAGCGCCGGACACGACCGGACGGCGCGGGCAGGACGCGAGCCCGAGCCGACCGGATCCGCGCTCGAGCCGGACGGATGCGGGTTCGAGCCGGACGGATGCGGGTTCGAGCCGGACGGATGCGGGTTCGAGCTGGACGGACGCGGATCGGAGCCGGCCCGGGCGGGTCGACTAACGTTCGGGCTGTGTGGAGTCAACGTCGCCTCGTCGCCGCCGGCATCGCCGGCGTGGTTGCCGTCGCCGGCATCGTGGTCGCCGTTGTGCTGTCCCAGGGCAATGGGACTGAGCAGCCGGACGGGCCTCTGGTCGTGCAGCCCGGCGCCCCGGGTGAGCCCGGGCGCACCCTCTCACCGGAGGAACTGGCCAGCCTGACCGTGCCCCCGCACAACGCCGCCGACGTTGAGTTCTTCGAGCGGATGATCCCGCACCACGCGCAGGCGTTGGAGATGACCGCGCTGGTCGCCGACCGAACGACCAATTCCGACGTCCGCCTGCTCGCCGAGCGGATTGAGATATCCCAGCGTGACGAGATCGCGCGGATGGGGGAGTGGCTGACGGCCCGGGGCCTGCCGGTGCCGGAGCCCCACGCCAATCACGCCGGCCACGACGGGCTCATGCCGGGCATGCTCAACGACGAGCAGATGCGTCAGCTCGAGCAGGCCCGAGGCACCGAGTTCGACCGGCTTTTCCTGGAGTTCATGATCTACCACCACCAGGGCGCCATCACGATGGCTCAGGAGCTCTACGCCCGCGGTGGTGGGTTGGAGCCGGAGAGCGACCGGTTCGCCCGCGAGGTCATCGCCGACCAGAGCATCGAGATCTCCCGGATGCAGCAGATGCTGGCCCAGATGAGTGCCTGACCCGCGTAGTGCCCGATCACCGCGCTGCCGGTGGTGGCCTGACTGGCGCACGGCGACGTGGCTCCCTGCCTCGAGGCCGATGGCGCAACGTCTGGCTCGGCGGCGCCCCCAGGTCGTGGGCCTGTCACACGGTGCCGACACCCGACCGGCCCGAGCGTCGCTGCCGTCGTCGGGGCGAACCCGGCGGAGGTCCGGCGGACGCCATGGTTCCGGGCACGAGCACGGCGAGCATCCCGGCCGATGACCGGTCGAGCCTGCGGTGTTTGGCCGATCAGATCTCCGCCCTCGATACGGACAGTGATCGAGCCTTGCTCCGGCCCATGGGCATCGCGCGCACCCTTTGCTCTGCTTACGCATACGCAACACGCCGCTGCCATGAGCTATTTACGGATAAAAGATCTCAGATCTCGTGAATGGTGTTACGTACAGTCACCGCGCAGCGGCTCGTACGCGGCCTCTTCGTACTCCCGACGCTCAGTTGACGCGTGGCGCCCGGTAGGGCGGCCGGTAGCGGGTGAATGCGCGGTGATGACGGCTCGTCCGTTCTTTGGTGGCGCGCCCCGGAGTCGGGCGCCGCGTTGCGCCTGAGTAAGCAGAGCGGTGGCCCGGCCCTGCCTTTGTCGGCCGCGCTGCTCTGGGGCAAGCGGGCGGTGGATCCAGCCGTGTCGGCGGGTTGCCCCGGTGGGTGTTGCGTCTGCATCAGCAGAGCGGTGCGCGTAGTACCGCCTCGGCGGTCTACCCGGCCGTGGTGCTCCTGAGCCGGCAGAAGCGGTGGGAAAGTCCTAGCCGGACTCTCGTCTGAGACCACCACCGAGCAGCGTACGGCGGCGCCATCAATCACGGAACGTCACCAGTAACAGTAAATCGTCTTAAGCAGATTGATCAATCTTGCCTGGTAGAGCCGTGTTGCGTATGAGTAAGCAGAGCAAAGTCTCGCGAGCGTGGCCGTGAGGGCGGACGGGTTCCGGTCACGGTCCGTGATCGGGCTCGCCGCGGCCGCAACGGCGTCGACGATGCTGATCGCGGTGACCGACCGTTTCAGCACCGACGGCACGGGTTGCCACTGCCAAACGGCGCCGGTCAGGGTGACCGGCGCCGTTGGGGGTGCTTCGGTACGCGAGCCCCTCGCCGCTCCCGCAGCCGGGAGCCGTGATCACGTCACGACGTTGGCCGCGGTCGCGGCGAGGGGACTCACCGAATCAACATCTGGTGCGGACCGTCCGGTGTGGACCTACGTGAGGTTGACACACTGGCCGCTGGCCGGTCCGTTCACCTCGTTGGCCACACCGAGGTTGATCGGGGCGGGGGAGTTGCCCGTGCAGGCCAGCGGGCCGTTGATGGTGTTGGCGGCCACCACGAGCTCCACGCCGGGCGTGTTGGTGCCAGTCAGCGACACCGGACCCTGCACGGTCGAGCCGACCAGGGCCGCGCTACCGGTCGTGCCGGAGAGGCTGACCGGGCCGCTCACCTGCGTGTCGTAGAGGTGGACCGCCTTCGCCGAGGCCGCAGACACCGGGCCGTTGATGCTGGAGTTGAGGGCCAGCAGCGACGCCCCGGCCGGCACCGTCACCGGACCGCGCACCGTGGCGCCGTCGAGGCAGGTGACGCCGCTGACGGTCAGCGGACCGTTGCGGACACCGGTGATCGTCGTGTCGCAGGTCCGGAGCAACTGGTCGAAGCGGGCCCGGGCGACCGCGAAGCTCGGCGCCCAGGTGAACTTCGGCTGGTGCTGAGCGTTGAACTCGGCCAGCCGCACCTCCGCAGCGGCGGCGATCTCGGCCTCGCTCAGGTACTCACTCGGCGTCAGGCGGAACGCGTCGAAGCCGCGAGCGATCTCGCTGCCGTAGATGTGGCCGTTGTACCAGTACGCCGACCAGAAACCGCCCAGCACGAGCGAGGTGGCGCTGATGGGACCACGGTCGAAGTAGCCGATCTCGACCGGGTTCGACGGGTCGGTGAAGTCCATCAGCGAGATGCCGCCCTGGTACCAGGCCTGGACCAGGATGTCCCGCCCGGGCACGGGGATCAGCGACCCGTTGTGGGCGACACAGTTCTCCTGGTTGGTCTGCGGCACCGGCAGCTTGTAGTAGCTGCGGAACTCCAGCTTGCCGTCGACGATCTCGTAGATGGCGTTGGCGCCCCACTGCGGCTGGTCGGTCGGCCGGCACCGGGCCCCGGTACCGCCACCCCACTCGTCGGTGAACACGACCTTGGTGCCGTCGTTGCTCAGCGTGGCCGAGTGCCAGTAGGCGAAGTTGGGGTCGGACACCGCGTCCAGCCGGACCGGGTTGGCCGGGTCGGAGATGTCGATCAGCAGGCCGTTGCCCTCACACGCGCCCACCGCGAGCCCCAGCGCGGGGTACGACGTGATGTCGTGGCAGGCGTCGGTGACCGGGCTGGGCGACCAGGCCGTGCCCGACGGGTGCTGCGGGGTCGGCGGCTGGTTCTGCAGGCCGTCGATCCGTCCGGTCTCCGGGTCGGCGAACAGCCGCACCTCGTTCACCACGGCGGCCGCCGCCGGGTTGGCCAGCGGCACCTTGATGACCTCGATGCGCCAGCGCGACGGGTTCTCCCCGGTCGCCGGGTTGTTGTTGCAGCCGGGCAGGTCGGTGGCTGGGCGCACGCCAGCGGTGCCGGAGACGTACACGTACACGTGGTCCGGGTCGTCTGGGTCGGTGACCAGCGAGTGGGTGTGCGAGCCCCGGCAGGTCTGGACCGCGGCGACCTGGATCGGGTTGGTCACGTCGCTGACGTCGAAGATGCGCACGCCCTGGAACCGGACGCCGGTGGACGCGTTCGTGCCGCAGTCGAGCCGGCCCCGGGTCTCCTCCACCGACATGAACAGCAGGTTCCCGTACACGGACATGTCGCCCTGCCCACCGGGGCACACGACGTTGGTCACGATGTGCGGGTTGCTCGGGTCGGAGATGTCGATGATGTTAAACCCGTGGAAGTTGCCCAGGAAGGCGTAGTTGCCACCGAACGCGATGTCCGACGTGGCGAAGGAAATTGACCCGATGTTCGTGGGGCTGAAGAACCCTTCGGGCTTGTCGAGGTGGGCCAGCCACTCCATGTTGGCGCTGGCCGTCCCGGCGTCGAGCCAGCCTGGACTCAGGCCGACGCGGGGATCGGGCTCGTCGGCCGCCGCCGGGGCTGCGGCGAGCCCCGTCACCACGACGGCGACGGCGGCGCCGGCGAGGAGCCGGGCCGAGAGCCGATGGGGACGACGATGTGCCATATCGGCGCCTTTCCGGGGGGTTCGGATGTGGCGAAAAACGACAAACCATGCTGGTGTGTCGTAAGGGACGACGTTACCGCCCATCCGTCGGGCGGGAAAGAGGCGACGCCCTGACACCGTACGGTCACTCGGCGCGATGGCGGAGTACCGCCGTCCGGCCCGATCCGGCGTCACCCTCCTCCCCGCGAGCGTCGCCGCAACGTTCCACAGTGGTCGATCGCCCATACGCGCCGCCCGGGCCGGATCAGCCGTCTCCCCGGTCGTCCACTCCCGAGCTCACGCGGCACCTGGCCTCCTCGACGCGAGTCCCCGCCGGCTCCGTCCGCGCTCAGGCCCACCCTCGGGCGTCCCCGCTGTCCGTTGACAACCATCGGCCGTGAGGCCCACCCGCGCATCTGCCGTGAGGCCCACCCGCGCATCGGCCGTGGGGCCCACCCGCGGCGACGGACGGGTGGGGGCACGCACGGGCGGCGACCGGGTCCTACAGTCGTCACCGTGGTCCGATCCGCTCCCTCCCGGCGTGCCGCCGGTCGGTCCCTGGCGAAGCTGTTCGCGACCGATCCGCTGGCGGCGGTGCTGACCGTCCTCCGCGAGGCGGGCCCCGACCGGGAGCTGCGCGCCGAGGAAGTCAAGCGGGCTCTGGTCGAGCGTGGGGTGCCGGCGAACCGCCTGGACGCCTGGCGTCGGGTGCAGGAGCGCCTCGTCGCCCACGAGCGGGTGGGCATCGGCGGCGATCGGTACCACCGGACGTACCGCTGGCTGCCCGAGTCGCCGCCGCCCACGCCGGACCAGGCGCTCGCGCTGCTCGCCGAGCACCGACTGCCGTCGCAACGGCGGTTGGAGCTGGTGGAGGTCCTCCGGGCGGCCCTGGCCGGCGGAGCGGACGCCGGCCCCGCATCCCGTCCGAGCGCCGACCCGGTGCTCATCGCCCAGCTCGAGCAGCGGGAGCGGGACGCCGTCCGGGCGCTGGCCGAGCTGGCCATCGAGGTTGAGGAACTGGTCACCAACGAGGCGTCGGCCCGGGCGGTGGTGCACACCGTACGGTCCCTGACCAAGCTCGCGGACCTGCGGCCGATCGAGCGGGCCGGGGAGATGACGCGGTTCGATCGCACTCGGCACACCAGCGTCGGCGGTAGGATCGCCGACGGCGCACCCGTGCTCGTCCTTCGCCCCGGATACATATGGAACCGGGGAGATGAAGAGGTCCTCATCGCCCGCGCGGTCGTTCAGGACAGGAGCCCATCGTGACCACCGCACTGGACTTCGGCACCTCCACGACCCTGGTCGCCACCACGGCCGCCGGCGTCGTTCCACTCGGCACCCTCGACGCGGCTCTTCCATCGATCATTGGCTATGACGACGACGGCACCCTGGTGATCGGCGAGCCGGCGGAGGTGCTGTCGCCGACCCAGGCGGTCCGCTCCATCAAGCGGTCGATCACCGAGCGGCGTGACTTCGTGCCGGTGGACCTGCCCGCGGGAGTGCGCGACGTCCGCGTCGACGACCTGATCGGACATCTGCTGCACGAGGCCGTCCGGCGGGCGGCCGCGCGCGGGGCCGACCTGACCGCGCCGGGCGTACGCCTGGGCTGCCCGGCGATGTGGGACGGTCCCCAGCGTCGGCGGCTGCTCGACGCGGCCGTGCGGTCGGGTCTCTCTCTGACCCTGGAGAGCCTGGTCGACGAGCCGGTCGCGGCGGGCATCGCCTGGCTGGCCACCAACGCCCGCAGCGTGGCCGGTGAGGCGGCCGGGGAGGCCTGGGAGGCGGAGGCGCCGCTGCGGGTCGTGGTCTTCGACATGGGTGGCGGCACCCTCGATGTCGCGGTCCTCGATGTGCGCGGGCCGCACCACCGCGAGGTGTCGGTCCTGGCCGCGCTCGGCGCGCCGGAGGCCGGTGACGCGCTGGATGAGGCGATCGCGGACGACCTGGACTTCACCCTCGCCCGGTACGGCGTGGACACGGACTCCCTGCCCCGCCCCGACCGGGCCCGCGAGCTGCTGCTCGACGCGGCGCGCCGGGTGAAGATCCGGCTGACCACCGAGGAAGAGACGGTGGTCCCGCTGCATCGGGATACATTTGGACGTGTAGAGATTTGGTACACCCGCGAGCAGCTCAACGCGGTCTTCGCGCGGCAGATGGACCGGGCCGAGCAGTACGTCGCGGCGGCGCTGCGCGTGGCCCGGCTCACCGAGCTCGTCGGCCGGTCCGCCCGGGACATCGCCCGGCTGCCGCTGGAGACCATCGTGGCCGACGTCGACCTGGTGCTGCTCTCCGGCGGCATGAGCCAGGTTCCGTACGTGGCCGAGCGCCTGCGGCGGATCTTCCCCGAGCGGACGCGCATCGAGTTCGCGGCGCCCCGACCGGCTCACGCGGTGGCGATCGGGCTGGCCCACACCGAGGGGTACGGGCGGCTCAACATGTACCGGCCCGCCTTCGACGTCGCGCTGGAATGGGACGACGGGCGGGGTTTCCGGACGATCTACGAGGCGTTCACCCCGCTGGTCGAGGCGGTCCAGGTGGCGCGGGGCAGCGCCGACCTACGCTACGTACGCACGGGTTCGGAGCTCGGGCTGCCGCGCCAGGGCACGGGCGTGCTGCGGGTGAAGTCCTATTCGGACACTCGCGTGCGGGCGACCGTGGACGGCGCCAAGCTGGACGGGTACGCCGTCACGCTGTCCGATTCCTTCGAGTTCTCGATCTACCCGAACGGTCGTATCAAGATCGTGGATGGCACCGGTACCCACGAGGGCCAGATCGAGGACTGGCACACCATCGGCTGACCGTCGCGCGTTCCGTGCGTCCGAGCGGCCACGCTGGCCGTCGGCCTGGTGACCGGATTGCACGCGGCGCCGGGTCGATCTCTGCCACGAGCCCACGCCAACCACGCCGCTGACCTACGTGTCGGCCTCGACGACGACAGCCTGCAGGCGACGACCGCGCTGGAGCTCGAGCGCGTCTGCGCCGCGACCAAGGCGCAGGCGGGCCAGCGCCCGGCGCAGGCCGACCTGGAGTCCAGGATCGGCAGTGATCGCTATCGAATCCGGTGGCTCGGCGGTCGTCATCTCGCGCCGCCGCCGTCGGGACTGCGAGCGCACGGTGTTCACCACGATCGTGCGCACGTAGGCGTCGAGCGATTCGGGGCGCACCCGCGACCAGTGGCGGTAGAGCTGGACGAAGGTGTGCTGGACGACGTCGTCGGCCGTGTGCCAGTCACCGCAGAGCGCGTACGCCAGCCGCCGCAGCGGGCCGTGCTGAGCCGTGAAGTACTCCACGAGCTCCACTTCCCAGCCGGCCAGGCCCAC
>Ga0065720_1021206_pt1 | contig 11268 bp, 11 predicted proteins | sample Thericmetagenome_FD_59107 | JGI IMG/M metagenome (GOLD analysis project Ga0065720, IMG submission 59107) | Thermophilic microbial communities from the Joint Bioenergy Institute, California, USA of rice/straw/compost enrichment - eDNA_2 v2... | ecosystem: Engineered > Solid waste > Grass >... | reverse complement strand
GGGCTCTGCAGCCCCAAACCTGGGCAGAGGTCGTGTTACATAATCAAGCACAGGGGTGGCGGAAACAGACGCAGCATCCGCAAGTCACCATCAAACATCGATCGGGAGCTGGAACCTCAAGATCGACATAGTTCATGGCAATGCAATTCTGAAGGCTGGACCAAGCGTGCACTTGTGTTTCGCGATGCTGCTTCGGCAGTTCCAGAAATCTTCAAGAGATAATGTACCCAAGTCTGCATGCTTTGTCACATTATTGCATTGCCGCATCGATGGCCATATCCAGCTTTGTAGCAAAGAAAGACCCGATGATGCTGGCTCGCTACATCACTGCAACAGTAAATAAGCTGTTTATGGAGAGGAAGGCATGCCTATGTGAAATGAGCGGATCGAATGCCAATCTACCAGTCTTAGTGCCTAGGTTTACCTGTCCGATTTTTCAATGAGTCGGGACTGCCCGTCATGGGAACGGTGGAATAGCCGCATGTTTCCCAACATTCACCTTTTCCTTTGTCCCAATGAGGCAAACTTCCAGACACCCGTTTTCTAGAAGGCATCGGCTGTTGTTTACTCACAGGAGGGAAGGAAATGGTGACTGAATGCATCAGGAATCAGAATCCAAGTCCGGATCGCCTGACCCCATCAGACCATCCCCCACGCCCACTACACCCAGCGTGTCGGTCCCAGCAATCAGCGTGTTCAGGTTTCAGGTTGCTTGCCTTCCCCCACTGTGCAAGTGACCGCAACAAGTGACCCCAATGCTCCCGGGCGCCCAGGAAGTCGCAGCAACCTGCGAACCCCGCCGAGTCACAAGCAAGGCGTCGGCCGCCTCCCCGACCACCACCAGTTACAAGCGCCGATTGACCTTGGAAGCCGAGCGCGCAGCCAGGTTGTCGAGATCAGGGCCGGATCCGTCATCGTCATCAAAGCGTTTGTTGCTTAAAGTGCAAAAACACCTGAGATACCTTCAGAGCACCTGGACCATCGTCGTCACTTGTGATCCGCTTTTGGGCTCTTCTTGCGTACATGCACAGTACACAGTACGCTTAATTACAACTCTTACTGCCTGTCATCTGTTCGCTCCGACCTGAACGCGACCCACTCCTCCAAGACATCCATTTCCAGTCTGTTTCCAGAGATATCCAGTGTCTCACCCCGTCTGCAGTCTAAAGCGGAATCACCGCCCAACTCGATCTGCTCGCCCGCCGTTGGCGACACACGCGCCGCTTGTCCCCGGACCACAGAGCGCCGGGACATCGACATCATATCCAAATTTTTTTTGCTCACCCTTTACCTTCCCTTGGCACTTAGCTTAACTCTTGCCGCCCGGAATCAGAAACTTCGGGCCGATCCAAGAAACCAAGAGATTTCCAAGATCTCCGATCTCCTGGCACCACAGGACACAGGCCCGTTGCTTGACTTCCTTCCAAGTGCTATCGTTCTATCCCACCTGCGCAGTACGGCTTCGCAGTCTCACGGTCTCGGTCGTCGACTCCTCTGCTTCTCGTTGGTTCGTTGGCTGCTGCTGAGCGCCTTGGGCCCAGCCTCAACCTTCCAGACCGTTCGCTCGGGCACCGGCTGGCTGTAAACAGGTGCTCTCCCTAGACCCCTAACGGCGCGGGCGAATCAGAGCCAGTCGATTCTTCAGGCACTCGACCTGGCGCACTGCCGCAGACCGCATAGCTGCCCTTGTCAAAGGTCGCTAAACAAGCAAGCACGTCAGGTCCCCCTCTTAGGGACTTTGTTCTCCGTATATAGCCTGCTTCGTCAATGTTTACGCATTCTACGACCTCGCCCACGAATCCAGGGCCCAGCAACGCTGCTGTTTCGTCCGTATCTGCTTCGCCGGTATCGACAACCCCCACCAGGACAAGTCGCCTCCGCGGCCTTAGCCTACTCCGAGACTACGCCCAATCACACCTTCTCTCTCGTGACGGGCACGGCTCCCATCACGCCCACGCCCACACCAACGGGCATACCCATTCCTCTGCTTCGACTTCCGCCCACTCTACCTCGCAGCCAACAGTCCTATCGGGTACCAGTTTGAGCACATCCGCAGCAGCTTCTACTAGCAACAATAGCCATACACACCCCTCATCGACCCGAGTTCGGCTCTCACAGTTTGTTCCTGCTCTGGCGCACCCGCTTGGGCAGTCGCCTTCGTCCGATCCAACGAGACACAATACCTGCACCTCTCCGGAAAATATCAGGGCAACCGACTCTTCCGCTGTCCCGGTTCCTTCAATACCTCCCAGCCTAACGCCTGGAGGCTCTTCTGATACATCCTTTCCCCCAACAAGCTACGACAGTCGACCACAGGCCGAAACAATGTCAGGGACGACGTCAGGTACCACATCTTCATCAAATTCAACACCGGGGCCCAGCAACTTTGACCATTTACCCTCCATTCGATTTAGTGCTTTCATTGATCCTCGCTCGCCCCGGCCCTCTCTGAAGTTCAACCCCATCTCGAGAACCCTCCCAACCGGCAAAGAGGTCATCCGTGTGGGCAGGTATTCTGAAAAGGAGAATTATCCCCCTGTTGCCCCAAATCAACCCTCAGCAGCGCCCGTCGGTTTTAAAAGCAAGGTAGTTAGCCGGCGACACTGCGAGTTTTGGTTCGAGAATGGCAAGTGGTATATCAAGGACGTCAAGAGCAGCTCAGGGACATTCCTCAACCACATACGTCTAAGCCCCCCAGGCACCGAATCGAAGCCTTTTCCGGTAAACGATGGCGATATCGTCCAGCTAGGCATTGATTTTAAAGGAGGGGAGGAGGCCATATTCCGCTGTGTCAAGATGAGGCTGGAGTTGAACCGTGGTTGGCAGAACAAGCTCAACACCTTCAAGTACGTACCAACCAGTTTTTTCTGCTCTCCACTCCATGCTGACAGACTCCCAGTATGGAAACCCATAAGAGGCTGCGTAATTTGACTGGGAGTGGGTATTCCCAGGACTGCGCAATTTGCCTTAACAGCATCGCGGTAAGCTAGAACCTGAAGCGTGTTGAATGAGATGTGTATTAATATCATTCCCCTGCAGCCATGCCAAAGCCTCTTTGTTGCTCCATGTTCCCATACGTGGCATTACAAGTGTATCAAGACACTCTTGAGCGGTCCACAGTATCCGATCTTTATTTGCCCCAACTGTCGTGCTGCAGCCGATCTCGAGGCAGAGGTTGAAGACCCTGAAGATTGGGAAAAAGTAGAGGCTGAAGAGTTTGGCAAAAACGCCTTGCCTTCCAATGGAAACTCCGAGAACAACACCCCTGCTGCATCGAACCAACAGCCACAACAGAGGCAGCAGCCCGTTAGCCCGGAAGTCAACATGACTGACGCGCTACCGGTTCAGCAAAATGTTCAGACGAACGGCCATGCTTCAGAGAATTCGTCGACATCCATGCCTATACCTATCAACAGTTGCAGCGGCACGCGACGAACCCCATCTCCTGGTGGTGGTGATGGTGGAGGCCGCCTGGGTACGGCGAATGGCAACCATGAGGGTCCCATCACCCCGCGTAACGATGCTGGGCCGTGGGTATTTGATGGGCATGGCGAACGGAACAGACCAAACAGCATCGCTGCGGCTGTGCTGGCAGCTGCCGCCCGGAATCCTAGGCTTTTCTCACGAGAGAACCAGCAGTCATGACGTGTTGGAGGATATGCGCAGTGTTGCGTGACTTGAGGTTACACAGAAGATTGTGGAGAGAGTGGATTTGAGTTATGAAGAAGGGCTTGGATCCCAAAGACGATCTTGCACTCTTTCATGGGTATTCCCAGAGATCTGATCTGTTTCCCCTTCTTTTCATCATCATTCCACTCGCCCTTTTCCTCTGCTTTCTTTACCTCTTTATGGAGTTTCGTAGCCCTGCATCTCAACCCCCCACACACTCCCACACACTTACATAGGACAAGATCAATTGTTTTCCGGATCATTTTGGTGGGATGTTACTTAAGACATTCTGCGTGGTGATTGACAATACGCATCTCTTTGCTTTTGTCAAGTGCACTACACAACACTAGGCACATATGTCATTTGCTGGAGTTGAGGTGTTCTGGCGCGAAGAAGGATGGACGGTAGTTGGCGGTTTTTGACAGAAGGAGGGCGTCTGGCTTTTTCTGGTTGCATTTCTTTTGAGAGTCTTCCTGCTTTCGCATTCATTCCTTCATTTGGTGGTTTATTTATGTGCAGTTTCGGGCTTGCTTCAGTGCGCTAGCGAGGTTGGCAGCCGCTTTTTCTGGCTGCTAAATACCATTAGATTTAGGTCTACAAAGTTGTCTGTCCCCTGCTGTGGTCGGTGTGATGAATTTGTGTTTTCGACATGTCTTCCTGACTGCGCTGTTTCAGAGCATTGATGACTGGTGTGAAGCACCATAAGGCGTCCTGAATTTAGCCGAGTCTTGGATAATATGGACATGAAGTGAAATGGATGATCGCGACTGGTACTGTCCAGCAAAGGCAAAAGGAGAGATTTAGATCAGGAATCTTCATTCCCTAAGGACTAAGGACCTCACTTTCGTAGACTTGCCTCTTCGTTAAATGTACTTGAAGCTATGGTAGATGAATTTATATCTTCCCATTATGTGCCTGCCTACCTACAATATGGAGTTCCTGACTTCAATACTCATGCCAGCACATTCCAAACAGCAGGTACAAGGTATCTTCTTATTTCTTGAACACAGTAGCCCCAAGCCTCTCGATCTCCCTACCCTCGGCCGTATTCCTGCCCGCAGCCTCAAGCAACCTGTTCCATGCCTCAGTATCCTTGAGTCTGACGGCCTCTTCGGCAGCCTTGACCCGCATCCCACATTTTTCATACATGGTGATGGTCTGGCCGGGTTCAAGGTTGGTGCACTTGGGTATGAAGGTAGCTGCTAGTCGAGGATTGCCAGCTTGCAAGACCTGGTTGAAAAACGGCTGCATTATCGGGGTTAGCTGGGCCAGGTAAAGCTGTGAAGGAGTAGTAATGGGGAGTTAACATACCTCCCAGCCGATAGGGCTCTTGCGCTGGCGGGATATCTCCTCAATCTCGTTCCAGTCGCGTTTGGCCACAAGCGCTTGTAGTCTGCATTGTGGAGGTTAGCCCCTGAACGAAGATCTACACGAGAACGACTACTTACCGAATCCACCAAGCCACCCTTTCTGGCACTTTGAACTCGCTCTGGATTTTCTTGGCTCTCCCATGATACCCAAGTTTAATCAGTTTGAACATGGTCTGGTTCACTGACAGACCCACAAAACTATCTGTCAAATCCCGTTCAAACGTCTCTTGCATACGTAATAGCATCTTCGCTTCCTTCAGAGCTCCGAGCTCAAATACATGTTCCTTCTGGTTGCCTTGCAGCAGGTTCGCTGCGAGGTCAAGCTTGTCGCTGGCAGTCCGGGTTTCTGGCTGTTGCAACGCTTCGCGAATGAACACCGAAGCACCGTCTAAACGACGGTCGTCCTGGTAATACAAATCTTTCAGGAGCGCAGTATCCTCGTTTCCATCGCCATCACTGTTGCGTGCTAGGGCCTCAACCATAGCGCTAGCAGTTGGTCGGCTGCTTACGACTCGGAAGAAGGAAGCCAGGGGTAATTTTCGCCTAAGCTGGTGGATGACAAAGTAGATCAAGTCCGTGTCGCCACTTTCGATGGCTTTATCTAGGGCAAGCTCATCCTCTTCCATGCTGAGTAGCAGCGGAACCTGACGTCCCGCACGTGGCTCATGATTCAAGAGTTCGGTGGCCAATCGTGTTCTTCCTTCCTCGTACGCTGTCCGGGCAATCACTTCAAAGGAGATGCCTGGCTTTCCGGATAACTTCTCGACGATCTTTCGGCAGATAGTATCATCATCCTCGGATCCGAGCCTCACTTTTGCTGAGGCCCAATGGACATGGATCTTATCTGTAGGTAGACGGAGATGGTCGGCAATACGTATAGCCAAGAGGTACTCATGACGATTCAGTAAGCGAGAGATGAGGCCTGATGGCGAAAGGCGCTGGTATTGCTCGTAGGAGAGTGGCAGGCCAACCTCGTAGAAACGGACTGCATTCAGGACACGCAGGGTTTCGCACATATCGACAAAGTCATCGCTGTTGTAGATGTCTAGAACGGACTTACCGAAAGAAGCCGCCTTGAGAAGCTGTTTTTGCCAGTGTATACTGAACTCCTGACCAGCAGCGCTCACGCATGTGTCCACAGCCTCAACAAGGTGAGGACGGATCAGCTGAATGTTGTCATCCGCTTTGGGGGATTTCATCTCTAGCTGTTCAACAGCATCAAGGAGAATGGACGCCGGTGAGTCAGCGCCTAGACCGAAGACTTCCTCGATGACATCAGGCACCTTCTGAAGGAAGTCGCATCTATCGTTGGCCAATATCCTAACCCCATCAAAGTCTGGAATGTTGTCAGGTGGGTACATCTAAAAGTAAGTCTCAAGAAACCACTGACCAGGAATAAGGTGAATCCGGCCACTGTCGTAGAAGAAGCGAGCCAGCGAACCACTGGGACCCACGAGATGGACCTCGTCGTCCCAGGCAATGACAACAGCATCATTGCCACACCATTCGAAGTAATTCGGAGCAATTTTCGACTTGGTGTCATGCTCACTTAAACGGGACTGAAAGTCGCTGGTGATGACATGAACCTTGCCAGTGGTTGTGTACAAGGCACAGAACCTGCCATTTGGAGAAACGGCGATGTGGCTGAAGGGGCCGATGTCTAAGAAGCGGTCCTCGCACTCGGAAGCATCGCATACGTAGATGGTCTGGTTGACACTTAGTAACACCTCGACTGACCGCGAGAGGGAGTAGGCCGGCGGTATGATGTTCCAGGAATAAACTCGCCCTTCGGGGGGTGAGGCGAGGAGCTTCGGGCGGGGCTCATCATAAGAAGAAACAGATACCAAGGCATTGTTGCCCAGCAGGGCTACCAAGCCATGAGAGTAGAATCGGCAGGACTTAACACCATGCTCCTCAGCACCATGACCGAGAGAGAACTGTGTGAACTCGCTTTGCAAGTCGAAGTAACATCTGACGGTGCCGTCGACCATAACAATCAGGAGCTTCTCATCTTCAGACCAACCAACTCCCTTTATGGGGCCCTGATCCCAGCTTATACGCCTGAGAAGCTTCCCCGAAAGGCTGCAGATGTCGATAGTTGGCCGGGAAGACCTTGAGGGTTGGTAAGCGACCAACTTCTCGTCATCGCGGTACAGCGCTGCGCAGTGTCCAAGCTGGTCAGAAGTGCCTCGAGGTTCAGAGACGGAAGTCCCTTGTGGCGGGCATCAGCGAAGCAAACCAAAGCAGATCAACTTACCAATGGCGCCGCCGTAAGGAGCACCGGTAACAATGTAGTTGTCCAGGTCAAAGTCCTGGTCGAAGACCTGGGTGTATAATTGGATCTTGCGGTAGAAGCGCTCACCGAGCTGTTCCCAGCTTGCTGTGGGATGAGCAGTATCCATGGTGCTTTGTCATTTCCCCATGCTTCTATGACTTTTTGAAAAAAAAAAAGAGGTAAAGTTTTTACAACGGCAGTTGAGAGTGAATAAAGGGGACTGATGGCGGGACAAAGCTGGTGTCGAGATGCTTAAGTCTCGCGGGAGCCTGAGCTGAAGCTGCAAGGGTTGGGAAAGCCTGTATTGTTCACACTGTATACTGTCTCTGCTTGTGCAGACCCACTCTCCCAGCAGCTCCACTGCCGCCCGAACCACAGCTAACCGCGGGGTAGGACACTTACAGGGTACGTGCCCCTCCAAGCATGATAACCTCCTGTTCCAGTGCTTAGAAAAAGGCGAGCAACTTACCTACCTTACATAGCAACTGCAAGTTGCAGCATATCTGAGCCACGACGAGGGCATTTTCAACCTGCCTGCTGTTGGAGGTGGCTTTCTCCTACGAACTCTCACCTCTTTGTGCCCATCGCGCCAACAGGCAGACTCCAAACATGTCGGACTGGAAACAAGAATATCTTCAGGGCATCAGGAATGCCGAAAAGCAACACCACCCTATCGACCGTGAGCTCGTAACAGCTTGTTCGTTCCCCAGCTCATCCATCTTTGACCACAGGTGTCTCGGATAAGCAAACAGCCTGCCTGGGTCTTCGCTTACACAAGTCCACTGACGGCTCATCGCTAGATTCTCAGCTGGTTGACCGGATTGCAGTGTTGGAAGCTGAAAAAGCTGCCCTCCAAGCCCAAGTAGAGAGCGCAGCTGCATCGTCTCCTGCCACTGCTCCCGCACCTGCCCCAACCTCCTCCGGCAAGGTCTTGCCTGCACCGTCTGCGTCTCCTAATTCCAGTTCCGAGGAAGGCCAACTCATTGCGCGACTCCGTCTCGAGCTCGCGGAAGCCCTTCGGTCCAAGGGCCAGTTCCAGCACCGGCTGGAGATTGCCGAGCAGGAGCTCTCCCGCTTGCGTGCGAAGACAACTGCTGATTCGAAAACTATTCGCGAGCTGACCGCTGAGCGGAAAACTCTGACCATCAAACTCAGGGACAGGGAGGAAGAACTACGCGTGAAGACCAAGATGATCGCCGATGTCCAGGACGAACTAGCTGTGCTCAACATGCAACTCGATATGGTCGAGAAGCAGAGGGCAGAAAAGGAAGCTGAGAACAAGCAGCTCATCGACCGGTTCATGAAGCGAGTTGGCGAAGAGGCCGAAGCTTTAAATCTGGCAAACGAGCCCTTGTTCAACAGAACAAGGTGAGAATCAGAAAGAGATTCATATTTTGCTTCTTCATAACTCGCAGCAGGCATCGTCTGGTTAGACGGATGCCAAATGCTATAAAGGTGTTAAGGTACGTAACATACATCAGGCATAATACCGAACCCCTCACCTAACCCATTTTAAGCCCTGGATATGAAACACATAACATCTGGGTACTCGCATTTACAGCAGACCGCCTCCCTACCAATAATATGTCAGAAAATGTTCCCGTCGGCTTTAACCGCCTTAGCCAAAATCACATGCGCTAACCCATCAGAGGAGGAACTTCATTTCCTCGTTGAGATGCAGAACGTTCCCGGTGCAGCCGTCCAGCTGACATAGCCTTCTGGATATGTCAGGTGTTCGACCTCCAGTATGGTCGAAGCAACATCGTTCTCAGCGATCTTATTATCATGGACAAAGGTCTTGAGTGAAACGATCTTGCAGCCAACCTTCAGGTCCAAGAACATATTGACAAGATGGTCGTTGAGCTGGGAAGTGAACGCCTGGTTGTTCACGAGAACCACATCCGCCCGCTTGAGCGCCTCCAGTGTGGCCTCGTTCTTCCGGAAGTCACCGCGTTCCAAACGGACCTTGCCTGGCGCTAGACCCCATAGACGACAGCGAACCAAAAACTCTTTCTCCTGCGCATCGGCTAGGTTGCACGCGTTCTCCATCATCTCACAGCCCCAGCTCTCGCAACCCCTCTCAAGTGCAGCCTGAAGCGTAACATTGCCGACACCCGAACCGAGGTCGACAAATACCATGTCCGACGTCAGTCTGGTCCGGTCGAAAATGTCAGAAATGAAAGGATGGAGGAGTTCGCCATAAACGTTGTCACTGCCATTTTCATACTTGGCAAGCAACTCCACTTTGGGAGCCACGGTTCTGTCATAGACCTGATCAAGAATAAAGGCGACCAGTTCCCGAGGTACGAAACGCATCGAGTCGATGTTCTTGGCAAAAACGCCGGCCTTCTGAAGAGCCAGGACCCGCTTGTTGTAATCCTCGAGTGCAGCCTTAAAGCCGTTGCCGTCGTTTGTATTCTTGCTCTTTTCTAATCGACGGTAGATGCCGTTGTTAGGGTCCAGGAAGGGCTGCGCTTGTTCATCGGTGAGGTAACATGTCGCCACGAGCTCCACGACTTTCATAATATCGGCCGCTGCGTCAATCTTGTCCTTACCCCAGACAAGCTGGTATCTGAAGGAAACGATCAGCATGATTTCAACAGCCAACTTCAAGTAAGAGCGGCAGATAAGGCGTGTTCTTACTTTTCGAGGACATTCGCCCCAGGATATCGCAACTCCACGTCGACCTCATACCTCTCTAACCCCATCACTGGCACGCATTTATCCTGCAATGATGCGACCTCGACCGCGTGTATAAATTTCATCTCGTCTTGCTCTTCTTCAGCGGCTTCGGCATTTCCCAACCATAGCGCCGGGTGTCGCAATCGCCGGTCAGGGTCCTCGGTCTCTGTTCGTGCCCGCTTCCGCCGCCGGGTCGGGTCCAAACGATCGCGCCAGTCATCTTCCTCTGAATCAGAATCGGAGTCGCTAAACGCAGGGCTTTGTTTCACAGCTGCTGGCGATCGGCTCTTTCGCCCATTGGCACTTGCTATGGCAACCTTGCGCTTCTGACTCTTGGGCACCGCGGACTCTGGCGATGAGGAGCTATGCAGGCGCTTGACCGGTTTTGTAGTGGTTGCAGACGACGAAGCGGGGACATTGGATGGCTTAGACAATGGGCGCGGCGTGTTATTAGTGCTGGCTGGGAGCGATGACAATGAGGCTACCGACGTAGGTTTTGTCACGGGCTTCGACGCCGTTTTTTTCGGCGCAGGCTCGACTGCTTGGATAACCTTGCGCACTTCGGTCTTGACTTTGAATTTGGATTTTTGGTTAAATATACTCATTTTCTGCCGATATCCTTGCGCCTTTTGTAGTTATGTCACCTTGAGACGAATACAATTCTGTTTTAGGTGTGCGAGGAAGTCTGTCGGCTGCGCCGAGACGGATGATGTTGAGCCGGGGTGACGCGTGCCGTCGCGGTCAGCTCACTAATGCAAGCGAGGTGGGGGAGGGAACGATGGGAGTGAAAGAATGGTTCTTCCAGGGAGGAGGTTGAAGGGAATATGAATGAGTGTGAGGGAAAAACAACGCGAAACAAGATGTTGTTGCAGGGTAGAGAGCGAAAGATGAGGACAAGCAGCTGCGTGGGGTTGGGGCAGGAGGACCCTGTGATGGTCGAGGGAAGAGGTGATGCAGGGTCGTGATGAGGCGGACCAATCTTTTCCCCACTGGCACGCCTTGCAGCAATGCCCCGGCTGCCGCCCATCATTGGAGAAGCAGGACTATGTATGTGAAGTCACGTGCGTGCACTTTCACCCTGCAGATGCGCACGGACCGTGCCAAAAAAAACTATATAAACTTCAAGACTCAGCCCAAATTTTGCTCCTGTTTTCTTCTTTTTTCCTCAGCTCTCTTTGCCTTTTGGCTTAGATCAAGTGTAGTATCTGTTCTTTTCAGTTTAATCTCTGAAACTGCTCTACGGAGCAGAATCGTGATTATACTAATTTTTGG
>Ga0065720_1004506_pt1 | contig 11268 bp, 9 predicted proteins | sample Thericmetagenome_FD_59107 | JGI IMG/M metagenome (GOLD analysis project Ga0065720, IMG submission 59107) | Thermophilic microbial communities from the Joint Bioenergy Institute, California, USA of rice/straw/compost enrichment - eDNA_2 v2... | ecosystem: Engineered > Solid waste > Grass >... | reverse complement strand
GTCGCCCCGCCGGTAGAGCGCGGCCGGGCGCCCGGTCTCCTGCCGTCGCTGCTCGCCGGTCGCCACGACGAGCCCCGTGGTGCTGCGCACTTTCCGACTGAAGTTGCGCGGGTCCAGCGGGACTCCCCAGACGACTTCGTATACCCGGCGAAGTTCACCGATCGTGAACTTCTCTTGACAGAACGCGGTGGCGAGATCGGTGTACTCGAGCTTGGCCCGCACCCGCTCGAGGGCGTCGTCGAGAATTTGGTCGTGGTCGAAGGCGAGCCGGCCGCGGATGCGATCGACCGGCTCCCACCACGCGTCGCGGGCGTCCGTGCCCGCGGTCGGCACCGGCAACTGGGGCGCGATGGCGAGATAGGCGACGCTCACCACCCGTCCCCGCGGGTCGCGGTCGGGCTTGCCGTAGGTGGCCACCTGCTCAAGGTGCAGGGCGGAGCCGTCGAGGCCGGTCTCCTCCTGGAGCTCCCGGATCGCGGTCTGTTCCAGATCCTCGTTGGCGCGCAGGAAACCACCCGGCAGCGCGGGTTGGCCCTCGAACGGCGGGTTGCCGCGTTCGATGACGAGCACCTGCAGGCTGTCGTCCCTGATCGTGAAGATCACCAGGTCCACGGCGAGTTGCAGACGCAAGCGTTCGCGACCGGTCACGGTGGCAGCGTAGCTTAGCGTCCTGTTGACAAGAACCCCGCGTCCAGTTACTGTCTGATCGACAGTAACTCTGTCCGCCCGGGACCGGTGCGGCGGCGGCCGGTCCCAGCGGCGGGGCTCGCGGCACTGAGCGAGGCGAGGTCATCACCAACGGTAGTGACAGCGTCCACGCCCTGTGACGACTCAGGTCCCTAGTGGACAGATGGCCGGGGGAAGCCGAACGGGCGACGATGTTTCACCGTGCGCATGTATTGGGGCCGTACCAACGGCGACCATCGCGCGTCGATCGTGCGATGAATCGGCAACCAATGGATGGCCCGATTTATCGCATGAATCACTTAAAGTGACCAGCGCCGCCTCACCGTGCTGCCCATTCCGGGTGATCCGCCAGTTATCCATGTGTCGATTTGTGCCGGGAAGCAGAAAGGTCAGGTGAAACTGGGTGGCTGCTCGCCGTCCGACCCTGCGCACGGCGCGGTGGCCGTCCGACGAGGCAGGCAACCTGGGACAGTGGCTTCGTCGCCCGGCTCGACCGATGGTCTACTGGCCACTGCCTCGATTCCTGGACTGGTGGAACGGCCGGCGTGACGGCCGGGTCGGCATCCCCTGGTTCGAGCCGGCCGAGGAGCCGCCACCGTCCTCGGTGGAGGGTCAGCCGTCCTCGGCGGCCGGGGAACCGGGCACGACCGGGCCGGCCGACGCATCACTCGCAGATTCCGCTCCGGCAAACCGCGCGGAACCGGTGCCCCCACCGACGGCGGGACCGACCGCGGAGCCGACCGAGCGCGGCGGCCTGGTTCGGGAGCCGTGCGGCCCGCCGATCATCCCGCCGCCGTACCTGCGGTACCTGCGCAGCCGCGCGGCCGACGCGGCGCGCCTGGAGTGGGTGCGGGCGGAGGCCCGGATCGCCCGGGCGCAGGCCCGCGTCGACCAGTTGCGGGCGACCGCGGCCAGCCTGCTCCAGGCGACCGTCGACGCCAAGGACTACGAGGCCGGCCTGCCGGTCGAGCCGGACGAGCGCACCATGAACGAGCGTACGTACACCGACGAGCTGCGGCAGCGGCCGGAGTCGCTCAGCCGGTCGCGACGGCGGGGCGATCACGCGAAGGCCATCGACGCGGCCAAGGCGGCGCGGCGCCGTGCCGAGGAGTCCTATCTGGCCCAGTCGGCCGAGATCGCCCGGATCGAGGCGCTCATCGCCGCCGAGAAGCGCGTGCGGACGGCCCGCATCCTGCGCATCCACGAGCACATGCGGCGGCGGGAGGCGTCGTACTGGCGCCACCTGGTCCGCCACCATCCACACGGCGCGCGGTTGAGCGGTTGCCTCGACCCGGCCGCTCCGGACCTGCCGTCGTGGGTGAGGGAGACCGATCTCGCCGATCCGCGGCCGGATCCGTCACCGGCCGACGGGCCACCGCCGGTTGCGCCGCGAACGGATGAGCCACCCGGGGGCTGGCCCGACGTCGACGAGCCGCCGGGGGGCGGGACGGAAGAGCAGGGAGGACGCGCGTGAGTTGGTTCAGGCGGCGAGCCGAGGACTATGAGCCGGCTCCGTTCCGTCCCGATCCCATCAACGTGAGCGAGTTGCAGGCGCGGGTGCAGCAGCACATCGACGCCCTGCTGCCCTCGGCCATTGACGAGGCCCTACCGCACGTCCTCGATGACTGGGTGGATCGAAGCATCGAGGTCGAGATGGCGCGGCGGCTGCGGGCGTTGACCGAGTACCAGGACAAGCTGATGCCGTTCCTGGTGGAGGCCCGGGCCGAGGCCGCGGCCGAGGCGATCGTCAACGACGCCGATCAGCGCCAGCTGGCCGAGCTCCGGCTGGCCCGGGATGAGGCGGTGCGGGAGCTGCTCGGGACGGGCCGGTTGCCCCGGTCCGTTCGTAAGCGCTGGTGGCGTCGCCGGCGGGCGCAGCCGACCGCGCCGGAGATCGAGACCCCGCCCAGCCGGGAGGAGTAGCACGTGTCCGAGCCGAGAAACGATCCCCTGGGGACGGACGGCCCGCAGGCCGGTCGCATGCCCGTCCCGCGGACGCCTACCGATCCGGCGCCGCCCGCCGAGCCATATCCGTCCACCCAGGACGAACCGGCGCCGTGGCCCGACCCGGCCGGGTCCGGGGGCGCCGCCGGTAGCCCGAGCGGACCCGTCGGGGTGGGAGAGCCCGGAACCGAGCCGCTCGGCGCGCCGGGCCGGGGCGACGATCCGCCGAACGACGGCCCGCCGCCGGGCGGGCAGGCGGCCCGGACCGACCCCGATCCCGACGGTGAGGCCAGTACCCTACCGGCGCGGCTGCCGTCGGTGCCCTTCAAGCCCCGACGGGGGAAGGGTTTCGCGGACCCGGCGCTGCTCGCCGGACGACCTGTGCGCATCTATGTCTACATATTTGTGCTTATCTTGGCAGCGGCGGCCGACCTGGCGAATTTCTACCAGATCATCCAGTTCGCCCTGCGGGACCAGGGCGACCTGCTGTTCCTGTCGGCCGACGCGCTGTTGGCCATCACGGTCGTGGGCTTCACCGCCTGCGTGCTGTTCCTGGCCCACATCACCGGGGTCATGTTCCGCGACCGCCGCGCCCGGGAGACGTGGATTCCGGCGGTGCTGCCGTGGCTGACCCTGCTCGTGTGGGCCGGTCTCGGCGGGGCCGGCCTGTACCTGCGCTTGACAGCCGACACCGGGACCGGGGCCCAGGACCCACTCGTCATCACGGGACAGCCGGCCGCGGTGGACCCCTCGCCCGCGCCGGGGGTGGACCCCTCGCCTTCGACTGCCGTCGATCCCACGCCCTCGCCGGCGGCTGAACCCTCGCCGGCGGTCGCCGTGTCGCCGGGCCGGCCGGTGACCACGCCCGCGGCGGCCACCGTGTTCCTGGGGCTCTACCTGGGGGCCGGGCTCGTGGCCCTCGTGGGCGGCTACCTCACCCACAACCCTGCCCATGCCGCCCTCCGGCGCGCCCGGCGCGAGGAGCAGCGGGCCGTGGATGACGCCGCCGACGCGGCCCGGGCGTACGAGTTGGCGCGGGGCGAGGTCGAGCGGCTGGAGCTCCTCCGGCGCAACGCGGAGCTGCGGACATTCACGGACTGGGTGGAGCTGCGCCACCTGGGCGAGGTGCTCAAGTGGGAGGCCCGTCTGCGCGCGTCCCAGCACAAGCAGAGCCCGGACTTCACCGATGCCTGGGTACCGCCACCCGAGCGGCTCGACCGGGCCGACCGTCCTGATTCGACTGACCCGTCCTGACCCGTCCCGCGCGTCCGGCCGGCCAAGGGCGCCCGGAACACCCCGGTGTCAATTCCGCGCAGCTGGCCGGAGCGGAATCGGCGAGCAATTCCGCGCAGCTGGCCAGCGGAATCGGCGAGCAATGTGGAGAGGAGTTTCGATGGCTGCTCGGTCCCGTTACCGGTCCCGGTATCGGTCGCGCCGGGGTCGGGGCGGCGGTTTCTCCGCCAGTAGCGTCGTGGCCGTCGTCGCGGTGCTGGCCCTTGCGGGCGCCGTCACATGGTACGTCGTGAACGAGAACGACGACGGTCCCGACGACCTCGGGGCCGCGCAGGGCTGTCCGACCGAGCCGGGGAAGGTGGCCATCGCCTACGGCGCGCGCGCGAACAGCCCGGCCCCGTTCCTGCCCGACGAGATCGTGGATCTGCTCAAGGCGACCGCGGATGCCGAGAAGGAGATCGTCGTCTACCGGGTCGACGGAGACCCGACCGAGGCGTTCCGGAACCGGTTCTCGTCCTTGACCCGCCCCAAGAAGCCGCGCGAACTGGAGGTGGAGGATTACGTGGGACGGGTCGAGCAGTTGCTGACCGGTATCCGCCCGGTCGAGCCGGAGGCGGCGCCGCTGGCGGCGGTGACGCTGGCGGCCCGGGACACGCGGCCAGGGGACACGGTCATCCTCATCGACTCCGGCCTGCAGACGGTGGCGCCCCTGGATTTCCGTACGCCGGGGTGGTTGCTGGCCGAGCCCGACGACGTCGTGACATCGCTCGCGGAGGCCCGGGCCATCCCGGACCTGGTCGGCCGGCGGGTGATCCTGCTCGGGATCGGCGACACGATCGAGCCGCAACAGGACCTCGATGGCCCGCGCCGCGACAACCTGATCGACATCTGGGAGGCGATCGTCGCCGCCAGCGGGGCGACCTGCGTGGAGGTGCTGCCGTACCCACCCCGCGACGAGACGCCCATCCCCGGCGTGGTGCCCGTGAGCGAGGTCCCGATCCCGCAGCCTGAGCCGCCGGCGATGGTCTCGTGCGGGGACGATCTCGTGCTGTACAACGGCGAGGCGGTCGGTTTCGAACCCGACCAGGCCATCTTCCGGGACCGGGAGGGCGCGGCGCGGTTCCTCCAGCCGTACGTCGAGCTGATCCGGAATGAGGAGCGCCGGGTGCACCTGATCGGGACCACGGCCCGCTGGGGTAGCGAGCAGGGACAGCGTGACCTGGCCCTGCGCCGGGCCGAAGCGGTCAAGGCGCTGCTGGTCGAGATGGGGGTGCCGGCCGACTGGATCACGACCGAGGGGGCGGGCTCGTACTCGGACTACTACCAGCCCGACGGCGGTCCCGATGGCACCTTGGACCCGGGGGTGGCGGCGCTGAACCGATCGGTGATCCTGCAGATGTTCTGCGACGTGTGAGTGTGGCCGGATGCTCATCTGGTACGGCCCGTTCGCCCGCCTGGCGGACTGGTTCCACGGTTTTCGGGACGGGGAAGCGGGCATCCCCAACCGGCCGCCGCCGGTGTCCCGGCCCGCGCCCGGGGTCGACGACGGGCGCCCGGCCGCGCTGCGGGCGGTGCCCCGGTGGCGGATCGCCACGACCCCGCATCGCGAGTACCTCATCCGGATGGCCCAGGACGCGTTCGAGCGCGAGCGGACCCGGTACGAGGTCGCCCGGGCCGCGGCGGCCCGTCGGCTGCAGGCGGCGCGCGAACAGCAGGCGGCCGCCGCGGCCGTGCTGGCCGAGGCCGAGCGGGAGGCCGAGGTGGCGGCCCGGCCGCTGACCGAGGAGGAGGAGACCCGGCGGGGTCTCGGCGAGGCCCGCCATCCCCTGTGGTTCATCCGGCTGCGGCGCCGGCGCGACCAGCAGCGGCGCGTCGCGGCGGCGAAGCGCCGGCTCGCCCAGGCCCAGGAGGTCAAGAGCGCCGCCGACACGGCGGTCGCCGCGGCCGCGCAGGAGGAGCGCAGTCACCACGCGGCCGCGGCCGCCCGGGTGCGACGCATTCACGAGCACTACGAGCGCCGTATCGCGGCGTACCGGCGTACGTTGGTGCGTTTCCACCCGGACGGCGCGTGGGTGAACCACGTGATCGGCGTCCTCGACCCGACCATCCCGGCGTGGGTCAACACCGGGATCCTCCCCGAGGAGCAGCCACCGACCCAGCCCGGTCAGGTGGCCGACGAGACCGACGAGAGCGTGCTCGAGCAGCCCGACCCCGTGCCGCTGGGTGAGCTGACCACCGTCGGGTCGGACGAACCAAAGGAAGGGCACATCCACGTCGACTACTACCGCGCCGCGCCGAAGCACTTCGAGCTGCGCCGGGTCGGCGACCGGTTCCGGCTCAAGGAGTATGGCTACGGCGACGGCCCGTTCATCAACGGGCGGCAGGTCGGCGAGGTCGAGCTGGGCGACGGTGGCGAGTTCGACTTCGGCGGGCACACCTACCGGATCGAGATCCGGGCCGACGGCAGCGCCTGGCTGTACCGCCGGCCGCTGGGCGAGAGCCATCTCATCGTCCACCGGATGAGCGCGAAGACCGGGGATACGACCCGGCTGCTGGACATGAGCGTCGTGCAGCGGGCCGGCACCGTGATGGCGATCCTCGGTCCGTCGGGCGCCGGCAAGACGTCGCTGTTCTTCGCCCTGATGAACGAGCTCAAGCCGGCCGAGGGCAGCCAGTTCTATTTCCGTGGGCGGAACGTCGGCGAGAACGCCGAGCAGATCCGTACCATGCTCGGCTTCGTCCCGCAGCACGACCATCTGTACCGCACCCTCACGGTGCGGCAGCTGCTGACCTACGCCGACCGCGTGCACAATCCGGGCGGCCGTCGAGATCGAAAGAAGAGAATAGAGAAAGTCTGCAAGAAACTGCGGGTGGACGACCGTATCGACCGCTTGGTGGGCACGCTCTCCGGCGGCCAGCTCAAGCGCGTCTCGATCGCGCTCGAGCTGCTGCGCGAACCCGAGCTGCTGATGCTGGACGAGCCGACGTCGGGACTGGACGCGGGCATGGACCGCGAGGTGATGAAGCTGCTCGAGGGGTACGCCGTCGGCGGCGGTCCCGACGGCCGGATCGTCATCGTGATCACCCACACGACGACCCATCTCGCGCACGCCCACCAACTGCTCGTGCTCGCCACGATGGGCCGCCCGATCTTCGCCGGCGAAGGCCGCGACCTGTTCCCGACCATACGTCGGCACTCCGGAAGGAATGTGAGGACGTACGCCGACCTGATGGACCTGCTCACCAGCCCGGACAAGGAAGACGAGCAGATCGTCACTACCCTCGCCCAGGCGTACCAAACCGAGTCGCCCATGGTGGCGCTGGCGGAGGCGGAGGCCCGCAGGGCGGCGGCCAGAGCGGTGGCGGTCGAGCACCGCGCGATCCGAGCCTGGCGCGTCGCCCGCCGGTTCTGGCATCAGCTGCCGATCCTCATCCAGCGGCAGGTGCACCTGCTCATGACCCGGGGATCGGCCAAGAACGCGCGAAGCGTGCTGGACCGCCTGTGGAGCCTCCTGCGGGCCCTGCTGCCGTTTCTCATCGCGCTCGGCGGCACCGCCCTGGTGGCCCTCGTCGCCAAGCCGGAGGGCCTGGGCCCCGGCCACTCCACCGTGGGCGCGCTGGGGCTGCTGACCACCGTCTGCCTGTTCACCAGCCAGACCGTGACCAGCACCGACATCGTCTACGAGTTCGAGATCATCCGGCGGGAGCGGCGTACCGGCACCATCGCGGGGGCGGTGCTGCTCGCCAAGTGGCTGGTCTTCGCGGTGCTGGCGGTCATCCAGGCCGCGATCATCACCGTGGTGTTCCTCGCGTTGCGGCCGGGTCCGCCCAACAGCCACGTGTTCGCCCCGAACACCGAGCTGTTCGTGAACCTCGCCGCGCTGTGCGTGGCCGCCATGACGCTGGGTCTGCTGGTCTCCACGCTGGCCAAGAAGGTCGAGCAGGCCGTGCTCGTCAACGCCCTGGTCATGATCGGTGAGATCGCGCTCAACGGGGCATCGACCGATCTCACCGAAAGCGTGCTCGCGCCGCTGGCGATGCTGCTGCCGAGCCGCTGGGGCCTGGCGGCCGCGGCCTCCTCGATGGATCTGCGCAGCATCAGCACCGCGGCGGTGCCGGACGCCATGTGGCAGCACACGACGGGCCAGTGGATCAATAACCTCGGCGCGCTCCTGGTGCTGACCGTGGTGTTCTTCGCCACCACGGTGGTGTTCCTGCGCCGCCGCCTGCGGAATCCGGACTGACGCCGGCCCCGGTGTGACCGCCCGTCCTTCCCGTCGGGGTATGGCCCGGCCGCGCAGGTTGGGGCAGTATGACTCGATGGACTACGAAACCGCACATCTGCGGTTCCCGCCCGACGTGGATCGGGCGACCGCAGCTGGCCAACTCGCCATCGCCGCCGAGTACTCGGGCTGGGAACTGGCCCGGGTCCTGATGTTCCGAGACGGCACCCGCAAGGTGGTGCTCCGTCGCCGACGGACAACCCCGGGACTGCCGGCCCTGACCTACTGACGGGTGTCCCTCTGACGCGCCGCCACGTCCGTGACGCTTGCGGAGCGGAAGCAGAAGACATGTCCGGCCGCGCGTCCCGCTGACTCACCTCGCTGGGCCCCGCGTCCTTCGGCCACGCGTCACCGTCGCACCCGTACGGCCCGCCGTCCCCCCACAGAGCCCACACGCTTGGGCGCCACCTGCTCACGAGCCGGCCCGCGCCGACCCGTCAGGCGCCGGTGTGCCTGATTCGGCGGTTACTCTCGGCGAATGGCCACCGTCCTGCTGCTGCGGCACGGTCGGACTGCGTCCAACGCCGCCGGAACCCTGGCCGGCCGCACCGCCGTCGAGTTGGACGACACCGGGCTCGCCCAGGCCCGCGCTGCGGGCGAGCGCCTGGCCGGGATCCCGCTCGCCGCGGTGGTCTCCTCCCCGCTGACCCGCTGCCTGCAGACGCTGGCGATCGCGCTGCCCGACGTCACGCCGACGATCGAACCCGACCTCATCGAGTGCGGCTACGGCGACTGGGAGGGCCAACCGCTCAAGACGCTGGCGAAGGATCCCCTGTGGCGCATCGTCCAGCAGCATCCGTCCGCGGTCACCTTCCCCGGCGGGGAGTCGATGGCCGGCATGGCGGCGCGGGCGGTGGCCGCCGTACGCCGGCACGACGAGCGGGTCACCCGCCAGCACGGCGACACCGCGGTCTGGCTGGCCTGCACCCACGGCGACCTCATCAAGGCGATCGTCGCCGACGCGCTCGGCCTGCACCTGGACCAGTTCCAGCGCATCGTGGCCGACCCGGGCTCGGTGACCGTCATCCGGTACACGCCCGCCCGGCCGTTCGTGCTCCGCCTCAACGACACCGGCGGATCGCTCGCCGCGCTGGTGGCCCCGCCGCGGACCCGGCGACGGCGGGCGGGCTCGACGTCCTCCGACGCGCCGGTCGGCGGGGGCGCGGGTAGGGTTTAGGCGTGACCCAGGTGTTCGCGTTCGAGCCCCCGGAGCGGTTCGTTGCCGGGACCGTCGGCGTGCCCGGGGAACGTACGTTCTTCCTGCAGGCCCGAGGCAACGGCCGCCTGGTGAGCGTCGTGCTCGAGAAGGTGCAGGTGTCGCTGCTCGCCGAGAAGCTCGAGGAGTTGCTCGCCGAGGCGCAGCGTCGGTTCGGGGTGTCGGTGCCCGACACGCCGACCGAGCCGGAGGACAACGCGCCGCTGGAGACCCCCCTCGACGAGGAGTTCCGGGTCGGCACGCTCGGCCTGGCCTGGGACGGCGAGACCGAGACGGTGATCATCGAGGCCATCGCGGTGGGGGACTACGAGTCCGAGGAGCCCACCGAGGAGGAGTTGGCCAAGCTCGACCGGCTGCGGGTGCGCCTGACCCCCGCCGCCACCCGGGCGTTCATCGCCCGCGCCAAGAAGGTCGTGGCCGCCGGCCGACCGCCGTGCCCCCTGTGCGGGCTGCCGCTGGACCCGACCGGGCACCTCTGCCCGCGCCACAACGGCTACCGCGGCCGGTAGCGACGGGCGCCTCTCGGTGTCTGGTTCGGCACGGCACCGGCTCCGTTCGGATCTGCCGGTCGACGAGGCCGTACGGCTGCTGCGGCAGGGTGACCTGACGCTGGAGGGTCGCCTGCGCGGGGCCTCGAACACCACGCTGCGCGCGGTCGTGACGCTCGACGGCGTCTCGGCCCGCTGCGTCTACAAGCCGATCGCCGGCGAGCGTCCACTGTGGGACTTTCCGGACGGCACCCTGGCCGCCCGGGAGGTGGCCGCCTACCTGGTCTCCGAGGCGACCGGCTGGAACATCGTGCCGCCCACGGTGCTGCGCGACGGCCCGCTGGGCCCGGGCGCCTGCCAACTGTGGGTGCCGACACGGGGCGGGGCGGACGCGCTGCGGGTGGGCTTCGTGCCCGCCGACCGGCTGCCGGCCGGGTGGCACGCAATCGCCGACGCCGTGGACGCCGACGGGGAGGAGTACCTGCTGGCCCACGCCGACGACCCCGCCCTGGCCCGGATCGCGCTGCTGGACATCGTCATCAACAACGCCGACCGCAAGGGCGGGCACGTGCTGCACGCCCAGGACGGCACGCTGCGCGGCGTCGACCACGGCGTGACGTTCCACGTCGAGAACAAGCTGCGCACCGTGCTGTGGGGCTTCGCGGGCCGGGCGCTGGCCGACGAGGACCGGGCCACGCTCGAGTCGCTGCGGACCGCCCTCGCCGGCGCGCTGGGGGAGCGGCTGGGCACCCTGCTGACCGCCGAGGAGGTCGACGCCACGGTCACCCGCCTCGACCGCCTCCTGGCCGCCGGCGTCTTCCCCGACCCCGACCCCGGTCGCTACGTCGTGCCCTGGCCCCCGATCTGAGGTGTCCGCGCCATNATCGCCGTGAGGCAAGCGAGCGCTCGGCGACGCAGGAACGTTTCACCGNGATCATCGCCCGTGATCGCCGTGAAGCGTACGTACGCCCAANGCCCCATCACTGCCTCACGCCGATCACGCGACGCAGGAAGGACTCCCTCCTGACGCCTGATGCACAGCAAGGCGTCCTTCCTGACATCGCGGCGGTCTNCATCGCGGCGGTCGGCGCGTCGCCACACCGACGTAGGGAACGTCCGGCCCGAACGGTCGTTACGCTGGGCCGCATGGACCCGTGGCTCGCTCCTGCCCTGCCCCGACTCCCCGAACGGGGCGGACCGCTTGCCCTCTACGACACCGCCCGGGCCGCCGTCGTCCCCGAGACGGGGGACGGGCCGCGGCGCATGTACGTGTGCGGGATCACGCCCTACGACGCCACCCACCTGGGGCACGCGGCGACGATGATCACCTTCGATCTAGTGAACCGGTACTGGCGCGATCTCGGGTACCCGGTGACGTACGTGCAGAACGTCACCGACATCGACGATCCGCTGCTGG
>Ga0065720_1021197_pt1 | contig 11271 bp, 15 predicted proteins | sample Thericmetagenome_FD_59107 | JGI IMG/M metagenome (GOLD analysis project Ga0065720, IMG submission 59107) | Thermophilic microbial communities from the Joint Bioenergy Institute, California, USA of rice/straw/compost enrichment - eDNA_2 v2... | ecosystem: Engineered > Solid waste > Grass >... | reverse complement strand
TTATTTTCACTCCTCCTATATATATATATATTTTTTTTTTTTTGATTGTTTATTTGTTCACTTGCTTTTTGAAACAAAGAAATAGAGAATACAATATGAACTCAATAAATATTACATTAATTATGATGTATTTTCACATTAGATAATTGTTCCTAAATATTTAGCTTTCTTATACTTGCTAGCCAATTCAGGCCAGTGGACCAAAAATCTATCCACAAGTGGGTATAAAATCTTTCCTGTCAAAGAAAGAGAAGTTACTCTGCAATAGCTTTCGATAAAGATGATCTTTGCTCTTTCAGTGATTAATAATATCTATTGAGATTACATTATTTTTCAATATTTTTACCCTATTGAGCAACAAAACAAAAACAACAGGAACACAGGTTCCTGGCCCATTGCAGACTATTATATTAAATTTTGTTGATTTTCTATACCTGTTAAATCGATTGTTCCAAGCTTTGTTAATTTTATGTAGGTGTGAATCAAAGATTTTAGTGTTGTAAAAATTGAAGTAATGTATGATTGTCCAACTTCTCTGCTTCTAGGAATTGTAATCCATATGACCTTGTCCATATCAATTTTCACCTTTAAATTAATCCATTATATTGTTGAGAAGTACATGGTTTGTCTTCATGTAGTCCCTAATTTTATTTTCACTTGTTGTATCAGTTTCAGCTTTGACAAATATGACGTTTTTCCATTTTTTGAAATCATAATCCTTGAAAGTCATTAAAAGTTCTGTTGTATGCCCTCCAGAACCAAATATGAGCATCATGGTCTTAGGTTCTGTCTTAGTTTTTTTCATGGTTCGAGTAAAAAACACAGCTGGTGCCCTTACAGTATAATACCCAAGCAAAGCTAAGAAGATCGCTTCAAGAATAGCCCAGATCATTTGAGCTTAAAAATTTATTGTATTTTTGTAAAAATAAAAATTTTCAAAAACACGTAAAAATAATTTTTTGGAAAGCTTGTTTTATTTGACTGGAAATTTAGAAAGATTTTATTATTTATGCTCACATTATAAGAGGGACATATCAACAAGACGTAAGTATGACTTCTCAAATGAAAGCCAACATGAAGCAAAAGATATAATAATACAAACTTGAAAATTAATGACTTCTTGCTCACCAATATTTACTAATTATTCTCACCAAGGTATTACTTTTTCTCAACTTTCTTAACCGTGGTACCACTGGTATTCGAGGTGCTTGATCTTGTAGGATTTACAATAGTAGAGGATTTTCCTTTGGTTCTAATACCTAGATCTCCTTTGGCACTGGTATTGCTATTATCCGTCTCACTATGCTTTCGGGGTACTATATTTTTCAATGATTTGTCCTGATTTGCTCCTTTAGCACTCTTTGGCATCAGGTCAGTTTCCAACTCCTTAATAAGAGTAGAGGATAGACCTGATATATTAAGATGTATGCTATCAGTGGAGACATTCTGGTCCAACAGGAAACTTAATGTAGGACCATTTTTTGTTGAAGAAGGCTGGCTTTGGTTGTGATCTGTTTTTCTGTTTGTATTAACTTTTGCTTCGACTTTTTTCTTCGCATCTGCTGGAACAATGCTCTTTTGTGAAAGATGCCTTCCCGTTGTTTTTCCATTTGATTGGGTAGCAGAAGTTGTTTTAGTTCCAGATCCTCCTCCATTTGCTTGTTTTAATTTGGCGAGATGGCTTTCAGTTGGCTTAATAAATGAAGGGGTTTTGGTATGCCGATGGCCACCTGGGCTTTGTCCAGAGTTGTCGAAATGATGTATATTTGCTAAACTTTGTTGTCTCCCGAAGCTAACCCTGGTTGTTAAAGTCCCAGAATTTGAAGCCACAGGAGACATATCTATTTTCTTTCTAGGAGAATCTGATTTCATTAAATACTCCCAATCAGATGTATTCACTGAGCGAGTAAGCAGGTCATGATTTGTAGCAGTTCTTGCTCTAAATTGAATTCCACTATATTATTAGCTAAGATAATATTTCTTTACAAATTGATATCTTCATCCTCAGGGATAGTGATCATCAACGAGGATTTATCTGTACCTACAAGGTGAATATGCTCGTTAAAAATTTGTACTTCTATTATTTTGGGTGGTAGAAGGGGAAATACGGTTATTCTGTTTTTCACCCATGAGTTCCTTTATTTTATTCTGGATTTTGTCATTGATAGAGGCCTCCAATTCATCCACTTTATTCTCAACTGGTTTGGAGTTTGGAGGAGTGATTTTGGGGATATCTGTTTTTGGAGATTTTACTGTAGAATCAGTTGTACTTTCAAACTGTGACATTGGAGTGGAGAGCTTTGAAGCTACTATTGGCTTGGCACTGGGGGTTTCTAATATTGATTTTTTCCACATTTCACGGGCTTGGACAACTTTCTAAAACCATTTAGGCCAATAATTCAAAAACTATACATTTTCTAGCTGAGAAATTTGGGTCTTGAGATTGTTTATGTCCCTATTTCTCTGCTTGATAATTTCCTCTAAATGTTCGTTTTTTGCTCGCTCCATCTCAAGAAATTTCTTTGTGAGTTCATATTGTAAGAATATGCTCCTAGACAAAAATGCATTGAAGTCCCTATCAAATTGTTCTATTTGAAAATTTTCAAAAGCGAAAAGTCTTTCCATGAGCTTAAAATTTTGGGATCTGAGTATCTAATAACATCAATATTACAAAATCCAAATTCTTACCTTTCTTTCATTATTGACCTGATTAAATAGGCTAGTAATTTGATTCTTTTCCTCTTTGAGAACTTCAATAATTTGTAGTAGGGCCTCTCTAGGCATCTCAGTAAAGTCAAAGTTTTCTGTTTTTAGGAATATAAGTGGTTCCTCTAAAGCTGTGGAAATTCCATGATCTAAATATGCGTCGTTTGTCTCTTGATTTGTTAGAAGCACCTCAAGCTTGTTGATGATGGTGCGGTCGACGTCGTAAAGCTTAGAATGTAGTTCTGTCCAAGAAGACATCAACCTGAGTAAACAATTAAATTTATAGCTAAATATCGATAAAATGTATTTCCACTATATTAGGAAACAACTAATTCCATATTGAAACTCAATTATGTAGACTTACGGAAAGTTGTCCAAAGTTAATAATTATCTCCCTTCATTAAGATCTTCTTTAAGAAGTCTATCTATATTTCTGAATCAATTATTTTAGGTATTTTATTAGGTACTGGAAAATCTTTCTTGACAATTTCTATATGTCCAACTTACAGGATACGAAGTAGAGATATTTATAGTTGCAAAACTGCGAAGGCATCAATTCTAGCATTCTTCTAGATATGCTTTCTCAAAGATGACTAACTACAGAACTAGATTTTCGCAAGAACTTAGGGACAATAGAGAATTGGGAAATTATTAGTAATAATCTCTTTCGCTTATTAATTTAGTTCTTGAGGGTATTATTATTCTTCTCAAATATTATCTTTTAGATCTCACAAGATAGAATTAAGAATGAAGGTTTTCTTTCCAATATTTTCGACAATAGATTAAATTAGCAAATTATCTAGTAGACGATTATGGCTGGTGGAAACACCATGATAAAGTTATAGATTATTTTCCTGTGTTTGACCTTCTAATTATTACCAGAGGCCAAGCTGAAAAAAGATTAATCATCCCTATAACGCCTTTTAATTATGAACTTTGTTAGATTCCAAGAACTGAGTGAATTAATCGAGTCCTTCACACAAAATAAAGAGATTTGCAAAATCAGTGAATTTACTAATTAAAAGTAATTCACAAACTTCATTTTACAACAGTCTTCTATCTAAATCATCAACTACAAAGGCTATTCTCTTTCAGAATGAATAGTTTTGCCATGCAACATAAAACTGCAATTATTTCAATAATTTATTGCAAATCAAATAAACATATTTCGCGTCAATAAAAATTCTCCTTTCTAGTTCTAGGGCTGAGCCATTAGGATAAGGCAGATAATGGATATATATCCTCTCTTATTGAACTTCTGTATTAAAATAGTGGATAGAATCAAGTTTGAATTAACATATGGAGTTGCATATTTACTTATCTTCATCAAACATGGAAGAATATTCATTCTCAGGCTTTATAACCCTAGATAAACATTTCTTAGCGCCAATTCCTGGAAGGTTCTTAATACTAGATGATGATCTAGTCTATATTTAAGCAAAATTTATATACCTTCCTAAGTAGAACCATAGTGACAAGATAGGCAAACGTGTCTTCGAAGTCCTAATGAAGTTAATCTTCATTGGATGATCTCATATTCAAGAAACGAATTTTTCTAGTTTGACTTATAGCGGCAAATAGAACCATAAAAAATGTCAGAAAGATGATGGAAGATGAAGGACAAGATGAAAGGTTTCATAAAAAACTAAGATTCTAAATCATTGAGTTTTCAATGCAAGATACGCCTTCATTAGTCATGAATGTCCACTCTAATTAAAAGATTTAAAATCTGTGAAATAAAGCTTCATGGCTATCGGTAAGAACAAAAAGCTTGGAAAGAAGAAGGGAGCTAAGAAGAAGACTGATCCCTTCCTCAGAAAGGAATGGTACGATGTTAAGGCCCCTGCTCCTTTCTCTAAGAGAATCTTTGGAAAGACCTGCGTCACCAAGACTACAGGAACAAGTATTTCTCTTTGTTTCTCGATATTTATACCTAAGAAATCGCATCTGAACAGCTCAAGGGTAGAGTTCTTGAAAGCTCTCTTGCCGACTTGAACGAAAAGTCCGACCAATTGGCCTGGTATAGTTAATAATGTTGCATCTCATATTATTAGGAGAAAAGTCAAGCTCTGCATTGAAGAAGTCCAAGGAAGAGCTTGCTTGACCAACTTCCACGCTTTGGATATGACCAGAGATAAGCTCTGCTCTTACCTTAGAAAGTGGCAAACCACTATCGATGTCCAAGCTGAAGTCAAGACCCTTGACGGATATATCTTGAGAATCTTCGTTGTCGCCTTCACCGGAAGACAACAAGGACAAATCAGAAAGTGCTCTTATGCTCAACATGCTCAAATCAAGCTCATCAGAAAGAAGATCATTGACATCCTCACCAAGGAATCTTCTTCTTGCAACCTTGTTGACCTTGTTCAAAAGCTCAATCTTGAAGCCATCCCTGACGCTTGCAAGAAGGCTGCTCAATTCATCTATCCCCTCAGCAACGTTATCATCAAGAAGGTCAAGACCCTCAAGAAGCCTAAGTTCGATAGTAAAAAATATATAGAACTTTTGTTAATGTCCTAGTTGTTAAATTGAACGAATTATACAAGGAAGCCCCCATGAAGGGACCCGGTGGTGAAGGCAAGAAGGGTGGAAAAGGAAAAGCCGATGATGAACCCAAGAACTTGTTGTCTCAATAAACAGATGCGAAATAAAAATTGTGTTTAACGTATTTTCATGTGATGGTCTTTTATGCATGGCGAGGTTGAATCCTCTTGTGATGATGCGTATGAATAAATAAGAACCTTTGTATCGACCTAGGAATTGATTTGATCTGAACATTAAAAGAATCACTCTCTGACATTTAATAAAAGCATAATTAAATAAAATCTAAAGCTGCAATGAGCAAAAAGGAAGGCCAAACTCAAAAGCAAACCAAGCCCGCTAAGGTCGCCCAAAAGATCGCCAAGGCCAACAAGAAGGGAAAGGATACCAGACAACACAAGGTTTACACCAGTGTCAGATTCCACAGACCCAAGACTCTCACTCTTGCCAGAAAGCCCAGATATGCCAGACGTGCTAAGGCTTTATTCTCCATCAAGCAAGGCTTCGATAAATACTCAGTCATCAAGCACCCCTTGAACACTGAAAAGGCCATGAAGAAGATCGAAGACGAGAACACCTTGGTCTTCATTGTTGATAATAGAGCCACCAAGTCCAAGATCAGAGATGCCTTCACTCAAATCTACAACACTAAGGTCAGAAGCATCAACACTCTTATCACGTAAGCGATATAGATACTTTTTCATAACATTTTAGTGCTAAGGGAGAAAAGAAGGCTTACATTAGACTTAGCGCTGAAAGCGATGCTTTGAACTTGGCTAACAAGATCGGTCTCATCTAAACAATCAGGACCTTCATGTGTATTTATTTTATGCTTGTGCCTGTATCCTCCTAACGAAATATGCTTGCATTAGTCAAACGAAACGTCCTAGCCATAGACATAAATTTTGCCTGTAGTGCTAGATAACAAATATTGTGAATGGCTCTTTCGACATATTTTTCACTGTGGACAAGGTTTTCCACTCCTTTTTTAGGTAATGACATACCTTAAGTACTCATATAGGTACAAAGAAATAGAAATATTTTAAAATATTTTTCTCCTATTTTTCAGATTCTTCCTCATCTATCTCCTCTCCACTCTCATCCTGGTCTCCTCTCGACTCTTCATGGTCCATTTCTCCATCCTTTTTTGAGTTTCCCCTAAGAAATGTCGTTAAAATTTGAAAAAAATACCCTTGTTTAGTTTTCTTCTTCTTGTTCTTTTTCTTCTTATTTGCTAAGGTCTTATGGACGATTTTGTACATGTTCCATATCTTAATGGTCTGGTCGTCCGAAGCTAAAAATTGAGTGATATTAGCCTCTCAAATTTACCAGTAACAAGTATATTGGCATCATTCAAACTAAATTCTGCATCTGTTATATAGCCATCATGTCCTCGAACATTGCAGATTTCTCTTGATACATTGTGAGGATTCTCAGGAGAACTCTTGCGATCCTCTTCGGTGATATTGCAATTCCAGACCTATCATATAAAACATGACTTAGAAAATTACCTGGACAGTTTTATCCTGCACAGCTATGGCAAGTAAGTAGTTGGCAATAGAAAACTTGATTTTTGAGACTTTATTTTTGTGCCTTGAGAGTCAGTGGTTATCAAAATACGAGTACTTTAAAAAGATGCGGGGAATAATTTTGATCCCCCACTTTTCTCCTGGGTCTGCTGCAACTTCGTAGACAACTATTTTCCTATCATGGGAACTAGTCACGCATAATAGTGGACCATCCTTTGCATAGCTAAAGGCTAGAGAAGAGATATGGTAAATATGATTTGCATAGCTAGCTATAAGCTCAATTTCATTACCTTGAGAAAACCAGAAGTGGCACTCACCGTTCTTAGAGCCTGTAGCAATAATAACTCCATTGCCAAAATTTTTAAAGGCGAAACTATCCTGGTCATGGAGAGCCTGAGATTTATAAAATTGTGGCTGGTTGGTTGCTGGGTCCCAGATCATGAATGTTGCATCTTCTAGTCTTGCAAGCACAAGATAATTAGGATCAAAGGTTTTAGTAAATTTGGAATCAGAAGCTTTGACGAATGTAAACTCTGGCTCATCTTTTTCTCCATCCATTTTATTGTCTTTTATTTCAGTTTCTGTCTTCTGCTCCTCCTTTGAATCTTCGGGCTGTATTATGGCATTATCTTTAGAATTAGACTTTTTATCCACATTCTTGGCAGTTGTGAGGTTTATAAAATGTTGAGAGTCTTCTTTTCTGATCCAATATAGATTTTTGATGCCTTTAGAAGTCTTCATGACCTTAACACAGATGGAGTTAGGTAGGTCAAACAAACCTAATTAGTTAATTCACGTCTCATAAATCCAATTACAAATCTTTTTATCCTCGGTTGCATATACTGCAATTCCTTCTTGAGCAGGGCTCAAAGCCATATGAGTGATTAAGGTCTGAGAGACCTGTTTCCAGATTTCTTGAGTACTAAATTTGTTGTTCTATAATGTTAGATGGTAGAATATAATATTACTTTTTTCTCGAGATCCCATATTCTGATGATTTTATCATTAGAGGTGAGGAAAATCTTGTTCTTCTCAAGTTCTGAAATGTATATTTGAGTTATTTTTCCACCAAGGAAACTGATATCCCAAAGGTTTAGAAAATCATTAACTGGATTATTTTCGTCAAATAGCCAGAAGTTCAATATTCTGTCAATTCCAAGGGTCAGGTAAATGTATTTATTATTCAGAGGATTTTTGTACTTCGTCATAGCATAAATTTGTTTATAATGCGTATTTCTCTCCACGACTTCATAGAGCATATCCTCTTCCAATTCTGCTGAAAGATGTTTCAAGTTCAAAGTTTGATTTTTCAGGAGATTTTCGACAGGTATTTTGTATAGCTCACCAGTCTTTCCACTTACAAGAAGCTAAAAATTAGTTAAGAGAAAAATGAGATACCCTGGTATTATCTAAATAAATTAAATTGCCCCTAGCATGGAGGATTTCCTGATCACCTTTATGCTTTGATTCAATTTGGAAGTGCAATTTAGTTGAATGAATCTTAAAGGCCTCAGTACCGAGAATTCCTTTTAGTATCTTTTTCAAATTCAGGTCAAAAATTAACAGATTTTCCTTTTTTGTTATTGCCGATAACTGAACAACTCCCTCTTCAACCTCTATTAAATCAGCAGCATATACAATCGATTTAGAATCATATTTGAACAACTCTTTCTCGTCCTTGAAATTCCATATAGACAAGACACCCTTATAATTCATCAGAACAATGATAGGTGACTCGCTTGGAGTATGAGTGATAGCCCAAGCTCTCACCACTCCTCCATACCCTGTTATTTTGAGATTTATTTGCTTTTGGATGCCGTCAATACTCAATAGATCATATATTGCTCCTTCAGAATCAATTATTAATAAATGATATTTTTCTTCTGATAATTTCAGCCTGATTATATGCATGATTGGGTTCTGAGAAATTTTGAGCTTGAAGATGATCTCATTATTTAGTTTATGATTAAAAGCATAAAACATTCCGTTGGAGTATCCAGCATATAAGATGCTTTCATTAAGGAGGACAGCGGTAACTTTAAACTGAGTATATTTAAGATTTTCTTCTGGCTTGACACTGGTCAAAAAATCTTTATTCAGAATATCCACCATAAATAATTCTGTGTTTGTTCCATATGCAAGCTGCCCTTTTTCATTTAGGGAAAGGATTTGGTATGTATTCCAGTTAGGAGAGAATGATAAACAAAACAATGGATATTTATCCCTTTCAGTTTCTCTTGCAGAGGCTTTATCCATGAAAGATTTTTTTCGAAAATAAATTTTAATTGGCACAACATTAGTAGAAGTACAATAGATGAAGCATCGTGCTATACATTATTAACTATTGCTAATTTGTATTCGATTCTATCTTGAGCCTTTCAATATTTAAGAGTAGAAATTATTTCTTCTTCCTGAATAGCTTAGGATGATATCCCTGGAGTCAGAAATAAAAATTGTTAGCTTAGATATTTGACTCGAATTGAGAGAGAATAGGTTTTAGAGTTACAGCAATGAATTATAATTTATGAACTATGATCCACAAAAATCCTTTCTCATTCATTATAAGACATGAACTACATTCTCAACAATAGTCCAAAGCATGATGTAAATCTATCACTTAGAATCATTTGAGTGTTATTATACCAATAGATCCTTGAACATTCCTCCAATATATGGGTCGGATGGGTCAATGAAGTAATTTTTGGTTTGGAATCCAGTTTTTATTCCCAAGAACAATGAGGTCACAAAGTATAATACGATGTAAAAGATGAGACCATTAAGGCCAGTCAATCCCAAAATACCTGCAGCAACACCGGCGTTTATGGCTGAGAAGGTCCTTCTAGAGACTATTTAGGAATAAAATCTAAAAAAGTCATTACATTTTTCCCAATAAGAAGTTGTTATGCTTTACATGCACATCATTTATTTCGTTGTCCTTCTGGTGGGTATCTTGCTAAAAGAGTTAATGAAAGGGAAACTCAAGATACGGGTTGTAAATTCAGACTTCTCTTCATCTGCTAAAATTTATTTAATTATTTTTCTATGAAGTGTATCAACTATGTCCTCTTTCTTTTAGCATGTAAGATACCATCTATCTAGAATTCGTTCAATGATGAATACTTTCAGAGTTTCTATTAATATTTTGGTTATTATCCTTGTCTAAAACGGAGAATTCTTTGTGATATTTGAATTTAAAATTTATTGAAAACGGGAGAAATGGCAAAAAGTTTGACTAACTCCTTTTGCTTAACAGAGCTGCAGACGATGATTGAGAAAGATGAGGAATATCTCAAAGAGGTTTTTCTTATAATGTGGTGTTAATTCATATAGATGCAAGACAGTTACAAAGACAAATTAGCTAAGTATAATGAAATTAAAAAGAGTTATGAGGAATGCAGTCGAAAAATTGACGAAACACTTGAACAATTTTATCAACTTAAAAAGGAAAAGAATGAATATAGTAGAATCAACGATATGTTATTCTAACCTAAAAGTTAAAAGCACTTTACTTTATGCAAACAAATTTGACAAGAAGGATGCTAATTATTTCACACAGACCAAGAATCCACCTTCCGTCATCGAGGACATGGGTACTATAACTTTCGAATTGGTTAGAATGGCTAGCAATAATTGTTATGAGAGTTCTTGGATATAATAAGGAAAACGCTGATTGGAACCATTTCCAAGTATGAAGAATATTTACAACATGCATAATATTTATAGTTAATTGTTGAAGATTATCAAAAGTTCAAAAAGGCAATTTCTAACTATGATTTGGAAAATGTAGATGAACAATGCCATGTCATAATGCTTTCAATAAAAAAGAAGTACAGTATAAAGAATAGTAATTATGATATGAGACGCTCTGAACCCTCTAGATATCATAAATGTCTTCAAATTCCTTCCTCTGGAGGCTCATAATTTAATGTTTTGGATTTGTGCTATTTTTCTACATTTAGAAAAGAAAAAAGAATTAAAAAAGCTTCGTGAGACTATTAAGAAGGTAACAAACCGTTAACTAATTGCCAATAACACAATAGCTTGATGATGAAAAATCAATGCTTTTCCTCACTCTTCAGTTATATGAAACTGAAGTTAACGAGTTTGAAGAAAATAAAGTGAAATATCATAATAAGATTGGATACCTGAGGGACACCCTCTCCAAGCTAAAAACTGTCCCTTCTGAAACTTTGAAGGATTTACTTAATGAAAATGAGTTGCTTGAGACTCTCAAGGAATTCAATTTATATGATGTTGATCAATTCAATGAGAAATTCAAAGACTCTTTCTTGTATAAAACTCTGTCTCTAACTGCTTGTGATGAAAATCAAGGTTCCTTTAAAACCGAAGGTATTAATTATTTTTCAAATCTGAACTCTTTAGAATACAAACAAGCAATGTACATGGGTGATTTGAAATCAGATAATGATGGAAGCTTTGAACTTGACTTTGAAAGTATATATCGACTTATTGAAATGACTTTAAAAGCTAAAGA